>Ga0209379_10000379_pt1 | contig 40087 bp, 40 predicted proteins | sample tdDd001_FD_187124 | JGI IMG/M metagenome (GOLD analysis project Ga0209379, IMG submission 187124) | Marine sediment microbial communities from the Atlantic coast under amendment with organic carbon and nitrate - tdDd00.1 (SPAdes)... | ecosystem: Environmental > Aquatic > Marine > Coastal >... | reverse complement strand
TATTCCAATACCCAATACTTTCCAAAAACGAGAGTTGGCAAATTCCAGCAACCCTCCAATGTTAAATTCCTCATTATTGAAAGTACAGTCGATCACTTTTATCATCATGATCGTGGTTATAATACCTACATAAACATTTATGATACTTATGAATATCCCTCTCAAAACACTTGCCCCTGCAAGCTTAACTGCAACAGTACCCATCGTGCTGACAATGCCAATCATCAATGCATATGTAAACAAAGTTCTAAAGTTTTCTGATATAAAGAACATTGTCTGTGAAATAATATATCCTGCACTGATTTCATGATTATCGTTATTACTTGTATTCATAACATCCCTCCATAATATGATTTTGAACAAATCATAATCATCATATCGCAAATGGAATATTATGTATTGTTTTGTCTTATTTTGACAAACAACTGTAACATATGAGCGAAATGCAAAAACGAGAAAATGAACTGAAGATAGAGATTAATAATTATGTTGTTATTTCAATATTATTTCCATCTGGATCCAGAACGACACTTTCGTAGTATCCGTCTCCAGTACGCCTTGGTTCTCCTGTTATAGAGTACCCATCTTCACGTAAAATATTGGTTAACAAGTCAACATTGGTTTTACTTCCGACTGAAATCGCAAAGTGATGAATTCCACATATGTTTTCTAAAATAGACCTTTCATTTATGTCTACCATTTGCATCAACTCAAGACGGCATTCACCATCAAAATGTAAAAAGTATGAGTTGAATCCTTTTTTTATATTGGTATATTTATCGTTTGGTATTGCCTTAAAATATTTAACATAGAACTTCTTCATAACTTCAAGTTGCGTTGTATATATTGCTAAATGCGATATTTTCAACTTTTAACCCACTTTCTATATAGAGAACTATACTATTATTCTTCGTAAAAAAGCTCTGAGAAATAGATATACCATCTTCTTCTCAAAGCTTTCATTTCGCAGATTCAATCATGCTGTCACTTACATCTTCAATAGATACAATCATTCGCGTGAGTGGTGTATATGTAATTCTGTAACTGCACTGAGGGTGATAACAATGCCCTTCTGTCAGCTCAAGTGGTGCCGCATAAGTCTCTCCATCCACCATCAATGTTGATCTAGCAGCAGGTGCGGTATTAATTTTCACTTCACTAATCCTACCCACTTTTGTTGGGAGTTCATAGTCACTGTTACTTGCATATAATACCGTAAAACTATCAACAGCAGGAAGCAACGCCACCCCTACCGAAAAAATAATCAAGAACAACAGCACCGTTTTTCTGACTTTGCAGCCGCAGTACAAAAAACACCGAATTGCAGCCACTGCAAAAAATGATGCCGCTATTGAAAATAGAACAATATAACTCATCTAGTAACCACCTAATTTCAACACAAAGAAATTATTACCATTGTTGCATTAATATTATAACGCAACCGAGTGGATATTTAAATGGCCAATGTAAATTTTTTATTTTTTAAATCTAAAACTCAAATTGTTCTTCGTTCATCGTAAGTTCATCTGCTGAACAAAGGTTATCTCGAAGGGCATTTTCTTTTAACACATTATACAGCTCTGCATTTGTACCATACACATATGGATTTACGAAGAATACACCAATACCAAGCGCCAGTCCACCCAGTATATACCAACCGATAAATGATAAATCGAGAACAAATATATCAAATTTTTGACCACTTGTCATGTCATCACTCAGCTCGACGGCTCTTCTAAAGTCAATATTAGGGTTGTCAGATAAAATATACGGCACCATTCGATATGCATAGGACTTTATAATTCCAGGAATGATTAAAAGCAGCGTCCATAAGAATATTAATAAACCTCGATAAAACATCGTTTTCACTATATTCATATAACGTTCAGATTTAAATGAAAAACCTACATGGTTCATATCAAACTCTTCACCTGTCGCTTTCAGGTAAAATCTTTTGCAACCAACTTCGAGAGGCATACCTAAGAATACACGAAGTCCTAAAGCAACTAAAATTATAAGGATTCCAAGACCTAAAGCACCCATGAACAACCACGGAACAAAAGCAGGTATTTCTTTAACCGCGTCTACACCACCAGCCACATCACCATTAAATTGTAGTCCAGAACCATCAAATTTTAACTTATCTGTATTATCATAATTGAAGTTGCCTTTATTGTTGCTACTAACAAGGGCTAATAGTAATCCAACTAAAAACATCTTCCAGTACCCCAACTTCATGATGGCCTTGGTTCTTGTTTTCAATTCTAGCCTTGTCCACATAACAGATCCTCCTTCTGATCTAATCCATCCTTTTCCTTAAAATATAGTCCACAAATCCTTGTCTAATACGATCACCTTCGTAGATACGTTCTAAAACACGGTCTTCCTTAAAGAGAACTTCCATGTCTTCAAAATAAATATCTGCTTCATTGGGCTCATAGTACGAATGAATAACAGGCTCATCATCCATTTGTTCATACTCATTAGGTCCTACACAAGGGCCTTCACCACATCTAAAATCATTTGTTGTAAGGAAGTTAACAAACAATAGGCCGCCAGGCTTTAAAACGCGAATCATTTCGTCAACGGACTTTTTCACATCAACTTTTTTCATATGAAAAACTGAGTTATATGAGTAAACGAAGCTTATCGACTCATCTTGAAATGATAATTCTCGCATATCGCCTTGAACCACACCCAAAGCTTGTCCATTGTTTACCCCAAATTCACTGGCACGTTTCAATTGTTTTGAATCAAACTCAACTCCAGTCGTGTTGAAACCATGTTCAGCAAATAGGCTGAGCGGTGGATTCACTCCGCCTGCACCACAGTCAAGAACTGTCTTTTCTAAGCTTGATGTATTACAAAAATCAAGAAATCTGTATAGTGGTATTTGTTTAAAAACTCTCATAATTAATTCCTCCAGATCTACTAAGATGACTTACAACAATTTACTCCGTCTCGGACTTCACTAACATCGCATAACCCTCTATATATTCAACAATTCAAGCAACTCATTCACATTCTCTAATATATAATCCGGTTTCTTTTCTGTTTCATTTAAAACTTCTTCACTATAGACGCCCGTTTTAACTAGGACAGATACCGCACCTAATTTTTGAGCCCCTAAAACATCCGTTAAAACATCATCGCCAATGAATAACGCCTCATCGGCTGTTGTCTCCATACGTTGAAGGGCCATATTAAAAAATCCTTCAGATGGTTTTCCCATCAGTTGGGCACTTGTATCACAAGCCATTTCAAACATTTTTACAAATGCGCCAGTATTGATGCTATCTCCATCCGAATCCTTATACCATAATGTCTTTGATAGTGCTATAATTTCGGCGCCACCTTTAATCATTCTAAACACTTTATTGATCTCGTCATAAGACACTTTGTCACAAAAATCTCCGATTACAACACAGTCTGGGTTTGACTCATCAAATATTACAAGCTCGCTAAGCTCTTCTTTAACATCATCATGAACAAGAGGATAAATCCCTTTTCCTTTGTTGTTTTCTATAAAAGTCTTAACCGCTACAACTGGCGTGTATAGTTCTTCTAGCTTAATATCTAAACCCATCTTTTTTAAACGCGAGTGTACATCAATCGTTTTTCGACTATCAGTATTGGTAACAAAACTCATTTGAAGACCGCTATTTCTCAGTTTTTGAATTGTCTCATTTGCACCTTCAACCAAAATGCCACGTTGATACAGTGTACCGTTTAAGTCGAAAACCACCGCTTTTATATTGTTTAATTTCATGTTATCCCCCAGTTTCTCAATTTAATAGATTTGATCACTATCCACTTAAAAACAAATTTTCATCCCCATGTATCGAATTTCACTTCACATACAGAAGGTTATACCTATACACCTCTTTTTCCTGCATATGTCATCATATTGACATAAAAAAAGCGGTGCATAAAGCACCGCTAAACTGTCATCTACAATTTGCCACACGAGTGTTCGACACGGTTACGACCGTTCTCCTTGGCAACATACATTAACTCATCTGCTTGTTTGATGATATCTTTTACGCCAGAATTACAATTGGTGCCGTTCACTTCGAAGACACCCGCGCTAAAAGTTACCTTTAAGTCCTTAATGCACCATTCATACTCCTTAAGTTTTTGCTGAACCCTAATAAGAAGCCTTGCACCTTCTTCACAAGTTGATTCAGGTAAAATAAGCAAAAATTCTTCTCCACCATATCTTCCAAGAATATCTACTTTTCTAAGTTCTTTTTGAAACAGCTCTGCTATCCCAATAAGCACTTCGTCACCAATTGTGTGTCCGTATGTGTCATTCACATTTTTGAAATGGTCAATGTCAATCATAGCAACAGATACACGTCTATCATACCGTTTAACACGCTCTAATTCCCTATCTAATCCGCGCATCAATGATCTAAGGTTTTTCACCTTTGTTAAATGATCTGTTGTTGATAGATCCGGGAGTACTTTATTTGCTCTTTCCAATTTCTCATCATACTGAATCATAACGTATAATAATACTCCAATTGTTCGACTGAGTTGAAAAACAATCTCAAAAAACATTGATAAAGACAAGTAATCAACGTTTTCAAAGAAATTTCCTTCAGGTGAGTTAACAAGTGTATATAAAATTCGAATTCCATAAAAACAAGCATTTAAAACATACACCCATGCAACAAATGCCCTCACCGGATGAGGTTTTTTACGATACGCCCCTACAAACATCCATCCAATATATGAAAAAATCAAAACCAACTCAGCTGATAATACAACAATACGTGCTGTTACATTGGGAGTTACATAGAAAAAATACAAAAAAAGCAATGTGTGTACAACTAAAACAATACGCGCTAAAAATTTATGAAAATCCAATTTTAAAAGTACGGTCACGCCTTCAGAAAATATTAAAGCTCCATATATTATAAGAAAGTTGGCTATAATCACTGATAAGAATGAATTTAAGAATCCTCGAAGGCTCAGAAGCAGAAATCCCATAGCAGGACAAATAAGACCTATTGTAAATAGTTTCATATATCGTTTTCGTCGGCTTGAAGTCACCAATGCAAAAAATAAAATAAGATTGACGCTAATAATGACATAAATCACCGTTAGTGTTCTAGAATCCAAAATACTTAACATCCCCACAATATCCCCCCCATCACCAACCCATGCGATGGTAAACTACACTATATTTACCCCCTTATGCAAAAAAAAAGCGTTAATCGACAAGAATCGACTAACGCCTTTGATATTATTTACTTTTATTAAGTATTAGTCCCACTCTAGAATAACTTTTCCAGATTGACCACTAATCATAGTTTCAAAACCTTTTTCGAACTCTGTGTAATGCATTCTGTGTGTGATTACTTCAGAAACATCAAGTCCTGATTGAAGCATTGCTGTCATCTTGTACCAAGTTTCAAACATTTCACGGCCATAAATACCTTTAATGAATAAACCATTGAATACAATTTTATTCCAATCAACCGGAGTATCTGGACCTTGAATACCTAGCATAGCAATTTTTCCGCCGTGGAACATGTTATCTACCATGTCACCAAATGCAGATGCGTTACCAGACATCTCTAGACCAACATCGAATCCTTCTTTCATGCCAAGTTCCTGCATAACGTCAGTCAGCTTTTCTTTCATTGGGTTTACAGTACGAGTTGCACCCATCTTTTTTGCAAGATCAAGACGGTAATCATTAACATCTGTAATAACAACCATACGAGCTCCAGCGTGTTTTGCAATTGCAGCAGCCATGATACCAATTGGGCCAGCGCCTGTAATCAGAACGTCTTCACCAAGAAGATCATATGATAGAGCTGTATGAACAGCATTACCAAGAGGATCCATAATACTTAGTACCTCTTCAGGAATTGCAGGATCACATAACCATACATTTTGCATTGGAATTGCAGCGTACTCAGCAAAAATACCAGTTCTATTTACGCCAACACCCATTGTGTTTTTACAAAGGTGTCTTCTACCAGCAAGACAGTTACGGCAGTGTCCACAAACGATGTGGCCTTCACCTGAAACAAGATCACCAACATGGAAATCTTTAACGCCAGGGCCAATTTCAACAATCTCACCCACAAATTCGTGACCGATTGTCATCGGTACCGGAATTGTATTTTGTGACCATTCGTCCCAGTTGTAAATGTGAACGTCTGTACCACAAATTGCAGTTTTCTTCATTTTTATAAGTACATCTTGCTCGCCGACTTCTGGCATATCAACTTTTTCTAACCAAAGTCCAGGCTTCGCATATTTTTTAACTAAAGCATCCATTTTTTTAGTCATAACACACCTCCTATCGGTATGATACCATATATTGCGCGATTGGTCATTATATTAGACGATAAACGTTTTCATAATTTTATATTGTTGTGTTATTTATAATGTGAAGGGTATCTGTAAAACATCACAAACACTTGATTTTAACAGGCCGTGGGGGACTTGAGATGATTAAAAAAAGACCACAATTATTAAAAATTTTTATAATCTTTTTATTGATAATTTTTTCTATAAACCTTATTTCGACCAATATAATCACATATGCGGGTGAAATATTCCCTAAAACAAACGAAAGCTATAATGACGGAAATCTTGATTCAATCTTAGATATAATACAAGGAAGGATCAAAGCAGAACCATTTAATATGGTTGCAACACTCATTTTCATGATGGCAATAATCCATACCCTTGCCGCCAGTTGGTTCACTGGCCTTGCACATAAATATGAAATCCGCCATAAAGAACTGAAAGACCTGGGAGTTGTAGATAAAGCGTCATTTTCACTGCGAGCAGGACTGTTTCATTTTCTTGGAGAGGTTGAAGCCATTTTTGGAATTTGGGTCATTGCGCTTGGTTTTGCAATCTCAGCATTCTATGACTGGGAAACTTTTGTACATTACGTCAACGGCTTAGAGTATAAAGAACCCATGTTCATCATCGTCATAATGACCATTGCTTCTAGTCGACCCATTCTAAAACTATTTGAGCTATTTATGTGGAAAATTGTTAAATCTTTTGGTGGAACTCTCGAAATATGGTGGCTTGCGATTTTAATACTGGCACCACTTCTTGGATCCTTTATAACAGAACCCGCTGCAATGACCATAGGGGCTCATTTGCTCGCTGAGAAGTTCTACAATCTTAATCCAAGTAAACGTTTAAAATATGCGACACTTGCGCTGCTTTTTGTTAACGTTTCAATCGGTGGCTCCCTTACTAATTTTGCTGCGCCTCCAATTCTGCTTATTGCTGATGTCTGGGACTGGAGTTTAATGTATATGCTCATCAACTTCGGGTGGAAAGCTATCATTGCAATACTACTTTCAACAACACTTTATTATATCCTGCTAAAAAAGGATATTGCTGCACTAAAAGAAGCCTATGCTCTTGATCGATATAGGAAATACATTCAGCGCCGTTTTATTAGTCAAAAAGAACTTGAAAGTAACTTTGATGACCTTGAAATAGAAATAAACTCTCGTGTGGGGTTTACTTCTGAATTGACTGAGGTCTCTGAAAACTTAAAAGCTGAAATCAAGAAACGGGTTTATGATAATTTTGAACATGAGGATAATGAATGTGCAGAAATCAACCGTGCTGTTGAGGATCGATTTGAAGATATAAAATTTGAGGAGATGAGACGAACCATTCCGGGATTATTACCAGAAGATCTTCGACCACAATACCATGACCCAAACTGGGATACAAGAGATGACAAAGTGCCTCTTTGGATTATGTTGATACACGTTCTTTTCATTCTCTGGACTGTATTTAATGCACATGAACCAGTGATGTTTATAGGTGGTTTCTTGTTTTTCCTTGGATTTTTCCAAATCACAGCATTCTATCAGAACCGCATCAATCTTAAACCGGCACTTCTCGTAGCTTTTTTCCTTTCAGGTTTAATGATACACGGTACCCTTCAGGGATGGTGGATAGGACCGATCTTAGCGAATCTTCCAGAAGTGGGATTGAACGTTACAGCAACACTACTCACAGCTTTTAATGACAATGCTGCAATCACTTATCTCAGCAGCCTAGTTGAAGGTTTTTCAGACTCTTATAAGTATGCAGTTGTTGCAGGTGCAATTACAGGTGGTGGGTTAACCGTAATAGCCAATGCCCCAAATCCTGTGGGTTTATCTATTCTAAAAAAACACTTTAAAGCAGGAATATCTTCAATCGAACTTTTTAAATATGCATTGATCCCTACAATCATTTCAGGGCTCTGCTTTATGCTATTAAGATAAATTGAAGTTTTGGACAAAAACAAAATCAGCAGTTGAAGGTCCATAATCCTTGTAGGATTTCCTCAACTGCTGATTTCTTTTGCCTTTTCTATCATATTGTTTCTTGCTCTTATGTGTTCCCGTTCCTGTTCGAACTTCACTTTGATGCTTTCCAAGCTTGTCTGCAGAATTTATCATAATGGATTTCCCACTAATGATGCCCACAGAGTTGTTTTTCTCAATTTTTCTTTTTTTCATTTTGCACCTCTTCTTCACTTATAATAATTTGATACTAATCGTTAAAACAAAGCATTTTATTTATTTTAACGATTAATTATTTTTATTATAGCATAATTTTCAATATAACTACAACCATTCCACAAGTGCTTTGGATATAACAACGCCTCTCCATCAACAACCACCTCTATACTATAATTACACTTATACTATTTACCCTGGATTATTCATGGAAACTGCATGAATAATCTGGGTTTACATGTATTAACGTCAGAAACACCTCTCTAAATGTCGAGAGGTGTTTTGTAATTACGTATACTCTGATTCATTTTTAAATAGGAAATTCATACAATGTATATTCGTAATCCTTCTTGTATCCAATTTTTTCTGCAAGAGCTATTGATCCTAGATTTTTCTCCATGCAGTCCCAATACAAGTTAAGGTCTCTATTTTTGCTTTCCTTTACAAATTCTACAACTGCCATTGTGGCGAGTCCCTTTTTTCTATAATCTTCTTTCGTAACGATGTGCGACTGCACTTCTCGACCGTCATAAGAACTTGCTACACAAGAACAGACAGCTTCTTTATCATGCACAATGCAGTATCCCATTCCATTCTTATTAAAGTTCTTAAGTGTTCCCCACCATTCAAGCACACTTTCTTTCACAAGATCGGTGTTCACGGAATCATCGTTCAACAAACGTGAGTTAACTTCTTTTATTGAGTATGATTCATTAAAATCATTCTCCACAGTTTTTGGAAGTGGCTTATCTGCAAGTTTATATACAAACTGCTTTGAGATTTCGAGACTTCTTCCTTTAAAAATTTGAGCTAACTTTTTGTCCCACTTTGGGCTGGTGCCACTAAATTCAAAACTACTCAAACTCATTTTTCTAATCCTTGGTGCGATAATATACTTGATGTACGTGTCTAATGAATCATTGAAGTCTTGACTGTTTACATCTCCTAAGAAATAAAAACCCTTTATACCGTTTGACCACACCATAGCTGTGCTAGGTGTCATTACGTTGTCTACAAAGACCCAGCCAGGATTAAACCCTTCAACGACCGCTCTTATTTCTAAATTAATTCTCTTTCCTTCTAGTAAGTGAGCAATAGTATTAAACTGAGACGGATTCAGTTCATAAACCATATAATCCCCTCCCATTTCTAATATACTTAACATCATACATTATAGTTATATTCTACCATATTCTAAGACCTATTTTTGAGCCTATTATGGAAAGTATGATATAAGCATATCCCCCGATTTGGTGTATCTCACCAATATATTTTTAGTAACCTTATTCTTTATACCCAACTTTATATCTAATAAGAATATTTTTTTATATTTTAAAGTGCAATTCAATTTACTGACTAATTTTATCATTCCAAAGGTTGCGAGCTTTCATCCAAACCTTGTTATCAAAGAACTCTAGTGATTCCGCACCCTCATTGGCTTCCAATTTTTGAACGAGATCAATAAACTCTATATTCTTATTTGATCCAGAATTTAAACTTTCAAGTATAAGCTGAGGCCAAATCCCGCCAAACGCATTAAGTCCTGAGCTCTGAAAATCACCTTCAAGTGTCTCTAATTTATAACTAACTTTATGATGTTCAGCTATCCAGTTTGATCTATTCCAACTGAGTACAGCATATTCTGCAACAATATCACTATTAAACGACACGCCCACAGCTCCAGTATTGACAATCAACTTTCCATTCACTCTTCTTGACCAAGGAATATGTGTGTGTCCACAAATGAGCACATCCTCTTCAATTTGACTAAGAATCTCTGCAACCCTATTCTGCTTATGAACTGTAAGCAGTTCTCTGGTACTATCAGTCGATCCATGAACAACTCTTATTTTTTTACAGCCATCAATTGAAATGGTCACTTGTTCAGGTAAACTTCTTAAATATTCCACATGATCTTCACGTAAACAATTTCGAGTCCAAATAACAGAATCCATCTGTCTATACGACTCCCAATCAACAGCTTTATCATCAATTGTTTTTAAAATTAATTCTTCTCTATTCCCTTTTATGACCCAACCGTCAAGATTTTTTATAGTGTCTAAAACTTCATTTGGATTTGGACAGTCAGTTATAAGATCACCCGCAAATATAAATTTTTCAATTCCAATTTTATGCGCATGATCAATGACAGCTTTTAGTGCAACGTAGTTGCCATGAATATCTGATAAAACTGCAATGTTCATCATTATAAAACTCCTTACAGAAACTCTCCACTTACTCATACATGTACTTTACTATTTCGCAAGTTCTATTTATTCACAATCCTGTAACGTTTGATCTATTTTAAGTAATATTACCAGTCATTTGAATACTTCTCCACAAGTTCTATGAACCCTGCCATAGCCTTAAATATATGCTTCTCTTTGTGATAGACAATCTGTGTATACATAGGCACATCATTGTTGAATGGTATAACCGTAAGATCACTGCTATCAGTTTCATTTTCTACAGTAACGCTTGGCACCATAGAATATCCAAGTCCAAATGACACATATTGCTTGATCATGTCAACTGATCCAGTTTCCATTGTGTGCTGTTTTACAACACCTCTCGCGTTTAAAAAATCCTCAAACATAATTCGGTACGAACACTCTTTCTCTGTCAGATAAACAGTTTGATTCTTTTTATGCAAAGTTTCCATACCACCGTTTTGAGGGAAAATCAGACTAAATTTTTCCTCACAAAGAATCATAGCCTTCATGTTCGAAAACTCACGTTGCGGTTCTATCAGGAATGTTAAATCCAATTCACCTTCTCGCACAAGACGTCTTAATGAACGACATGTACCATGTTGAATGATCATGTCAACATTGGGGTACTTCATTTTAAACTCGTGAATGAGATCATACATTCTATATCTAAGAAGAGATTCGTATACACCCACCCGAAGGACTGACGTGGTCTTGGCTTCAACATTCATATCCAGCACAGCTTCATACTCACTCGTCATTCGACTCGATTTCTTATAAAGCGATTTTCCAAAATGAGTTAGATATATTTTCTTCCCCATTCGGTCAAAAAGGGGCTCGCCATAGTGTTTCTCTAACTCTTTAATATGAAGCGTCACAGTTGATTGCGCATAATTCAGTCTATGAGCAGCCTTTGTAAATCCTTCAGCTTCAACTACAGTATTGAATGTAACAAAATTTCTTATATCCATACTCCGCCCCTTCCATCATTTCTACTGATGATACACATCATCACTTTCAATTTTACTAATGGATCTATATAGCCTAATATTAACACAAGACATATGACAATTGTATGTTAATCAAACAGCACATTAGGAGGACAATATGAAAAATAAAATCGGACCCCTGCTCCTCAGTGGGTTGATGATTGGCCCCATCTTAGGCAGTGGTGTCATTCTACTACCACCGCTCGCTTATGGAAAATTAGGAACAGCCACTTTGTGGTCATGGATAATTATTATGGCGCTTGGCGCAATTTTCGCGATGATTTTCTCAAAACTCTCAATTTTATATCCAGGTGATGGCGGAATGACCATTGCTATAGAAAAATCGATTGGAAAGAAACTTAAACTCTATGCATCACTATTAATGATATCTGCTGTATCTTTTGGACCAACAGCCGTTATGCTGACCGCTTCAGATTATCTTATAAAGCTGAGTATATTTGAATTTATTTCCCCAGTACTTATTGCTCTAGGACTTGTTTTGTTATGTTTCTTGCTTCTTCTGAAGGACATAAAATTTATAAGTACGCTTAGCTTTATTCTGTCCTCAGCCATTGCTGTGATTCTAATGGTAAGCTCTGCAGTTGTCCTCATAAACACGCCTATCGAAATTGCTCCCATTCAAAGTGTTGATCCCACATCTCTCGGGCAGGTTGTCTTATTACTCTTTTGGGCAATCATCGGTTGGGAAATTGTTGGCAACTACTCAGAGCAAGTTCGTGACTTGGAGAAGACAATACCAAAGGCCACAGCCATCAGCCTTATCGTGATTACCGTCACTTACATTACAATTTCACTTGCCATACAAGCGTTCCCTTACAGTGACAGTCTTTCTCTGGTTCAAGTTCTAGCACCAACCTTTGGAAGTGCAGCTCCAGCTCTATTGGCTATTTTGGTCACAGGACTTTGTGCTTGCACGTATCTTCTTATTGTTGGCGCTCTTGCAAGACTTGTAAATTCATTGGCTGTAGAAATGTATATACCTTCCGTTTTTAAACACAAAAACAAAAATGGTATCCCTGTAACTGGGGTGATTTATTTTATTTCTGTGCATACAATCGTGCTGTCTCTAACGCATTTTAAAATTCTTGATCTTGAACTTATCGTTTCAATTGCCAATGGATTTTTCCTTGCCAACGCTCTCATCGGTCTGGTGGCTTCTATGAAAATTATTGACGGAATCGGCTATAAAATCGGTGGGGCTATACTCGCAATCAGTTTACTGGTCATACTTTCATTTTCATCAATGTCCATTTTCATTGCACTTGCTTTTGTTTATGGTCTTGCTCATATTATAAGTATGAAAAACAGTCGATCTGTTGTTGCAGCTGAACTTGAGTAGTGTAGTACTTAAATATATTTTGATTGAACAATAAAGCCCCTAAAGACACAAGCTTTTAGTCTTTAGGGGCTTTTTGAATTTGAATGAGTATACTAATATTTTATATGAATACCGCAGTCCATTTTTGTCAGATTTTCTACAAATTCTTTAGAAAACAAATCAAATTCATCAAGATTAGATAAATCAAGTGTCAAATCGTGGCTTTCATTTAGATAATTAAGCAGTTGATACATCGCTCTAAATATTCTTATTTTCTCAGTATCCGCCGTAAGGTGTTCAAAACACTGCACTTTACCAGATACAAGTTCAGTAATACGTCCATTAATCCTTGCCAAATCGCTTAGAAATACACTGTCAATACCACAAATTTGATCTTTACTAAATTGTTCAATTATACTATCTAGAACCAAAGACAGCACCATATAATTGACTGAGCAAAGAACATGGTTATCAACATGAATTAGAATATTATCTGTCGTTCGACTACTCAAACTCACCTCAGGTGTATTTTTCAGAGTGTCAATCAAGTCTCTTAGAGCTTCGCTCGTCGGGATATTAAGATCTTCTCTCAGTTTTTTCTTAAACCTTTCATAGTACCGAATAGCATTATATCGATCTCCAATTTTAATAAGATTGTTTATTAATTTATAGTGAACGTTATCATCATAGGGCATAAGAAACTGAATTTCCTTAAACACACAAATCGACGGCTCAATCCAAACTTTTTTTTCGCAGTATTCTCCTAATTTCAAAAGTATATCAAGATACTTTTTTTGAAACTCTTCACGCTTAAAATAAATCCAATCATTCAGGTCTTCGCAATCACTTAAATAGAATCTATCCATAAAGTGACCCCCATATATACTCAATATCTTGGATACATTGTCTGGTTCTAAAGCTTCACAGATATCCTCTATACTCTCAAGTGAAATACAAAGCTCATGCGCATCCGTTTCAATAGAATAAGAATCAGAAATTCTAATATGTTGATAATCCGCATCTAACCAATCATCTTCTAGGTTATTCATGCGGAAAACGCGTCGTATTTTCCATAGATTGTGCCTCAAATTATATCGTGCTGCCTTTTCATTCCTATCACCCCAAAATAGATCCATCAATTTCTCACGTGAAACTTTCTGATCTTTTGAAAGCAATATATAAATAATAATGGCGATAGCCTTTTTGCCGAGTTCCTTCGTGATGTCCAATTCGCCTACCCAGATCTGCACCGAACCTAATGTTTTCACACGAATTTTATTCAAAGGCTTCACCTTCTCTAGAGAAAAGCGCAATACCTTCTTTATATGTTGCAAGAACGTTAACAAGTCTTATTTTTTGTGGATTAAGTTTAAGTAGATTCTGATCAAGGACCACAAAATCTGCCAACTTACCAATTTCAAGAGATCCTTTGTTTTTGAAATCCCCAACAGCCTTAGCAGCATTCACTGTAAATAACTTTAAGGCTTCTTCAACAGTTATAGAAAATTCAACATTTGGATGATTGACTGCTGCATGTATCCCTAACAGTGGATCACACGGTGTAACATCGCAGTCAGACCCACCAATAATTAGAAGTCCTTCATCAATGTACTTCCTGAAAGGATTCGTCTTAGATTTTGTAATAACACCCAGTCGTTTAGAATACATTCCATTTTCCATTCCCCACTTATATTCGTAAGCTGGTTGGACCGATATTATAACATTCAGTGCCTTTGCACGCTTGATTTGATTGTCAGTCGGCAATTCAAAATGTTCAATTCGGTGGTTTATTTTAATGGACGGATAAAGGTTCTGTGCTCTTTCATATGCGTTTAATACAAGTTCGATTGCTCGATCGCCAATAGCATGCACTGCAACTTGCATTTCATTCTTCTGAGCTTGTTCAACAAATTCATTGATCGTTTCCTGATCAAAAAATACAATACCATTCGTAGAAGGATTATCTAAATATGGCTCAGAAATAGCAGCCGTACGAGACCCAAACGACCCGTCAATAAAAATACACCCACCTATTCTTTTAAGCCCGTGATTTTTGACTTTTAAAACATCGAGAGTCTGATAGTAAAGGTATAAATCTATTGGAAACCGCTTGTGATTTTTAAGTATATACTCGGCATCGGCATCATGAAACATGTATCCGCCTTCCATGCAATCCACTGATGTAACACCTTTTTTGATGAAAGTGTCAATTGCCTTATATACTCCTTTCTCACGAGTTGCATCGGTAATTCGATTGTGCATAAAATTACGAATCCATGCAGATGCTTCACTTGTAAATCGCCCAGTGGGCAATCCACTGCCCACACGTTCAATCCCTTTTAACGTATAGGGAATACAACACATATGAAGCGCTTTTGAGTTTACTACTGAAGTGTGATATTCAACACGATTAATCCAAATTGGCAAGGTCTTTGAACATGTATCAAGATCTTTACGATCAGGCAGCTTCATTTCAATTAATTTCGTCTCATCAAGGCCATATCCATATATAATTGTGTTCTCATCTGTGTCATTATTTGCAATGTGCGCTTTAATACAACTCTTTATGTGCTCTATCGAATTACAATTTGATAAATCAAGAGCAAGCATATTTAAAGCTGTCTGTACCAAATGGACATGACTATCAAAAAAACCAGGATAAACACTTTGTCCATTTAAATCGATTTTTTCAACATCACTCATCGTTTCATTAAGCAGACTTGACTCCGTGCCCAATTCTAAAATCCGTCCATTTCTAACTCTCATCCAATAAAATATGTTAGACGTCTCATCTATTGTATGAATTTCGCCATTATAAAATAGCAAATCCGCTTTCATATAAACACCCCATTTTTAGTATTTCAAAACTCCAAAAAAGTTCAGCCAATTTCTGACTGAACTAATGAGTATATTACTAAAACAACAATACTACGCCTTACTATATACTTGCTCTCCTTGACAATAAGTGGCTAAAACCTCAACTGAATCGATTTGATCAGAAGGAACATTCATCAAATCCATATTTAACACTACAAAATTTGCATGTTTAGTTGGCTCTAGACTGCCAATCTCATTTTCTTTACCTATAGCATAAGCACCATTATAAGTGAACATTCTTATGGCATCATAAACTTGTATTGCTTGTGACTTATTTGAGTGATTCACAGCACCATGAATACCAACCAAAGGATTAATTGATGTTACATCGCTATCTGAACCGCCAATCATCATACAACCTGAATCTAAAATTGATTTTAAAGGTATCGCTCTTAACGCTCTCTGCTGACCCAATCTTTCATAATACAAACTGGATTCTCCACCCCAGTGGTAATCAAAGGCTGGCTGAACACTAATAATTACACCCATTTTAGATGCTTTATCTATATGTTTTTGTAATGGAAGTTCAAAGTGCTCAATTCTATGCCTTAGCTGTTTATCAGGGAATAGATCATATGCTTTTTGATAGGCATTTAATACTTGTTCTATAGCACGTTCTCCTAAAGCATGAAATGCAACCTGTATGTCTCTTTCAGCTGCTTCAACCACAAACTTTTCGAGCTCATCACTATCAATATATAACGTACCGCTTGATGATGCATCATCAGAATACGGTTCAAACAAAGCTGCTGTCCGCGACCCAAATGATCCATCTAAAATTATACAGCCACCCAATCGATTAAGATTATATTTCTCAGCCGCCTTTACATCCATAACTTGAAAATGTGGTTCAATATGAATGGGTGAAGACTTTGAATACTCTCTTATAAAATGAAAGTCCATATCACTAAAAAGCGGTCCACCCTCAAGTGCGTGAATCGAAGTGACACCCATTTCAACCGCGTTGTCAATCGCATGTGTGATTCCGTCGCGACGTGCCTTGTCGCTGACAAGATCAAGCGCAGCTTTTCTAGCAATACTATTCGCTTCAGCCCTAAGTACACCAGTAGGCATGCCGTTTCCATCTACATCAATACCATTAATATCTGCATCTAAATTAAGATATTCCAAGAATTTCGAGTTTACAAGACAAGAGTGACTATCCACACGACTTAACCATAAATACTTGTCGTTAACAATCTCGTCGAGTGCAGGCAAAGAAGGTAGTTTTTGATCTTTCATTAACGTATCATCATATCCTGTACCAAATATTATTCGGTCAAAATATTCAGCAAATCGTGATTTAGATATTGCACTAGTCATTTCCACTATACTTTTAACATTGTTTAAAGGAACACCAATTGCATTTAGTCCTGTTTGTGTCAAATGAACATGTGAGTCAATAAATCCTGGAAACACCACGTTTCCATTCAGATCCAATTTTTCATATTCAAAGTACTCATCAAAAGGTGGATCTCCATTAAACATTGCCACAATTTTCCCATTACAAACAGCCATGCCACTGTAAATATCTTCAGGTGATGCCATTGAGTAAATACACCCGTTATGAAATATTTTCTTCTTCATATCTTCACCTATGCGACCTTATTGTATGATTTTTTCGATTCGATATCCCCTTCACGGAATATGAACTTGCCAGTGAATCCATAAATAATCGCAATTGCCGGTGCTAGGAACGATAAATAGACATATGGTAAATACTCTATAGTAGATACACCCAGTACACCTGTGAAGTAAACTCCACAAAGTCCCCATGGAATTAGCGGAGAGGTTACCGTTGCACTGTCTTCTGAAGTTCTCGAATTGACTTGTGGCAATATTTTCTGTTCTTTATACGCAGGCACAAGCATACGTGATGGTATGATAATAGCCATATATTGACTTGCTGAGAATAAGTTCACTGCTATTGCAGATAAAACGTGAGTCACAATAAGTCCTTTTGTCGTGCTTACAAGTCCAGAAATCTTATCCATAAACGCTTCTAACATTCGTGTTTTTTCAAGAACGCCACCCATACTCAAAGCAATAAATCCTAGAGATATGGTCCACATCATGCTTTGAAGTCCACCACGACTGAGCAGTGAGTCAACAGCTTCAATTCCTGTTTCAGATACAAAGCCATAATTCATGAAGCTTGCCATTTCACCAAGACCATATCCTTGGAATATCATTGCGAATGCAGCTCCAACAAAAGAAGCTATAACCATGACAGCTAAACCGCCCACTCGCTTGATTGCTAGAAAAACAACAAGAATTGCAGGTAAAATTGTGATTGGACTAATAAAATAGTTATCACTTAATCCGTTAAGTATTACATCAACTTGTGCAGTGTCAATTGTTGATCCTGAAAATCTGAAACCTAACACTGCATAAATAATAAGAGAAATAATCAGCGCAGGCCCAGTCGTATAGGCCATACTTTTAATGTGATCAAATAAATCAGCTTCAGCAACACCAGCAGCCAGATTTGTCGAATCAGAAAGTGGAGACATTTTATCTCCAAATATAGCTCCTGAAATTACAGCACCCGCCGTCATAGGTGCAGGAATACCCAGTCCAGCTCCAATTCCCATAAATGCCACACCGAATGTTGCACCAGTCGTCCATGAGCTCCCTGTCGAAATCGAAGAAACCGCACAAACTGCACATACCGTTACCAGAAATACTTTAGGAGAAAGTATCTTTAACCCATAGTAAATCAATGTCGGTATAACACCAGCTGGAATCCATGATGCAATGAGAACACCAACCATCATGAGAATTAACATTGGCAGCATGGCTATATCACAACCATACAATATAGCTTTCTGAATATCTTCCCACTTGTAACCATTGAACATTGCAACCACTGCAGCAACCACAGTTGCTAAAATTAATGTGATATGCGTTACCCAAGACTGCTTTAATACGAAAATTTGAACACTCATAGCAACACATAAAAATAGAATAACTGCTAATGCTGCACCAAAGCTTGGCTTTTTCTTCACGGATTGATTTTTTTCCATGATGTCACCCCCTTGGTTGTATCTTAGCTCAGTGCCGTGTTTAAAAGTGTGTGTTTTTTTAATATTCTAAAAACATAAACAATTATGCAAAAAACACGAAACATTATATACATCAGTTCATAAGAGATCTCAAATTACATCATTTAATCGTACTACAAGCATAAAATTACTCACTTTCAAACTCTCGCTTTAACAATGAGTGCATCACTAAATCCTGAAACACATTTCTAAAATACGCGTAATCCCGCAAAACACCTTCTTGATTAAATCCAAGTTTTTCAAGGGCTCGATGAGAGGCCAAATTTTCAGGATAGACAAGAGCTTCAACTCGATTGAGTCCTAATTGTTCGAATCCAAAATTAAGAAGTTCACGAATGGCTTCCGTGACATAGCCTTTATTCCAGTGGTCTTCTCTAATTTCATAACCAATTTCAGCTCTATAGTTTCTCGGCTGCATATTGTGATATCCACAGGTTCCAATGAGTTCTCCTGTTTCTTTAAGTACAATGCCCCAACGAATCGTTCGACGTTCTTCAAATCCCTTTTGAAATGTTAAAACAAGACGTTCCACCTGATGATATTCTTCAAGAGGAAACATCCCATAATACTTCATAACAGCTTCTGATGAGTATATTTTATAGAGCGCACCGATATCTTTACGAATCAGCTGTCTTAACATAAGACGCTCACTTTCTAATTCTGGAAATAGGTTGAAATACCACTCTGTCATAGTACACCCCTCTGTGTCATTCTAGTTTTTTGCTTATTTATCTATTCTTCTTTTGTTGTGATTTCCCTTCATGAAATTTCCAGGTCTTAATCATAAAAAAGATCCACCGTAGAATGGGACTATTCTACAGCGGACCTTCATTTCTCTCCTGATCTTAATCTATCAACAACCTCAAATACTCAGCATACGTGATGTCATATGTCATTTTCCAATAGACATCAAATTTGCCGTTTTGCTTCATTGCCTCTATATACTTGGTTAAAATAGATGCTAAAACATCATTATCTTTCCTAACCGCCCATCCAACAATACCGATTTCAGAAGTTGGAAGGACAATCTCAAGTCCGTCATACTCTTTAAGGAATAGAAAACCTAAATCACTATCCACGATTGTGGCATCTGCTAAATTATTCTCGATAGCTTCAAAACCCTCTACATCCAAGCGTACATCAATAACATTAACATCCAACTGATGCTTTTCAATAAGTTCATTCATGGAATCTTCATAAGACGAATCTTTGAGGATCGCAATTGTCAGGCCATTTAAATCCTGAAATGTTTTTATTCCTAATGTCGACTTTTGAACCAACACCGTTCGCACAGGAACACCCTCAATTTGACTCAGTATTTGTTGTCGCCATGGTATATGCGTCAAATTATCACAGTAAATATCCACTTCCGAAAACATATCTGGTACATAAAAATAATTTTCATCTAATTTTAACTGCTCAGGCGTTTTCCCATCTTTCCAAAAATACTTCGCAAAACGATCAATAATCTTAATATTGAGTTCTACGTCCAAAACCTCAGCAAGCTCTCTGACCAACAGGTGATTGTAACCAGTTGGATTACCATCAACAACATTATAGCCTGTTACGATATCCTGCATCGCAACATTCAACACGCCCTTTTCTTTCATGTCCTCAATATATTCGAGTTCAGCTGCTGATAAATTCATTAATTCAAGAATGCCTGCATCTTGAAGAATCAGTGTATAGTATTCATAAAAACTGATATCATAATCCATCAGCCACATTTCATTAAAACTTCCGTCATTAATCAATGCATCCATATATTTTGTGAGAATTGATGTCAGCTCAGGGTTATCTTTTGCAACAGCCCAACCCACATACTTAACATCTGTTACAGGAATACCAACTTCCAAATTATCATAATTCACCATTTCTATAAATGCTCTATTGCTATCCATAACGGTTAGATCAGCACGACCTTCATTCACGGCGACTAATGATTCACTGATTGTGTCTGTTAACAAATAATCCATCTCAAACCCATATAACGCTTCAATCTCAAGAAGGGTATTCATATATGAAGACGCCGATTGAACAGCGAATGTCTTTCCATTTAAGTCCTGAATGGATTTTATCTCCAATCCATTTTGAGAAATAACCAACTCACGTATTGGTGTAAATCCAATAAAATTCATGAATTTCTCGCGCCAAGGCAACTGCGTTAGCATATCCGTATATACATCCACCTCATCAAACAAATCTGGTTTATACACTAAAGTAGGATCTGTTTTAACTGCATCTGAAAAGATTCCATCCTTCTCAAAATAAACGGATATGTTGTCAACACTGACAAGTTCGAGCTCGACACCCACATCATCAGCAAATCTTTTAATCGCAGTGTAATTGTACCCGGTCCCTTTTCCATCTACTTCACGGTACACTGATGCAATCTCTCGTATAGCGGTTTTAAAATATCCACGTTCACGAATGCTCTCAATATATGCTTGTTCACCATCAGTCAAGTTCAGTTGATCCAGTATGTTAATCTGTTCAATCAAGCCAACCGTTTGTTGCGTTTCACTTTCAATCGTATCGTTTGTATCAGGCGTGCAGCCTGATATAACAACAATCAGTATCAGCAGTATTAATTGCAACTTTAGTCGTATGTTTGATTTACGTTTCATAATATCAAGCATCCTTTATAATTCTTGGTAAGGTAAATGTTAATTTCAAGCCATTGTTGATATTGCTTTCGGCAGTCACTTTTCCATGAAGAACACCTGTCACGAGGTTATACACCACATTTAGTCCAAGTCCACTTGAACCTGTACCCAGTTTTGTTGTAAAGAATGGTTCAAAGATTCTCTGTACAAGCTTTGAATTCATACCAGCCCCATTGTCTTCATAAATAATTGTTGCATTTTTCCCGTCTCTTTTCATCCTTATATTAATTTGACCTTCTGTAATATCTGTAAAACCATGTTCTAAAGTATTCATTATTAAATGACTGACGACCTGCGTTATTGCACCCGGGTAACTATACATTTCAATAGCCTCATCATATTCGAGATTAATATTATGATTTCCCTTTCTAAGTAGAACCGACATATTTTGACTTAAATTCTTCATATGGTGTATCAATTCGAATTCACGTTTTTCTTCACGTTCCTGATCCACAGCTATAAGTTTGAAATCGCTCACCATGTTCGACGCTTTGTTAAGATTGTCTAGAATCAGGTTGGCTGAGTTCTTAACGTTTGTAAGCTCCGACTCGAATTCCTGTCTTTTGAGTTTTCCCTTCTGATACTGGTCAATAAGTGCATCAATTTGCATAACTATAAATGATGCTGTTGTAATACCAATGCCAATGGGCGTATTCAACTCATGTGATATGCCCGTAACCAGCGATCCTAAAGCGGCAAGTTTTTTGGATTCGACTAAGTCATCTTGTGCAGCTTTTAACTGATGTATTGAATATTCAAGTTCTTCATTGGTCTCTTGTAATTCCTCTGTTCGCTCTGCTACACGCAATTCCAGCTCTGAATTCACAACACGTAGCTCATGTGTCATATCATTCAAGTCCTTAAAATTCTCATTTATTTTGTCAGACATATTGTTAAATGCATCAGCCAAATCCTTAAATTCATCTTGCGTATTTACAGTGATCTTTTGACCATAGTCGCCAGTACCAATTGACTTTACTGCCACCATAATCGCGTCAATCGGTGTCGTTAGTTGACCCGTCACAATATATAGGAATAATGCAGTTAATATGATAAGGCTTGCAACCACAAGTAACATTTGTGCCATGGACTTCGTGATCGACTGATAAATGACCTCTTCATCCATATAGATCATCACAACCCAGTCCCAAGGTTCGAAATATTGGTAAAAAACAGCATACGAATCAGAATCAACTTTGACTGACTCCTCTACAGCCGTTTTATTGGTTTGGGGATTACTGATAATACGATTATATAAATCGTTATAGAAGGCTTGATTTAATGTCTCGTCTTGATTAAAAATTTTCATTGTCTTTCGTTCATAGATTTGAATCACACCATCTGCCAGTTCTAAATCTAGGATGAAATTCCGTGCATGACTTTGTGCATTGCTCTCATAAAACTGGGTATTGGTCACACCCAGTCTCTCAATAATAGAATTTTCTTGATCCATATGATTCATTATTATCTCCAAGTTTCGATGCATATTCTCCGAGTGAAGTGTTCGAATACTTGAAGACGTGTTTATGATAAAGATAAATGCCGTAGCAATTACGGGTATAAGAATCATTGGAAGAATTATAATCTGTAATTTTAATTTTACTTTCATAGGCAATCACCATGTATTCGTATTTTGAGAATTACCTAATTATTACCCTTTTTTACTTTCATGCAATCTACATCGCTTATAAAACGCGTGGATTAGACACATTTTTTTACTTAATTAGTTATTTCGTTTTAAATTTATAAAATTTTAAAATTTCCCATTGGCCCTTCTATATAGGTTTCTGGTATACTATTTCCAGTACAGATGGAGGTTATTATGAAAACAAACACACGTATATTCGTTGGAGCTGCATTAATCGCTTTATTCTCACAGCTCTACTTAGATTTATTAATACCTGATTTCAGAGTCAGTTGTGGTGTTATCGCCATGGGTATTTTCATTTATACCAATCAAGATATTTCAGGATCAGTTATGGGCTTTGCTGCTGGCGCTTCTACTTTTCTATGGAGGCTTACTGTCTTAACAGTCTTTGATGATTTTAACACCGCTATACTTATTGGTTATATTCCTGAGATATTTTTCTATATCTCTTATGGTATTTTTATGCAACTCACTGCGCAACGACATAATTACTATGCATTTGATCTATTCTTCATATTGGCGATTGTCTGTGATTTCTCAGTTAATTTAATAGAAGTTCTTATACGCGTCGGTTGGTTTAATCAAACATTTTATAGCGATATTTTGACAACATTATTATTTGTTGCAGTTATTAGGTCTACTATTATTTTGATCAGTCTGATCGTCCTTCGGTATCAAAAAATCCTTTTATTAAAAGAAGAACACGAGGACAGATACCGCCGTTTATTATGGCTTAACTCATTTCTTAGAACAGAAATATTTTGGATGGAAAACAACATGGACCGCATTGAGAATGTTATGACCAATGCTTATAAACATTTTGAAAATATTCGAGATGATCGCTACAAAGAGGAATGGGCCGCTGATGCGGTAACAATTGCAGGGGCCGTTCATGAGATTAAGAAAGAGTATGAACTTGTAATTCGTGGCGTTAACGACTTGATGGAAAATAAATATCAAAACCAGACTATGACATTCCAGTCTGTTCTATCAATTTTAGAAGAACAAATGAAAGCTGAAGTTTTAAAACAAAATTCTGACGTGCGACTTGTTATACAAGGTGGTTCAGATTTTGAAACGCTTAATCATTTCCAACTGATGTCGATTTTTAGAAATTTAATTAACAACTCACTTGATGCTGCAGAGAATTTTGAATCACCCGTGACTGTGCGGTTGTCTCACTGGGTTGAAGGTAACAATCACAGATTCCAGATTTCTGATGATGGACCAGGGATCGACCCGATCAATCTCCCAATTATTCAGACGCCTGGGTTTTCAACAAAAATTAATTATCAAACTGGGCACATCAATAGAGGGCTTGGTCTCTCAATTGTCTATAGATATGTTGAAGAAATACTTGATGGCAGCATTGAAGTTGAGTCCATGCCTGGACGCCAAACCACATTTGATATTACCATTCCAAAAGAAAAAATTGAGGTGACAAGATGAAATTCTACATTGTAGAAGATGACCCGAATATTATATTAATACTAAAGAAAATCATTTCTGACTGTGAACTAGGAACAGTTATTGGTGAAGCTATGGACGGACGCGTTGCACTTGAAGAAATAAACACGCTTCACCCGGATATAGCTCTCGTTGATTTATTTATCCCTTCTCTTGATGGTATTTCCCTTATTCAAAAAATAAATGATGATATCGCCACTATAATGATTTCACAAGTTTCAGCGAAAGACATGATCGGCCGTGCTTATGAAGCAGGCATAAAGTTTTTTGTTCAGAAGCCCATAAATGCTGTTGAAGTCAGATCTGTTATTGAAAGCGTAAAGGAGAACATTGAGTCTAAAAAGAAGCTCATGCAAATTAAATCCATGTTTTCACTTGATCAAGATTCAATATCCGTGAAAGCAGATTCAATATCTGTGAAACCGGATCCGATACCTGATGAAACCAATAATGAGGAACAAGTATTATCCACACTCAAGACACTGGGCATCGTCGGTGAAAGTGGCGCAGATGCAATCATCACATCAGTGAGCTGGCTTATTACAACTCCGAATGCTTTAAATGAAATGTCACTTAAACAATTTTTCAAACAATTTAGCGACCAACCAAAATCATTCGAGCAACGTATACGAAGAACGGCCGCAGTTGCGCTCAACAATCTCGCCTATATGGGCATTGAGGATTACTCAAATCCAATCTTCCAAGATTATGCACACGTTCTCTACTCCTTTAGAGAAGTTCGTGTTGAGATGGATGGTATCCGTAAAAAGGACGATCTACATGGTAAGGTCAACATACGGAAATTCCTGGAAGGTTTATCCCATCTTTGCATGGATTCGATCGAATTCCAGTAATTTTCTGAATTTTTGTAATTTTTCTTGTAACAATTTGAAACCAATTGAAACACCCCTAATATACTAAATTTGTAAGGTGCGTACTTACAAAAATTCAAAGGGGGTTTTAAATTTGGACGCATTAAATGCAATTATCAATCAAATTAATAGTTTTGCATGGGGTGGCATAATGATTGTCTTCCTAGTTGGTACAGGTGTTGTACTAACAATCGGTACACGAGTTGTTCAGTTCAGAAAACTTGGTTACGCTTTCAAGCTTCTCTTCTCAAAGGATCACGTTGGAGAAGGTGATATCACGCCGTTCCAGGCCTTGATGACATCTCTCGCAGCTACGATCGGGACTGGTAACATTGCAGGTGTTGCAGGCGCAATCGCAGCCGGTGGACCTGGTGCTGTATTCTGGATGTGGGTCACTGCAGCATTTGGTGGCGCAACGAAATATGGTGAAGCACTTCTAGCAATTAAATACCGTACTACAAATGAAAAAGGTGAAAAATCCGGCGGACCTATGTATTACATAAAACTAGGTATGGCTGACCGTTACGGCGGCGACTGGTCTTGGTTAGGTTGGTTGTTTGCATTCTTTGGAACAGTTGCATCATTCGGTATTGGTAACATGGTTCAATCGAATTCTGTTGCACAATCGGTTCAAATCTCAACAGGCGTTTCACCAATGATCACTGGTGCTGTCGTTGCTGTTGCAACTGCACTTGTTATCCTTGGCGGTATCCAATCTATCGGTAAAGTTACCGAAAAAATAGTTCCAGCTATGGCTGTTATCTACGTAATTGGCGCTCTTGCTATCTTATTTAAGAACGCTGACATGGTTCCAGCTGCATTTGGCATGATCTTCTCAAATGCTTTCTCAGCTAAAGCTGTTGGTGGTGGACTTCTTGGTACAGTAATTCGTTTTGGTGTTGCTCGTGGTGTATTCTCTAACGAAGCTGGTCTGGGTTCTGCTCCGATCGCTCACGCTGCATCTCAAAATGATGATCCAGTACGTCAAGGTATCATCGGATCTCTTGGTTCATTCCTAGATACACTTGTGGTTTGTACTATGACTGCACTTGTTATTCTAGTTTCTGGTCTTGTAACTCTTGATCCTGTAACTGGCCTTATGTCAATTAAAGATGGTCTTAGCGGTGCTGCACTGACAACGACTGCATTTGATCTGGCGTTCCCTGGCTTAGGTGGTATGGTTGTATCATTCGGCCTTATCTTCTTCGCATTCTCTACGATTCTAGGTTGGTACTACTACGGTTCTAAGTGTCTAGAGTACATTGCTGGCGTTAAAGCGATCAACATCTACAAAGCTGCATGGATCGGTCTTGTATTCTTCGGTGCAATCTACAAAGTTGGATTCGTATGGAACCTTTCAGATACATTTAATGGTCTGATGGCTATTCCTAACTTAATTGCCCTACTCGCCCTCAGTCCACTAATCTTTGCTATGACTAACGAGAGCGAAAAAGAAGAATCACAGAAAAAAGCTTCATAATATCTTATTCACAGTAAACTCAGTCGAGGAAGATCTATAACTTTCCTTAGATTATAAAAGCAACGCATCAACCATTATTACAGTTTGGTTGAACGCGTTGCTTTTTTTATTGTCTTATTAGAATGAGATTTACAAAAGTCCTTTGTCAAAAACATGTTCAACGAAAACATTCCCCTTGAAAAACTCACCTTTGTTTATCATACTTATGACCTCTTCTTTTGTTGACCACCTTGCATTGATCACTTCTTCTTTTTGGAATTCTAAATTTTCAATATCCTCATCTATATTGAAAATCCAAATATCTGCAAGCCAACCATGCGGCTCCTCAAATGTATCTTGAGCAACTATTTTCCCATTATTACAATTATAATCAACTTCAATGCCGAGTTCTTCTTTCATTTCTCTAAGTGCACCTTGCCTGCTGTTTTCTCCAGCTATGACTGCACCTCCACATACTTCCCAGAGAAACGCACCGTTCTTTTCTTTGCTACGTTGTGAAATCAGTATTTCATTATTAGCATTCACCATGAGTATCAGAACCACTAAATGATAGTCCCCCGGTTTCAAGTACTCTCCTCGAATGCTTATTCTACCTGTTTTTGATCTATCTGCATTTAAAATATCCCATTCTTCCATACTTAGGCCTCCTAATAGATAAAAGGAAACACCTCAATTGTGTTGAGGCGTTATAGTCTGGTCATCTTGATTCTTATTTTAGCTTTCTTCATGATCTTTCACATAATCTCTGCCCATATTTTTTTCAAACTTTTTAAGATATGCATTTGAAAACTCTTCTGCACCAATTCCGAATCGATTCAGCACATCGGAGTAATACATCATAACATCACACATTTCTTCAACGAATCTCGAGCGAATTTCTGGATCATTCATGATTTGATCCTCGCCTTTTTTCTTTAAAATAGATATCACTTCACCAATTTCTTCTATCATATAAAGAATAAAAGTTCTTCCATGTTCAGGTTCCATTGGTGACCACTTATCTTTATTTTTTTCCCAAAGCTCTTGTGACATATCTAGTATATCATTCACATTAATATTCTCTGCCATCATGTCCCCAATCGTGTTCGAATAAAACCCTAATCTCCTAAATAATCTGTTGATACATATGTGTTTCCTAGTGAATCTTCAAGCACCAATTCTATGGATATATTTGAAGTATCGAGCTTGTTTATGTCCTCAAAATCGAGCGCTTCACCTAAGTCTATACTCTCTATTACGAACCAATAATCTCCACCGGCACTTTCAAGTTGAGCTTTCGGTGTTTTTCGCCCACTTTTCTTATTCTCCTCAAGAATATCAATAGCCTTCAATTTCTGATTATCATAATATACATTACACATTGCACTCAAGAGTTCAATATTGTGTTCTGACTTAAACTGAGCAATTTGGACATCAAAATTCAGTTGTCCTTTTTTTATGCCATATATATTAATATCCTTTTTAATAGTCGATTCAGCCTTGGAATATAACTCAAGAGAAGGCAATTCAACGTACTCAATCTCACCATCATCGAAGTAACATAGTTTGAATTCATAGTCTTCTGCAAATGAAAGTAATACCTTACTCATATAAACATTATGATCTCTTTCAACATTTGCAAATTCCCAACCATCATTGAAATTATCAGGAGCTTGCTCTTTTCTTATATCAACACTTGGTCTATATAGAACCTTCAGTTTTGAATAATTGCCTAATTTACTTGATGTAATCCGAACATCTACATTTGCATATTTTTGCCCTTCTGAAATAACTTGATCTACATGGTATTCTGTATCAGAAACAATACTATTTAATGATATCAGCTTCTCTAATTGAGCAGAAACCCTATAAAAGTCATTTTGCATCTCACGCATTTCTATTTTAACTTCATCAATTTCACTTCTTAAAGATATATTACTTACAAGTATCATAACCACTACAAATATTCCAACGATTAGTGTTATTATTGTGTTTCTATTCACAACAACCTCCATTCTGTACTCAGTAAATCTATTTTTCTCATCAAAGGTTTTTCTTTAAATAGTACCTTTTTATCCCTTCAGGGTACCCATCTAGTAACCCAAACACTTCAAAACCTTTTCGCTCATAAAACTCTGGAGCTTGAAAGCTAAATGTATCTAAATGAATGAATGTACACTTTTCATTGCGAGCTATTCTTTCCGCCTCATCAATAAGTTGGCTTCCAAAACCACATCCCCTTATAGACTCATCCATCCATAACGTATCTATGTATAAACAAAATCGATATATTTTCCCGATCAACCCACCGTAAACATGACCCTCTTCATCTTTTATCGCCAAGTGTACATCTATTGCATGTTTCCTTAACGTTGAAGGCGCAGCATTGCGGTTATATAAATGAAGTTGTTCCCCGATATACTCAAGGTCCTCTTCCAACATCTCTGAAACCATAGTAATTTTTGGCATTAAATCCCCCTTAAACATAGTTAACTCTATGAGTATTCTGATTTTTATCATTTCTTCATTATTTTACCATATCAGACAGCAAAAAAATCCCTTAAAAAAGTTAATAATTCAAGGAATTTAGATTAAAGATTTATCAACGCTCATCTATAACCAATTCTTTGTTGTCACACTATTCAAATTCTGGTTCAAGAACTGCATGATTAATACCTAGCTCATTAGCAAGTAAAACCTTAATCGCATCTAAAATTACGCCCACTTCTGAAAGGCGCATATCTTGACATATATCAATATGTGCTTCGAGTCTAATGTCATTGTCAGTGAGCTTCCATACATGAACGTGGTGCATATTGTTAACACCATCAATTTCTTCAACTTTCATTTTAACCGTCACTAAATCAACTTCATCTGGTGTAAACTGCATAAGTACCTTAATGGTCTCAATTAAAAGCGATACACTCGAGTATATTAAGTACAGCGCTATAGCGACTGAAATCAAACTATCTATCCAGAATATGTTCCAGTAGTACATGATTGCACCACCGACGAGAACAGCAACAGATGTGAGCATATCTGAGAACAAGTGTAAGTATGCCGATTTCATGTTCATGCTTTCATCAGCATCACCCTTTACAATCAGCACTGATATACCGTTAACGACTATACTCAGTCCTGCGAGCAACATGACTGTTGTACCCGCTATTTGAGCAGGCTCACCAATACGATCGATGGCTTCCAGCAATATATTTACTGCAATAACTATTATGGTACAGACGTTTATTACCGCAGCAATCACTTCAGAGCGTTTGTAACCAAATGTCTGTTTAAATGAGTATTCTTTTCTAGATAATTTTTCTGCAATTCCACTGATGATTAATGCAATAACGTCGCTGAAATTATGCGCTGCATCCGAAAGAAGGGATAAACTCCCCGTTAACAAACCTCCAATAACTTGTACAATTGTAATTCCTAAATTTAGAGCAATTGTATAACCTATTCTTTTACCCCTTGCATGAGAATGATCATGTCCTGAACTCATAGTACACCGTTCCTTCCCACTAAACATATGAATATTTATATTTATACAAATACCCTTATACCACACCTTCTATAGCTATTAATGACCTTAGGCTCAGTTTCTTGGATCAGATATTAAACGAGAAAAAAGTGTCTGCAGCTGCAGACACTTTTAATATCATTAATTCAGTGTTGTTTTCCACCTATGCTTTCAAGCCATAGTAGGCCACTTGAAAAGCAACATGCTGATATTTCTTTAAGTTTTCACTTTCAAGACCTGGACTGTCTTTCTTAAGAAAAGCACTTAATGTCTGTGGTTTAATCAGTTCAACATCTACATCTGACAGCTGAATTATGGTTTCGATTTTAAACACAGACGATCCGCTTGAAAATTTACCTTTTGAAATACCCTCTTTTACAACGACCTTTTCCACATTGTGAGATGTAAAAAAGTCTTGAATCGACGCTGAGAATGTCTTAATACTCAGCTGAATTGAGGGATCTTCCAGTTCTATTTTTAGTGGTTTAGTCTGTACCATTTTTATAACATTATTTGTCTCTTCTAATACAACCAACGTTGCCGTTCTGCTTTTAATCTCAATACCGCATACTCTCATTTATATCCTCCAGTTGCTTATATAACCGCGTATTAAATCTATCATCTCACCGCAAGTGAACTTAAACTGCTTTAGTTCATCTCTATTAGATTTTATGGCCAAGTAGTATGTTTCCACTTCATCAATATGGCTGATTTCAATTATATCATCAGAACCTATACTCTTCTTATAAAAGTCCACTTGATTCACTTCGTCAAGTGAGGCTAAATGGAATACACCTGTCAATTCATTCTCAATAATAAAACGAAGCTGTTTGACCAATGCAATATCAGTAATTGTTGTAATGATTAGGTTGTCATAAACTTTAATCTGTTCTTGATTCATAATTGCATCTCGAATTTGATTGACTCTCAGAGCGTTTTCTCCAAAGACCATTGGCAATCTTATTATGATGGCTTTTTCACCCATCACACCTTTTATAAGTTCCTCGCAATTAATTTTGAATTTACCATATGGAGAATCTGAACAAGGCGTATCAGTTTCAAATTTCACCCCATCTGGGCATCCATCAAACACATTTGCCGTAGAGAAATAATACAACCTGATTTCGTTGACACTACAATACTCCGAGATTTTTTTATGACACAGTAATTGACGTTCAAAATCGCCTCTCGTGCATGAAATAATAAGATCAGGTTTTACTTCTGAAAGTATTTCGGACATATTATCTTTTTCAATATCAAATGATATATGAGTGTAATCAGGTGTGTCTATAGGCGTTCTAGAAATTCCATAAATCTGATACTTCGCTTTTAATTGCTTAGAAATTTCTGTTCCCACTAGACCTGTAACACCAATTATCAAGAGTTTTTTCATGATAACACCTCCAGTTTAATTATTTTCTACATACGGCAAAGCAACACCTCTATTTGACAATAAAAGACCTCTAGACGCAGTCTAGAGGTCTTAATAACTATCGCTCCTTAATTATAATGTCAAATTTTGATTCTAGAACTTCAGGAAGTGTCTCTTCGGAGTCGTTCGTTAGATTCGTTCTTAATTTGACCAAAGTCCCGTCATAGTTCATAAAATACTTATACTTTGATTGTGCACCAAAACCGCCATAAGAAATACTGTATTTTTCAATATGCAGGATCTTTGAAATATCGTATTCAATTTCACTACTTCGGTTTTTGATTTCCAATTGCTGACCTATTATAGTATATTCTGAACGGTCATTCCATTTGTAAATTATGTAAATTACAACTGCGATTAGAGTAGACACACTTACAACGTTTAGCTGTAATCCATTTGCAAGGTATAAAATAATCCCAACAACACCAAGTAGAAACAATTGAGCTATTTTTTCATTCTTATGTCTATAGAATTTCATACGTTCCACTCCTTATTATTTAAGTCGTTAGCATATCTCGAAGATGCAAACCCTCATTCACTGAACATACACGAAATTGTACACTATCTCTCTGATACTCAATAACCGTGATCCCACAATTGTAAGGAACAATCTTGAATCTGTCTTTTTGATCCAGTCCAATAAAATGTGAAACAATCGATCTAATAACTCCACCATGTGTGGCCACGCATACATTTTCATAGCTCTGCTTCACAACATCATTCAAGAAGTTTATGACACGATGGGTAACATCTGCCCCTGACTCACCTTCAAGGTACGTAAAATCTGTGTCACGTTTTTTGAAAACACTATAAAACTCAGGATGCTTTTTTTCCACTTCAATAGGACTCATATAGTGAAAAACACCCATGTTAATCTCTTTTATACGTGTGTCCACCATAATATCAAGATCATTATGCTGATGTTCTGTAATTCCCATAGCTGTTTGTACAGTTCTTTTTAAATCACTGGCATAAACAGCATCAAACTTTATATTACTTAACCACAAACCCGTCTTTTCAGCTTGTAATTTCCCAAGTTCAGTAAGTTCCATATCTGGGTAACCATCATCATTAAGCGTTATTTCTTGCTCTTTTTTCCCGTGTCTAACTAAGTATATTTTCATATAGTCCTCTCACATGGTCCGTTATTATTTTTGAGCCCTTAGAACAAATAACGAGTAGTCTATTTTTTCACCTTCGAATGTTTTTTCTCCATTATAGAAAGTTCTAATTTCAATATCCTTATAACCAAGGCTCTCTAAAATGCCTCTTAATTCATCATGATTGAATCCATTGTGGCCATCAAATTCAGGATACTTTCTGTGAAAACGACCATCCTCTTCATCGATGTCTACAATACACAGTTCACCATCTTCATTTAACAGATTATAAAACTCTCGTAGAATGTCTTCTATACCAACAATATGATGTAATACCAACGAACTGTATATAGCGTCAAACGTTCGATTTTGAATCCCCTGTGAAGTCACATCAACATGAAGGGGTTCAATATTATCTACATTGTACTTTAATATTTTTTTATGAAGCACGTCAATCATACCCGTTGATGAATCCACCAATGTTGCTTTCTCAAATCGATCCAACAGATTGAAGCTGATCAGGCCTGTGCCACATCCAAATTCCATAGCTGTTTCATATTTTTCACGTGTTAATACACGTCCAATTTCATCAGAAATACATTTTGCGCGCTTAACTCGAGCCTCTGTGTCCCATTCATCTGCGTACATGTCAAAACTCATTTGTTGATCTCCTTATTTTCTCGATTTCATACTTTCACGTTTCATCGCAAAAATACCTACTATTTCAATACCGAAGCCCATCCCCATACCCATTCCAAATATAAAATCTGGTATTAGAGAAAACTGATTCAAAACCAACATGGCTCCAATAATAAGAAGTCCAAGTAACATATACTTATTTAATTTTTTCATTTTAATTCCCCCTGATTACGCATATGTTTATTTTTTTCATTATCTAAGTTATATTCTACCATATCAACACAAAGGAAACCTCTTGATTTCTCAGGAGGTTTCCTTTCTATGCCATTAATAATTTCACGCTCTTATCAAACTCACAATTTTATTTCTTAGTTCTGATTTATCAACAGGTTTTGAGACAAATCCGTCACAACCAGAATCAATATAGAGTTCTTGTTCTTCTTTTCGAACACTGGCTGTGAGTGCTAAAATAGTTTCTGGTCTGATACAAGTATTTTCATGAATTTTAGTAAGTACGCCAAGTCCATCCAGATGCGGCATGTGCATATCAAGAAGCAGTAGATCATATTTTCGTACCTTCAGTTTATTGAATGCCTCAATACCATCCTCAGCTTCATGAATAACAACATCCATTTTCTTTAAAATCCGCAGAATAAGTGTGCGATTCTCAGGCATATCTTCTGCAAGAAGCACTGTGAATTTCGACTCAGAATCTTTCATTTTCAACTCTACAATTTCACTTTGTCTATAGCTCATATATCGTTCAGGAATAAGCTCTATCACTGATTCAAGTTCCTTTATATGATCTAAAATAGAACGCTGATCCTTTAGAAGGCTAAAATGATCATTATATTTTTTTAAGAGCTTCTGCTCTAATGTCGTCAAAATATCAAACATTTCTAATATGCCAAAATTTCCAGTTATACTCTTGAGAGCATGTACCTCAAACTCAAGTTGATCGATATCATCTACTGCATAAGCGCGTTCAATTTTTTCCATACGCTCTGGCAATGTCTCAATGACTTCAAGCGTAATATCAGCAACATCCATATCATAAGACACCCAACGTTGTACCATGATCTCACCTTGACTCAGTGCCGTTAAATCAATTTCTAACGGCAACTCTATTGTAAAAACTGATCCTTCACCAAGTGCCGAATTCACTGAAATTGTACCATTCATTTGCTCAACGAGTTTCTTTGAAATTGTAAGACCGAGGCCCGTTCCTCCATAAATACGTGTTGTTGACATGTCCGATTGAGCAAAAGCATTAAACACTTCATCTAGCTTTTCTCTTGGTATTCCAATACCCGTATCTTTTATATGTGTGATTAGATGCCCATTATTATAGCGGACTTCAACAGACACACTTCCCTTTTCTGTAAACTTAATTCCATTGCTAATAATATTAGAGTAGACTTGTCTCATTCTATAAATGTCACCATGAAGCGCATATGGTGTTTCAGGATCTATCGAAATATTTAGTGTAACAGCTTTTTCCTCAGCACTTTGTCTAAAGAACTGATTCAAATCTGAGAAAAACTCTGCCGGATGTACCGTTACATTTTCTAATTCAAGGCTGTCCATTTCAATTTTTGAAAGATCCAGAATATCATTCAACATAGCATGTAAGTGTTTCCCTGCACGCCCCACCAATCCTAAAGTCTGCTTCTTGTTTGAATCGGTTTCGTCTTCTTCCATCAAGTCAGTGAAACCAATAATTGTATTTAAAGGCGTTCGAATTTCGTGGCTCATATTTGCCAGAAAAACAGTTTTTGCAGCTGTTGCTGCTTCTGCCTGCTCTTTTGCTTGCTGTAATTCATAAGTATTTTCCCGAATGTCTTTCACCATTCGATTAAAAGCTGTGGCTAGGTGATCCAGTTCCAAATGCCCCTTAATGGATACCTCAGTATTATACTTACGCTCTGCAATGGCGTCTGCTGCATCACATAATTTATGCAGTGGTTTAGATACCTTAATATAAAGCATAAACGTAACAGTCATAATGACAGCCATATTACTGATTAAAGTCGATAATATAAATCCGGACCTAATTTCCCATCCAATGGATGCCATATACCCTAAATCCACAACAAGTATGAGTGCGGACGGAGCTGCAGCGCTCATATGTCCGAATGTCCCTTGCTCAGAATAATCAATCGCTACACAATACTCTGAGGTCTCATGCTTAAACAGCTCAACTTCCAAATGATCAAGATCGCTTAAGAGATCTAATTCTACGTGATGTTCCAGATGTCCAATTTCATCTCGATCTGTTGAATATGCAATGGTTTGGGAGTCATCAATAATAAACACTCTATCAATAATTTTGAAATTACTTATTTGGTCAAAAAGTTCCTGCACGGCTTCCGTATCTCCCGCTTGAATGAGAGGTCTTGTTGCGTAATCTAGAGTATTCATAATGAGTGACGCCTCTTCTTCTACACGCTCTAGAATTGTTGCCTCTATAGAATCGCTGGCAAATGTATACGCAAAAAAGTTGACCAGTAGGATCACACCAATTAAAATCATGGACATATTTACGAGCAATGATCGTTTCATATTTATTCCTCCAATCAAGTTCTTTACAATTAGTCTAATGGAGTGATGTTACAAAAAAAAGCGCCAATGTAAACAAGTTGTTTACATTGGCGCTTTCTATTTTTCTTATAACTTTTTACTTTTTATTATATCTTTCTTTCTCATTAAAGAACGTCACATCGGCATATCCACTGTGAATTTTACCGTGGTGTTTTACACCTGCTGGTATAAAATAACGATCTCCTTTTTCAAAGACATTATGCTGACCATCGATCCACAACTCTATTTTCCCTTCAAGTACAATTCCAAACTGACTTTCGTGTACATGCTCCGGGAGATCTACGTCTTCATCGAACTCCATAAAAAGTATTTGATGATCTGGCCCTTGTGATAAATACGCAGTTAATCCTTCAATCGGGATATCTGCAACAGGTAACTTTCCAATCGGTTCTGGATAAATTCTAGACATTAATCACGACTCCTCTTCTTTATGTATTTTTTATAGACAGTACTATCTCGCCTTAAGCGTTGTACTGTCTGTTGGGAACAACTTAAATTCTATAGTACCAGTCGCATTTTTTCCTACGATTTTAATTCTACTTTGACCTGGTTCTAAAGAGATACTTTCAGTGCCACTTCCAGATTGTTCAAAAATAGTCTGTACTACATTATCTGGAGATATAATCACCAACTTAAGATTTCCACGTTCTATATCAGAAGTAAATTCAATATCTATAACCGTTTCTTCTGCAGTTGTTATTTCCCAAAGTGTTTCCATACCAGATAAGTTAAACTCTAATTTTGATTTGTTATTGCTACTGGTTCCCTCTTTCTTCATATAAGAATATGAATCACCTGATTCAGCAATTTTACCATTATCCTCATAGATTTTGTCATGTGCATTCATATTTACAAAAGGATTGTTGAGAGCAAATGATATGCCTGCAATCAACATAACTATAAATATAATGACAAGGTTTTTAGTTTTCATATAGGCCTCCTATAATTAGTTTCCACATCCCACTAATTATATTTCATTTTGGAAGCATATACCAACTATTATTTCTTATTACATATCAATCAAATAACTTGGCAGTCCCAACGATTTAGCCACGCTTTTAACGACCTCACCAATAGATTTTTTTACATCAATCTCACCATTTGTTTTATAAACAGGCTGATGCGCATCAATAAGCGTTACTTTAGATGTGCCAAGGTGCTGCTTTAGGTAATCAATACTCGGTTGAACGTTTTCCACATAAAACTGATATCGTCTTTCTAGACTCTCCTGATCATCGTCCATTCGATTCCGGCCCAAAGCTCTTTTTATCATTTCTTCTTTTGTTATAGAGAGATGAATCACTTCTATGATCGGAATATCAAATCGCACAAATGTATCAATGAGGGCCTTAGCAGCTTCTACTGTCCTTGGATACCCATCGAGTATAAATATCTGGCTCTGGAAAGCTTTCGATGATTCAAAAGTGGCATTTATAATGTTCACTGTCCACTCATCAGGAATGAGAAGACCATGAGATACACAAAATTCCAACCAGTCCAATTGACTGATCATCTGTTTGTCTTCGTAATAATCAATCAACTCATCTTTGTGTTTTTCAACTTTTAGATTCAAATCTGTGTCATTTTTCATTCTGTCAAAAACTGATATTTTGTAATCAATATTGTGATTTAACGCCAAATTATCTCGAAAAAACTCATCATCTCTCGCTTTCTGGATGGTCATTCTAAGAATATCCCCCATTGAAAGATGATGTGCCTTAGAGATGCTTAAGAATTTACGCAGTTCTTTGGCAATCTCACCTTTCCCACAACTCGAAGGCCCGGTCAAAATTATGGCCCCACAACCTTCAATCAATACTTTCTTGACTATAATTTTTATTTCGCCAGTTTTTATCGATTTATCACTCATTTATAGAACCTCCGTAGACCTAACTTTGTCCTAGGATAGTTCTACCCTTTTGAGTTCTGCAATGTTCAATAATCCTAACAGAAATTTCACAAACCATTCACACTCTATTAATAATTACCTTGTAGAATAGAACCATAGAAGAAACACACAACCCCTTAGAGATTCGCTCACATAAATTTGTATGCCTCCTCCCCCTGATGCATATAAGAAAATAAACCTCCATCATCGATGGAGGTTTTTTGTTTTGATAAAGATTTTTTTATCCAATCGCTTCTAAATGTCTTTCCTCGATTTTTACAACTTCTAACGTTTCCAGTCTTTCTTTGAGTTTAACAACCAGACTCTCAACGCCTAATGTTTCTGTAAAAGTATGGCTTCCTATGATCAAGCTCATATTGACATGCTGTGCATACTCAATGGTGTAGAGTATCTTCTCTCCCGTTATGTAAACATCACAGCCTTTATCTACGCCAATCTTCAAATGCGGCGTTAGTCCGCCACCACCACATACAAGGCCTATCCGCTTCACTTTTCGATCATTAAACTGCCATGCCTTGACTGGCTCTTCAAGTAGTGTTTCTAACTTTGAAACAAGCTCACTAAATTCAATGGCTTCATCAAATTCAGCAACCCTGCCACAGAAAAATCCATCTTCTTCATGGGTTTTTTCAATGATCTTCAAGTTCAGTCTTTCAAGCAAAGTGTCATTTGTACCGAAATCACAATCATCAAGCGGAAGGTGATTATAGTAGTGACTGATCTCATATTCCTGTAATTTTTCTGTACATGCAGCACTCAAGCCATATATAAAGCCCCATGCGTTATGGTGTGTAATTATTAAGTCAACACTATTCAATTTTGCTTTTTCAATGACTTCGAGGGTCAAATTCGTACAATACCCCACTGTCTTAATGTCCTTACTTGAATCAACCGTTACACCCGACTCTGCCTTAAAATTAGGATTCGAAGTTGTCTCAAATAAACCTTCAATACATTCTACAATCTGATCTAGTTTCATAGTCTGTCACGCCCCATTTCACACTTTATCTCCCAATAATTAGAATAATTTTAATGCACTATCAACTTGAATGCAAGCATTCTGTCACAAATTGAAATTAAAACGTATTGTGATCAAATATTACACCCTATTTTAATTTCATTTTCCCAACTTAAATCGTAGTAATATTGTTAAAAGATTAATTTTCTAAATATTTAGAATTTTCTGTTTATGAGACGTAATTTGTGATATCATTCTAATATTCGGATATTTGTATATTTAGATATATGAATATATAGATGGATACGCGTTTTGAAAGGGGGTTAAAGTTTGAATGATCAAGTAAAGCTGAAGTTGTTAAAGGACAAGTCTGAAATGCTCAAGGCCATTGCCCATCCAATGAGACTCTGTATGTTAAATTGCTTAATGAGCTCACAGGAATGCAATGTTACCACACTGACCAAGAAGCTACATCAACCACAGTCGACAATCTCACAGCATTTATCAAAATTAAAGTCTCACGGATTGATTGAAGGTGAAAGAAACGGTGTTGAAATACAGTACCGTGTTGTTGATGACGAAGTGAAATCCATCATTAATCTACTCCTGAAGGAATTGCATCAGAATGCTGTTGATAACGAAGAAGAAGCTATTGAATGTTAAAGGAGGTTAAACATTGAAGAAATACTTATCATCATTTCTGGTATTATTCTTACTCTGGGTCTTCGTTGGGGGAACGAACACTGCAGAACTCATCCTAGGGGGAATCGTTGCAGCCATTCTTTCTTATGTTATATCTGATTACTTAAATATATCCATCGGG
>Ga0209379_10000378_pt1 | contig 40205 bp, 33 predicted proteins | sample tdDd001_FD_187124 | JGI IMG/M metagenome (GOLD analysis project Ga0209379, IMG submission 187124) | Marine sediment microbial communities from the Atlantic coast under amendment with organic carbon and nitrate - tdDd00.1 (SPAdes)... | ecosystem: Environmental > Aquatic > Marine > Coastal >... | reverse complement strand
TAAAAATAAATTTCAATTAAATTCATCTATTTACTTATAGTTTGTAACAAAATGAGCTATTCTCCTTTTATTTGATGCTAAAATACCATTATTTGATTTAAAGCCAATAAAAAATAATCGAAAGGCTAAAGTTTAGAATAAGTTCAAATAACGAAAACGGTTGCGTAAATTTCCTCAACAAGAAGCAAACAACTTACAAGCTACATTTTTACAACTATTTACTCTTAAAAATATTTGGTTTTATTCTACCAAAAGCATCGAATACAAAACGGTTCGATAGAATGATACTAATAAGTAGGTTTAGCGTACTTCCTACAAAAACCGCTACCATTATTAATATCTGATATTTTATTGCGACAACAGGAGAACTACCTCCCAATATTTGTCCGGTCATCATTCCGGGGAGAGATATTAAACCAATTACTGACATGGTTGCAATTAATGGATTTAATCCTTTTCGTATTGCCTCGCTAATAAATGGTGCTAAAGTTTGCTTCTTATTACCCGTATTAATTAATAGAAAGTAATACATTTCCTGCTCTTTTGTCAATCTATCGAAATAGGTACTAACACCAACAATGTTATGATTTAGTGCATTTCCAAGAACCATTCCTGAAATGGGAATAAAATATCTGGCATCAAAAACATAGTCGAGTTGAATTACTATTCCCAGAAAAAATGTATCGAGAATAAGAATACTAGTAAAACCTGCCAGAAAAAACGGCAATGCGAAATATCGATAATTTAGTCCTACCCGTTTAATTGTAGTAAATGCCCCTACAAGAATCATTACAAGAACCCATGCTGCATTTATCAAGGCATTGTTCCATTCAAAAATATATTCGAGATAAACGGCAATTAAAGACAATTGAACAACCATTCGAACCAAAGCAATTAAAGTTTCTGTTACGATTTTAACTTTAAAATAGATAAAGCCTGCAAATGGAATCAGCAAAAGCAAGAAGCCTAATGCCAAACTGTATATATTAATATCAACAATCTCTTTCATGATGGTAGATTATAATTCTATTATTTGGGCACAATGGCTCAACCACTTTTGATTGTGCGAAGTAGAGATGATGGTTTTGTTTTTTAAAGATTGAATCAACTCTATAAAAAGATCAATCGATTCATCATCGAGAGCAGAAACAGGTTCATCCAGAACAAGAATTGGTTTGTTCATGCTTAAACATGCTGCCACAATCATTCTCTGCCTTTGTCCACCACTCATTTTATTAAAAAGCTTTCCATTGTTATCGATACCCAAAAACTTTAAAAAGGAATGGTAATTTTTGATGCCTTCTTCGTCCAATTCCAAAAGTTCAACCAATTCCTGTCCTGATTCTATTGGCAAATTCACATTCTGTGGTAGCCATATAATTTGTTTGCGTATTTCATCAATCGAACTTGGGTTGACTTCAATATTATTGACTAAAATTTTACCAGCATCAGGAACTAAAATACCCATCATCAATTTCAACAAACTGGTTTTTCCCTTACCAGATGGCGCACTTAAACCAACCATTTCCCCTTCCTTAACTTTAAAACTAAGGTTCTCACAAATAATCTGTTCCGGAAATTTTAAGCTTATATTGTCAAATCTTATCATGAATATATATTTACACTATAAAGAAAATAATAATTCGTTTAGGAATAATAAAAAGATCCTTTATTCAGTCAGAATAATTCACATTCGAATTATTGTTTAACCAAACATTTACATTATTGAGATTATTCTCACCCTTACGTCTTATGCCAAAATACACAAAACCCCGAAACGCCCATATTTACTAACACACAAGCATCGCAATCGATTACTTGTGTTTTATAACACATTTTATTTATTCCAATTTAACAATCTCATTTAGATAGAAAGTTTACATTTGCAGCTCATCATATATGGATATCTAGATGTTCATATTGTAAGATTGTTAATTTTGAATATATAATATAATGGCAAAGTACTTGATTATAGGCGGAGTAGCCGGAGGAGCAACCACTGCTGCCCGATTACGAAGAATGGATGAATCGGCAGAAATTATCATGTTTGAACGTGGCGAACACATTTCTTATGCGAATTGCGGACTTCCTTATTACGTTGGTGGTGTAATTACTGAAAGAGAGAATTTACTACTTCAAACTCCCGAAAGTTTTAACAAGCGCTTGAATGTTGATGTTCGCATTAAGAATGAAGTGCTAAAAATTAACAAAGCCGACAAAACGGTTGAAGTAGCTGATTTAATCAACAATACCACCTATATCGAATCCTACGATAAATTGGTAGTATCTCCTGGTGCAGAACCAATTAAACCTCCTATTCCTGGAATTAATGATGATGCAATTTTTACTGTTCGAAATGTAAAAGATACAGACAAAATAAAAAGTTATTACGACGAAAACCAACCACAAAAAGCTGTAGTTGTCGGAGCAGGATTTATTGGCTTGGAAATGGCAGAAAACCTTCACCACTTAGGCATGATGGTGACTATAGTTGAAATGGCTGAACAAGTAATGACTCCATTAGACTACGAAATGGCAGCTGAAGTTCACCAACACCTTAAAACCAAGAATGTTGAGTTTTATTTGAAAGATGGAGTAAGTGAATTCAAACGTGAAGGCGATTACTTAAATATACATTTGCAATCAGGTCGTAAAGTGGAAGCCGATATGGTGATTTTATCAATTGGTGTTCGTCCTGAAACCAAATTGATAAAAGAAGCTGGAATAGATTTGGCACCAAATGGTGGAATTAAAGTAAATGAATATCTACAAACGAGCAATGAGCATGTTTATGCTTTAGGAGATGCAATTGCTTTTCCTCATCCGATTACGGGAAAATACACCAATGCTTATTTAGCTGGTCCGGCAAATAAACAAGGAAGACTGTTAGCAAACAATTTGGTTTTAGGACACAAACATACTTATAAAGGAGCTATTGCCACAGCTATTGCCAAAGTATTCGATTTAACTGTAGGATCAACAGGTCTAGCTGAAAAAGTTCTGAAAAAAGAAGGTATTTCATACGTTTCGAATATTACACATGGTGGCGAGCATGCGGGCTATTATCCAGGTGCATTGCCAACAACTATAAAAATCATGTTCGATCCGGAGCATGGCAAATTATATGGTGCACAAATTATTGGTTACAACGGTGTAGACAAACGTACCGATATGATTGCTACGGTTCTGCAAAAAGGTGGTACCATTTACGATCTTCAGGAAATTGAACATGCCTACGCACCTCCCTACTCTTCAGCCAAAGATCCGGTTAATCAGGCAGGATTTACTGCAGGAAATATTATTGAAGGATTGGTGAATATCATTCATTGGGATGAACTTCACCAACTGCATGCGCCAAATAATTTTATTTTGGATGTAAGAACTCCGGATGAATTTGAACTTGGAAACATTGAAGGAGCTGTAAATATTGAGGTTGATCAGATCCGTAACCGATTGGATGAAATCCCTAAGGATAAGAAAATTATTATCTATTGTGGAGTTGGTTTACGAGGTTATTTTGCCGCAAGAATCTTGATGCAAAAAGGATTCTCGAATGTTTACAATTTAAGTGGTGGATATAAAACCTACGAGCATGCAACTTGCAAGCAAAGTAACGAAGATATTTTCGAATCAAGTTATATTGCCAGAGACGGACACATCTATCGCGGAAAACCAAAGTCAAACAAGGAAGAAAGAAATTCTGATTTAAAAACAATAGAAGTTGATGCCTGTGGCTTGCAATGTCCCGGACCAATTATCAAATTGAAAAAGGAAATGGACAAGCTTGAAAATGGTCAACGTTTACACCAAAAGGTAACCGATGCCGGATTTGTAAAAGATGCCGAAGCCTGGTGTAAAATGACAGGAAACAAATTAATATCTACTGAATCAGATAAGGGAATTTATTCTGCCATTATCGAAAAACAGAAAGTAAAGAAAAGAGCTACATCCGGATTTGTTGATATGCCAAAAAACAAAACCATGGTGGTTTTCTCTGATGAGTTAGACAGAGCTTTAGCTTCATTGGTTATTGCAAACGGTGCCGCTGCAACCGGAAACAAGGTTACCTTATTCTTCACTTTTTGGGGGTTAAACATCATCAAAAAATCGAATAAGCCTAAAGTTCAAAAAGATTTTATGGGCAAAATGTTTGGCAAGATGATGGCTGATGATGCCGGCGATTTGAAACTATCTAAAATGAACATGATGGGATTGGGATCGAAGATGATGAAGAAACGTATGCTTTCTAAAAAAGTGGATTCTTTGGAAGACATGTTGCAAACTGCAATGGAAAATGGCGTTGAAATGATTGCTTGTCAAATGTCTATGGATGTGATGGGCGTTGCCGCAGAGGAATTATTAGATGGCGTTCAAATTGGAGGTGTTGCCACCTATCTTTCCGAAGCTGAACAATCAAATTTAAATTTGTTTATCTAAGAATATTATCAAATAAAAATTATACCTGACGGGCATCTATTACCTGTCAGGTATTTTTTATCATATATTGGTCAGCTTAAGATACTTTTTATGTACAATAATTATCATTTATTGCATAGTACAGGAACAGCGAAGGCATAGCGGAGGAACACCGAAGATACACACACCCTGCTAAGGATGATATTATAGTTTAATTGCCATGTGCAGTTTTCCCTTAATCCTCATCTTCTAAAATGAATACATCTTCCACCTTGCATTCGAAAAACTGAGCCATTTTAAGCGCTAATACTGTCGATGGTACAAACTTTCCTTTCTCAATAGCATTTACCGTTTGTCTGGAAACACCCAATTGTTCAGCCAATCCTGCCTGAGTAACATCCTTTTTGGCTCTTTCTACTTTTATTGTATTTTTCACAGCTCTCCTTTTTAATACTTATTCAGTTCCAAACTTCCATTTTCTATTATAGGCATAAATTACTGTAAAAAATAGAAGATGTAATTGTAAAATATAAAAGCCATCTAATTCATATTCTGGTTCAAGCCAGTACACTAAACCTGTAAAAATCCATGTAATAAATAAGGCTTGAGTCAAAGATTTATATCTCAATTGTTGATAAAATTCATCCTCAATCTTCTCTTTTGAAAATAAATATAAGGTAAATCCCATTATGGATAATATTAAACTTCCAGTGATTAAAGGCTTGGTCTCTTCTTTGGTGAAATACGGTTTAGGATAATCCGATTGCTTCTCATGGATCGTCTGGTAATCTATTCCCTTCCTTGAGTCATTCCATCCTTCGTAAAATCCACGTCTAGAATCATCAATATTGCCAATAAAGGACAATACAAATGCAATAAATACAAATAAAATTCCAATCCTTTTAAAATAATATGGGAAATAGGTTCTCATTCTGTCAATTTATAAGTTAAACTTTGATATTATTTTGTGCACAAAACAAATGTAAAGTTTATTTTACTTTTTGACAACTATTAGCTCCTTTTTGTAAGCTACAAAAGACATAACTTTAGTAAATATTAATTTTCCCAATTCACGATCAAGCTATTAATACTTTAAAATACATGGAATTACCAGACTGAATAGAATGACTCGTTTATAATTTCTTAAATTCTCTCCAGAATTAAATATCATTCTATTAGAATTACTTAAACAAAAATCTAATTCCTTATTTTAACCTTAAGATTACATGCTGATATATTGGACTTTGCTCTTACAATTTCGTAAATTGCTACTGTTTAACTACCCTATTATTTGATTTGCCCAAAGAGAATATTAATTCAGTTAAATACATTATCTGAGAGTAAATTCAGTTGCCTCAAGCTTAATCTCAATCTAGGACTCGACCATGCAATTGATTGTACTCGAAATCATGTGCGTTATTCTCCTGTACAGCGCCACATGATATAAAATAAACAGTTCCGAACAGGAAATATAAAGTACTACATTGGTAGTGGTTAGTGGTTAACCGAAACAGCGGAATTTTTCCGTAGTCCCTTTGTCAGAGGAATTCTGCTGTTTCAATCTTCTTTCTCTTCAATCACCTCTTTCTTCGCATTTCTCATTCGTACATAGACCATTGCCATAATGCTTAAAAAGCCTATTACTTTAAGATATTGTTTCAATAGTGAAATTGAATTGGCTTCCCATGAGTTTAAAATATCCGAATTATTTATCAGTAAAATTCCTCCTACCGAAAATACCAAAACAGCTAGTAAGCCAATCATTAGTTTCGTTTTATTTGTCATTTTATTCATTTTTTTAAGGCATGAAGGTAAATATTCTTTTCCTATAACCATTCTAAGAAGTTCGTAAACTGGAATATCAATCTAGAATTTCATATATTTAGTTATTTACATTTGAACTGATAACCAAAATAATAAACCATGATTGATAAGATTAGTACTCTTGGAGGATACATACATGAGTATCAAAAAAGTGTTGAAAACCCAGAAGCATTCTGGAGTAGAATTGCTGAAAGCTTCTTCTGGCGTAAAAAATGGGATAAAGTATTGGACTGGAATTTTTCCGAGCCAAGAATCAATTGGTTCGTTAATGGGAAAATGAACATTACCGAAAACATTTTTGAAAGACATCTTTTTACCAGAGGCGATCAGCCAGCAATCATCTGGGAACCAAACGATCCTTCGGATGAAAACAGAGTACTGACCTATAACGAACTCTTCGATCAAGTTCAAAAGTTTTCGAATGTGATGCTTGATTTGGGCATAAAAAAAGGAGATAGAATCGCTATTTATATGCCAATGATTCCTGAATTGGCAATAGCAATGCTGGCTTGTGCGAGAATTGGAGCCATACATTCTATCGTGTTTGCAGGATTTTCAGCCAATTCGCTTGCTGATAGAATTAAGGATGCAGAAGCAAAATTGGTCATCACATCCGATGGTGGATACCGTGGAAGTAAAATTATTCCAATAAAAGATATTGTGGACGAGGCAGTTGAGAACAGTCCATCCGTAGAGAAAGTAATCCTGGTTAAACGAACCAAATCCGAAATTACATTTAAAGAAAATAGAGATTTGTGGTGGCACGAATGCATGGCTAATGCAGAAGAAAAAAATAAAGCCGAACTAATGGATGCTGAAGATACATTGTTTATTCTTTACACATCTGGCTCAACCGATAAACCCAAAGGTATCGTTCATACTTGTGGCGGTTATATGGTTTATTCAGCTTATACGTTCAAAAATGTATTCCAGTATAGCGATGGCGATGTCTATTTCTGTTCTGCTGACATTGGCTGGATAACAGGACATTCCTATATTGTTTATGGTCCCTTACTAAATGGCGCTACAACTATGATGTTCGAAGGGATTCCAACTTATCCTGATGCAGGTAGATACTGGGATATTGTAAATAAATATGGTGTAGCTCAATTTTACACCGCTCCTACCGCTATTCGCTCCTTAATTTCAATGGGTCAGGAATATGTTGAGAACAAAGATTTAAGCACTTTAAAAGTTTTAGGAACCGTTGGTGAACCCATTAACGAAGAGGCGTGGCACTGGTATCACGATCATATTGGGAAAAATCGTTGTCCTATTGTTGATACCTGGTGGCAGACCGAAACTGGTGGTATTTCCATTAGTCCAATTGCAGGAATCATTCCAACTAAACCAGGTTTCGCAACACTACCACAACCGGGAATTCAACCCATTATTGTTGATGGAGATGGAAAGGAACTATCGGGCAAGAGTGTAGAAGGAAATCTTTGTATAAAATATCCGTGGCCTGGAATGTTACGCACCATTTGGGGAGATCATGAAAGATTTAAAAAAACTTATTTCAGTACATTCGACAAGCTTTATTTCTCGGGAGATGGAGTAAAAAGAGACGAAGATGGTTACTATCGAATTCTTGGTCGGGTTGACGATGTCATTAACGTATCTGGACACAGAATGGGAACTGCAGAGGTTGAGAATGCCATTAATGAGCACCCATTGGTGAATGAATCAGCCGTTGTAGGATATCCACATGATATTAAAGGGCAAGGAATATATGCTTTTGTGGTATGTGGAGAATTATCAACTGGTGGTGAAGAAGGTATAAAAACAAGTATCCGTAAAGGTGTTACAAAAATAATCGGACCAATTGCCAAGCCTGATAAAATACTATTGGTAAGAGGATTACCTAAAACCAGGTCGGGCAAAATCATGCGTAGAATTCTACGTAAAATCGCTCAAGGCGATTACTCCAACTTTGGAGATATTTCCACTTTATTAGATACTTCGGTAGTTGAAGAAATAATAAACGGAGCACTGGAAGAGGTAAAGGAATAAATAATTAGAGGTTATCAATATGATAGCCTCTTTTTTTTAGAATTATTGATGCAAATAATAGCTATTCTTAACTCATTTATTTATCTTAAATGTGATAGATTAAATTACCAATACACATGGCTAAATCAATGAAAAAAGTTCTTATTACTCTCTTACTACTTATTCCATTATGCGGATTTTCTCAAAATGAATGGTATCAATTACAAATACCTGAACAAGGTTATAGCATTGAATTTCCTTCGCAACCGAAGGCAAGTAATAAAACCATTCCTTCAGAAATTGGGCAATTGCTCATAAAAATGCAGATTCTTGATTATTCGAAGGAGACCAATAAATCAACACTCTTATATCTGTCCAATCATACCCTTTATCCTAAAGAATACGAAAGTTATAAAGATACTGCTAACCTTCCAACCTTTTATAAGGAAGCAATTCATGGAGCTGTAACAAATGTAAATGGAAAACTTATATCTGAAAAAGATGTTTTCTATGAAAAGTATCCCGGTAAAGAAATTAAAATTGACTATGGAAATGGCTATGCTATTATAACGGCACGTATGTTTCTTATTGGTTATGATATGTATATGATACAAACCATTACTGAAACGGCTAAAGATAACAATGCCGAAATGCAAAAATATTTTGATTCTTTTAAATTGATCAAAAAAACCAAACAAATGAAAAAAGAATTCCTTGGCTTAAGAACAACAATTTATAAAGTACCCAATTTGATCGAAGCAAAAGAGTGGTACGAACAAGCATTTGATGCTAAAGCATATTTTGTTGAAGATTTTTATGTAGGTTTTAATATTGGTGGATATGAATTGGGCTTACTGCCCGAACCTGAATCTGCAAGTCCAAAATCAGAAAATGTTCTATCCTATTGGGGTGTAGATGATATAAATGAAAGTTATTCCAGATTAATTGAAAATGGTGCAACCGAACATGAAAAGCCAATGAATGTTGGTGGTGAATTATGGGTGGCAAGTGTGAAGGACCCGTGGGATAATGTGATCGGAATAATTTACAACCCAGCATTTACTTTGGAATAATTTGAGAACTAATAATTTTACGATAAACCAATACAAATGAAAATCGGAATTGCTTTAGGAGGTGGTGGAGCAAGAGGGTTTGCTCATTTGGGAGTGCTAAAAGCTCTCGAAGAAAAAGGCATTAAGCCAGATGTAATATCTGGTGTTAGTGCTGGCGCGCTAATTGGTGCCTTCATAGCTTCAGGTTTCAGCTATTCAAAAATTCTTCGAGCACTTAAGAATAAAGGCGTTATGGCCTATTCTAAATGGCAATATCCTCGACATGGATTGTTTAGTCTTAACGGATTGGAGAAAGAGGTGAAGAAACACATTAAAACCAAGTTGATAGAAAATCTTAAAATTCCCCTTTTTATTGCTGTTTCTAACCTAAACGATGGACGTATTGAATACATTAAGGAAGGTGATTTAATAGAGTATCTGCTAGCATCTGTCAGTATTCCTGTTCTGTTTTCGCCTGTATTAATAAATGATAAAATGTATGTTGACGGAGGTTTGTTCGACAATTTACCCATTTCTCCCCTGTTGAATAAATGTGATGTGATAATTGCCGTAAATGTTAGTCCTATCCAGAAAATTGAAAAATTTGATAATCTGGTTCAGGTGGCATCAAGAACCTTTCAATTGGGAGTTCACTCTAATGTGATCAGACACAAAGAAAAATGTTCACTCCTAATAGAACCTAAAGGTCTGAGAAATTATGAAATTTTAAATGGAAATAAGGCTCAGGAAATCTTTAAATTAGGATACGATTACACCAAAAATCTGGACATTCCCAAATTTGAATAAATTTAAATTATCAGATAATAAACCTATATTTATATTAATCAATATTTTACCCAATTAACTCTATTAAAACCCTAAGATGATTTCAAAAAAAGCAAAAGCAATTGAAGCCTTTCATTCAGGTATGAACTGTGCTCAATCAGTTCTGTTGGCTTATTCCGAACAATTTAAATTAGATGAAAATCTTGCCTTTCAAATTTCAAGTGGATTTGGCGGTGGCATGGGAAGATTACAGAAAACCTGTGGAGCAGTAACAGGTGCTTTTATGGTTATTGGAATTCACAATTGCGAAAAGTATTCCAATCACAGGTTACAGACCGACAATAATAGATCGATGATTCAGGAGTTTAATCGGATATTTCTGACAAAACACGAATCTTTAGATTGTAAAGAACTTATTAAATGTGATTTGAATACCAAAGAAGGACAGGAATATTCCAAGAAAAATCAAGTCAAGAAAAACATCTGCGAAAAATGCATTACAAATTCTATAGAAATTGTTGAGGCTTTACTAAACTAAAAAAGCAGGCTTAAAGCCTGCTTTCTATATTTATAATGTTTCACTAATTTCTATTTCAAATAGTTTTGCCATCACTTCCTTCACCTCATTCAGATCCGGATTGATATCAAAAACATGGGAAGGTTTCAAATAACAAACTTCCTTCTCACGTTTGAATCGTTCCTCTCCTCCACCTGTAATATTAAGCATTACACAGGCATCTTTATCCAATTTCCCTTCCTGAGCATATTTTATTAAAGTAGCTGTTGCCACCGCCGCTGCAGGATGAATATCGTTACCTTCGGTTTCTTCAAAGATTTTTGCTGCTTCAGCAGCTTCTTCGTTGGTAGCTTTTAAAACATCGCCGCCAGCATCTTTCATAGCATCGTACAAACCGCCTTTAATCGAATATGGAGGTTTACGATTTGACAATACTTTTGCTACAATTTCTTCAACCTGATTTCTAGCCAAATTATCATCCAATGGTAACATTTCACGCGAATCTTCTTTCCATGCATCATACATTGGCAAGAATGGAGTATTTTGAGAAACCATTAACTTCATCTTATTGGAGCCAAATCTACCATCTTCGATAAAACGTAAATTAGCTTCCCAGGCTGCAATAGCACCAGTACCGGAACCTACTGCCTGGAAATAATAATCAGGAATTTTTCCAATCTCGGTAACTGCTGAATTAACCGTACAAGCCATACCATCACGACGAGCAACATTCTTAGCGCCTCCTTCGGCAATAAAACCATCTAACTGACAAGCAATATTTGAAAGATGAATGGCATCAAAATAATCGCTACCCGATTTCGTAGCCACCAAACGTACATTGTCCTTTATTGCTTCATCAAACCACAAAGCATTAATATTATCTTCAGGAACGCACAAAAGCAATGGAATATTATTATCGGAGCAAACTCGTGCAAAAGCTCGTGCAGTATTTCCTGCAGATGCAACCACCAATATTTGATTGTTATCTTCTAACCGACCTCCAACAGCATAAGCCTCAGTTTCTTTAAAAGAACATGTTCTAAACTTTGCACCTTTCTCTGGCCAATAACCACTAAAAGTAATGTAAAGATTATTCAAGCCCAGATACTTTGCCAAACCTTCACTTTTGTAGGTTGCAGGAGCTGAAGAGCCTTCAAGAGTTTTATGTATAGGTAACCAATCTGAAAATTTATAAATTCCCAGGGAGTTATCTTTAACATTTAATTGTTTTTTATCGTAAATTGCTCTAACCAAGCATGGCTTATCTTCTCCAGGAGCGTCAAGAGTCCATCCTGCATCGGCAAATCTTTTTCCAGTCTGCATCGACTCCAGTATAAAGTCAGTAGGTCGAAAATCTTTTGTCATTTTTACACGTTTTGATTTTGAAGATGTAAAAATAGTCATTTTACTGTATACTTAAAGTTTTTCGAACTATTTAGATGCATATTATCATATTGATACAAATCTGTTTTTTGAAAATTTTTAAAAAACAATTTTCAATTTTAAGTCTGTTTTTTTTCAAAAGTTCTATATTTAATAATCAAAAAATAGATTTAAGTAAAAGTTGAACACACACACTTAAAACTTTTTGTTTTCTGATAATGAAAATAGTTTGTTTTAAGATCTCCTCTTGAAAATTAATATATGGATCAATATGAAATCATATTAGGCAAAGGAATTGCTGGAGTTGAATTTGGAATGATTCAGGCTGAAGTTGAAAAAATACTTGGCAAAGCTGATGAAGTAGGAGAATATTCTCTATCACCCGAGGAGAGTAGTATTACACTATTCTATCATAGCCGTGGTTTAAGTTTTACTTTCGAATCTGTCGATCAGGATAAACTAAGTTATATTTCTGTTCACAAGGATTCTTATCACCTATTTAATTTTATTAAACTTGGATTACCCAAAAGAATGCTTCTTGATGAAATTGAGCACTTTCAATTGGGTAAGCCTGAATTTGAAAATGCAGACTCTGAAGAATTTCCAACACATGAGCTAATATACTTTACGTCGGAAAATCTTCACCTTTGGTTTGATGATGGTAAAATCTCAGAAATTCAATTTGGTCCTTTTTGGGAGGATATCAAAACCATAGTTTGGGAAGAATAAGATTAGCTTTTTTTAGGAAACCATGGGATAAATGAACTTGTTGTTTCAATGTAATTTCCATATCCCGATTTGGTTTTAGATAAACTTCTCTCCAAAAGACTTACGCCAGAAACCTTAAGTAATAAGTAAGTCATTACTATTACTCCTACTAAAGGTAAATATGTGTTCGTTGCAAGGCAAAACAGTCCTATGCCCCACCAAATTACAGCCTCTCCAAAATAATTTGGATGCCGGGAATATTTCCAAAGTCCATGACGAAGAACTTTTCCTTTGTTATCTGAATTGGATTTAAAAAGCCACAACTGTAAATCGCCAAGCGATTCAAAAATAAAACCTATAACAAACAAAGCCAATGCAATATAATCAAGCCAAATTAAACCAGTATCGATTGTATAATAGAAAACTGCTAGCAAAGGCAAGGAAATGATCCAACACAAAATCCCCTGAAGAAGAAAAACCTGAAAGAAACTAAACCACCAATATCGTTTTACTCCATAATTCTTTCGAAACTTTTGATAACGATAATCTTCACCCTTACCCCAATTACGAACCAACAAATAACCGCTTAACCGAATTGCCCAGAGGACAATTAACACAAAGACTATTTCCGATCTCAGACCTACCGATTCGGTAACCGAATAATAATGAAAGCTTAAAATTAGAAAGCCAATACTCCAAAACGGATCAATAATACTAGCATTTTTTATAATAACACTAAACAACCAAAGTAATACCAGTGGCAGAAATAAATAAGGGAAAGCACTAAGCCAAACAGCAATAAAATCCATGATTCTTCCTTTCTATATACAATTTACAACTAAAAGACAATTCTATACTTATAAAGTTCATCATTAAACATCACATCTTAACCACAGAGAATCAGACGAATCATTTTTAATCTTTAAACTTGATTATAATAGGATTCGTAAATCGCCATTATTTTTATAAATTGCACGCCTAAACGGGGAATTCCCCACACAACAACTATATTATTTCCGAATCAAAAAACTGAGCTTATTCTAGCCAGTAACAAAAGATGGTTTTTTAGTTAATAACTGATGTTTTTAATCACATCACGGGCGGATTGTATCCTGTCCTGAAAAACCATAAACATGAACAAACAATCTTACGAGCATGGAAGCTCAGAAGTGCCTTTACTTGGCGAAACTATCACAGAAAGACTAAGAAAAACAGTTGAATTATACCCAAATAATGAAGCATTAATAGTACCCTATCAAAACTACCGAGCCACATACTCCGAATTTTGGAATCAGATTGAAGAAGTAGCGAAAGGACTCCTGGCTTTTGGAGTAAAAAAAGGCGATCGTGTTGGAATCTGGTCTCCGAATCGTTACGAATGGGTAATTGTTCAATTCGCAACTGCAAGAATTGGTGCCATATTGGTAAATGTAAATCCTGCATACAAAGCATCAGAACTTAAGTTTGCACTTCGTCAATCCGAAATTAGCTTGCTTTTGATGTCGAAGAATTTTAGAAAAACCAACTACTTTGAAATCATTCAGGAAGTAAGAAAATCATGTATTCATTTGAAGCAAATCGTAATATTAGATCGCGATTGGCAAGCCTTAATCGAAGCTGGTAAAAGAATTACAAGTGGTGAAATAGATGCAATAGAATCAAGCCTACAGTTTGATGATCCAATAAATATACAATATACATCGGGAACTACAGGGTTTCCTAAAGGAGCTACACTTACTCACCATAACATTTTGAACAATGGCTATTTTATTGGTGAAAGATTGAAATACACCCAAAAAGATCGCGTTTGCATTCCCGTTCCTTTTTACCATTGTTTTGGAATGGTATTGGGGAATTTAGCTTGCATTACTCATGGCTCGACAATGGTGATTCCTGGTGAAGCTTTCGAATCTGAGACAGTACTAAAAACCGTTCAAGACGAGAAGTGTACTTCACTTTATGGAGTGCCCTTAATGTTTATTGCGGAATTGGAACATCCGAATTTTAGCAATTACACATTAAGTAGCTTGCGAACCGGAATTATGGCTGGAGCCTCCTGTCCCGAAAAAGCTATGCGTGAAGTTCAGGAAAAAATGAACATGAAAGAGGTTGCCATTTGTTATGGCATGACCGAAACATCTCCTGTCTCCACTCAAACATTTGTGAATGATAAAATCGATAAAAGAGTTGGTACAGTAGGTCGTGTTCATCCTCATCAGGAAATTAAAATAATAAACCCTGAAAGCGGAAAAATAGTTGAACGGGGCGAAAGCGGCGAATTTTGCACAAGAGGTTACTCTGTGATGCTAAAATATTGGAACAACGAGGAAGCTACCAATGCTGTAATAGATGATGCAGGTTGGATGCATACCGGTGATTTAGCCACAATGGACAAAGATGGATATGTTAGCATCACGGGTAGAATCAAAGACATGATCATTCGTGGTGGAGAAAATATTTCACCTTTCGAAATTGAGGAGTATCTGCACACTCACGAATCAATTAGCGAAGTGTATGTAATAGGTGTTCCCGATTACAAATATGGGGAGGTGGTAATGGCATGGATTAAATTTAAGGATGGAAAATCTGCCAGTGAGGAAGAACTTCGAGAGTATTGCAAAGGACAAATTGCAACCTATAAAATTCCTAAATATTTCAAATTTACTACAGAATTTCCAACAACGGTAACCGGTAAAATTCGAAAAATTGAGATGAGAGAAATCTCTAGCAAGGAATTGGAACTTGTAGGAAGATAAATAAAAACTCCCTGTCATATTTATGATGACAGGGAGTTATACTTTAAAATTTCAATTGCTCTGCAATCTTTAACAATTCTCCTTTGCTTAACTTGTAAGTACTGACAATTGAAATGATCATATCTTCTTTTGGATACTCGATTATTAAAGCATTCCCCTCAATCTCTCCTTCTTCTTCATCAATGGCATCACCAAAATGCATCTTACGGCCATCGTGACTAAAATGCTGATATTTATCCATACCTTCAGCTGCTGAATCAGTATGCATATTTTCAATTGAACTTGCCACAATCACGAAATTCTCTTTCATCGACTTCATGTAAGAAGTCATATATTGACCGTCCACATTCATAGTCATTGCTTTTTTAAATCCGGCGTATTCAATATCTTGAGTTGCTTTTTTAAATCGCTCAAAAGAGTAGCTTACAGGGATCATATCTTCATCATCGTCCTGGTATGAATCCTGATCATCATCATCAGAATCAGCATAAATATCTACTACCGCATTTAAATCTGTCCATTCAATATCCTGAGGAGCCGAAAATTTAAATGAAGGCACTGAAATATTTTCTTCAAACAAAGTAGCTGTTTCGGTATTAATTTTACCCAACATCCTTACTTTTGTCTGTAATGCAACTCCTTTATAAATGGTTTCTGTTACGCCCAAAACTTTAATTATATCACATTTGCGTCCTAACATTGTTCCTACTCCCAGTTTTGTTCCGCCAATATCATTAAATATTTCATTCGCGAATTTATCCTTCTGAAATTCCGACATTTGATCGTAGGCTTGATAAAATTCTGTAGGGATGCCATAGGAGTGTTTGGTTCCTGTACCTAAAATTAAATCTGCCGAGTAGAAATCTTCTCCATTTACAATTTTTAATGTGTGAGCTTCTTCGACCGTTTTTATTCCAAAAATTTCAGTTGTTGTAATAACTTTAAGCTCATCTCGATATTGTCTTCCGTAATCGTCGAACCAAATAGAACGAACACCTTCCGATATTCCGACTACTTTCATTTCAATATGTCCCGATTTCACCAGAAATCTTTTGTGATTAGCCTGTGCAGATACACAAACACTTGTTGCTAACAGAGCTACACAGGTAATTAGTACTTTAAATTTCATCTTTTAATTAATTGGTTAGAAGTGAATAACAATACTATGTATATTTAATCTAAATTAGCAATAACAAAATTAGTACCAAAATATCATTTATTGTATAATCAATTGTTTATGATAATTTAACACTGAATTTTATCCATCTACTTCCGTTTGCCTTAATAACCATTAAATCTTAGCAAGAATAAACTTTTAATATGAAAAGTTCAGAATTGCATTCTGAACTTCATAAACATCTAAAACTCTAGAAATCCCACAATTACAAGTCCTATTATACAACACATACTTATATTGCCATTCCGTTTACGAGCGCATCACAGCCCTGTAATCCATGAACTTACATTTTTCAAAGAGAAATGTTGCAGGGTAGGCATGTTTTTAAACTACATTCTGCTTTAAATACCTGCTATGCATTTTGTTAGTTTTGCCGCCTCAATCAGGATAAAATTAACTATAGCGATGAACAACGTAAAATTAGGAAATCCGGCTGTTGTCGGACTTGGAGGATTTGGTTTAAGTACCATTTTATTACAATTACACAACTTAGGATTGTGTGGATTAGGTCCAGTATTGGCAGTAGGTTTTGCTTTTGGTGGTATAGCACAATTGTGCGCAGGATTATTAGAACACAAAAACGGTAACAACTTTGGTTTTGCAGCGTTCTCTGCATACGGTTCGTTTTGGATAAGTATTGGTATTGTATGGATGCTTAATCACTTTGGAATTTACAAATCATCAGGTACTGATGTAGGATATTTCCTTATTGGATATACATTCTTCACTTTAATTTTATGGTTTGCATCACTATTTATTCATGGGGCAATGGCAACCACTTTTAGCATTCTAATGGTAGGTTTCATTCTTTTGGATTTAGGACACTTTGGATTCCCTATCATGAATATCGCAGCAGCATACGTTCTAATTGCATGTGCTCTTGCAGCTTGGTACATGATGGGAGCAATTATCATTAACGATGTTGCAGGAAAAACAATTCTAAAGGTTGGTAAACCTTGGATTGCACCAGCTAAATAAGAAGCTTCACTTATTATAAAGCATTAAAAAGGGAAATTGGATAACATCCGATTTCCCTTTTATTTTTTAAATGAATCCAATTGTAAATCAGATTTCACCCCTTCGCCTGTCGGCACTTCCCCAACGAGGGGAAGATCACTAAATAAGATCTACATCATTCTAAAGAATAATATTTTCTTTATATTTTTTAGCTTGGAGCTTGTAACTTGGCGCTTTTTTAAGGCAATAGTTCCTTGTGCATTGTTACTTCAAATTCCGCAACATGATGTGGTTTTCCATCATTAAAGAACTCTACAATGTAAGGCGTATTGCAATGAGCATCAAAAGTTACCTGATCGTACCACTTTTCGATAAAAGTGATTCTATTTGGCTCATCGATACATTGATTCAACTCGTAACGAATGCATCCACCCTCTTGCGAAGTCATTGGAATTAATGCGTGTAAGTTCTGAATCAACTGATCTACTTCTCCCTCTTTAGCTATAAATTTGGCAATACACACCAACTGTGTTTCGTTTCTTTTGATTTCCATTTGTGTATAATTTTGTATCGGTATATTTTCGATCAAACTTAAGGATTTTAGTAGAAAGGATAGCCATTTGTATAAACAAAATTAAGCTTTAGACTTTGATCATACCGCGGTACTCTGCACCTTTGTCTAAATTTAAATTACATCGCCACAAAGACTACGCTGCTCTGCAGCTTATCTTTTTTAAATGAAACACAAGGTGCAGCGCACCGAAATATTTATAGCCAATCATTTCCATTATCGACATAGGTACAGAGTACCGTAGCCTCGAATAGAAACCATTAAGTCAATTTTTACACACAAAAAATGCCGTCCCAAACGGAACGGCATCATATATTGATCTAATTAATATCGATTAAAAAATACCAGGGATTCCCGGTAGCTGTCCAACCAATGCAAGTGAAACAACACAAACAATAAACATTGCGCCAGGAATAATCAATTTCTCTTTCAAACTTAACTCGGCGGCACGCTCGCTATCACCAATCAATCCCATATTGTCAAGCAACATGGTGAATGCCCATCCGAAAACAGGATTAACGAAAGCACATGCAAAGATACAAGTACCCGCACTTAGTGAATCTTTGTGCTTGCGAACCATTTGCATACCCGCCTCAAGCAATGGCAAGAATACACCTACGATTAAGGCTACACGCAGAACTGGTTCCCACATGGCTAAATCCATAGGATATCCAAATACCGAAGCCAACACACAAAGCAAAGCAGTTAAGATTGCTCCACCTGGAATAGGACGCTTGGCAATTGCAGCAGGAATCATATATGTTCCCCACGATGATGCAATATTACCACCACCTAAAGCAGTACCAATCATCTGACGAACTGATGCTACTGTCATGGTATCATCCACATCCATCAATACATTCTTCGCTTTTTTAGGATAATTCAACTCCTGGAATACACGGTGACCCAAATAATCTGGCGACCACATCGCTACAGCAAGAATTGCAAAAGGAATAACAGCAACAAAGTGACCGAAATTTGGTAGACCCAATTGCCATCCTGTATCTTCTCCCCACCACCACATTGGGTTCATGTGAGGTAATCCTGGCTTGGTTGTAAATGCAAAATCGGCACCCAATGCAAAGGCAACAATACCTGCAATAGCCGAACACAATGGAATAGCCAACCAACGCTTGTTGATCTTAGCCAAGTATGCATAAATTAAAATGGTAATTCCAATTACAGCAAAGGACACATATCCTATATCGCCAGCCGAAGCCCAGGCTTCCAACTTTGTAATCTGACTAAGCAGACCAACTGCTCCCAGATATATTAAGAGTCCTCCACGAACTCCTACACCCGTTAGTTTCATTAACATAGATCCACCTTTTGTGATACTTAAGGCAAGACCAAATACACCAATTAAAATACCCAGCGCGAGCGGATGACCACCTGCGGCGGCAATAATCGGAATCAGCGGAATCATAGGACCGTGTGTACCAGCAAGGTTGGCATTCGGATTTAAGATGGCTGAAAATAGAAGTACGAAAATACCTCCGGCAATTAACAATTCGTAACGAACGTTTTCCGCAACGAATTCAGGTGATAAACCGAACTGTGTTGCAAATACGGCAACCATGGCAGTTACCATTACCACTTTTCCAATGGTAGCGGCTAATGCAGGCACCCAATCTTCCAATTCAATATTGAAATCTCTAAATGGTAAATGAACCCTCCATCTTTTGAAATTCATGATGGTCAATTCGTGCTCCAGGTACTCTTCTCTACTCGAGAATTCCTTGGATTTCTTACGCTTGGATTGGTAAGAATTTTGGTTTTCTTTTGTCATTTTATGAGTTTTTTGTTTTACAAACCCCTATTCAGCTACCTACGCGTTTTCAGGGGCAAAAAATCGCCGTAAAACTAAAAAAATTAAGCATGTATGCAAACAGTCAAAAGCTGTATAACAATTAATTGTACAAGCCATTTATCACTGCAAACTCAAACCATAAAAGACAGAATATTTTTAAGATCAATAGCAACAAATCTTAGCATATAGATATCTTACTTGGACGATAAATTGCAATTTAATTAGTAGAAGAACTTCCTCACAATAAAAATACAAGATAATAAACTCTTCTTTTATACTACACCCTACCTAGCAACTTGAATATTACGTTTACTTTACTTCTCTCCAACGCATAGTTTGAACAGACATTTCTGACAAATGCAATCGATAGAATTTAGAGAGAGACTAAATTAGGTAAGTCCCCAGTGTCAATAATCATTCGTGATTTTAGATTGCTTTAAAATAACCTATGATATTTCATTTAACAGTTAATTAAATTGTGATAATGTTGTGCTTTGCATAAATTCGAATTTACATTCAAAATCCTGGCTACAAATTAATAAAGCACATGAAAAAATTTATTTTCAGAACAATTAAGACTTTTTGTATTCTTATAGTGGCTATTCTTGCAATATTTTATTTCGTACAAGAGAAGTTAATTTTCTTCCCACAAAAATTCAATAAAAATTATCAACATACATCTGAAATTAATTTCGAAGAAATTCAAATTAAAACCGAAGATTTCAAAACACTTCACGGGCTCTTATTTAAAAGTAAAGAATCAAAAGGATTGATATTTTATCTACATGGTAATGCAGGCTCAATCTATAGGTCGGAGCTTGTAGCAAAAACCTATACCGACCTGAATTATGATGTATTCATGCTCGACTACAGAGGCTTTGGTAAAAGTGATGGATCAATTCAAAATCAGGCTCAAATATTCTCTGATGCTCAATTAGCCTATAATCTAATTAAAGAAAGATACAGTGAAACCAAAATTAGTATTATGGGCTTCTCAATTGGATCTGGAATAGCCACTTATCTAGCTAGTACCAACAAACCTAACTTATTGATATTACAAGCTCCATATCTAAGTTTAACAGACATGATGAAAAGAAGATATCCATACCTGCCAACATTTTTATTAAAATACAAGTTTCGAACTGATAGGTTCATAAAAAATTGCAGTATGCCAATTGTAATTTTCCACAGTACAGATGACCTTGTTATTCCCTATGAATCATCAATTCTTCTTAGAGAAATAATTAAACCAACTGATAGGTTAATTACTCTTAAAAGAGCAGGTCACAATGGAATTAATAATAACTCGAAATTCAAAACCGAAATAAAAAATATACTAAACTAGTTATTTGATTTACCATGAAATACAGAATTAAAAACACAAAAATTACAATTATTATTCTTGCCATTTATCAGATACTTGGAGGTTTAGCTGGCTTATGAATTACTAGTTGGCTATTACTAAATACGCAAAACATCAGTGGTGGAGCTCTCCTTATTTTTATAACAGCTATATTTCTATACTATTTCTCAATAAAATGCGGAAGTATCTTATTGCGATATGAATATAAAAGAGGATTGATTTATTCAATGATACACCAAGCATTGCAAATTATAGGAATTGGATTTGGAGGATATGCCTATACATATTCCTCTGGTGGAAAACTGATCTTTGGTCCTGATTTCACAAACGGAATAAACTTCAGGTTTGATTTTGCGCTTGCATCTCAATTTAATTTCTCGATCAATATTGCTGATAAAGTTTATTTCTTATATGTAAATATCTTAGCCCTGTTTTTACTGTATCTGTTTTGGGATTTGTATAAGGAAATAATTCTCGGCAAAGAGAAAGAATCCACTCCACCTAAGGAGAAAACCGAAATCTATGAAAAATTTGTAATTTAAAAAACCAAATTAAAACCCGCCAAAATAAATCAAAAAGGGTGGCAATTTAAATATGAACAAATAGAAGACATTTTATGAATTAACGGCTACCAACACTAAACATTCACTAAAAAGAAAACCCATTGAAAAATATTTTCCAATGGGTTCTTGTATAAGGCTTTATTACATTCCTAATATCCAAAGTATAAATTACTCTCCGATAATGGATAGAATAATTGTATTATTTTCTAGCTCTAATCTGGCTAAAGCCGATATTTAGTGCTTTCTGAAGATAGCGAATGCATTTCATGGAGTTCGATAAAATTACGACTCAATGTTAGCTATCATTCAAATATAAATTAATACATAATTCTAAAAGTATGTTTCTTAAGAAACATTCTTTATATTTATCATTATATTACATTTAATTAATCAACACTTTAACTACCATATCAATCAAACTAAAAATGAAATTAAAATATCTTACTTTGTTCCTTTCGTTCTTTCTACTTTTTGCTTGTGGAAAAGAAGATGATCCGGAAAGTAAAATTTCTATAGATTTTACCTATAGAACTATGAATGATCGAGTAATTCTTGACGCAAGCAAATCCTCATCAGAAGTATCTAAAAATCTAAAATTCCAATGGAAATCAACCGATCCTGATATTTACATTAATCGTAGTAATGAAATACAATCTTATTTTACATTTCCCGATAGAAATACCAGTTCTGAGGTTGAAATAAATTTGATAATTGATGATGGTCATTCTAATAAAAAACTTCAAAAAAGCATTAATATTTCTGCCTTTAATGACCACATTATTGAATGGGGATTAGGTACACAATCAATAAATAGATTAAGTAATGATGTAGATTATGAATGGTACATTGATCAGGCAACTACTGGTAAATACAACTATGAAAACTGCGGACCTTCTTGTGTAAATATGGCTCTAAAATGGGTTAATAAAGATTGGAACAAAACCGCGGAAGATGCAAGAGCCAAATACCATCCAGATGGTGGTTGGTGGTATACTAGTGATATAATCGAATATCTTTTAAACAATGGAGCAAGCGTCTCCACCATTCATTTTGACTCTTACAAAGATTTAGTATACCATCTAAATAAAGGTGATATTGCGATTCTTTGTCTTGATATGCACCATGTTAGTTCAGAACAAAACCAGGATCATCGAATCGACAAATATTATCAAACATCACCAGATTGGGGACATTTTATTATTGTAAAAGGATATCGTTATACCGATACAAGAAATTATTTTGAGGCCTATGATCCAAATAGTTGGGGAGCCAGATATTCCGACAATAGCTATAAAGGTGTTAATCGTTATTATAGAACTGATGACATAAGCAGAGCTTCAAATAACTGGTGGAAGTATGCCATTATTGTACACAAAACAGCCGGAGGTACTAAAGCTGGTATTGATCCGAAAACCATCGAACATGCATGGGGAAGATAAACACAGTTAAATTACAAACCCATCTGAATAATTAATTCGATGGGTTTGTTTAAATTATAATGTTGCACTAGTACCGCTTATTATTTTCTAGCTCTAATCTGGCTAAAGCCAATATTTAGTGCTTTTTGGAAATAGCGAATGCTTTTCATCTCTTTGCTATTAACAATAGACAAAGAAACACCTTCTTTACCTGCACGAGCAGTACGTCCGCTGCGGTGAGTGTAGTATTCTTCCTTATCAGGCAACTGGTAATGTACCACAAATGCCAAATCTACCACATCAATTCCACGTGCAGCCAAATCGGTAGCTACCAAGACTCTAAGTTTTTCGCCTTTAAAAGCACGCATCACCTTGTTTCTTTCAATCTGCTTTAAATCTCCGTGAATGGCATCTGCTTTTACTTTTTGCGCCTGCAATTGCTGATTCAACTTGATAGCCATTTCTTTCGTTTTGCAAAACACAACACCTCTGGCTTTGGTATCTGCCTTCAAAAACTGCATCAATACAGAAAGCTTCTCTACATCATCGCAAAGCACAAACTGGTGTTTGATATTTTTATTCACCACATTTCTACCACTAACCTCAATTTTGTGAGCTTTTGGAGAAAATTGACGCTTGATAATTTGCTTGATTCCATCGGGCATGGTCGCCGAAAACAACCACTTGTTCTCAACATTCGACAAATAAGTTAAAATTTCGTTTAACTGATCCTTAAATCCCATACTCAACATCTCATCCGCCTCATCCAAAACAACGGTTTTCACATGAGTCAAATCAACTGCCTTGCGTTTTACCAAATCGATTAAACGACCAGGAGTAGCCACAATAATTTGAGTAGGACGACGCAATGCGCTAATCTGCTTCTCTATCGGCTCACCTCCATAAACACATTCGGTAAAAACCTTATCGGTATATTTGGTGAATTTAAACAATTGCTTGGCAATCTGTAATCCCAATTCTCGAGTAGGACAAAGAATTAATCCTTGTACCTTATCCGACTTAGGGCTAATTCTGTGAAGTAATGGCAATCCAAATGCAGCAGTTTTACCTGTACCTGTTTGTGCCTGACCAATTAAATCGGTATTTGCATTCATTAAAACCGAAATAACTTCTGATTGTATTTGTGTAGGCTCAATAATATTTAGATCATTCAATCCCTTAACAAGATTCTTACTGATGCCCAGTTCTTTAAAATTTTTCACGACTCTTCATTTAAAATGATGCGCAAAGATAAGCGAAACAATTCAATATTAGGACTGAATAAATGGTAAATGCAAAAGAATGAGTAATACTAAAGAATAAAACTAAAAATAACTTACTGAAATAATCTTCTTTCATCTTCATTTTCGATCTCCATTTCCTGAAGAAGGGTGATTTTATATGGAAAATTCTTCCCAATAATATACAAGGTAATAAACCACGGAATGAACCAAAAAAAATCTTTTGTAATTAAGTAAGCCAATAAAGAGGCAACTCCTGCCATACATGCTAAGAATATGCTAAAAAAATATGCTTTTCTAAACTTTTTTAACTTTTCCTCCAAATCCTCTAACAGCTTAATGTAACTAACTCTACTTCGATACAATAATTCTGCAGCTAGTAATATACCTGTAATTAAAGTTAATCCTAAAACATTTATAACAAAACCGAATGAAATAGCACTTTTAAAAGGAAAGTTAAGTTCATTGTGAATAATATACACTCCCAGAACAAACTGAATACAAATGGCAATGCTAAAAAGCACTAATAATCCCAACATTGTCTTTTCGACAAGTTTTTTCATCTCTTTCATAACGAATTGAAGTAATAAAAATACTGATATTATAGTGGGATAATACAAGTATAAGAAGATCAAATAGGAATACCGTAGGGAAACAGATGTATCAAACTTAAATTATAGTTTTTTAACACTCAAACGTTTGCGGAATTATCATATATTCAATGTTAATCCTTTGTTAAACATTAGTCCACTTCTTGTCATTTAAGTATAAATATGTAGTTTTGAAATTGAATAATGCACTCAAAATATGCAAACAAAGAAATTTGGACATATTATCATGATCTTTCTTCTGCTAATCTCAACGGCAGGAGTGAGTATCAATAAGCATTATTCCGGAGGCGAACTCTACTCCTCTGCTATTTTTGTTGATGCAGATTCATGTTGTGAAAATCCATGTGGCTGTTGCGATGAAAAATCGGAACACCTTAAAGTTGAAGCAGATTATTTAGCTTCTTCTTTCGATTTATCGGAAGTGGCACAATTGGATTTATTGTTTTCAAGTATTCCTTTACTGATAGATTTTGAAAGCACTCAACTGATCACCAATAATTTTATTCTTGAGGACACCTCTCCTCCTTCACTGCCCGATTTGTGCATCTTGAATCAGGTTTTTCGTTTATGATTTTTTGAATTTATGTGGGCTTTACTTTTAATTCTGTAGGCTCATTGTGTTTATTTTTTTTGGTTTATCCAATAATAACACCTCACCCTAACCCTCTCCTACAGGAGAGGGAAGCATATAGGACAAAATATTGAACTACTCCCCTTCGCCTTTAGGAGAAGGGGTTGGGGGATGAGGTCCAATTCAAAGAATCATGCTAAACAAGACAATCAAATTCTTTTTAGAGAATAAGCTGATTACGACCATACTATTAGTTGTATTCATTACCTGGGGATTGATTACATCACCATTCCCATGGAAAATTGATTTTCTTCCTAAAGATCCAGTGGCAGTTGATGCCATTCCGGATATTGGAGAGAATCAACAAATTGTATTTACAAAATGGATGGGGCGCTCACCTCAAGACATAGAGGATCAGATCACCTATCCTTTAACAACATCATTACTGGGGATCCCGGGAGTGAAGACCATTCGATCTTCCTCCATGTTTGGATTTTCGAGCATCTACATCATTTTCGATGATGAGATCGAATTCTATTGGAGTAGATCCAGAATACTGGAAAAGCTGAATTCCTTACCTCAAAACCTTTTGCCAACGGATGTGCAGCCTACTCTTGGACCCGATGCTACAGCTCTTGGACAGATCTTCTGGTACACACTGGAAGGAAGAACTCCCGATGGTGAAGTAACAGGTGGTTGGGATTTACAGGAACTCCGGAGTATTCAGGATTTTCAGGTGAAATATGCGCTGGCATCTGCAAGTGGCGTTTCCGAAGTAGCTTCCATAGGTGGATTTGTAAAAGAATACCAGGTTGATGTAGATCCTACAGCTATGCAAGCTCATGGTGTCAACCTCATGCAAATTATGAATGCTGTGAAGAAATCCAATTTGGATATTGGTGCGCGAACCATAGAAATCAATCAGGCAGAATACTTTGTACGTGGAATAGGTTACGTAAAAAAACTATCGGATATCGAAGAGGCGGTGGTTAGCATGAGCGATAATACACCGGTTCGCATTCGCGATGTTGCCAAAGTAAACTATGGACCATCTGACAGGCGTGGTGCACTCGATAAAATGGGTGCCGAGGTAGTTGGTGGCGTTGTGGTTGCCCGTTATGGAGCCAATCCTTTGGAAGTAATCAATAATGTGAAAGCAAAAATCGAGGAGTTATCGGTTGGACTTCCCCAGAAGGAATTGGACGATGGAACCATTTCACAACTAACAGTAGTTCCTTTTTACGATAGAACTCAATTGATATATGAAACCTTGGGAACACTGGAAAGTGCACTCACATTGGAAATCATTATCACCATCATAGTCATCATTATTATGGTGATGAATTTACGCGCAAGTATTCTGATTTCTTCGCTCATCCCAATAGCTGTTCTGATGACATTTATTGCGATGCGATATTTCCATGTTGATGCAAATATTGTTGCCCTTTCGGGGATTGCCATTGCCATAGGAACCATTGTTGATGTGGGAATTGTGCTCTCCGAAAATATGATCAGGCATTTAGATCTTAATAAATCGAAGAGAAACATTCGTGAAGTAATTTATGAAGCAACTATAGAGGTAGCTCCAGCAGTTATTACAGCTGTGCTTACAACCATTGTGAGCTTTATTCCTGTGTTTTCGATGGAAGCGGCAGAAGGAAAACTATTCCGACCATTGGCTTTTACCAAAACCTTTGTTCTCTTTTCAGCCTTAGCGGTTGCCATTATTATTTTACCTGCCATGGCTCATTGGTTGTTTTCGATTCGCACCAAAAAAAGAAACATTAAGTTAGCATCGAATGCCTTACTAATTTTAGTAGGTATGTACACCCTATTTGCATTTTCGGCTTGGATAGGTATCACCCTGATTTTACTAGGAGGCATTAACCTTACGGCTCAATTTTACTCTAAGTATGAACGGAAATTGTTTTGGGCAAACCTTCTGGTAATTGCATTTGCAGTTTCCTTTCTGCTGGCTCGAGAATGGTTGCCATTAGGAGCTTCCAATTCTTTATTCTCGAACTTCTTATTTGTAATTTTAAGTATAGCTCTACTGTTGTCCGTATTTTTAGTTTTTATACGATTTTATCAACGAATCTTGAGCTGGGCACTTCAATACAAATTCATTTTCCTTTCCATTCCATCTTTTATAGTTCTTTGGGGAATAATCATTTGGTTAGGATTCGGAAACACCTTTGGTTTTGTAGCTCGTGGATTGGATAAAATCGGGATGAATATCACCTCAACTTCAATGTGGCAGAACATGTACCATAAATATCCAGGTATTGGTAAAGAGTTTATGCCTGCTTTGGATGAAGGCTCATTTCTATTGATGCCAACTTCGATGCCACATGCGGGAATAGAAGAGAACAAACGAGTTTTACGATTGCTGGATATGGCAGTAGCTGGTATCCCTGAAATTGATATGGTGGTTGGTAAACTAGGACGAGTTGAGTCCGCTCTTGATCCTGCGCCAATTTCCATGTACGAAAATGTAATTAATTATAAAAGTGAGTACAAAACCGATCAATATGGGAAACGAATTCGTTTTGCTGTAGATGATGAAGGCAATTATCTGAAAGATAAAAAGGGTGAGTTAATCCCAGATGATTTCGGAGAATTTTATCGTCAGTGGAGAGATCACATTCAATCACCCGATGACATATGGCAAGAGATTGTGAATGCAACAAAGATTCCAGGTGTTACATCTGCGCCTAAATTGCAACCTATTGAAACCCGACTGGTGATGTTGCAAACCGGAATGCGAGCACCAATTGGAATTAAAGTATCAGGAAACAACTTGAAACAGATTGAAGGTTTTGGTCTGCAACTAGAAAAACTTGTAAAAGACATTCCTGGCGTAAATGATGCCTCTGTTTTTGCTGAACGCATGGTTGGAAAACCTTATTTGGAGATTCATATCGACAGAACAGCCATTGCTCGTTATGGCATTCAGGTTGAAGATGTACAAAAACATCTTTCGGTTGCCATTGGTGGCATGACTTTGACCAATTCGGTTGAAGGTCGTGAACGTTATCCAATACGAGTTCGTTACCCTAGAGAATTAAGGAACGATCCTGACATGCTCCAAAAAATATTGATTCCAACTACAAGGGGCAATTCAGTTCCATTACAGGATTTGGCAAAAATTGAATATGTACAGGGTCCTCAGGTCATAAAAAGTGAGAATACCTTCCAGGTTGGATATGTAATCTTCGACAAAGAGGAAGGCTATTCTGAAGTAGATATTGTTGAAGCTACTCAGGAATATATCGCTGATAAAATTGATCAGGGTGAGCTGAAAGTTCCAGCTGGAATCAGTTATCAATTCACAGGAAACTACGAAAATCAGATTAGAGCTGAGAAACGGCTAGGAATTGTTATTCCTGTTGTGCTCATCATCATTTTCCTAATTCTGTATTTCCAATTTAGAGGTATTGCACCAACTCTTATGGTATTTAGCGGTATTGCCGTATCATTTGCAGGTGGCTTTATCATGATATGGTTGTACAGTCAGGGATGGTTCCTTAATTTTTCAATTTTCGATATCAATCTGCAAGAACTCTTTCAGGTTCATCCAATATATCTAAGTGTTGCAGTTTGGGTTGGCTTTATTGCTCTATTTGGTATCGCTACCGATGATGGTGTTATTATGGCATCCTATCTGGAACAGGTATTCAAAAAGAACAAACCTAAGACCAAAGCTGACATCCGCAAATCGGTAATTGAAGCAGGATCAAAACGAATCAGACCTTGTTTGATGACCACTGCAACTACACTATTGGCATTGTTACCAATTTTAACATCAACCGGACGAGGTGCCGATGTAATGATACCAATGGCTATTCCAGCCTTTGGAGGTATGGCAATTGAATTAATTACTCTCTTTGTTGTTCCCGTTTTGTATTCCATGTACAAGGAATTTCAATTGAAAAAAGAAGGAGGTTTGTCATGAGATATTCTATAATAATTGTAATTATCAGTTTCTTGAGCTTGCAATCTTCTGCTCAGGAAGGATATCCAGAATTGCAGAAATACATTGAGTTTGCAATTGAAAATAATCCAAATTTAAAAGCAATGGATTTGAAATATCAGCAAGCACTAGAGAGAGTTCCACAGGCAAAGGCATTGCCGGATCCAACATTCTCGGCTGGCATTTTTATACAGCCAATTGAGACAAGAGTTGGAGCTCAAAAAGCAAAATTATCCATTTCTCAGATGTTTCCCTGGTTTGGCACTTTAAATGCAAAAGAGCAGCAAGCAAGTCTGCAAGCACATGCTGTTTACCTGAAATATCTGGATGCAAAATCAGCCTTGGAAATGAAAGTAACCAATGCATGGTTAGATTTGATTCTTACTGATAGAAAGATCCATTTTACTCAAAAAAGAGTTGAAATTCTGGGTGTATTGGAAAAGCAAAGTTTGAGTCGCTACGAAAGCAATCAGACCGATATGGTGAACGTCTTATACATTCAGATGCTAAAAGAAGAATTGATTTCAAAATTGGAATTGTTCAAAGATAAACGTGAAACACAACTTGTTGCATTCAATCAATTGTTGAATAGAGATCAGAAGACCGGAGTAATTACACCAAGTGATGATTCATTTCTGATTTCATCCGCAATTAATATGAACGATACTAATTTCTCAAATCACAACAGGATTAATTCTTGGAACAAACTTGTGGAATCAGCACAATATGCAGAAAAAGCATCCAAGCTAAATGGACTGCCAAAACTAGGACTGGGTTTAGATTACGCTATTCTTTCTAAACGATCGGACATGGATCTTGCAGACAACGGACAAGATGCAATTATGCCAATGATATCTGTAAGTATTCCTATTTTCAGGAAGAAGTACAAAGCAGCAATAAAAGTTACTCAACTGCGACAAGTACAGTTTGAAGAAGAAAAGCAAGCTGAATTGAATCAATTGGTTTTGGAAAAACAAAAGGCTTTTGAGTTGTACAAATCTGGATTAAGAGATACTGAACTGTATCAAAACCTGCTAATCAAAGCCAAACAATCCTATGAGATTTTATCAAGTAGTTACGAAAGCTCAACCAAAAGGTACGAGGAGGTTTTAAATATGCAGCAGAAGATTTGGATTTACGAACAAAAGCAAATTGAAGCGCAAATCAAGGTTCAGAAAAGTTTAGCACAATTCAAATATCTAGACGCCAATCAAAGTCTGGAAAAGTCGAACAGTCAAAAGGTCGAATAGTCCAATCTTGGAACTTGAGGCTTGAAACTTAAAATATAAAAAATGAAAAACATATTAGAATTCATATCAGAAAACTGGCAGCAAAAACTAATCGTACTGATTGTAGGATTATTGCTGGGCTGGTTATTGTTTGGAGGAAGTGCTGAAACACCTCATCAGCATGAAGGACATGATCACGAGAAAGAATCAGTAGAAGCAAGTGTTTGGACTTGTTCAATGCATCCGCAAATTCAACAACCAAATGAAGGCGATTGCCCAATTTGTGGGATGGATTTAATTCCACTGGACAATTCATCAGGAAGCTCATCTCCAGCTGTAATTAAAATGAATGAAACAGCTATGAAACTTGCCAATGTTCAAACCACGAGAATTGAAAGTGGCAAAAGCAGTATGGAGATAATCCTAAATGGAAAGGTGACTATTGATGAACGTAAAATCAGTTCACAAGCCATCCACTTCGATGGTAGAATTGAAAAGCTCCTAGTCAATTTTGAGGGTGAAAAAGTTTACAAAGGACAAACTCTGGCAAAAGTGTACGCTCCTAAACTAATTAGTGCCCAACAAGAATTATTACAAGCACTAAAAACTAAGGATACGTATCCGGAGTTGGTAAAAGCTGCCGAGCAGAAATTAAACTACTGGAAGCTGACTAATGATGAGATCAATCAAATAAAAGAGAATGGAAAACCAAGTGAATATTTCGAAATTAAAGCGGATGTTTCCGGTTATGTGATCAAACGAAACATAGCTGAAGGCTCTTATGCTAAAGCAGGTAGCATTCTGTTTGAAATAGCTGACCTTAATAAAGTTTGGATTGAATTTGATGCCTATGAGAAAGATCTTGGATTCATAAAGAAAGGTGATGAAATTGAGTTTACCGTTTCGGCTTTTCCTTCTCAGGTCTTCAATTCTATCATCACTTATATCGATCCGATAATTGATCCAAAAAAGCGTGTGGTAAAGCTTAGAACTGAAACAAATAACACAAAAAATTTGCTTAAGCCGGAGATGTTTGCATCTGGAATTGTTTATGCCGACATGCAACATACTCACGAAGCCCTTGTTATTCCTAAATCATCTGTAATGTGGACAGGGAAGCGATCGGTTGCCTATGTAAAAGTTGATGGTGGATTTGAAATGCGCGAAGTTGAACTGGGTGAATCATTGGGTGAATCTTACATCGTAAAAGAAGGAATTGAAGAAGGTGAAGAAGTGGTTAGCAAAGGTACATTTACGATAGATGCAGCCGCCCAGTTAAATAACAAATACAGCATGATGAATCGTCCGGGAAGTGAGCCAGGAGCACCACAATTACAACAGTATGTTACCGAGAATTTCTCTGCTAAATTGAAGTCTTTGCTACATTCCTACCTGAAAATGAAAGACATTATGGTGGAAACCAAGGCAAAGGAAAGTAATGATGCAGCCAAACTGGTCATGAAGGCATTAATGCAGATGGAACCTTCAAAGGTGAATATAAAAGGGAAAACACTCAAGTTTTGGAAGGAAAAGTATGAAATGCTTCACGTTCACCTAGCTGACATTGTAAAAAACAGTGATATGGAATTGCAGAGAAAAGCATTTAAACCTTTTAATGAGGTATTGATTGCCAGCATCAAATCATTGGGAACTGGTGAAGAAAAGATTTACATCCAATACTGTCCAATGGCTGATAACGATACGGGAGGATATTGGTTAAGTCTGGAAGAGAAAATTATGAATCCATATTTTGGAGATATGATGCTTCATTGTGGTGAAGTTACTGACACTCTCGTTAAAGTCTTACCAAAACAAAATCACCAGGGGCACAAACATTAATCAAGTAATAATTATTAAATAATAGAAAATGAAAAAAGGAATTTTATTAGCAGTTGCAGTAATCTCAATGCTTGCACTTTCGTTTACGGCAAATGCTGAAACTAAGAAAACAAGCTTTAAAGTATCAGGAAACTGCGGCATGTGCGAAAAGAAAATTGAAACTGCAGCCAAATTGGTAGAAGGGGTTGCAATGGCAGATTGGGATAAGAAGACGAAGGAAATGAATCTGACTTACGATACCAATAAAACCAATTTGGATGAAATTCACAAAGCAATAGCTAAAGTGGGGTACGACACAGATAAGGTGAAGGCAGAGGATGCAGTTTACAACAAGCTGCATTCATGTTGCAAATACGACAGATAAGAAACTGTTAAGGGGTATTCCACATGATTTATTTACTACATACGATTACTTACAACTGAATCATAGTTACGGAATACCCCTCTTTTATGTGGAAAAATCAGAACAATTGTGGAATATTTACTCATAAATTCCTATCATGGAACATGTAATTATTTTGTTTTATTATCAATGCTTCTGGTTTAAACCGAGTTATAGATTCATCCTGTTTCAGTGGCATATTTATTGATATTCTATGTTCTGGAATGACAAAACATATATCATTTTTTGTCGTTATACAACTATCAATTAATAATTACATACTATGAAAAATTTAAGACCTTTAGGTTTTCTTACCCTTTTGATTTTGGCATTTGCATTTGTTCAATGTTCGGATGATGACGTAAAATTAACTACCCCTGTTAAGATACGATTGACTGATGCTCCTGCTCAATACGATAAAGTCAATATCGATATTCAGCAAATTCAGTTTCACTCATCAAATAATGAAAACGAAGAAAATGGGTGGAAAGAAATGGATTTGATTAATCCGGGAGTTTATGATCTATTACAATTCAATAATGGTATAGATACACTTTTGGTTGATCAGGAACTACCAAGTGGCACCGTCTCTCAAATGCGTTTGATTCTAGGAGAAAACAATACTGTTGTTATTGATGGTATGACTTATGATTTAGATACGCCATCGGCTCAAACATCAGGTCTTAAGTTTCAAATTCATGATGATTTTCTTGCAGGTATTGAATACAAGCTTTGGATTGATTTTGATGCTGCACGATCTATTGTTGAAACCGGGAATGGAAAATACAAATTAAAGCCTGTTATCAGAACATTTAATGAAGCTACAACAGGAGCTATCTCTGGTATTATTTCACCAGCAGAAGCGAAACCAAGCATTCATGCTGTTATTGGACAAGACACTATTTCTACTATTGCTGAAGAAAATGGAAACTTCCTGATTAAAGGATTAAATGCCGGAACTTACAAATTGGCGATTGAACCAGTTGATGGATATCTTGAAAAAGAAGTGGAAGATATTATTGTGAGTATCGAAAACATTACCGATGTGGGAACCATAGATATTGAAACAGCGGTGAATTAATCGATGTAAATATAAAATTTAAAGTTGCTCAAAATGAGCAACTTTTTCTTATACAATATATTAAAAAAAAAATGTTGTCATGCTCCGACTATAGGCAAGCTGAAAATGTCGGGTATGACTAAAAACATCTTCAACAAAATCATTCCTTTTACCATTTGCCACCTAATTTTAACCAATTGCTTTTTGCACAAAAATTTAAGCTAAAGTATACATTCAATTAGGAGATTATTTGCAACTTTATTATTGCAAACCTATCTATCGTAAAAATGGAATTAAAACAAGAAATAGTACCCGCCAACTGGTCCGAATTGCAAGATTTATTATTTACCGATTCTTACAATACCAATATCAACCGTACTCGCTCCCCATATATTTACCGGGGACTTTCCAAATTCCACTATCAGTTAAAAACTTCGCTGATTCGATTGAACGGACCTTATCCGGATTTAGAATTTCATTTACTAAGAAACTTCAAAAAATACTCTTCACGCCCCGATATTAACAACAAATCGGATTGGGAATGGTTAGCATTGGCACAACACCATGGTTTGCCAACCAGACTACTGGATTGGACTTATTCTCCATATGTTGCCTTGCACTTTGCTACTTATGAAATTGACAAATTTCATCGCGATGGAGTAATTTGGGCTTTAAACTACGAAAGATTGAAAGAATATTTGCCCAATAATCTTCAACAAAAACTCAATGAAATTGGATCAAATAGTTTTACCATTGATATGTTGAAAGAAACCTACCAAAACATCACGGAACTTTCGAAAGAACAAAGTGACTTTGTAGTTGCCTTCGAACCTCCATCTCTTGACGATAGAATTGTGAATCAATATGCGATATTCACATTTATGTCCCATTCCAATGCCATTTTAAATGAATGGCTTGCCGACAAACCCGATCTGTATTTCAGAATTCGTATTCCTTCAGAAATGAAATGGGAAATAAGAGATAAACTCGATCAGGTGAACATTAACGAACGAGTACTTTTTCCTGGTATGGATGGCTTAAGCAAATGGCTAACCAGACATTATTCGCCTAAAGAGATCAAAAGCAAAAAATCTTCGAGTACTAAAACCAATCATCGGTAAAACTTTTTTGCTCGATTTAGCTGAACTTCATATATTTATTTAAAAGCCACAATATGAAGTTCAAATACAAAATTATACAGGAACTTAAATTAATCAAGGAATATTACTATGGTTATTTCAAATGGAATGATCTGATTCAGCACACCTTGAGTACGAGGAATGATCAGCTATTTGATGAAACCTACAATGTTATCTCCGATTTTACACAAGCAAAAGTTCTTCTAAATATTAAAGATCTGGATGATTATATTAATGAATACGAAAAATACAGTCCAATTTTAAACAAATGTGCAATCATTGTAAGTGAATCATATGATACGCCAATGGCAATGCTTTTTGAAATTCAAGTACGAATTCAAAATGCCAAAGTATTCCATTCCGAAAACGAAGCATATCAATGGCTTGATATTAATCCTGTTTCAGTAACTAAACAGTAATCTGCTCTACTCTTTAATAAAACTCATTTAAAATAAAGTTTTTCCAGTGTTTTTTGCTTGACATAGGTGCGTCAATGAAGTAACTTTAATATACTTCGGCAGATAAATAGCATCTGTACTCCCTATGGTTTCAACAAACGAAACCTAACAATTGGATTTCTCTGAATCCAAACCTGATTCCAAAATCAAGAATAATCAATAAACACAAACTTTAAGCCATGGAAGAAAACAGAGAACTAAGTAAAGTTTCTATGCCTAGAATTGGAGATAAAGCTCCGGAATTTAGAGCAATAACCACTCAAGGTGACATTCACTTCCCAAATGATTATCGAGGAAGGTGGGTAATCCTTTTCAGTCATCCTGCAGATTTTACACCAGTTTGTACTTCAGAGTTCATGACCTTCTCAAAAATGGAAAATCAATTTAATGAAGCCAATTGTGAGTTGGTTGGTTTATCGGTAGATGGTTTGTACAGTCATATTGCCTGGTTAAGAACCATTAAAGAGAAAATTGAATACAAGGGAATGAAAGATATCGAAGTTCAGTTTCCATTAATTGAAGACATTAAAATGGATGTTGCCAATAAATATGGAATGATACAACCTGGCGAAGACAGTACAAAAGCAGTAAGAGCCGTATTTTTTATAGATCCACACGGAATTATCAGAACCATTATCTACTATCCGTTAAGTTTAGGTAGAAACTTCGATGAAATTTACAGAGTATTAATTGCTCTGCAAACCGCAGATAAATTCTCAGTTGCTACCCCAGCCGATTGGCAACCAGGTGAAGAGGTAATTGTTCCACCTGCAGGTTCATGTGGTGTTGCCAAAACCAGAATGGAAAATGCCGACGAAGATGTACACTGTTACGATTGGTTCTTCTGCACTAAAAAACTAAGTAAAGAAGATATTCTCAATACAATATTAAAAAAAGAACCTGTAGCTCATTAATTTTAAGAGGCTGTCAATTCTGGCAGCCTTTTCTTTTGTTAGGGAATCGTTAAGAGAAGAGTGTAATTCAAAAAAGTTTTGTAATTTCCCCGGAATATTATGCTTATCAATTGCAATTTTATAATGAAACATATTTTTATATCTCTTACTTTTCTGATTGTCAGCCTTTGCGCTTCAGATAAAATTACTGCACAAAGTTATAATATCTCTATTCAATTAGAGAATTGTATGGATTCATCAGCCTATTTGGCTCATTATTTCGATGGTAGAATTTTTGCTGATGACACCACTCAATTGGTTAATGGTGCAGGAACTTTTTCTAAAGATAAAGTACTTGAACAAGGTATTTATGTAATTTATTTACCAAGTCAGAAATATTTTGATTTACTAATCGGACAAGATCAAATATTTTCCATATCAGCTGATCCTAAAGACTTTATTGGTAGTATCAAAATTAAAGATGCCGAAGAAACCAATGCATTTCATAATTTTCAAGTTTTTATGAAATCGCAAAATGCAAAATCGAAGCAATTACAGGAAGAATATAAAAAAGCAGGGAATAATGATGCTGCAAAAGAAAAATACAAGAAAGCCTATAAAGATGCTGATATAGCAGTACATCAATACATCAATCAATTAAAACTTGATTATCCAAACTCATTTGTTAGCCTCTTTGCAAACTTTACACTTTCTCCTAAGGTTCCCGATTTCTCAAAAGATATTCCTGAATCGACACCAAACAGAGAAAAGGAAATCCAACGCAAATCTTATTTATACAATAAAGATCATTACTTCGATCATGTAAACTTTGCTGATAATCGCTTTTTGAGAACACCTATTTTAAAGAACAAATTGCAATTCTTTTATGAGAAGATATTGGTTCAAAGTCCAGATAGTATCGTTAAAGAATCCGTTAAGATTATTGAACAAGCTAAATCGGATAGTATCTTTTTTCAATACCTAACCCAATACTCCTTAAACTATGCAGTAAAAAGTAAGATTATGGGAATGGATGCAGCTTTTGTAAAGTTGGCAAAGAAATACTACTTGAGCGGACAAGCTAGTTGGGCTGATTCAACTTTAATGGCACAAATTCGTGAGAAAGTAATTAAAACACAATTCAATTTGCTGGGTATGAAATCGCAAGATTTATTGATGGAATCGCCCGAAGGAGAATTTGTTCGTCTTCACGAAGTTGATGCCAAATACACAGTTCTTTATTTTTGGGAACCAGATTGTGGTCATTGCAAAAAAGTAACTCCCCGTTTAAAAACAGAAATTCTTGATAAGTACAAAGATAAAGGAATAAAGGTTTTTGCTGTATGCACTCAGGATCAAAAAGAACTATGGGCAGAAGCAATTGATAGCTACGAATTATACGATTTTATCAACTGTTACGACCCTCAATTTCAAACCAATTTCCGAATCTATTACGATGTGTACAGTACTCCTATCATCTATTTACTTGATAAGGATAAAAAGATTATTGCAAAAAGATTAGATGTTGACAATTTGAAAACATTTCTCGATAACAAATTAAAAGAAAATTAGCACAAAGGACACTTTTCAGTGTCCTTTTCTTTTTAACCTAATTTGTAGATCTATTCGAATACTATTATATTTACACTCCTTCCAAAAGCCAAAATTATAACATTTAATTTCAAATAGATGAGAATCTATCAATTGGCAATTTGTTGCCTGGCTTTACTATCTGCGTGTACTACACAGAAAAAACAAAATTCAAAAATTAACAAAACTTATTTTCAAACTTCTTCGGATTGGCGACCAGAAATTGACATCAACTCAGATGTGGTGATGGTGTATGGAAATACAAATAATTACCAAATAAAAGCCAAAACATGGAAAGATCGTGGATACGAAACTCATAGCATGTTTAGCGCATCCTGGGGAGAGAACAAAGATTTATTGAATGGCGATTTCGATGGACAGCCTCATCCTGAAATCATTCAGAAAACAAAAAATGGAGAAGATGTTTTACACGGAGCTCATATCCCCTACTTCATTCCTAATAAAGCTTACACCAATTATTTTAAATCGTTTATAAAAACAGCTCTAGATGCTGGAACCAAAGGATTTTATATCGAAGAACCTGAGATATTTACCAGAGGTGGCTATAGTGAGGCTTTTAAATCAGAATGGAATCATTTTTTCAATCAGCCTTGGCAAGATCAGCATTCGTCTCCTGAGAACATGTTGAGAACAGGAATTCTAAAAACTCAACTCTATAAAAAACACATAGAAGAGCTGTATAAATACGCGAAAAATTTAAATCCTGATATTAAATGCTATGTTCCTACCCACTCTATTTTAAATTACAGTCTTTGGAATATCATTAGTCCCGAGATTGAATTTAATAAGATTGAAAGTATCGATGGTTATATTGGACAGGTTTGGACAGGAACTGCTCGCACTCCAATTTATTACAAAGGTAAATATGCCGAACGCACTTTCGAAAATGCATTTTTAGAATATACCAGTCTATTGGCTCTAACCGATCAGAATAGTAAGGAAATGATCTTTTTAACTGATCCTATTGAAGATGATCCAAACCATACATGGACTGACTATAGAGAGAATTATCAGAAAAATTTTGTAGCCCAATTACTTTTTCCACAAGTGAATCAATACGAAGTGATGCCATGGCCATCAAGAATTTTCGATGCTAAATACCCTTCGGAAAGTGGAGGGAAAACTGTAATGCCTAAAGATTATGCAACACAAGTATTGATTGAGGTAAACTCTTTAAATCATTTCGAAAAATCGGATGAATTGGTAAATGGAACGAAAGGAATAACTGTTGCCATTTCAAATACTATCCAATTTCAAACGCCTTGGAAAAAGGATAATTATTCCGACCCTAGAATTGCTAATTTTTATGGTATGGCACTTCCATTGGTAAAGCATGGTGTTCCTGCTAAGGTAAAGTTTATTGAAAATATGGTAAACTCAGAGGCTTTAGATGATACAGAACTGCTTTTGTTATCCTATGAAAACCTGAAACCTTTGTCGAAAGAATATCATAAAACCATTGCAAACTGGGTGAATAATGGAGGTAGTCTGATTTATTTCGGGACCAATAAAGATGTTTTCAACAATAGCAATCAATGGTGGAATAAGGAAGGATTCAGTTCTCCTCTAGAGCACCTTTTAAAGGACTTAAATGCCGAAGATACTTATGAGAATCAGCAACTCGGCAAAGGACAATTCTTATATATCAAAAAGAATCCTAAAGATTTTATTTTGGAGGATAATGATGCAGAAATCATTCAAATTGTGAAAAATGTTTGGAACTCTAAAAAGAGAAAATCAGAATGGCATGAGAAAAATCATTTCGATTTGCAACGTGGTGCTTATCGAATAATTTATACCATGACTGAAAGTGTAGACAGCACTCCTTTGAAAATAAGGGGTCACTACATCGATTTATTCTCATCAAAATTAGAAATCATAGAATCAAGAGATCTGGCACCAGGA
>Ga0209379_10000377_pt1 | contig 40206 bp, 29 predicted proteins | sample tdDd001_FD_187124 | JGI IMG/M metagenome (GOLD analysis project Ga0209379, IMG submission 187124) | Marine sediment microbial communities from the Atlantic coast under amendment with organic carbon and nitrate - tdDd00.1 (SPAdes)... | ecosystem: Environmental > Aquatic > Marine > Coastal >... | reverse complement strand
CTTATCTAAACATGTTCATGCTATTGGGTGCTTTGGGTGTGATGATAGGAACACTAGGTTTAGGAATCGTTTTACTTAGAAATATGCTTGAGCGTAAAAAGGAGCTGGCTCTTTTAAAAGCTTTAGGCTTTCAGCAAAAAAGCATTTTCAGACTGATCATGATTGAGAATCTGTTTTTATTGATCGTAGGCTTATTGAGTGGTGCCTTTGCTGCAATTGTAGGCATGTTACCCTCTTTATTTTCCGATGCCTTTAGTATGCCTGTGGGATTTGTATTGCAGGTAACACTTGCCATTTTTGTTTTTGCATTGTTATCGATTTATATCCCGGCAAAGTTTGCCTTGAAACAGAATTTGATATCAAGCTTGAAGGATGAATAAGAAATTAAGCAGCATATTTTAATAAAGAACAACCAACATAAATCAATTAATAAAACGAAGAATGAAAAATTTAAGCTTACTCATTTGTCTCATCCTATTTTTCTCATGTAACACAAAGAAAAAGGAGCTTAGCCAATGGCGTGGGGAGAATAGAACAGGTGTATATAATGAATCTAATTTATTAGAAAAATGGCCCACTGATGGACCTGCTTTAGTCTGGGAATGCGAAGGTGTTGGTAATGGATATGGATCACCTGTTATGACCGATGATAAGATTTTCGTGAATGGTGAAATTGATAGTCTGGCTTACCTTCTTGCTTTAGATTTACAAGGAAAAATACTTTGGAAAACGGAATTTGGGAAAGATTGGACAAAGAATTTCAATGGAAGTCGATCTGCTCCAACTGTAGTCGACAATTTAATCTACGTTGCTTCGAGTATGGGTGATATTGCTTGTATCGATAAAGAAACGGGAGATAAGAAATGGAGCTTGAATATGATTGAAAAATTCAAAGGGAAAAATAATCACTTTGGTTATTCTCAGTCTCTTGAAATTGATGGTGATATGGTTTTTTGTTCACCAGGAGGAGAAGAGCATAATGTTGTTGCCTTAGATCGTTTTACAGGCGAAACCAAGTGGACAAATAAAGTGTTTGGCGAGTTATCAGCTTACTGTTCTCCAATGTTGTTAAAGTTTCCAACACGAAATGTTTTAGTTACTTTTTCTGATAATGCCCTATTGGGTTTAGAATCGAAAACGGGAGAACTTCTTTGGTCGCATCCACAAGAAAAAATTGGCGATGTGCATGGCAATACACCAATTTACGAGGACGGTTATTTATACTACGTTACCGGATGTGGTAACGGTGCTGTAAAGCTCCAGGTTTCTAATGAGGGTAGTCAGATTTCGGAAATATGGCGAAATAAAAAGTTTGATAACTATATGGGCGGTGCTGTGAAAATTAAGGATAGAATTTTTGCATCAGGCTTTCGTAAAAAGAAATGGAAAGCTATTGATAGCAATTCAGGAGAAATGGTCGATAGCTTAAAGTTTGGTCGTGGTGCAACGATTGCTGCGAACGGTTTGTTGTACTGTTATAATGAGCAAGGAAAAGTAGCTTTGGTTAAAACCGAGCCTAAGATGGAAATCATTAGCCAGTTTAGAGTAAAGAAAGGTACAAAGGAGCATTTTGCTCAACCTGTTATTAATAAAGGTATCTTGTACATTCGTCATGGTAATGTTTTACTGGCTTATAATATAAAATCTCAAGGATAGGTCTATGATCAATAGCGTCATAAACATTTTATAAATGATCTGTGTCTAGTTATTAGGCGTATATAACTATTGTTAATATTGAGGAGGTCTTTTTAAGCGCCTTGTAATAGGGCCTCTTTTTTTAATGTTTTTCGTTTTACGAAAGCTTTAGTAAGACCGGGAAGTTGAGAACTTTGTTCGAAAATCACCCGGCCGCACTTAAGCATGAGGCAAATAAGAAAGATATTTAAAAAGCAGCCTTGATTTTTTTTGCTTCGTTTTTTGGATCAAGCCAAAAAATGAAGTCGGGTTTATTCACAAAGTTTATGAGCTTGCAAGCTCCTTTGGGCGAAGCGCCAATTTATCTAGGACGCTATTGGTTTAAGAAATAAGATGTGAGAAATGAGATTCTATCTCACTTCTCAAGTCTAATTATTTAATTTTCAGAATATGACTAAGAAAATATTTATTTGTGCTTGTGAGAAAGATGGAAAGATTGAGAAGAAGTCTGTAGAAAGATTGATTCGAAGTCTGGAGGAAAAGAATATCGGTTATACTTATATCGAAGATATGTGTGGGAGTGTACTTAAAACGCCTGAAGCTTTAGAAAGCTTATTTGCGGCAGAAGATGCTCTTGTTTTTGGATGCCAGTCTCGTGCTATGCAAAATCTGATTGAAAATAGCGGTAAGAAGCCGAAGGTGAATAAAATCGAATATTATCATATCGACGATGAGGACGGTAACAAGTTGGTCGAATCCGTAAAAACCGATAACCCTAAAGCCTTAAAAATTAAGTATGCCGATGAATGGAAACCTTGGTATCCGGTTATCGATTATGAGCGTTGTAATGGCTGTCGAAAATGTCTGAACTTTTGCCTGTTTAGTGTTTATTCTGTCGAAGATGATGGAAGCGTAGTGGTTTCGGCATCGGCCAACTGTAAGGATATGTGCCCGGCATGTGCACGTGTTTGCCCGCAGAATGCCATTATTTTCCCTAAGCATCAGGAAAGTCCTATTGATGGAGGTGAAGGTGAGATGTTATCGGGAGATAATGTGTTGGAGCAAATTCAGAACGACGATGTGTATTCTGTTTTAAGTGCACGAAGAAGCAATCTTAAAGTTTCACTTCTGAAAAAAGAACAACTGAAAATGGCTGAGGAAGAAAAAAGAGCCTGTTGTTCCGGTGCTGAAAAGGAAGAGAAGAAAGAGGGTACTTGCGATTGCGACTGTGATTGTAAAACCGACGAGGATAAAGATTGTGCTTGTAAAGATGAAGGATCGGACAAGAGCTGTTGCTGTTAAAATTTATTATAGACCTTAAGGTGCTAGATGTGAGAGTTCATATCAAACTCTATTTCGTCTTAAATAAAACTTAGAATGAGCTATAAAATGCGATATCAATGAAGTTTGGGCTTTTTTATTTTGCAAGATTATTAAACGCGCTACACTCCGACATCAGCAACGCAGCTTGGGACCCACACGATGAAGAAGCCGTTGAAAACGGCAAGTTGTTTGACCGAAGGGAGTTTTTGCCGTTTAGGATTCAAATCGCATGTGGGTAAGCGAGTGCTGTAGTCGGCGGACTCTTTGCCTACTTTCTCGACTGTAGGAGAAAGTAGGAGCCTAAACGGCTTGAGTGTAAACATTAGGATGAAATTGTTTCAAAAATCATCTTATTATATAAAGAAAATATGATTTTAAAATTAGGAAATAGAATAATGCGTCAAGTGGACTTCCGATTACTATGGAAGATAGCCTACAACCTTGGTTGGAAAGGCATGTGCACTGTGGCAAAGCATAAGAAACGATTGAAGAAGGGTGAGTTATTTCCTGCTTTTTTAATGATTTCATTAACCGATAATTGTAATTTGAACTGCCAAGGCTGTTGGGTTAGTATCAACAATAAATCTAAAGGAATGGATGTTGATACACTTAATAATGTGATAGAATCAGGAAAGAAGAAAGGTTCCTATTTCTTCGGACTACTGGGAGGAGAGCCACTCATGTACCCACATTTATTCGATGTGATGGAAAAGCACTCTGATTGCTATTTCCAGCTCTTTACCAATGGAACGCTACTGTCCGGTGAATATGCTCAGCGCATGCGTCAGTTGGGAAATGTATCACCATTGGTTAGTGTGGAAGGCTTAAAGGATGTGAGTGATGTTCGCCGTGGGGCCAACGATGTTTATGGAAGAACCATGAAAGGAATCGAAGCTTCGGTGAACAACAAGCTATTTACGGGTGTTGCAACCTCGGTTTGTAAGTCAAATTTCAAGGAATTAGTTAGCGAAGATTTTATAAATGCCTGTATTGAAAAGGGTGTTCATTACCTGTGGTACTATATTTATAGACCAGTGGGAGCACGTCCAACAACCGACTTAGCTCTTTCAGAAGAGGAAATTTTAGAATTACGTCAGTTCATGGTTGATATTCGTGTTAAAGCACCGCTGATGATTATCGATACCTACTGGGATGGAGATGGAAAAGCTTTATGTCCAGGAGCTATAGGCTTGAGTCACCATATTAATCCATTTGGCGATATCGAATTCTGCCCACCTATTCAGTTTGCCAAAGAGAAAATCGGTGATGGTAAAAATTTAGATCAAACGATAGAGAATTCTGAATTTTTGAGAAGCATGCGTACGCGTATCAATGATAAGACTCAGGGCTGTATTTTATTAGATGATCCAGAGTATTTAAATACGATTTTGAAAGATTCAGGAGCCTATGATTCATCGAATAGGAATGCCAGTTTTCAAGAATTGAGTCAGATGAGACCATGCGCAGGGCATCATATACCAGGAAAAGAAATTCCTGAAAAGAGTTTTGTTTACCGATTTGCCAAGAAACATTCCTTTTTTGGATTCGGAGCATACGGATAAACGTATATAGAGATGATAAGTACTTAAAGTATTTATGAGTACTTGGAGTTAAAAGAGTATAAGTGTTCACTGAGCGTAGTCGAAGTGGAGTATGAATTACGTTAAGGGTTTATAAGTACTTAGAATATTTATGAGTACTTAAAGTTAATTAGTTGTATAACTTATAAGTATTCAAGGCACTTTAAATACTTTAGGCACTATATTAATAGTATAATTTAGCTATTTGTAACATGATATTAAGAAAAGATAATCGATCAGAGGGTTTAGGTAATAGCTTACCTCAGACACCAGAAAAACTGAAGCAAATTCGAGATTTAATTCGCGATTATGCAGCAGAAAGAGAGCTGATTCCACCTTTGCAGGAAGAGGAGGTGATTTTTCATTCGGGCGAATTGATTAAAAAACACCCTGAGCTATTCTTATATCAGAAACTTTTAGCTGTCATGATTAATAATCATTCATGGCGCGATATTGTATCGGGAATACCTTTTAACCGTCGAATCTTATTACTTCCTAAATGTATAGCTCATTCGACAGAATGCCCCGCCGAATTCGATGAGTTGGGTTTACTTTGTGAACAATGTGGCAAGTGCGATATAGGCGGTATCTTAACAAGAGCTGACGAATTAGGTTATCACACTTTGGTTAGCGAAGGCACAACTACGGTAACAACACTTTTAACATCTGGAAAGGTTGAGTGTGTGATTGGCGTTGGTTGTTTACACTCTTTTGAGCGATCTTTTCCTTTAGCAGTAAAAGAAGGAGTTCCATCTATTGCCATTCCTTTATACAACAACGACTGTAAGGACTCAAAGCTCGATCATATTTGGCTGAATGAGATTTTGCCAGAACGAAAAGAAAGCAATTGGCGAGGTTGGATTAATATCGATAGCCTAAGAACGGAAGTTGATTCATGGTTTGAGAAAGAACAATTGGAAGCGATACTTAAAGCTGATGACGAAAGCTCACAGATATCAATCAATTGGTTGGCTGAAGGAGGAAAGCGTTGGCGTCCTCTAATCATGGTGGCCGTTTATAAGGCTTTGATGGGAACTGAGGCTAAATTGGATGATTGCATTCAAAAATTGGCGGTTTCAATTGAAAGTTTCCATAAAGCATCATTGGTTCACGACGATATTGTTGATGACGACGACGAGCGTTACAAACAGCCAACACTTCATAAGCAATACGATACATCAGTAGCTATTAATATTGGTGATTTAGTATTGGGATATGGCTATCAACTCATAGCCGAGTCGGGAGCCAAGCATATGCGCAAGCTTTTAAAAGTGGCATCTCACGGGCATAGAGATCTGGCTATTGGTCAAGGCGAAGAATTGCTTTGGAGAAGAAACAAACAGCTCCTGTCAGTTGATAAAATCATTCAAATCTTTAGTTTGAAAACCTCACCAGCCTTCGAAGTGGCCTTGCAATTCGGAGCGATTCTTTCTAATGCTGGCGAAGAGGTCACTCAGGTTTTAAACAATTACAGCTCAGCCTTAGGAATTGCCTATCAAATAAAGGACGACTTGGAAGATTTCAATCTAAATAATTTGGATAATGCTTTCAATACCATTCAACCATCATTGGTCACAGCTATTGTAAATAGAGAGCATCCTGAAAAGATGGAGACTTGGTTCAACGATTTTCAGAATGCTGATGCACTAAATAAGAAAGAGATCTGGCAACAGCCCGAAATAAGAAGTGGAATAAAAGAGGCCGAACAAATGCTGTTGGACTATAAATTGATGGCTTTGCGGAGTATTAAAGATCTTAAGAGCCCATCGCTTAAAATATTATTAACTCGACTTCTGAGTAAAATTCTGAATGGATGACAAACTGCAATCAGGAGATTTTAAAAGCGCTTTTTAAAACCAAAGAATTATTAAGCGATGAGGCTTTACAAGAGATAAAATCTTTTGTCATTTCTCAAAAATCCGAAACAGGAGGATTTGCTGATAGAGCAGGCAAACCTGATATTTACTACTCTGTATTTGGATACACCTTGGCTTTTGTTTACGATATTAAGCTCGATTTAGAAAAAGAGTTTTCCTTTTTGGAAAGCCGCGATAAAATAAAAGAACTAGATTTGGTTCATGCAGTTTGCTACCTCCGTTGCTATTTTCTATTGCTTGCGATTGAGCAAAAACAAAAGTTCGGTTTAAAAATTGACCCATCAAAATTAGATAGCTTTTTAAGTAGACTGGTATTAAAAGGTTTAGTGAAAAAACTAAAGAAAGAATGTCAATCTTACTTTGAACTTATTGAAACTTATCAATCGAAAGACGGAGGCTACAATCACAATAGAAAAGAAGCAGAGCAAGCTACTATTTATGCCACTTTTTTAGTTTGGACACTCTATCAGGATCTGAATGAAAAAGAAACGAGCTTGAATAAAATGACCGATCAGCTCGACGCCTTAAGCTGTAAAGATGGATCTTTTGCCAATGATAATGCTTCACAAACAGGAGTGAGTTCTGCCACTGCCGCCGGCTTAATCATGACCAGTGGTCGAACAGTCAATTCTAAACAAACAATTTCATATTTAAAGCAGAATTATACGCCCCGAGGAGGTTTCAAAGCGGCTTCAAATTTACCTATTGCTGATATATTATCTACAAGTACAGCATTATTAGCCCTTTATATGGCTGGGGAGAATTTACAAGAACTATCTGAAAAATCTATCGATTTTATTAATTTGCATTGGGATGAGTCAGGCGGCTTTTTTGGAAGCATTGCCGATATGACATGTGATGTTGAGTATACGTATTATGCCCTTTTAGGTATTGGGATACTAATCTAATTCGAGTGAATTTATGATTGAGAAAAGGAAACAGCTTTTCCAGAATTTAGAACAAAAAATTCTTTCTTTAAGGAACGAAAAAGGCATGTGGACGGGGCGCTTATCAAGCAGTGCACTTTCAACAGCACTGGCTGTATTTGCCTTGTGGCAATTCGATAAAGAAAAATACCAAACTCATATTGATCAAGGTTTCTCATGGCTGATTGCCAATAAAAACCCCGATGGAGGATGGGGAGATACCATCAGGTCACAATCTAATATGAGCACAACTTTGCTCACTTGGGCGGCATTCTCTTTGCTTGAAGACAATGAGAAATATCAAGAAACGATAGCCGATGCTAAAGCTTGGTTGGTCAAGCGAATTGGCAATGTCGAACCCGAAACAATCAGTCAAGCCATTCTAGAGCATTATCAAACCGATCAGACTTTTTCAGTTCCAATTTTGGCCATGTGTGCCATTTCCGGTCGATTGGGCGAAAAGGGGTGGAAGTTGGTTCCGCAACTCCCTTATCATCTCGCTATTTTTCCAAATTGGATGTTTCGTTCGCTTAAACTGTCGGTAGTCAGCTATGCTATTCCAGCGCTAATTGCCATCGGATTAGTTCGAAGTCAGAATTCAAGAAAAGGACCTTGCAGAAGATTGGTAAGAGCCATTTGCCGAAAACGAGTTTTGAATGTACTTAAAGTCAAACAGCCAGATAATGGCGGTTTTCTCGAAGCAACGCCGCTAACGGCTTTTGTTTTGATGAGCATGACCAATGCTGGATATAAGAATTTAGAGGTTTGCGAAAAAGCGGCTCAATTTCTTGGAGAATCCATTCGTGAAGATGGATCTTGGCCAATTGACACCAATTTGTCTACCTGGGTTAGTAGTTTATCTTTAAATGCTTTAAGTGAAAGCGCCTTGGCAGACATAAATAGTCAGGACGAAATCAAAAAACATATTTTAGATCAGCAATATAAAAAGATACACCCCTTTACAAAGGCAAAACCAGGCGGTTGGGCTTGGACTGATTTAGAAGGAGGTGTGCCTGATACCGATGATACATCAGGAGCGCTAATTGCTTTACATCGGCTGAATCATGATGAATCCGTTTCGCTCGATGCAGTGAAAAATGGAATTTCATGGCTCATGGGCTTACAAAATAAAGATGGCGGTTTTCCAACATTCTGCAAAGGTTGGGGAAAACTCCCTTTCGATTGCTCCTGTCCCGATATTACAGCTCATGCCCTTAAATCCTTTGTAATTTGGAAGGATCGTTTCGATAAAAAGTTCCAGAAAAAGATTGATAAAAGAATAAAAAAAGCCATTGCATTTTTAGGTAAAGCTCAATATCACGACGGTTCCTTTGCGCCACTTTGGTTTGGGAATGAACTGGCCGAGCATCATCAAAATCCGGTGTATGGAACATCCATTGTCTTATATGGCTTAGCTGATCTTAAAAAGGCAGGTTATGCAGGCTTGGATGAAATGATGGCAAAAGCCATTCGATTTTTAGCCATGACGCAACACCACCTTGGAGGTTGGGGCGGCGATAAAGATTTGCCACCAAGCATAGAGGAAACCTCATTGGCACTCCGAGCAATGGCAGCCTGTGGTAAAGAAAGTTTAGCACAGCGCGCAGCAGACTGTTTAATCAATATTATACCAGAAAATCTCGACGACATAAAAGCCACACCCATTGGGCTTTATTTTGCTTCGCTCTGGTATTACGAGGATATGTATCCACTCGTTTTTGCATGTTCTGCACTAAAGGAGTTAGAATAGATTAAGAGGCCGTTTCAGATTAAAAATTGAAACGGTCTTTTTCATACTTAAGCTTAAAGTATTAATCTTTTGGGCGTTCCTTTTGCTCCTAGAGTCGCATCAAAAGGCAGGTTTTCCGCTCATAGTCCTCGCCAATAAGCCGTACTCAACTCATATCCCTTCTCGAATACGAAACTCATTTCTCCTATCAAGCTCAATAAGCTGTGGGCTATCCGCTACAACCCTTAACGCAAATTCTATCCTCATAGCTTGTGTTTTGAGGGGCTCACTTTTTTATGATCCCGAAATCTCGGGACCAATAAATATCGAATTTGTGATAATTTGTGCCATTTGTGGACTGTTTGTTTTGTCGATTTCAATAAACACTAATCATACCCTGACACGAACAGTATGCCTATAGTCAGAGTATGATATTCCATGTTAAAATTTGTGAGAATTTGTGTAATCTGTGGTTTTATATTTTAGGGTCTCTCTTTTTTTGTGAGGCTCTTAATATTACCAATAGGCTTTATCATGACTGGCTCGCTGCCGCACGATTGTATCGTGTGTTTTTAAATTTCAGGTTAGAAGGAACGCGATACTACCGAAACGAAGTAGAGATAATCGTGCACCAGCAAATTGATTATTTAGCAGCTAGTTTTAGGAGCTGTTCTTTTAGTTTTGGATTACCTGGTCTATCTGCATTGTATGATACTAATTTACCTTCTTTATCAATAATTAAATAGGTTGGTACTGCAATTATTGAAAGCGATTGGTGAAGTTTCGAGTTAAAACCATTATCAAAGCGATAATGGTTTTTATCTGTTAAAGAAACTTTGTAGACCTCAGGCCAAAGTTTATCTGATTTTTTATCGACAGTAGTGTAGATGAATTCTATTGGTTGGTCAGATAATGATTCTTTTAGTTTTTTTGACTTGGGCATGATCATTCTACAAGGACCGCAGCCTAAACTCCAAATATCCAAATAGATTACTTTACCTTTGTGCTGTGCAACTAAATCTTTTATGCTTAGCTCTATCTCGCCCGAACTATGTAATGCTGTTTGTAATATATCTTGGTGTAAAGGAGCTCCAATCATTGCCTTTTTAGCATTACGCAAATTTACTTCGCGATCAATAACCTTTTTACAATTTGGATCTGTACTTATGCTATTAAACGACTCAATGAATTTGGGAGCATCTGTATTTCTATAGGTCAGGTTATAATAGATTTCTTGGAGTAGTACATTTTCTCTTGTTTTACCATTTAGAGAATCCATAATAACCGAAAGTTTCGCATCTTCTTTGCTTAGTGTAGTATCTAAAGCCATTCTTTTTTGTGATTCCTTACGAATTAAAGAGCTAAAAAGGTGGATGTAATTACTGCAAATAAGGTATTCATCATTTTGAATGGAAGCAATCGTTTTGTACTTGTCTGCTCCTTCGGGCAATTGTAAGGAGTCTATATCTTGTTTATTTTTTCTGGAATAAGCTAAGGGAGCATTATTCAGTAAATAAATGTTCTCAACTTTTGTTTCTAATTTAAAGAAGTGAATGAATTCTTTTTGCAACTCATATTTATTTTTAAAAATAGCCAATTCATTTTGTCTGATATTTACATAGTCAGTGATCATTTTAAACATGTCGTCGAGCGTATGATCTTCGGAGTACCATGATCGCATTACATTATTTCGATCGCATTTTTTTACTTTTTCGAGCTGATATAGAAAGCTGTTTTCAGTAGCACCATTTCCTGCAAAGCGAAGAGAGTCGCCATCTACAGTTATTTCCAAATTGTCGCCAGGCTTAAGAACCAGTGAATTTCGGTTCTTGTTGAAGGTCATCATTCCTTTACCTAATTTTTGAAGAGGAATAGTAATGCTAAAATGTCCTGTACTATCCAAATAAGCAGTTTCAGTGTTGTTTTTAGGATCAGAAGGGTTTTCTTTAAACCATTGAAACTCTATTTTTTCAACATTTAAGGAGAGTACTTTGCCGTTGATTGTTGCAAAATTCTCTGACTGTTTTGTTATGCATGAGCTTAACAGAATAACTAAAGCACAAATGCTTACTAATTTGTTCATGTCTATAGGGTTTTGATTAAATCGTATAGTTTTTGTTAAGAGATCTAATATATATATTCTTATGTAACATTAGTTTATTATGATGTTAACAAACTATAAAATAGTATGTGTTTTGTTGGCTGACATTCTTTAGTTTATAGCGTAGGTTGTAATTCTGTATTTCCTTTTTGTTAGTTTCTTCATGAAACAAAATAGCCTTAATCTTAGCCTGACATTCACAGCACGTTATTGTCAGAGTCCGATATGTTTTAGGTTGAAATTTGTGAAAATTTGCGTAATCTGTGGTTCGATCTTTTAGAGCCTCACTTTTTTTTTGATGTATATACAAATAAACCGGTTTCACTTTTGGTAGAATTATTTGTTATTTGAAACTATTTAGTTAACTTCACATAAGGATTTACGACAAAGAAGAGAAAATGACATCAAAAGGAGACATATCAAAATCTGAACATATCGATTGGAAATACATTCCAATTACGATTCAGAAGTTAGAATTGGATAAAAAATACAAAATAGCTCTAATTGTTGCTTTTGGATGCTTTTTCGGTCTCAGATTAAAGAGCATACTAACAATTCGTTGGGAAGATATCCTAAATAAGGAGTCTTTCGAAATAGAAGATAAGAACAAACTGAGGATTATTTTCATCATTGATGATATCCGAAATCTAATCCGTAGAATCTATGTGAAAATGGAATCTCCAGACTTGGATCAATACATATTCTTAAACAACACTGGTAAGCAGGTATTGTCATCTCAATATGTCAATAAGCAAGTCAAGCTACTTTTTACAAAGTACGAAATACCTTATCAGAATCTTTCGTCCGATAGTTTCTTAAAGACTTTTTGCATTAAATATTTAGAATCGAAAGAATTCTCCACCGAAGCTAAAAGGTGGATATCAAAAACACTAGGCCATGCTTCCTGGACCATTACAGCTAATTTTTTAGGCTATACTGATGAATTAGGCGATAAAGACAATTATAATATATTTTCTATGGATCCATAAGATTACCAGTGATAATATAGATCAATCCGAACGAATAGAAAAAGTAAAAAAGATAACCCAATTACTAATTAAATTATAAAAACAAACATGGAAAATTTCGCAATGATTATTTTCATCCCTATCGGGATAATATTCTTACTCTTTTCAATTATTATCGTGAATCAAAAGCAAGCCAAAATTGTTCAACGATTAGGTAAGTTTCAATCGGTGCGTAGAGCCGGAATTAGTTTTAGAATTCCGATTATCGATCAAGTAGCAGGAGTTCAGAGTTTGCAGATTCAGGAGCTGCGAGTTCCTGTAGAAACCATTACTCAAGATAAAGTGACTTTGAAAATTGAAGTAGCCATTCAGTACCTCATAAAGGCAGATCTTGAGAGTATTCAAAATTCTTTCTACGAGTTAGCAGATTCTACCGCTCAAATTGAATCTTTTGTTTTCGATGCCGTCAGAGCCGAAGTGCCTAAAATGGAATTGGATATGGTTTACGAAAATAAAGACAATATTGCCAACACCGTAATGGAAGGGCTTAACTCTTTATTATCTAATTACGGATTTGATATTAAAAAAACCTTGGTTGTAGATATTTTACCAGATTCAAAAGTGGTAGATGCTATGAATGCCATTAACGAGCAGAAAAGACTTCGTCAAGCAGCTGAAGAAAAAGGAGAAGCTGATAAGATTTTAATTATTAAAGCCGCTGAAGCTGAAAAAGAAAGTAAGAAATTACAGGGAGAAGGTGTAGCTCTGCAACAAATGGCTGTTTTAAAAGGACGTGAAAAAGCGATTAAAGATCTAACTGTAGGGACTAATATGGAAATTAAGGATGCTACTGAGTTAGTAATGAAACTAATTGATCAGGATACACTTATTAGCATGGGTGAGAAGAACAAGAATGTCATTTTTATGACTTCTGATTTGGGAGTTAAAGGACAAGTAATGGAAGCCATGGTTGGGGCAGATGTTGTTACGAATCATCAGAACAACTAAAGCTAGAATCATAAATAGATATTGTTTCAATTAAAAAGCTAATCTTTCAGCTTGCTAGTTCTGCTAGCTCACAGAACACTTTGTATTCCAAATTATAATTTGTGAAAATTTGCGTAATCTGTGGTTCTATATTTTAGCGTCTCACTTTTTTTATTCCCTAAGCTCTGGGATCAATAAGACTCAACAGACTTTAATCATGCACCAGTCTACTCTTACTTGATTAGCTTCGCTATATATTTCAATTAAAAAGCTAATTTTTCATTTCATCTAAAGATTAGCTTTTTTTATACTAATCTTTCAGCTTGCTAGTTCTGCTAGCGCACAGAACACTTTGTATTCCAAATTATAATTTGTGAAAATTTGCGTAATCTGTGGTTCTATATTTTAGCGTCTCACTTTTTTTATTCCCTAAGCCCTGGGATCAATAAGACTCAACAGACTTTAATCATGCACCAGTCTACTCCTACTTGATAAGCTGCGCTATATTGTGTTACCTTTAGTTTAAAAAAAGGAAGGTTATGCAACTGCAGGACATAAAAGAAAAAGCCCAAACTCTTTTGTGGGAATGGGCAATATATTCTAGAAGGCAAGATATGCCCTTTCAGAGTTTACTTTTTCAAAATTTTATCAGCAATTTCCTTAGCGTCTTGGGAATATTTGTCATCACCTTTTGATGTCCATTCGCCAGTTTTTTCAATATAAAATCGAACGGTTTTCTCTACAACTTCTGAGTAACCACCGTAGGATGATAACATTTCTAGCACTTCTTCATTATACTCAGCCCTGCTTAATTCATCAGACAGTACCATGTCCCATCGCTTATTAATACGTTTAGATTTCTCTTTGTAAATAGGGTCTATCGTTTTATAAGCCATTAAAAAAAGAGAAAGCGCTTTTGCTTCTGGTGATGGTTTTGATGATAATTTTGTCATGGTCTTTGTTGTATATTAAATTAGAAGCCTTGCAATAGCTTATTTTTACAGTGCAAATTTATGAAAACGGTTCTAGTTAATAGAGTAAAACTATAATTAGATGCAAAAAATTAAGCTTCTACTTAGTAAAGCTAGTAGTAGAGCAAGGTATAAAAAAAGCCCAACTCTTTGGAGAGTGTGGGCAATATTGGATAAATCAAATTATAATATTAAAGTATGATTGACTTTTCTTACAATTCGCTTTTAATCTTTAAAAATCATATTTAATCAGCGTCTAACTTATAATCTTAGTCGCATTCCAACACATACTGAGCTGTATCCCTACTTTTTTGCTCAAGGAGTACGCTTCGGCCTTCTACCATCTGATTTATTGAATCAGTATCGTAGTGTCGAATGGTGATTAGTTCTAAATTCTCGTTATATCTAACCTCGTAATCTTCTTTTAGAGCTTCAATTAATTTATCGATGTTTTTGCTGTTATCAACACAAAGTGAAAAACTGATAGCAGAATTCTGAGTCAAATTAACTTTTAAGCGATGTTCAGCAATCAAAGAGAAGATTCGACCTAGATTCTCTTCAATAACGAAAGAATAATCTTTCGGGCGAATAGAAATCAATCTTTGATCCTTTTTCTGAATAAAGATTGGCGTTTTTACACTCTTTTCGATTGCAGCCGTACTTACCATTGTTCCTTGTTCGTGGAAATTAATGAAAGAGCGAACATACATCGGTATTTTCTTTTCTCTAATAGGTTGAATCGTTTTAGGGTGGATAACCTTGGCCCCGAAAAAGGCAAGTTCAATAGCTTCTTGGTACGAAATACGTTTTAATTGTTTCGCATCAGGAATCCATTTAGGATCTGCATTCATAACCCCAGGTACATCTTTGAGAATAGAAACTTCTCGGGCATCTAAAACATTGGCAAGGATTGCAGCTGTATAGTCCGAGCCTTCACGACCAAGAGTCGTTGTTAAGTTCGAACTGGTTCCACCTATAAAACCTTGTGTAATGTATATAAACGTATCATGAAAAGTAAAAGCAGTAGGTAAAAGTTGTCTCGATAGTTCCCAATCCACCTTTGCTTCACCAAAAGTATCGTTGGTCTTTAAATACCTTCTGATATCAATCCACTGATTTTTGACACCTTTGGTTCGTAAATACTCAGAAAGAATAGTCGTTGAAATTAACTCACCAAAGGCTACGATCTGATCGTATTCAAACTCATAGTTTAGAGATGCTGGCTTTTGTAAATAAGCCTGTAAATTTTCAAACAGAACATTTATCTTATTAATAGATGCTAATTCAGTTTCTGAAAAAAGTTCATTAATAATACCGAAATGGTAAGTCTTAACTTCTTCGAATTGTTGTTGAACGAGATCAATTTTCTTATGGAAGAAATGATCTACAATCTGCTCAAGGGCATTTGTTGTTTTACCCATGGCAGATACAACAATTAGGCTCTCACTTTTATAAGATTGAGCAATCTTATGAAAATTTCGAACACCTTCTGCTGAGTTTACCGAGGCTCCCCCGAATTTAAAAACATCCATTCGTATCTTATTTAAATCTGAAATAAAAAAAACGATAATCATAAGAATTACCGTAATATGAAAGTAATAAATAAAGCTGACTGAGAAACTGTGATTGTATTTTTTTAACAGAAAACTTCCTTGTACACGTTTGAAATAAGCTTTAGGAGGTTTAATAAAAAAAATTAACTTTATAGCACCAAACAAGACCAAACCAAAAGCCAAATTAAAATGAATGAACACAATAATGTTCAAACTCTGAATCAGTTCATTATTCAGCGTCAAGCTGATTATCCGAATGCTTCAGGAGAATTATCTCGTCTACTACATCACATTGGAATTGCTTCGAAGATCGTAAACCGTGCTGTTAATAAAGCCGGTTTAGTTGATGTCTTAGGAGCACATGGAGACCAAAATGTACAAGGCGAAGATCAACAAAAGCTAGATGTTTTTGCTGACAATCAGTTTATAAATGCACTTAGAGGAAGTGGAGAATGTGCTGCCATTGCTTCAGAAGAAAATGAAGATATCATCATTTTTGATGATGAAATGGGGCGAAATGGGAAATATGTATTTTGCATGGACCCTCTTGATGGCTCATCAAATATTGATGTGAATGTATCGATTGGAACGATTTTTTCTATTTATCAACGTGTCACTAAAAAAGGTGAATTGCCAACCGCCGAAGATTTTCTTCAAGAAGGAACCAAGCAAGTTGCAGCGGGTTATGTCATTTACGGTTCTTCCACCATGCTTGTTTATACAACAGGAAATGGTGTAAATGGATTTACTCTTGATCCATCAATTGGAGAATTCTGCTTGTCACATCCTAACATTAAGACACCAAAGAACGGAAACATTTACTCTATAAACGAAGGGAATTATATCAACCTTCCTGCAGGAGTAAAAAAGTATATTAAGTACTGTCAAGAAAAAGATACCAAAACCAATCGTCCGTATACCTCTAGATATATTGGATCATTGGTAGCAGATTTCCATAGAAACTTACTGAAAGGTGGCATCTTTATTTACCCTAACACAAGCAAAAATAGTAATGGAAAATTACGTTTGTTATACGAATGTAATCCTGTTGCCTTTATTGCGGAGCAAGCTGGAGGTAAAGCGACTGATGGTGTGGGGCGTATTTTAAAGATCAAACCAGATTCGATTCACCAACGCGTACCTTTTTATACAGGATCGTCGGCAATGGTTAAGAAAGCTGAAGATTTTTTGGACTTCTTTAATAAGATCTAGATCGATTTTATTGAATTGAGAAATTATTTAAAAGCAGAGCTAATTTTAGTTCTGCTTTTTTTTATGAGATCGATCTCATTTTTCAATAATTTGACACAATTATCTATTCCCAAACAATTTCCTTAAATTTGGGCTTTACAAAAAAGGAGATAAATTGGAATTAAATCAGATAGTAGACTTATTTAATGAGCATCCGGCTCGTTATACCATCCAGAATTTTTTTGAGATAGAATCTCAGGGCAAACTTCATTTGAAAGGATTGCAGGGTTCATCTTTGGCAGTTCTGGCTGCTTCGCTTCCTAGCGATAAGAGGGCACAAGTTTTTGTCATGAACGATAAAGAAGAAGCTGCCTATTTTTACAACGATTTGTGCACATTACTCGATGATAAGAAAGTTTTTTACTTTCCTTCTTCTTTTAAAAGATCAGCTCAATATGAAACAACTGATAATTCGAACATCATTCTTCGTGCAGAAGTTTTAAATCGTTTACTCTCGAATCAGAATCCTAGCTATATCGTTACTTTTCCTGAGGCTATTGCCGAAAAGGTAATTAGTCCAAGTCAGTTGGAAGAAAATACGCTTAAGATAAAAGTTGGGGAGAAATTGTCTTCAGAGTTTATCGAAGAAGTTCTGGTTGATTACAAATTCGAAAGAGCCGATTTCGTTGTAGGGCCAGGGCAATACTCCATTCGTGGATCTATTATCGATATTTTTTCCTTTTCTGATGAATATCCATACCGAATTGACTTTTTCGGAGAGGAAGTCGATTCAATTCGTTTGTTCGATATTGAAAATCAACTCTCAAAAGAAAAGCTAAATACAGTTGATATTATTCCCAATATTCAAGAAAATTTGAATGATGAGGCTCGAATCTCTTTCTTTAAATTTTTACCAGAGAATACAATTTGTTGGACAAAGAATGTCTCTTTTATTGCTGACCGAATTAATTCTATTTTTGAAAAAACCATAGAAAAGAAGGCCTATATTGAATTTGGGGAGGATCGAATTGCAACTCAGGATTACCTAATTCAGGGATCTGATTTTATTGATCAATTGAATCAGTTTACAGGCTTGGAATTTGGTCAGAAATTTTATTTCCCTTCTGAAAAATTGATTCATTTTAATCAGAGTCCACAGCCAGCTTTTAATAAAAACTTTGAGTTGCTTGGTCAGGAATTATTGAATAATAATGCCAAAGCTTTGGAAAATTATATTTTCTCGGATAATCCTAAGCAAATAGAACGTATTCACAATATATTCGAAGATAAAGGTATTGAAGTAGTATTTACTGATGTGAATCGAACCTTACATCAAGGGTTTTCAGATTCAGACCTTAGAATTGCTTGTTATACCGATCATCAAATATTCGATAGACATCATAAATTTAGTTTAAAAAATGCATCGGTTCATAAAGCGAAAGAAACCGTTACATTAAAAGAAATTAATCGACTTCATCCAGGTGATTTTATAGTACACTCTGATCATGGAATCGGTCGATTTGGTGGCTTGCAACGAATTGAGACTAATGGAAAATCGCAAGAAGTAATCCGTTTGGTCTATAAAGATGATGATATTCTTTTTGTGAGTTTACATTCTCTGCATAAAATTTCAAAATATAAGGGTAAAGATGGTAGTGCTCCTAAAATCTATAAATTAGGTACGGGTGCATGGCAAAAGCTGAAAGATAAAACCAAGTCTAAAATAAAAGACATTGCGAAGGACTTAATTTTGCTTTATTCAAAACGAAAAGCAGAACGTGGATTCCAATTTAGTCCGGATAGTTATATGCAGCAGGAACTCGAAGCCTCGTTTATTTACGAGGATACACCAGATCAAGTTAAGGCAACAAAATCAGTAAAAGAAGGGATGGAATCCCCAACTCCAATGGACCGACTGGTATGCGGAGATGTTGGTTTCGGGAAAACGGAAATTGCGATACGAGCTGCATTTAAAGCAGTCGCAGATAATAAGCAGGTTGCAATTCTTGTACCTACAACCATTTTGGCCTTTCAGCATTATAAAACATTTAGCGAACGACTTAAAGATTTTCCTTGTAACATCGATTACATCTCGCGAATGCGAAAGCCAAAGGATCAGAAAGAAACTCTGAAAAATTTGAAAGCGGGAAAAGTTGATATCCTTATTGGAACACACCGAGTTATTGGTAAAGATATCCAGTTTAAGGATTTGGGATTGCTGATTGTCGATGAAGAACAGAAATTTGGAGTCTCTGTAAAAGAGAAGTTGAAGCAAATGAAAGTGAATGTTGATACACTTACTTTAACAGCTACACCTATACCACGTACACTTCAGTTCTCATTAATGGGTGCCCGTGACCTATCTATTATTAATACACCTCCACCAAATCGTTATCCTATTGCTACCGAAATTCATAATTTCAACGAAGATATTATTCGTGAAGCCATAACATATGAAGTAGAGAGAAATGGGCAGGTCTTTTTTATTCACAACAGGGTTCAGAATATTCACGAGGTAGAAGCCATGCTGCATAGAGCAGTGCCGGGAATTTCAACAATTGTAGCGCACGGGCAAATGGATGGGCCAAAGTTGGAAAAGATCATGCTGGAGTTTATTCGAGGCGATTATGATGTGTTAATTGCTACCACGATTATTGAATCGGGTTTAGATATTCCAAATGCCAATACGATTATTATTAATAATGGACAGAACTTCGGTTTGAGTGAACTACATCAGTTACGAGGTCGCGTTGGCCGATCAAATAAAAAGGCATTTTGTTATTTACTGACCCCACCAATGGAGTCGATGACTCAAGAAGCACGACAACGACTTAATGCGATTGAAAGTTTTTCAGAATTGGGAAGTGGTTTTAATATTGCCATGCAAGATTTAGATATTCGTGGCGCAGGAAACCTTTTGGGAGGTGAGCAAAGCGGGTTTATTTCTGATATCGGTTACGAAACCTATCAGAGAATTCTGAATGAGGCGATGCTAGAACTTAAGGAAACTGAATTTAAGGATGTTTTCGAAGATGAAAAAACTAAGGAAGAAGAGGAAATAAAACGATTTATTACCGATTGTCAGATTGATACCGATTTAGAAATTTTATTCCCAGATTCCTATATAGAAAGTATTTCAGAACGTATTCGTTTATATCGAGAACTAGACAATATTCAAACAGAAGAAGAAATTGAGACTTTTGCAGTTCAAATAAAAGATAGATTTGGGGAAATTCCTGAAGCATCTATTGAATTACTAAATGTCGTTCGATTGAGATGGTATGCTCTAGATTTAGGTATAGAAAAACTGATTTTGAAATCTCAGAAAATGGTTCTTTATTTTGTGAATGACCATCAATCGGCTTATTATCAGTCCCCACAGTTTTCAAAAGTGCTTAGCTTTGTTCAAAATCAAGCTATTCCTTGTAAAATGAAAGAAGCTAAACATAGATTAAGCTTAAGTTTTGAGAATATTAAAAGTATTAAGCATGCGACAGAAGTGTTAGAGAAATTTTCAGAACCTGTAAATTTGTAAAATAGATATGAATTTGATTATTGATATAGGCAACACGCAAACGAAATATGCTCTCTTTCAAAATGAAAAGATGTTGGAGTTTTGTGTGTCTCAGGATCAGGATATGGATCTGATTGAAAAATGGCAAGCAAAACATCCAAGCTTAAATGCAGTCATTGTATCTTCAGTACAAGGGAAACCAGATAATTTTTTAAATGCATTGAATAAGGTTTTCTCTCGACTGATCTATTTCGATCAGCATACACCAACACCATTGGAGAATTTATATGAATCGAAAGAAACTTTAGGTTACGATCGATTGGCTGTTTGCGTTGGTGCGAATGCTGTTTGTCCTAACACAGCCTTATTGGTTATAGATGCTGGAACTGCAATAACGTTCGAATTTGTTAGTGCAAAAAATCAGTATTTAGGAGGAACAATATCACCAGGTCTAAGTATGCGATTTAAGGCATTAAATACATTTACCAAGAAACTACCCTTGCTTGAAAAATCAGATTCTTTCGATTTAATTGGTAAGAATACTGCACAAGCTATTACATCTGGAGTTCAAAATAGCCTCCTTTTCGAAATTGAAACTTATATAAATCGTCTCGAAGAAAAACATCAAGAGCCTGGAGTTTTCATAACAGGTGGTGATTCTGATTTTATTTATTCAAAATTGAGGAACAAAAGCTTCCATAATAAATATCTTTTATTGAGTGGATTAGATGCGATTCTTAATTATAACAATTCCTAATATCGAGATTATTCTTTAAGGCTTTGCAGCTTATTAATTTATTTATAGTTTTGCACTTGCCAGAATTTTCAGATTTGAAGGCTAATAATTATCCTAGCTTTCGAGTTAAGGTTTTTTAACTATTCGATCTCAAAAATGGTATACACTTTGCGATTGTATTAATTATATTTAAAACGATTACAATTTTATATTGACACAATATAACTAACTAGATTATAAAATAGAGTATCATGAAAACTAGACTTACAATCCTAACAGCTGTCTTAATGCTTGCGACGATGTTCGGAGTAAACGCTCAGACCAAAGAGTCGAAGTATGGAGTAGATAGTGTAAAAACAATTTTGAGTGCCTCTCTTTATGTTGAGATGGTGAAGCAAAAGAATTATAAAGAAGCTCTTCCTGGTTGGAGATATGTTTATAATAATGCACCTAAATTTCAAAGATCAACATATTCTAACGGTGTAAAAATCATGCGTGGTATGTACTATGCAACCAAGGATAAAAAATATGTTGATTCATTGATGATGGTATATGATCAAAGAATTCAATATTATGGAACCAATAGAAAATATCCTGAAGGATGGATTTTAGGTCGTAAAGGTGGTGACTTGTTTGCATTTAAGAAACAAGATATGGCTTCGGTAAAAGAAGCATATAATATCATGAAGAAATCTATTTCGATGCAAGGTTTAAAGTCTGAGGCTGCTGTTGTAAATAAAACAATGGAAGCAGGAAAGATGCTTGTTAAAGGTGGAGAGTTAGCTCCTGAATTAGTAATTGACGATTACTTAGCATTTATGGATCTTTTGAAAGCTAAAATGGAGAAATATCCAAAGAAAGCTAAAAATATAAAAGGTGCTATTGCTAATGTTGAGAACGATTTCTTTGCAGCTGGTGTTGCTGATTGTGAAACTTTAAGTAGCATTTTTACACCAAAGTTTGAAGCAAATCCAAGCGACATGGCTTTAATCAACAAGATCATGAAAATGTTGAACCGTCAGGAATGTGAAGATGGTGCTTTATACGCAAAAGTTGCTGAGCAAAAATACAAGCTTGAGCCTAGTGCTGATGCTGCACACAACCTAGCTAAAATGTTTATTAAGAAGAAGCAATTCTCTAAGAGTAAGTCTTATCTTGAGAAATCAATTGCTTTAGAAGAGGATTCAGAAATTAAAGCTGACCTTCATTTTAAATTAGGATCTATCGATTTGATGCAACATAAATTGTCGGCTGCTACGAAGAATGCTTTTGCCGCAATTAAGAATAAGCCAAATTTCGGACAAGCATATTTGCTAATAGGTAAGTGTTATGCTGCAGGAAGTAAAGATTTCCCAGGAAAAGCATATGAGAAGCAAGCTGTATACTGGGTTGCTGTTGATAAATTCATGAAAGCAAAAAGTGTAGATCCAGAATGTGCTGTTGAAGCAAATAAGTTGATTAAAACTTACTCGAAGTATTTCCCAAGAAAAGAAGAAGCATTTATGCAAGGTCTTAAAGAAGGTGGAACTCATAAAGTAGGTGGTTGGATCAATGAAACAACTAAAATTAGACTAAACGATTAATTTGTTTAAACGAGCCATGCGAATACTTTTATAAATTGAGTATTACTGCAACTGGTGGCTTCCATGTGGCAAAAACATGAGATTATAAGACACATGAACAAAACGATTAAAATAGAACTAATATATAAAAGCATTGTTGCCCTATTGGGGGCGACAATGCTTTTGTCTTGTGAAAACAATATTAAAGAAGTCGAAAGCATAACAGCCAAGGAAGCTCGACCTGAGATTTATGGTGAAAATGTAGAATTGATTTATACAGACTCGACTCGCATTCTGTATAAGACTTTTGCGATAGAGGTTTTAGAGATAAAAACAGAAGAAGACGAGTATCGAGAATTTCCGAAAGGCGGCTACTTTATTCAGTATAATGAAGATGGGTCGCAAGCCTGGAAAATCAGTTCAAATTATGCCAAAAACCTGATTAAGGACGAAATGTGGGAACTTCGTAACGATGTTGTTGCTGTTAGCGATGATGGAAAGACGATTAATACAGAACTCATGTTTTGGGATCAGAAAAAACAAGAAATCTATTCCAACCAATATGTTCGAATTACTGAAAAAGAAGGCCAGATGATTGAAGGCAATAGTTTCAGAGCAGACGACAAATTGAATAGAATCATTCTGAATCAAGTTAGCGGGGAAGTTTTTCTTGAAGATAAAAACTTAAAAAAATAGAAGCTTAATATTGGCTTAGGAAAATTACTTACAAAGAACCTGTAAGTAATTTTTTTGTTTAAGGATTTTTATTTTAGATCAAAATCTCCATCTTTAGATGCATATTCATTCGTTTGAAGAAAAATTATCTTAAAGCTTAAAATAAAAGATGAAGCAAAAATTACCTTTCTTTTTAGAAATTATCTGGTTGCTTGTAGCCATTTTTAGTGTTGTGTTTGCCATTGTAAGAACCTTCAATATTGGTTTCAAGGAAAACATCATGTTATATGTTATTGCTTTACTTGCATTTCTAATGTATGGATCTCGTCGATATTTAAGGAAAACTCGAGAAGCCCTAAATCAAGATAAAAACTAATGAATGATCTCTTTATTATTCTTGCGATGCTCGCTCTTTCAGCATTTTTCTCAGGAATGGAAATTGCTTTTGTCGCTGCCAATAAATTAAGAATGGAGCTTGATAAGAGTAAAAATACGATGACTTCTCGAATCATTAATATTTTTACGAATAATCCAGGCCATTATATTTCTACAATGTTGGTTGGGAATAATATCGCTTTGGTTATCTATGGTATTATGATGGCGAAAATTCTGGAACCATCAATTGCAATTTGGATTGACTCTGGCTTGTTAATCATGACCATTCAAACACTTTTTTCAACTCTGTTAATTCTTTTTACTGCCGAGTTTCTTCCTAAAACACTTATCAGGTTAAATCCTAACTTCTCATTAAATTTGTTGGCCGTACCAGTCATGTTCTTTTATGTGATTTTTTATCCCATAACTGTTGTAACCATGATGTTCTCTAAAAATATCATTAGTCGTGTTTTGAATACAGATATTACTGAAGAGGAGGAATCGCATGCTTTTGGTAAAATAGATTTAGATCATTTAGTTCAGGAAGGGCAGGAAGGGCAATCTGCTTTAGATGAAGATGAACACAATATGAAACTGTTTAGGAATGCATTGGACTTTTCGAATGTAAAATTGCGTGAATGTTTTGTGCCTCGAACTGAAATTGAAGCGATGGAGATTGGAGGAGAAATTAATGAATTGACCCAGCGCTTTATCGAAACAGGCTATTCACGTATCATGATCTACAAAGAGTCGATTGATAATATTATTGGCTATGTGCATTCATCTGTTCTATTTAGAAATCCGCAAAGTATTAAAGCGGCATTAAGTCGTGTTATCATTGTGCCAGAAACGATGGCAGCACATAAGCTTTTAAATTTATTTACTCGCGAACAGAAAAGTGTTGCAGTCGTGGTCGATGAATTTGGTGGAACTTCGGGAATGGTTACCATTGAGGATATTATGGAGGAAATATTTGGTGAAATTGAAGATGAACATGATAGTTTCGACTTAATAGAAGAGCAGCTGAGTGATACGGAATTCATATTTTCAGGTCGTATAGAGATTGATTATCTGAATGAGAAATATAAACTTGATATTCCTGAATCTGATGATTTTGAAACACTGAATGGTTTCATCATTTTTAATCACGAAAGTATACCTAACAGTAATGAAATTATCCGAATAGAAGAATTTCGAATTCAAATTATAGAGGTGTCAAATACACGAATTGATAAAGTGAAACTGACCATTCTCCCTTAATAAAATTGTTTTGATACTCCTAAGTGTGATTTAGGAGTGCTTGGATAAGGATTACATTCTACTTATTTAATCTTGGCCTTTTTTTATAGAAAAGTTATATCATACCTTTTATCAACAAATTGAAGAGGGTTTATTCATCTTATTTACTAATTTTTAAAAGGTTTGGTATTTATCTATAAAAAGGCTAAAAGCTATTCGTGTAAAAGCCTTGTTGTTGTCCATTTTTTTGTATATTCGTAGCCTATTTTAAGAATAATTAAATCTTTTTAGATGGCAACATTACAGAAAATAAGAAACCGTGGAGTTTTTATAGGAATTGTTATTGGTGGAGCCTTGTTGGCATTTATAGCTGGTGACGCCTTAAAATCAGGTGGTTCTCTTATAACAGGATCACGAAACGAGATGGCTGAAATTGCAGGGGAGTCTGTGAATATTCGTGATTTCCAAAACAGATTCAACCACAATCTTGAAGTGACTAAATTAATGTCTGGACAGGGATCTATTCCTTCTGACCAAATGGATAAGATTAGAGAAGACGTTTGGCAGCAAATGGTTCAGGAAATCGTAATGAATCGTGAGTACGATGAGCTAGGAATTAGCCTAACTTCTCAAGAATTGTTCGATATGGTTCAAGGTAATAATATTGATCCAACTATTCGACAGTTATTTACTGGCGAAAACGGACAGTTTGATAAAGACAATGTTGTCAGAACTCTTAAGCAACTAATTAACGCTCCTGATGGAACACCTCAAAAAGCGTATTGGTTGAATATCGAGGAACAGCTTATAGCAAGAAGAACTTTGGCAAAGTACAATACTCTGATTACAAAGGGACTTTATATTCCAACAGCTTTCGCAAAAAATATGGCTGGAAATGGATCTAAAAAAGTTAGTTTTGACTACGTTGTAAAGAACTATAACTCAATTTCTGATTCAACTATTAGTGTAACTGCAGAAGAGATTAAGGCTTATTACAGTGAAAACAAGGAGTTGTTTAAGCAAGGAGAGTCAAGAAAGATTGACTATGTTCCTTTCAATATAGAGCCATCAACTGATGACTTTAAATACACAGAGAAGTGGGTTGCTGATATGAAGGCTGATTTTACAGCTGAAAAAAATGTAGCTCAATTTTTAGAGTTGAATTCTGATTCAAAATTCAATACTTATTACTTTGCCAAAGATGAAAATTCAAACAAAGAGCTTAACGCTTTCATGTTTGCTGGTAAAAAAGGTGATGTATTTGGACCTTATGACGAGAATGACGCTTACAAAATAGCTAAGATCTCTGATGTTAAGATGATGGCTGATTCTGTTAAAGCTCGTCACATTTTAATTCGTCCAGTTAATGGCGATTTCAAATTAGCTGAAGCGAAAGCGGATAGTTTGAAGCAATTATTGAATAAAGGAGCTAAGTTTGCTGAGTTGGCTAAGACTAATTCTGATGATCAAGGTTCTGCTGTTAATGGTGGCGATTTGGGATGGTTTACTCAAGGACGTATGGTTCCTGAATTTAATGACGCAGCTTTTTCGTCTAAGAGAAATGAATTGAAGATTATAACCACTCAGTTTGGAGCTCACCTTATTCAGGTCGTTAAATTAAGCAAGGCTGTTAAGAAAGTACAAGTTGCTATTCTTGATCGTAAGGTTGAGGCTAGTCAGAAAACCTTCCAAGCCGCTTATGCAGCAGCACGTAAATTTGCTGGCGAAAATCAAGATAAAGCTTCTTTCTTTAAGGCAATATCAGAACAAAACTTAACTCGTCGTGTTGCAAATCTTAAGAAAGATACCAAGTTGATTCCTGGTCTTGAAAGTTCAAGAGAATTGGTTCGTGTTGCTTACAATACAGATAATTTGGAAACGATTCTTTTGAACAATGATAATTCAGCTGTTTTTGAGTTTGGTAACAAGTTTGTAGTTGCAATACTTTCTAATATTAAGGAAGAGGGGTATGCTAAGGTTACTGATGTACAAGCTACTATTGAGAGAGAAGTTCGAAAAAATAAAAAGGCAGAAAAGATGATTGCTTCTATGACTAAAAATTCTAGAGGAGCAAAATCTTTATTATCTGTAGCTCAAAAAGAGAATTTAGAAGTTAAGAGTGCAGCAGATGTTTCATTTCAGTCTTTTCAAATTCCAGGTGCAGGTATAGAACCAAATGTAATTGCTAATGCAAGCAATACGAAAAAAGGCAAAATCACTGCTCCGATTAAAGGTAATCAAGGTGTTTATATGATTCTTGTAAACAACGTGAATAAAGAAACACTTACAAAAGAAGCTGTAGACGTATTCAAGGCACGAATGAATCAAAACTACCAGTATCGTACCAACTATCAGTCAATGCAAGTTCTTAGAGAGAATGCAAATATTGAAGATAAACGTTACAAGTTTTATTAGAAAATAAGGAGTTTTAAGATGATTGCGTTCATCTTTTAATTACAAAATATCGAAACGAGATGGGAAGCCATCTCGTTTTTTTTGTCTATAGCTAGCAGTCACATGAATTATGAGATTAGAAAATTAGAAGTTCTTAAGATTTGTTACTTTTGTTTCTGATTAAGCGGTATAATTTGATGTAATGAAATCAATAAGCAATGAACTTAAAAGATTGTGTGAGTCATATAAGTGATTATTTTTCTCCTAAGGTGATAGGAGAGATTAATGACGTTTATGTGAAGGTTGCGAAAATTAAAGGCAATAATCTACCCTGGCATAATCATGCTAATGAAGATGAGTTGTTTTATATTATTGAAGGGAAGCTTTTAATGGAAATTGAAGGTGTAGCTAACTTTGAGATGAAGACTGGAGATATTCATATCGTTAAAAGGGGATTGAATCATCGAATTTCTTCTGTTGAAGAATGTCAAATTATGCTGATTGAAAATAAATCAACAGCTCATACTGGTGATGTGGAATCTGAAATTACCAAATCAGTAGACGAGCAATTAAAATCGAAATAGTAAGTTTAAGCTTGTTGATTTTTTAAGAGAATAATAAGAAACAAAAATTAATAGAAATTTAAAAATATGAGTGTTTTAAAGGAATTACAAGCAAGAAGTGGATCGGTTTGCGAGCTTTGTGCGGCTACAGATAATTTAGATGTGTATGAGGTGCCACCTGCGGCAAAAGAGGGGAGTGATAAGTGTTTGTTATTGTGTTCTACTTGTTGTGATCAGTTAGATAATCCTGAAAAAGTAGATGTCAATCACTGGAGATGTTTGAACGATAGTATGTGGAGTGAAGTCCCAGCAGTGCAAGTAATGGCATGGCGTATGCTAAATCGTCTGAGAGCAGAAGGTTGGCCTCAGGATTTACTCGATATGCTTTATTTAGATGAGGACACGATGAATTGGGCACAATCTACAGGTGAAGGCGACGATGAAGAAGATAAAATAATTCATAAGGATAGTAATGGGGCTATTTTGCAATCTGGTGATTCTGTTGTGTTGATTAAAGATTTGAATGTAAAAGGAGGTGGGTTTACGGCCAAGCGCGGGACTCATGTTAGAAATATTTCATTAGTATATGATAATGCTGAACAAATCGAAGGACGTGTGAGTGGACAAATGATTGTTATTCTGACACAATATGTGAAAAAAGCCTAATTGCTCATAAATTTCAGTATGTAAACAAAAATCCTTTTTTATTTCGATTTTTTATATTATTATTATTTCCATCAAGTGGGATTTTTGTAAATTTTTGATAGATTTACTGTTAAAATAGCCTAATCATTTATTCGAATCAAATAATACAATATGAGAAAATTTATCTTAATTTTAGTTTTGAACTTTATTGGTCTTATACTTTCGGCCAGTGTTAGTGGTAATGTAGTTGTTAGTGAGGGGGATAAGGATGGTCCTGTTGGGAATCTTATTATTCAAACGATACCCTCTCAAGTGAAGGTTGAAATACCAAGACTGAAGGTAGACGACAAAAAGAAACAAGAATTTTTAACCTTTCAAGGTATTGAAACTGGAGAGTATGATCTTTCTTTTAAATCTGGAAATAAAATTTTTGCTTGCTCAGTTAAAGTTTTAGATTATCAGACAGTTCATTTAATGGTGAATATAGAAGAGAAAACTGTTGATGTAAAAGTTATTTCTACGAAGCCTAAGGTTACAGTTTCTGTTCCTGCTACGCCTGCTGCAGCTCCTGCTCAAACTGCATCTGCAGCTTCTCCTCAGGCAGCGACATCTGGTGTTATGGCTGATGATGTTTATGTTACCGCTGAACAAATGCCTGAGTTCCCAGGAGGAACTGCAGAATTGCAAAAATGGATTTCTAAGAATGTACGATACCCTGCAGTCGCTCATAGTAACGGAATTACTGGTAAAGTCTATGTGAGTTGCGTTATTAATAAAGAAGGGAAAGTAGAAAATGTAAAGGTGCTTAGATCTGTAGATAAACTATTAGACAAAGAAGCTGTAAGGGTAATTAAAGCAATGCCTGCTTGGAAGCCTGGAATGAATAATGGAGAGTTAATTAAGGTATCTTATAATTTTCCGATTAATTTTCAAATTCGTTCCTAGTATATGAACTATCTAAGTGATGTAAATATTTAAAGGCTGTAAACAATTAATGTTTACGGCCTTTTATATTAATAATGCTTTTTTAATATAAAAGATATTGAACTATAGAGTGCGTCTCTTGAATAAATCTATCTTAACATAGCTTCCAAAACACATATTGTGATGTATTTACGATTAATTAATTTGTTCAACTTAGTTCTGTTCAAACGTCAAAAACGTATCTTTTTGTCGAAAGATTTTTAAATCTAATTTTTTTAAATGTATCCCTAATAAGGAGATAAGCTGAGAAGAAATAATTTCTTTTGCCTGAAACATTTGCAAACGAGATGGGAGACCGTTTCGTTTTTATTATTTTTAATAATTACCTATATTATAGACATCGTGGATCTTGATCATTTAGAAATTCATTTTGAGTCATAAATCCGACGAAATAATCAACAGACTTTATATGCGTAGAATAATTTTCATATTTATTTTTAGCCTGATTGTGTTTCAGTCTTTTGGACAGAATATTCAGATTGACACTATAGTGAAAGACGATGCATTTATTCCAGATAAAATAAAATTGGCAAATTTGATTATTCAGACTGTTTCTACAGGGGTTAAGGTTGAAATACCTAAGTTGAGAATAAATGAAACCATAAATCAAGATTCTCTGATACTAGAAGATATTTACCCAGGCCTGTATGACTTATCTTTTCAAATGAAAGATTACAAATTTGAATGTTTTGTTGAGGTCTTGGCTCAAAAAACGGTACATGTATTGGTAGATGTGAAAGAGAAGCGATTTGAGTCTAATTTTATTGATTATAAACCTTCTTCTCCAGACTCTAAACCCGAAAATTCAAATCAGGTATTTATCATGGTTGAGGAAATGCCAGAGTTCCCAGGAGGTGCCTTAGCGCTTCGTAAGTGGATAAAATCAAATGTGAAATATCCTGAGAATGCGCGAAGAAATAAGATTACAGGTAGAGTTTACGTTGGTTTTGTTATCAACAAAAAAGGAGATGTCGAAGATTGTAAAATTTTACGATCTATCGATGCGGATCTCGATAAGGAAGCACTACGTGTTGTTAATAGTATGCCTTCTTGGAAACCTGGAAAGCAGAAGGGGAAATCGGTAAAGGTGTCATTTTCTTTTCCAATCAACTTTCATCTTCATAGATAATATTTGACCATTGATGATGAAATTTTTGCTTTTAAGAAATGAGCTAGGTTTGAAAATCCTAAAAGCCGCAAACATCAATTGTTTGCGGCTTTTATTTTATAATAGCAATGTAGATTGATCTATTTTTGATCCAGTTCTTCAAGTAAAACTTCTACAGCTTTTCTAAGCTGCTGATCTTTACCCTGACTGACTACATTGTAATCGTAGTAAACTTTATAGTCTGGCTCCAATTGCTTGTTCTCAAGGAAATCTCCTTCTGAGTCAACATAGCCAATTTGTGGAATACCAAAATACATATTACCATTCATTAGGCTTTCCCACCAAACAGATGTCATTGTGCCTGCAACAGGCGTCCCGACAAGTTTTCCAAGTCCCATGGTTTTGTAAACCCATGGTGTACCATGTGCATTTGAGTAATTACCCTCACTAACTAACATGATCGATGGTTTTTTCCATCTTTTTCGAGGCTGCTCACCAATTTTTTGCCCACGAGGAAGTTGTGTTAAGTATTTTTTTCCGCTGAATAAAACTTCGATGTCTTCGTGCATGTGGCCACCACCATTGTATCGGGTATCAACTACAATGGCTTCCATATTGTTATAGCGACCCATTACTTCAGAATACAGAGTTCTGAAACTACCATCACTCATACCTTTAATATGAACGTAGCCAATTCGTCCGTTCGACACCTTTTCTGTTTCAGCTCTACGTTGCTTAATCCATCGCTCGTACAATAAACCATCGAAATGCCTTTTTGAAATTGGCTTAACCACTTCATCCCAACGCTCTTTGTTTGATGGATTGTAAAAACTTAAAAGGGTGTTCTTTCCTTTTTTGTGATTTAAAAGAGGATAATAGTCCATGCCTTCAGTAATTTCTATGCCATCAATTTTTTCGATAATACAAGCAATTGTAGCTTTCGATTTTGCTTTCTTAAGTGGCGATTTATCAACAATCTCTGCAATTCTTAAACCTTTACCTTCAAAATGAGTATCGAAGAAAACACCTAGATGTGCTGTTTCATCACCATTAGGATAATTAGACCAAGCTCCAGCACCAGTATGGGAAGCATTAAGCTCGCCTAGCAGTTCACTTAATAGCTCTGCAAAATCGTATGTGTTATTAATGTGAGGTAAAAAACGCTTATATTCTATCTTGTATGCATCCCAATCGATTCCATGCATATCTACACGATAGAATTTCTCTTTTGTTTGTCTCCAGGCATGCTCATAAAGATATTCGCGTTCGGCATCCTCATTTAAATTCATTTCAGCCTTATAGCTAATATTCTTGCGTTTATTCCCAGCTGTTGCAATGCGAATAAATCGTCCTCCTGAGCGTAAAAAGATGAACTTACCATCCTTGGTTATACTCATATCAGAACCAGAGCCATTTAGTTTGAGAACTTTCTTGGTTTCATTCTCTTTAAAATTGTGCATCCAAAGGTCATGACCACCTTCGAATTTACTTAGGTAGTACAACTTGTCTCCTTTTGGAGTCATTACGGCATCAGCTAAGTTCGATGAGTTAATAGTCAATCTTGATACACGATCTTCATAATCGTCAAGATCAATTTCTAAAGGTTTAACTTTATCTTTATCTTCATCTTTCTTTTTATCTTTTGTCTCGTCCTTAGTGTCAGCATCGGCTTTTTTCTTTTCCTTGTCAATCGTTTCTTGAAGCTCAGATTCTTCTTTGCTCATATTAAACTTATCAAAAGCTTCCTGAGTAAAGAACATAGCAAAAACGTCGTTTTGTGATCCCCAACTTGCATGATTACGCATTCCATAACGGTCCGAGAACCAAATCATGGCTTTCCCATCCATAACCCACTTGGCCATACCATCGATATAACCTGAATTTGTTAAATCAGTAATATTGCCATTTCCTTGAGCATCGATAAGGCCAATATCAGAGTTCGGCCAACGTGTTTTGGCATTATAATCCATTAAGAACCATTTTCCATCAGGCGACCATTCAAAATATAAATCTTCGTCTGTATATGAATAGTTCCACTTACCTTCAAGTATCACTCTTGTTTTTTTACTTTTAAGGTTGATAACTTGCAATTCAGTTCTGTTTGCCAGATAGGCAACTTCTTTTCCATCTGGAGAAAATATAGGACGAAAAGTTTCGTCTGAATTTGCTAGAATTTCATCTTCAACAAGCAATGTTGCATGTGTAAAGTTAATTTCAAGTTCATTTTTGATCTTTGTTCTATAAAGATTCCAGCTGCCATTACGTTCACTGGCATAAATCAGACTTTTTCCATCTGGACTAAATCTGACGCTTCGTTCTTGTTCTGGTGTATTGGTAATACGCTTTGTTGTATTATAATCTACCGAAGTAACAAAAACTTCACCACGTAAAACAAATGCCACTTCTTTTCCGTCAGGTGATACAGACATCTCGCTGGCACCTGAAGATTTGCTGAGGTAGGTGCTTTTGTAAGGGGTGTGATCGGTTCTGATCCTAACATTTAGTTTTTCTGCTTTACCCGTTTCTGTCTGAGTGTATATTTCTCCACGGAAACCATAGCAAAGCATGTTGTCATCGCTTACTGAAAGAAAACGAACTGGATTTTCGGTATATTTAGTAATTTGTGTATTATCAGCATTTTCATTCGCATTTGTTTTCCAGATATTGAATGAGCCTGATTTTTCACTTAGGTAATATATTGCAGACTCGTCAGCATTAAATATAGGTTGACGATCTTCCCCTTTAAATGTGCTTAGAAAGATATGCTTACCACTTTTAATATCAAAAGCACGAATATCACGAGCAACCGCTGATGTGTGATGCTTTCTCCATGCATTCTCCCCTGCTTTCTTATCTGTATAGATAAGTTGAGTCATCGCTTTATTATAGCGAGCATCCTCAGCAGGAGTTGTCAGTATTTGAGTTTCACGCCCACCCTTTACTGGAACTGAATAAAGTTCTGAAAGATATCCTTTAGGATACATAGCGTTTTTATAGCTATCAGCTATTGCTGCAGAGAAAAGGACTGATTTTCCATTAGGAGTAAAAGAAGAAGGGATTTCTTTTGTCGAATTTGTTGTTAAACGCTTTGGTGTTCCTCCATCAGCTGACATTATAAAGATATCGAAGTTTCCATTTCTGTCCGATGCAAATGCAATTTTGTTACCATCTGGCGACCAAATAGCATGATAATCATATGCCGAATGTGAAGTTAGGCGAATCGCTTCACCACCTTTTGCATCTACCTTATAGATATCTCCCATGTAGTTGAATGCAATTGTTTTTCCATTTGGCGAGATGCTTGGGTATCGCATCCATAATGGATTAGTTTGAGCCCAACTGCTCGCTGTTAATAGCAACAGAATGGTTCCAATCATTAGTCTTTTTAAAATCATGATCTTTTCTTGATTGTTAAAGGTTTTGTTTTGTAGGTTTTCTGGTGTCCGGAATATGAGATATTCCCAGATTCGCAAATCTATAGACAAATGACATAAATAAAAAGTGAAGAAGGGATACTATTCGATCAAAGCTTGTACAGACTAGTTGAACGCTCTTAATTCTTTGTTCTATAGTACGTTTCGTTTTGATTAAAAAGATTTTTTAAGTCTTGCTTGTTCTTGACACATTTGACACTTGCTTTAAAATGATCATAAGTATATATTTGTTTAGAATTAAAAGAATAATTATTTGACTTCAATAACTTTCAATACCCTAATTGTGTTAGGTCCAATGATATTAGGGTACTTGTTGGTGGTTTTAACCATGTGTAACATCTAAAAAATTATGAAAAAACTTTTTTACGCAATTATTTTAATTTCGTTTGCTTTCACTGCTTGCGATAAAGGTAGTGATGACAATTTTGATGATCTAAAAAAAGAAAATCAAGAATTACGCGATGCTCTGGCGGCAAAATCAAAAATTACGAATGTTGAGTTTTCAGAAACAGAAATGATTCTAACATACAGTAATGGCTTAAAGTTGACGAGTCCTATTCCTGATGTACTAAAGGGTGAAGCAGGCGATACACCACGCATTGGTGATAATGGTAATTGGTGGGTTGGTGACACAGATACAGGTGTGATTGCCCAAGGTCAAAATGGTACTGATGGAACTAATGGAAATTCGCCATACATTGGGGCTAATGGCAATTGGTGGATTAGTGAGGCTGATACTGGTATCGCAGCCATGGGAAAAGATGGAGCTGACGGAGCAGATGGAGTTGGTATTAAAAGTATCACATACGATTCTGTAACAGGAATCTTGACTATTACCTTAACTAATGATGAGTTTAATAAATTTGTTATATCAACTAGTAGTAATGGTACTTTATCTGCTTCAATAATGGAGGATTTAAATGGCAAGTACTTTATGACAAAAGCTACTATGGGTGACATTCCTTACGCGGTTGTAGAGTATAATAATGAGAATCAGATTACGAAAATGACTTCATATACTGCTAATGGCTATCAGATATTCAAAAGCTTTGAGGTGGAAAAGGCATATATGAATGGAAAACCCTCTAAGGTTGTTACAAGAAGATTTGCTACTGAGAAAACAGTGAAATATGAGAATGAGTATGCTCAAAATGGAGAAGGATATGAAGAGGTTATTTTAAGCGAGGATAAAGGATCTGAATTTGTAGAAGAAAACCAGGATGGAACATACTCTTATTTTAATAGATATGGTTCTTATGGTAGTGGCGAAATTATTTATAGAAAATATTTTGCGACAAAAGGAGCCCGTTTAGAGAATGAAATTATTGATAATGAGGATGGAACTTTCAAGGTGTTTAGTTTTAGATATCGATTTGATGTTCATAATGTATATCCTCTTGAAGATGAGGTTTATTATTATTATAGAGTTTATGATGATTGTCTAGTTTTCGATAGTGAAGATGTTGATAGGAAGTCGCTTGAGATAGAGGAGGACGTTTTTAGAATTTACGATAAATATTGGGAAGATTCAGAACTTTATACCTCTGGAGAGCTTGTGAGAAAATACTTATATAGATATTCTTTTACACGGACCATTACTGGAGTTTATGAGATTGGGGGCTTAATGTCTGAAACTTTTACCGAATTGGAATACAATTCCAGTAATCAATTAGAGAAAATATATGAAAGTAGAGAAGAAGGAGAAGAAGCATCTTCCTATATGCAGAACTACTACGCTTCTGGTAATATTATAAAAACGGAATGTTACGATAAAGAAGGTAATGGATGGGTAAAAGATGCAAGATATTTAAGTTTTGATTATAATGCTCAAAATTTATTAACTCAGACCATTGAGCACGATGCTGTAGGAAATGAAAACGTGATTTCTAAAATTGATTACGATCAGGAAGGTAATCCGACAGAAATTTTCAAATACTCAGGAGAACAGGTTGAAGAGCGCTGGATGGTTGATCCTGCGACAGGAATTGGTAGACATAAGGATATTGTAGTAGCTGAGGCTGGATTGTATTCTTTTGCTAAGTTGGAATACAATTACACCATGAAAAACTTCTTAGGGAATACTTTTGCTGGCATATTCCCTGAATTGTATGGCTTTAATTATAATAATGCTTTAAAACGAGTGAGTATCTCTAACTCTATGAATGCAGGAGCTATAGACTACAAGGACTTTAACGATGGTGGTTATCCTGAAACAATGGAATTTATTGGATCTTCTGGAGATGGAGAATCATTTGTAGGACAAATAAAAATTGAATATAAGAAAATTGACTAATTTAAACAGGAGTCAATTTTGATCAACAAAAGAAAAAAGATTCTTTATTTATAGATTTTTAGAGGCTGACCTATTTTGTGTCAGCCTCTTTTCTAATAGGAGTTTATGCTACGCTTTATTATAATTTTATTGCTTTGTACGTTTCAGTTAAATGCCCAAAATACTTATACGGGAATTGTTGTTGATGCCAATTCCTTAAAGGCGATTAGTGGTGCTAGTCTTGTATGCGAGAATAAAAATTATCACGCTATAAGTGATAGTAAAGGCCAGTTCTCAATTGAAATTTCAGAAGTTGATTCTTTGCGTTTTATTGTCAGGCATTTATCTTATCATCCACATTCTTTTTATTTAAAGAAGATTGATGGAGAAATAAAAATTGAATTAAAACCCTTAGTAGTCGATCTAGAGTATGTCGATGTTTCTGCTCTAGCTGCCAAAAAGAGAAAGCTTTCAACAGGAACAATTCTTATTGGAGTCGATGAAATTGAATCACTTCCTACTCAACTTGGCGAAATAGATGTGTTAAAGGTCCTTGAACTTCAGGCTGGCGTAATTCGGACAAGTGAATTGAGTTCTGGTATTAATGTGAGAGGTGGTTCCGGCGGCCATAATAGTTTTTTGTTGGATGGACAGGCAATCTTTAACCCCAATCATCTTTTGGGCTTTATGAGTACGTTTAATTCCGACCTTCTGAGTCAGGTAAAAATGGATAAGGATACATATCACCCACGACTTGGTGGTAGTTTGTCTTCCTATATACAAGTTAAAAATAGAATCGGATCTAAAGATTCTATAAAAGCCAAATTGGGAATTGGCTTGCTTTCTTCACGCTTAATGCTTGAAGGTCCCATTAAAAAATCGAAGTCTTCATTTATATTGGGTGTGAGGAGATCTTATTTCGATTTATTCACCAAAAATTACAATAACATTCATGAAGACAAAAAAGAGTTTTCTCCACTTCCAGAATATAACTTTAGCGATATTCAATTTAAAATTCATACTCAGATAACTGAGAGTAGCTTTTTAGAGCTAAATGCATTTAAAAGTTATGATGATCTTGATTTATTGAGCGATAATTCAAAATCGTTGGGAACAACTTGGGGGAACCAGTTTCTAAATCTGCATTTGCGCAAATATATCTCTTCACGAAGTCAACTATCTGTTAACTCTGGTATCAGTCATTATGCTTTCGACTTGGAGCAAAATCATCATTTGCGTTTGCAAATGCAGAGCAGTGTGTTGCGCTGGAATAATTCAGTGGATTGGAGCTTTAAATTGAATTCTAAACTGAATATTGATGCTGGTGCTTTTTTCGATTACTCCTGGTACAAAAATGATAATCGTGAAGTGGAAGAAGATTTGGTGTTGAATCAGTATAAAGAGAGATTGAAATCTAGTTATTCAGGAGTTTATGTTTGGAGTGATATTGTTCTCTTTCATGGGTTGGAACTAGGTGTTGGTTGTAGATTGAATGTCTTTGGTACTGATAGAGTGATGGTTAAGGCTTCGCCTAGATTACAATTGAAATTTATTCGCAAAACATGGGCAATGAACCTATCTTATTCTAAAACACATCAATTTAATCATCTCATATCGGCTTATGGAATCAATTTACCCAATGATTTATGGTATCCTTCAAGTGAAAAAGTCCCGAGTGAGATGGCTGATCAATTAGCTTTGGGTTTCGATTTCAGGCAGATTAAACATCTAAAATTCCGAACCTCTCTTTATTATAAGCAAATGAAAAATCAATTGGATTATGCTGATGGTGCCGATTTGTTATTTAATGACATTTCGGAACAAATTTTACTTTCTGATGGAGATGCTAAAGGAATGGAGATTGAAACTCAATATGGAAAGGGGAGGTTTACTGGGAATATGAACTATACTTTAGCGGATACTTGGCGTAAAAATGATCTCATTAATCAGGGCGAACGATTTCATCCTTCTTTTGATATCACGCATAAACTGAATCTTTCTTTTCAATACAAGTTATCTCCATCTTTGTCGTTTTCTGCTGCATGGTTCTATGCTTCTGGTCAATCTATAACATTTCCAGCAGGTGCTGTTCTATTGCAGGGTTTCGGAAATGAGAGAATCACACCGAGGGTCGTACCCCTTTATGCAGATAGATTCAATGTTCGTATGTCCCCAACTCATCGCCTTGATATTGGCTTGAAATATGTGAAAACTCATCGTAAAGGTAAATCGATTTATAGTTTTGGGGTATATAATTTATATAATAGAGCGAACCCTTACTTTTATTATTTTGATACTGAAAAGACTGTTGACAATACGATTCGCATATTGCCAAAACAAAAATCTCTAATCCCCTTTTTGCCAAGTTTAAATTATACCTATGAATTTTAAGATTTTAAATCAGCATTTACTTATTAAAATATTTGGTGTACTAACATTCTGCTCTATAATGTATGGATGCATGCTCGATGATAAGGCTGATATTGATATTCCAATCGCGAATCAGGAATTGATGCTTGAAGCTTACTTAACTCCAGGTCGTAATTTTGAACTGATGCTGATGGAAAGCAATACATTGAGTGAAGATTTAAGCCTTTTGTTGAATTGGCGTGCTGATATTAATATAAGCTTTGGTGATAATACGGTTCATCTTTTAAATATTTTGAATTTTGAAAAGGAGTCCAAACGAGTTTTTAATTACGGAAGTCCCATTTTGGTTTCTTCTGATGATGGCGATTATTATCAACTAAGTGTATTAACAGAATCAGGCAAACAAATTTCTGCCCGAACAGAGATTGTGGATTCTATATCTATAAATGATTTTAAAATCGATGATTATTCATGCACAGTAAAATTTTTAAATGATAGTGATCCCAATAAACGTTACTATTCTTTAATAATAGAAGGATATATAGATGGTAAGTATACTAGTAGACGAGCTTATCTTGATGCAAGTGGAATCGACGATACGCTTATTTCATTTGTAGAGAAGGGGAATTTCTATAAATGGGAATCTCTCAAAATTAAGCTTTTTCATATGACACGAGAAAATTATCTCTTTCAAACTTCGGTCAATCAGGCTCTTGGTGCTAATGAAGATCCATTTTCGGTTCCTTCAAATATTCAATCTAATATTCAGGGAGGGATTGGTATATTTACTTATTATACCGTAGACTCATTAATAGTACGCTAATATATTATTCATCTGTAGTAGTTAAATCTATTTGGCTTTACCAAATCTTCCTTATATAAGGTCTAATCTAAATGTCTTTTGTTTTTTGAGCTTAAGCATCTAGCCGTTGAGAATTGATAATATCTGTTTATTTAGTTTTTAGAAATAAAAGGCAGTGATTACCAGTGTCTTAAATTAAAAATTAAGAAAAGATGAAGTTTACATTAGGAAATGTAGAAATAAAAGGTCTATATTTGCACTCGCGTTGAGAGAGAGGCAAGGTCTTTGAATCGTTTGTAATGCTTGTAAACATTGGGTTATCCCGATAAAAACAAATTTAAAAATAAACGAAAAAAGATTTGCAAACTTAGAATAAAAGTTCTTATATTTGCAGCCGCTTAAATAGCGAAAAGTTCTTAAAAAACCTGGAGTGATGAAACGACGAGAGTTGGAAAAGTGCTGAGAATTATTTCTCAAAAAAACTTCAATTTTCATTTGGTTTTTAAAACTAAAAGTTGTTATCTTTGCACCCGCTTTGACGCTGTAATCAACGTCAAAACAAACTAGAAATTTTGAACGAGAGTTCTTTGAAAATATTGGAAGTAGAATAAAGTTAGGTAAATACAAGAATAATAACCTTGTCAATTAAATTTACGAATTAACTTAGATATTATCCACGAGCAGAATTAACT
>Ga0209379_10000376_pt1 | contig 40332 bp, 37 predicted proteins | sample tdDd001_FD_187124 | JGI IMG/M metagenome (GOLD analysis project Ga0209379, IMG submission 187124) | Marine sediment microbial communities from the Atlantic coast under amendment with organic carbon and nitrate - tdDd00.1 (SPAdes)... | ecosystem: Environmental > Aquatic > Marine > Coastal >... | reverse complement strand
ATTCGTGGAGGTGGAGGTGTTCCATCAGTCGCAGTATCCAAACGTTTTTCAGCCAGACGGATAGATTTTGCCGCTTGGTGTCCATCGACTTCCGGCATTTGAATATCCATTAAAATGATATCAAACTTCCATGTTAGAGCAAGATCAATAGCCTCTCTTCCGTTGGACGCGAGTTCGTAAGAACAGGCCATTTTTTTAAAGATCAGCTTCATGTATTCTTGATTCATTCGGTTGTCTTCTGCAAGTAAAACGTGCAGTTTTGAGAGGTCGTATAACGTTTTTTCGTCAGGTGAAATAGCTTCCTTTTGTTTCAAATATGGCATGGTAAGGTGGAGCCCAAATTCTGAACCTTTATGGAGCTCACTTTCAACATAAATGGAACCATTCATTTGGTCAACAAGTTGTTGCGTAATAGCTAAGCCAAGTCCAGAACCCGAAAATCGTCTTGTATTAGAGTGTTCAACCTGGAAAAAGAGATCAAATAATTTTTCCTTATCTCTTTCACTGATTCCAATCCCTGTATCTTTTACACTTATATAGACCGTTGCTTGATCACTTTCGAGATTTTCAAGTTTAACGTCGAAATAGATAGAGCCTTTTTCTGTATATTTCGCAGCATTTGAAAGCAGGTTGATTAGGACTTGTTTGAGTCGAAGTGCATCTCCAATGAGGAACTCTGGCAGTGCTGGATCCATAGTGGTATGAAAATCAATGGGTCTATTCACGAGTAATGGTGTAATAAGGGCCTCTGTTTCTTCAATAATATCGCGTATAATAAATGGTTTTGATTTAAATTGAAGTTGTCCAGCTTCAATTTTAGACAAATCTAAAAGGTCATTCACAATTTGTAAAAGAAGTTTAGTTGAAGTCTGAATGTTATGGACAAGTTTGTCTTGTGATTCAGCATTATCCGCATTGCTGAGCATATCTGTCATGCCTATGATGGCAGTCATTGGCGTACGGATTTCATGAGATATATTAGCGACAAAACGACTCTTGGCTTTTGTGGCCTCTTCTGCACGTTGCTTCTCAATTTCAAGTGAATCCATAGCTTCTTTAAGTGGTGAAATGTCGTGTAGAAGCAACACGCGTCCAACGACCTTATTTTTTTTATTGTGAAGTTTTTGATCGCGTATGAAAAAGTGTCTTAGGCCTTCATGTGTCTCTGTGGATAGTGTGGCCTTATCATAACTATTTAACTCAAAATTTTCAGGGTCAATGTCGGTTTCTGCAAAGTATCTTGCGATTGGATGTCCTATAATTTCGTGGATGGGCGTGTCGCTAATTAACGTACGAGCTGCGCTATTAGTATCAAGAACATTATTTCTTGAATCAAGTATAAAAACGGCATCTGCCATTTTTTCTATAATGGTTTCTTGTGCGAACGGTACAATGCTTAGAAAACCGAATCTCTGAATAGACACATAAAATAACAGTCCACTGATTGCGAATAGCAATGGTGTATAATCAATCGTTTTTGAAACAGTGTCTATGAATAAATACGTAAAATTGCCTGTAACGGGAACGAGTAGGGCCAACATAATAATGAAAGCTTGAATTCTTTGGTTTTCTCTAAATCGAATAAGTGCCATGATCGCCCATACAAATGAAACCACCACACAAGCATAGGCGTAGGGCAGGTAAGCAAATTTATAAAGGAGTCCATACTGGCTCCGAACAAAGTAGAAACCGTTTTCAAAATCAATGAATCTATTTGTGAAAAATAAGTGATGTTTGCTATTGGTAAACGCAAGGACAAGTGCTGTGATGGGAGCTGAAACGATCAGTCTGCAGATTTTGATGTTCATTGGTGTACCAAATAAGAATTTATGCAGTGTTAATAACACGCTGAGTGGTACAAAGACAATGGCTAAGTACCTGAATAAATCAAATGTAAGTTGTAGCTGATGTCCTGGAAAACTGTAATAAAGCATTTCAAAAAATAGCCATAGGGCAAGAAGACGTAGTACAAGTCTTACGTTTTCGCTGTAAGATTGTCTTTTTGTTCCTGTAAGTGCAGAGACCGCAAGCATAAGCACGCAGCCTAAAAATGATACAAATCCATATATATTGATAGACATCCGAAAATCACCTCTTTATAAGGATACCCGTTTCTAGCGTTGTCTTCCAGAAATTTTCTGTCAATTCCATGCATTTTTTACTCGAATGTTGTATAGTTGATTCAGAAGTGTTTTTACTTCTGGAAATTGCTATAAACACAGTTTGAAAGGAGATCCAATATGAGCGATCAAATGAATCAAAACCATAAACAAAATTGTGGCTGCAAGTCAGGTGACGAGGGCTGCGGTTGCGGACCTGAAGGCCATGAGCACAAGCAAGGAGAGGGCTGCGGTTGCGGACATGACCACGACCATGAAGCGCACGATCATGCAAAAATTTTCCTAACTACAGAAACGGGCGACGAACTAGAGTGTGACGTGCTTGGTATCTTTGATATGGATGGACAAGAATATATTGCTCTGCTGCCGCTAGAGTCAGAAACTGCGTATCTTTACCGTTACTCAGAAGAAGAAGAAGAGCCTGCGCTGGATCAAATAGAATCTGAAGAAGAGTATGCAAAAGTAAGTGCATACTTTATGGAACTTGTAGAGGGCGAAGAAGAGTAATGAGGGATTTTCTCGCGGTTGCTGGCATTGTTCTATGCATCGCGACGAGTCTTTTTACAGGCGTTTCACTTTCTATCGGATTCTTGGCGGCGATTTTGATTTGTGCACTATTACAGTACGGAAATTTTAAAGTTAAAGAGGCGTTAACCTCTATGGCAAGAACTGTTGCAGAGGTGAAAATCCTGTATGCGATTATATTCCTTATTGGAGCTTCTGTTTCATCTTGGCTGGCTGGTGGTGTTGTTCAAACCATTATGGTAATGGGACTAAGGGCCATGCTCGGCCGCAATGTCATCCTTATGACGTTTATTATCACTGCGGTTGCAGGGGTATTTATGGGAACTGCAATTGGCACTATAAGCACTTTGGGTATTGCCATACTCGGGATTGGAGCGGCATTTGATATTCCTCTTCCAATGCTGCTTGGTGCTGCTGTTTCAGGTGCATTTATATCGGATAAAATATCACCGCTTTCCGGGCTTATGAATTTAACCCTAAGTGGTGCCGGTGCAAAGTACAGTGATGCAGTAAAATCTATGTTAACGACACTGATCCCAATTGTTCTGATAACAGTAGCGTTTTATGCTGTTATCGGCTCGGAGTTTGTGACGGAAAGTGCATCGCAGGTTAACGCAATTGAAGCAGCCATGAATCAAGTTTTTGTTATACATCCAGGTCTCCTCATTCTTCCTGTGGTGGTGGTTGGACTTGCATTCAGTGGTCGACCTTCGATTATATCGATAGGTTCTGGCGTTGTTATGGGTATTGTGCTGTCTGTATTTATTCAGGGCAATTCTATGCTGGAGACGATTAAGTATGTTGTTTTAGGTTACAACAGAAGCTCGAGTGATGTGTTCCTAGATGGAATTCTTCGGTCAGGTGGCATGATGGGTATGGTTGAAGTGATCTTGATCGTTATGGGCGCTGTTGCTCTCAGCGATTTGATGGAGACCACAGGTCTAAATACAAGATTGTTTGGACGATATTTTGAAAACATACCATCTGGGAATCAACTTTTAATTCGTGGTGGTTTGATCAGTATGGTTATGACGGCACTTACATGTGATCAGACGGCAGGTATTGTAATGCCGTTGCGTATTTTACGTAAAAAAGGTAAAACATACGGTGTGACACCAGCCTTATCTGTTCGTACAATTTCAGACACTGGAACAATCATTGCACCACTGATGCCTTGGAATATCAATGCATTGATTATTGGTGGCATTACAGGTATAGGGGCCATGGCTTATGCGCCATATGCTGTTTTATGTGCTGTTGCACCTCTTGTAAGTTTTGCGGTTCTTCTCATGAAACCGATTAAGATGGAAGCAGTCACATCAAGCCAAGTAGAGACATAAGTATAAATTTATAATTCAAAAAGTTAAAAAAATAAACGCCGCTTGCATTATACAAGCGGCGTTCCATTCGAAAATATAGTTATTATAAAATAATCACCACTTTGTTCCAAGAGACAGTGTTTTGGGAAGTCCACGTTTTTTCTTTGCTCCAAAGAAACCTTTTGTGTCATCTGACTCATAAATCATATCCCAAATATTATCGTAAAGTTTTTTACGAAGGGTGTTGATGGAAATTTTGGAGTAGACACCAGAAAGCATACATAGGCCTTCGAGCCATGCGAGCATTTCAAGAGATAGTAATTGTGGGTCCAGGTTCATACGAATTTCACCTGATTTTTGACCTTGTTTTAGTATTTTTTCAAGCGTTGAGGCCAAGCCGTCGTAGTATATATTAATGCGTGCTTGGAGTGACGGGAAATGGGTTAGACTCGTTCTAAGTAAAGCGATTAAGTCATAAGGCTTATCAAAGTGGCCGCCGGCAAGCAGTGATAGTTCACTGTTGATTTCAATAATCGCATTGAAGAATTGTTCCAAATTTCGACGTGCGCTGTGTTCTTTATCATAAGGTAAATCAACCTTTTCTTCGATGGAACAGAGCAAATAATCAATGGACGCTTCAAAAATAGCGTCTTTGTTTTTAAAATGATGGTATATAGAGGGTTTTTTAATCCCCACCTCGTTTGCGATGGTGGACAAAGAGGCTTTTTCATAACCGTAGTTCAGAAAATTCTTAATTGCGGCACGTACAATTCGATCTTTAGTATGCATATAATCCTCCCTACCTAGCGTTAGGGTCATTATATCATAATTCATATAGCGAGAAACTTATAAAGTCAGAATCTTGTATTAATAGCAACGTTGGATACTCATTTGTGAAGGGGGATACTATGAGTGAACGAAATGGTATGAACCGACTTGGAACTGATGGAAGACAGTCGTTTCGCCCTTTTATCTCAGCAGATAAGATGCTGCCTGAGTTTACAGGCACAGCTCTTGTCATTGGAATATTATTGTCCGTTATATTTGGGGCGGCGAATGCGTATCTCGGCCTTAAGGTTGGAATGACCATATCAGCATCGATACCAGCCGCTGTAATATCTATGGGTGTCATTCGAGTTATACTCAAAAAAGAATCCATCCTGGAAAACAATATGGTACAAACCATTGGCTCTGCGGGTGAATCATTGGCTGCGGGTGCAATTTTCACATTACCTGCTCTTTACATCTGGATGGATGAATGGGGTATGGGAACACCAAGTTTGCTGATGATCACATCCATAGCTTTATGTGGCGGTTTGCTTGGCGTATTTTTTATGGTACCACTTCGAAAAGCACTCATTGTGAATGAACATGAAGTTTTACCATTTCCTGAGGGAACGGCTTGTGCGGAGGTTTTGCTTGCCGGCGAAGAAGGCGGAAAAAAAGCTGCGGCAACATTTACAGGCCTTGGAATTGGTGCTGTATATAAGTTTTTAACAGGAGGGTTAAAGTTATTTCCAGACCGTATCGAAATGACGATGCCAGTCTATAAAAATGCCGCTGTGGGCATGGATGCACTTCCAGCGCTCCTTGGTGTTGGATTTATTATTGGACCAACACTCTCGGCGTATATGATGGCAGGGGCCGTGATTGGTTGGGTCGTACTGATTCCTCTGATTAGTAATATTGGAAGCTTGGGATACATTGTAATGTTCCCTGCAGATGTTCCAATCAGTGCAATGGATCATTGGGATATTTGGGATATGTACATTAGATATATAGGCGCAGGCGCTGTTGCTTTTGGTGGTATTTTTGGACTGATAAAGTCATTGCCGCTCATTGCTCAAACATTTATTGAAGCGATGAAAGATTATGCAAGCTCGGTCGGCGATGGTAGTACCACACTGCGAACAGACCGTGATATGAGTATGCGTGTGGTTCTTTTTGGATCATTTATGATTGTTGTTCTTATGGCAGTTCTACCGTTTATTGAAGTTGGCTTCGGTGGTGCTGCACTGATTGCTATTTTTGGATTTTTCTTTGCGACAGTATCATCAAGGATTGTTGGACTTGTCGGTTCATCATCGAATCCAGTGTCTGGAATGACCATTGCAACGTTGATCATCACGGGAATAATATATAAAGCCACAGGAAATGATGGTCAATCAGGTATGATTGCAACCCTTACTGTGGGTGCGATTATTTGTATTATTGCAGCTATGGCTGGAGATACATCTCAGGATTTAAAGACTGGCTTTCTGGTCGGTGCAACACCTTATAGACAACAATATGGTGAACTTGTGGGTGCTGTGGCATCTGCACTTGCGATTGGTGTGGTGCTCACTTGGCTGAACAATGCATGGGGATTTGGTTCATCTGAATTGCCTGCACCACAGGCAACACTTATGCGACTTGTGGTTGAGGGCGTTATTGGTGGAAATCTACCGTGGGCTCTTGTATTCACAGGCGTTGGTATTGGCATTGCTCTTGAACTTCTAGGTCTACCTGTGCTTCCTGTTGCCATTGGACTGTATTTACCAATTCATTTATCAACACCGATTGTTATAGGAAGTCTTATTCGAGGTCATCTTGATAGACAGATGGAAGTTGATGAACGCAGTGCCATACGGGCAAAGTCAAAAGTTGAGTCGGGTGTTCTGTATGCATCTGGCCTTATCGCTGGTGAAGGCCTTGTCGGGATTCTTCTGGCGGTCTTTGCTGCATTTGAACTTAATATTGCTCTGGGATTTGGATTTGGAGCGATTGGAACCCTTGTGTGCTTTGGGATTCTGACATATACACTTATGCGGTATTCCATACTCAGTCGAAATTATTAAGAGTGGGGTGATGTGGTGAAGATTCGAAAAGAAGACAACTATCTTGACTTGATTCCTTATCATAATAGATCGCTTGGCTGGACACTTAAAGATGACGGGTGTGTTCAAATTCTGATTCCTAGGATGGGTATAACAGATAGAATTGTTCGCTTGTTTAAGAAGACACCAGAACAAATGCATGTGGATCTCGATGAAATTGGAAGCACTGTTTGGAAATTGATGGACAAGAGCCGGTCTATCGGTGATATTTGCGACATAATGAATGAGCAGTATGGAGACGCAGTGCATCCTGTCTATGAAAGACTGGGTACATATATAAATATTTTAAGAAACAATAAATTTATAGAGCTTGAAAAAAACCAGGGGGGAAAGTAATATGACAAGCAAACTTGCAGGGCTTCAACCAGAAGCTGTATTTAAGCATTTTTATGCACTAACTCAGATCCCAAGAGAATCTGGAAATGAGCAAGCGGTAAGTGATTTTTTGGTGAAATATGGTGAAGCACTGGGCCTTGATGTTATTCAAGAAGAGTGCCTGAATGTTATCATTAAGAAAAAAGGAACTCCAGGCTATGAGAATGCACCAAAAGTGATCCTTCAAGGGCATATGGATATGGTTTGTGTAAAACGCGAAGACCTAGACTTCAACTTTAAAACAGACCCAATTCCTGTGATTGTAGAAGGCGATTATATGAAGACAGATGGTACAACGCTTGGCGCAGACAATGGTATAGCGGTGGCAATGGCGATGGCTATATTAGAGTCGAATGACCTTGCTCACCCACCATTAACGGCCCTATTTACTGTGGCAGAAGAAACAGGTATGGACGGTGTGATTGGTCTAAAACCAGAGAATGTTTCAGGCGATATATTGATCAATATTGATTCTGAAGAAGAGGGAACACTTCTGGCGTCTTGTGCTGGTGGGGTGAACAACATTGTAACATTACCCTTGAAAAAAATGCCTGTAGAAGACATGGCATACTATAGACTGAAGATTAAAGGTTTACTTGGTGGACACTCAGGCATGGAGATCAATCAAAACAGAGCAAATGCCATCAAACTACTGGGTCGAGTACTCGAGAGGGTAGAAGGAATACGCCCTGTGTCTGTTTTAGAAATTGGTGGTGGGGATAAAATGAATGCCATTGCCAAATATTCAGAAGCTCTCATTGGCGTTAACGCTGATGGATATGATCAACTTAAAGGTGTTATTTCGAAGATGGAGGCTATGTTTAAATCTGAGTTTGAGACATCGGATTTCGGAATTGAACTGACTCTTGAACCTGCCCAAGCACCTGAAAAACCAGAAGCTTTAACGATAGAAACATTAAAGAGTGTCATTGCGATATTAAGACTAATGCCATACGGTGTACAGACAATGTCTGCCAATATTCAAGGACTCGTTGAAAGTTCAAATAATATTGGTGTGATGACAATGTATGAAGATAGAATTGAGTTCAGCAGTGCGGTACGAAGTTCAGTGAGATCCTTAAAAGAAGAGATAAATGCTAGAATAAAAACGATTTGCGACCTGACAGGTGCGGAAATGAAACTGGTTTCAGATTATCCTGAATGGCCTTATAAAGTTGAATCGAAAATTAGAGACCTTATGGGTGCAAAGTGGCATTCCATGTACGGTACCGATATAAAAGTGGATGCCATTCATGCAGGACTAGAATGTGGTCTTCTCAAGGAAAAAGTTGGAGATATAGACATGATCTCGCTTGGACCGAATTTATATGATGTGCACACGCCTCAGGAACGTATGAGCATTGGCTCTGTGGAACGTGTTTATGGATTCTTGGTTGAAGTGTTAAAGGAAATTAAATAGAGAAAGACTGCATTATAAGCTGATTTAAAATAAAGGACCTTGGAGTGAATAAATACTCCAAGGTCCTTATAACTATAGTCTGCTGATTGGTTCTAGATCAAGGGGGATTTCCATATAAAAATGAACACCTTGATCTGGTCGACTCATTGCACGAATGCTTCCGCCGAGTCTTTCTGTAATTAAGTTGAATACGATATGCATACCAAGTCCTGAATTTCCTTCTTTTCTGCGAGTGGTATAAAACGGTTCAAAGACATGTGACAATGCTTCTTCATCCATACCAATGCCATTGTCTTTGTAGTCCACCAAGAGTTTGGGCCCCTTGATATCTATGTTGATTTCAATTGATCCAACATGATCTTCAGGGAAACCGTGATGCAATGAATTCATAATGAAATTCGTGAAAATTTGCGAGTATATGCCTGGGTATGAACTGATATTTAGCGCATCCGGACATACAATTTGTACTTTGTGTGGTGAACGTTTCAATTCATTGTGAAGACTTAAAAGGATTTCGTCCAAATATTTTCTTAAGTTAAACAGACGTTTTGTTTCACTGATCTGGTCTGTCGAAATGTCTTTGATGCTGAATATGAGGCTGGCAGCCCGATCGAGGTTAGAAAGTACAGTTTCAGATGCGAGTTCTGCATCTTCTAGAAACTTGATAAACTCAGATTTTGTCAATTTTTGATTTTTAAATTTTGTAATCACTTCTTTTAATGTCTTATTGAGATAAGAGACTGTCGTGACACTGACACCCATAGGGGTGTTGATTTCATGAGAAATTCCAGGTAGAAGATCAGATAAATAAGCCTTCTTTTCAGAAATAACCAGCTTCTCTTGCGTGTCTTCTATGAGGTCTCTGCTGAACTCCAAAGCTTTGCTTTGGGTGTCTACTCGTGCGCGGAGCTCTAGGTTCAGGGTTTTAATTTCTTCTTCAGCCATTTTTTGAGCGCTTATGTCTATCCAAATAGCATGAAGGACACGTTTGTTGCTGTCGGGTATATGTGTGAGAGATATATCCACTGGCGATATGCTTCCATCCGGTTTTTTGTGGTACCATTCAAAACGATGCCGGCCATTTTTGTAAGCAAGATGCATCATATTATTTGATTTTTTTGTTGAGTTTTCTCCATCAGGTTGTAGTTCAGGAGAAATTTTTTGAGGAGACAGTCCGATGACCAGCTTTGGGTCATCGTATCCAAGCATGACAGCCGCAGCATCATTGCATTCCACAATCATCTCATTTTCTAGAAGCAACATAGCGTTTGAAGACAGATCAAATAAAGTTCTGTATTTCGCTTCGCTTTCAGATTGTTTAAGTTGTGCATATTTTAAATCACTGATATTACGACCTTCAGGGATTAGATAAATAATTTCGCCCTTATTATTTCTAACGGGTGTGATGCTAAAGTCCATATAGTTTGGAACACCGTTCATATCGTTGTGTGTGGCTTCAAAGCGAACAGATTCTCCTTTGGCGGCTCTATTCACACCATTTTTCAAAAGCTCCTGATACTCTGTTGAATGCGTCCACCAAGGGGTTTCCCAGAAGTGTTGTCCGATAACATCAGAGAGCTGAACGCCGATCATTGTGAGGCTTGTCTCATTTGCTTCGAGTAAAATGCCATCAAGGGACATGAGTCCAATAAGCTGGAACGTATTATTAAAAATTGCTTCGAACTTTTCTTCTGAAACGGCAAGCGCTTTTTCGGTGTTGAGTAAACTCGTAATATCGGTCGAAAAGCTGCACATGCCATAAAGAACCTTGGTTTCGTCATAGAGTGGGAACTTTGTCGCACGATACGTGTGCAGTTCATCTTCAAGTTCAAGTGTTTCTTCAAAAGACATTGATGTTTCGTCTTCAATAATTTTCAGGTCATAGTTACGTGACATGCGAGCTATATTTTCTGGAAGAACATCAACATCTTTTTTGCCATATATTTCACTTCTGCTGATACCCAGTAAAGATTTATACTCTAAATTGACATAGAGATATCGGCCTTTTAAATCTTTGATGTAAATGGCGGAAGGAATATGGTCAAGTATGTTTGGCGATGAAGTGTTAATACTACTTGGTTTGATTTGCTGTGTCATTAAATTTACCCCTTATATCAAAATTCTAATTATAATACTCGCTAATAGATACCCAAACTTACCATAAAGTCACATTATTTCAATGAAATAATAATTATTTTATCGAAATTTGTCGAAATGCATATCTTTGATGATTTACGTGAACAATCTGGGGTGTAGCAATTTCCTTAAAGCAGGGACTGTGATAGAATAATGATTGATGAAATTATAATGAGAGGACTGGATGAAGATGACCAATGAAAATAAGCGCCCGAGCGCTGAAAATGTCGACACTGCCAATGAAACCGAATTTCGATCGAGGAACTTCATTCAGCAAGTTATCGATGAAGACATGAAATCTGACAAGTACGGTAGTCGGGTACATACTAGATTTCCACCAGAGCCAAATGGCTATTTGCATATAGGCCATGCCAAGGCGATCTGCATAAACTTCGGTATAAAAGCTGAATATAACGGAAAATGTAATCTGAGATTTGATGATACAAATCCAGTAAAAGAAGACACAGAATATGTTGAAGCTATCAAGAATGATGTAAAATGGCTTGGCTTTGAATGGGATGGCCTATTCTTTGCATCAGACTACTTCGGAAAAATGTATGAGTATGCTAAGAAGCTCATCAGAAATGATAAAGCTTATGTTTGTGATCTAACACCTGAAGAAACACGCGAATACCGTGGTGACTTTACAACACCGGGCAAAAATAGCCCTTACCGTGATCGTTCAGTTGAAGAAAATCTTGATTTATTCGAACGTATGAAAACGGGAGAATTTGAAGATGGTTCACGCGTGCTTCGTGCAAAAATTGATATGACCTCTTCAAATTTAAATATGCGTGATCCGGTTCTATACCGTATTTCTCATAACACACATCATAATACAGGTGACGAGTGGTGCATATACCCAATGTATGACTATGCACACCCGATTGAAGATGCAATTGAAGGTGTAACACATTCATTATGTTCACTGGAGTTTGAAAATCACAGACCGCTTTATGATTGGGTTCTTCGTGAAATTGATGAATGGACAGCACCGCCTCAGCAAATCGAATTTGCACGTCTAAATATGACAAATACTCTTATGAGTAAACGTTATATCCGTGCTCTTGTTGAAGAAAACACACTTGATGGTTGGGATGACCCACGTCTTCACACACTTTCAGGTCTGCGTCGTCGCGGTGTAACTCCAGAAGCGATTAGAAACTTTATTGAAGAAGTGGGTGTTTCTAAGTCAAACAGCATGATTGATTCTGAAAATCTGGATCATTTCGTACGTGAAGACTTAAAAATGAAGGCCCCTCGTGCAATGGCTGTTATAGATCCATTAAAGGTGGTTATTACAAACTATCCTGAAGGTGAGTTTGAAATACTTGAAGCGACACTGAATCCAGATAATCCTGAAATGGGATCACGTAAAATTCCGTTTGGTCGTGAGATCTATGTTGAGCGTGAAGATTTCATGGAAGAACCTGTGAAGAAATTCTTCAGATTGTTCCCAGGCAACGAAGTTCGTCTGCGTCATGCTTACTTCATTAAGTGTAATGAAGTGATTAAAGATGAAAACGGAAACGTTGTTGAGCTTCACTGTACTTACGACAAGGAAACAAAGTCGGGTTCAGGCTTCACGGGCCGTAAGGTTAAAGGAACACTTCATTGGGTTGCTGAGAAAGATCATGTTGATGCAGAAGTGCATTTGTTTGACCACTTACTTACACAAAATGAAGAAGGCGAAGATGTTGTGAATCCTAATTCACTTGTGCGTCTTGAAAACTGTAAACTTGAGCCATACTTCGGTGAGTCAAACGCTGGAGATAAGTTCCAGTTCCTACGTCACGGATTCTTCTGTGAAGATTCTAAGACTTCAACTGATGAGAAAAAAGTCTTTAATAGAGTTGTTTCTTTAAAGAGTTCTTGGAAGAAAAAATAAAAAAGATCATAACAATTTGTAATTAAGATCAGCGGTAGAGTTGAAGTGTCATTGACACTTTGATTCTACCGCTTTTGTTTTATATGTGTGTTATATAAGAAGGAATTATTTCAGCCATATCTACTTTGTTAAAAAGTCGACAATTTTACTCGAAATTCGTAAAAAACCATTGACGTGAGATTGATTATCATTTACAATCACTATGAGTTCGATATTGAAAATCAATATCAATTGAGCGATGTTTAATAGGGTCGTCAATTCACTTACTTATTTGGAGGGTGTCATGAAAAAGTTATTTACGCTATCAATAGCGATGATGTTAATTGCAGCGGTTGTTGCAGGCTGTGCAGCACCGGCGAACGAAAGCGCTCCTGTTGTTGAGGCAGAAGCAGTAGAAGTATCAGAAGAAAAAGTTGAAGATCCAGGTATGGTAAATCTATACACGGATCGTCATTACGATACAGACGCTGAGCTTTACGCACAGTTTACAGAAGAAACAGGCATTGAAGTTAATGTTATCAAAGGTAAAGGCGACGAACTTATTGAGCGTCTAACACGTGAAGACGTTGACACGGAAGCGGATTTACTGATCACAGCTGATGCAGGTCGTCTATTTAGAGCAAAAGACGCTGGTCTTCTTCAAACTGTTGAGAGTGAAGTTGTTAACGGCAATGTTCCATCAAACCTAAGAGACAAAGACAATGAATGGATTGGATTAACAGTACGTGGTCGTGTTCTTGTATACGCGAAAGACAGAGTAACACCAGATATGCTGTCTACTTACGAAGCTCTAACAGGTCCTGAGTGGGATGGTAAAGTACTTGTTCGTGCTTCGTCAAATATCTACAACCAATCACTTCTTGCATCTTTCATTGAAGTGAATGGTGAAGAAGCTGCAAAAGAGTGGGCTGCAGGTCTTGTAAATAATATGGCACGTGAGCCGCAAGGTAATGATAGAGCACAAGCAACAGCTGTTGTAGCGGGTGAAGGTGATGTTGCCATCATGAACACATACTACATTGGTAAAATGCTAAACTCTGAAAATCCTGAAGAAGTGACTGTTGCAGAAAATGTAGGCATCTTCTTCCCGAACCAAGACACAACAGGCACACATATTAATGTAAGTGGTGCGGGTCTTGCTAAGCACTCTAAAAACAAAGAAAACGCTGTTAAGCTTATTGAATTCCTAACATCAGAAAAAGCACAAGGTACATTCTCAAGCGCGAACTACGAATACCCAGTAAACGCAAATGTAGAGCCTTCAGAGCTTCTTAAATCATGGGGTGAATTTAAGGCACAAGATATCAATCTTTCAGTTCTTGGTGAAAACAACCTGAGAGCCGTAGAAATCTTCAACGAAGTAAACTGGCAATAAAATTACGGTCACGTGAAGGGGTCGAAAATGAATAGAAAAGCAGATATATGGTCGAAGCTGGCAAATGCCAGCATCGGCCTGCTTTTACTTCCGTCAGTGGTTATTTTATACCAATTGTTTTTCGGGGGTGGAAGCGACAACTGGGAACACATTAGAACCTATATGCTGAACAAATACATGTGGAATACCACACTTATTGTCTGTCTAACGGCTTTAACAACAGGTTTGATTGGCATGAGCCTTGCGTGGTTGGTTACTGTCTTTGAATTTCCGTTTAGAAATGCACTGAAGTGGGGACTTATGTTGCCGCTGGCTATTCCGGCGTATATTGGCGCATACACCTATCACGGACTTTTAAATTACACAGGCGTGATTCAGGCGTTTCTTAGAAATGAAATGGGTCTCAACCTCAGCCAGAAATATTTCAATATCATGAATTTGCCTGGTGTTGTTTTTATATTCACTATTTTTCTTTATCCGTATGTGTACACGGTGACGAAATCATTTTTATCAAGACATACAGCGTCTTTAATTGAGAGCGCACGGGTGCTTGGGCATAGTCCTGCAAAGCTCTTTTTCACGGTGATCATGCCTTTATCTAGAGGTGCAGTTATCGGTGGTGTGAGTCTTGTTGTCATGGAAGTGCTTAACGATTATGGTGTGGTAAAATATTTCGGCGTGCCTTCATTCAGTACTGCGATTTTCAAAGCTTGGTTCTCAATGGGAGACATTCAAGCAGCAATACGACTTGCAGCGATTCTTATGGTCTTTGTGTTTGTGACTTTAGCTGGTGAGCGTATGGTTCGAGGTCGACGAAAAACGAGTATGACCACAACAAAGCAGAGAAGTATGGTGCTTATTGAACTTAAAGGTTGGAAACGTATTGCAGCATCTGCTTACGCAGTTTCGATTTTTATGCTCGGATTTATCATCCCTGTGCTTCAACTCCTTCACTGGACTTATTTGGCACAGGAACGATTGTTTTCAAAAGAATTGATAGGACTTGTTGGAAACACCGTATTCGTAGCGGTATTATCAACGGTTATTATTTTAGTGATTGCGATTATAGTTGCAAATCATAATAGACTCTCAGATTCGAAGCTTACAAAACTCCACTCCAGTGCAGTTTCACTGGGGTATTCGATACCGGGTGCCGTTATTTCGGTGGGTGTAATTATACTCTTTATTGGTCTGGATAGGTTCCTTGGTCCCGTTTATAAGCAGTTTTTCCAGTTTAATAAGACTCTTGTGTTAAGCACAAGTCTTGTGATGCTTATTTTTGCTTATGTTTTGAGGTTCCTTGCTATCGGATATAACAATGTGGACTCAGGGCTTGATAAAATCGGACGCAAATATCATGAAGCATCTCGAATGCTTGGCAAGAACAGTGTGAAAACATTCTTTGAGGTGGATCTTCCTATGATTCATCCGGCTTTGATCGGTGGATTTGTAATGGTATTTATCGATATGCTGAAAGAATTGCCACTAACATTGATACTCAGGCCATTTAACTTTGACACATTGGCAACAAAAGCATTTGAATACGCCAATGACGAAATGATCCATGAAGCGGCAATTCCGTCGATGATCATCATTGTTCTAAGTTTGGTTTTGATCGGAATCCTACAACAGTATCAGGCGAAGGTGAGGGCGAAAAACCGTGCATATGCAGATTAGCAATTTAAAGTTTAAATATAAGAATACGAATGAATTGACTCTAAAAGACGTTTCTTTTCATATGAATGAAGGCGACCTTCTGGCTATCGTTGGTGAAAGTGGATCCGGCAAAAGCACGACGCTTAGAGTACTTGCAGGCCTTGAAACTCCGGAGTGTGGTGAGATTGTTGTGGGTGAAAGAACTTTTCTAAACAGCAAAATAAACCTACTTCCAGAACAGCGAGGCGTAGGTATGGTCTTTCAAGACTATGCATTATTCCCGCATTTAACAGTGGAAAAGAATATTGCTTTTGGTCTTGAAAAAATGAGCCGTTCTGACAAGAAAAAAAGAGTTCAGAAAATGTTAGAACTTGTGAACTTAAATGGATATGAAAAAAGATACCCTCATGAACTCAGTGGAGGCCAGCAACAACGTATTGCTTTGGCGAGAGCATTGGCTCCAGAGCCGAGAGTGTTGCTTATGGATGAACCTTTTAGCAATTTAGATGCACATTTACACGATACGATTCGTGATGAACTTGAGCAGATTATTCGCCAAGCTGGTATTACCACGATATTTGTGACCCATGATAAGAAGGATGCGCTGGAGAGTGCGGATCAAGTGATTGTTATGGAAGAGGGCGTTATTGTAGATTCAGGTGTACCAAATGTTGTGTTTGCGAGATCACCTGAGATCCACATTTAAGTTTGTCCGTGGTTGATACTCCTTATTGAACTGTGATGTAGAAAATGGAGAATGCTGAGAACTTCAAGGTGAAGGCAGCATTCTTTTTTTTATTTTTTGTAAGTAAGCAATAATGAATACGACAGGCGAATGACAGGAAATGGCAATTATCACGATTTGAATCAAAAGAGGACTATAGTCATAAAGTTAACTTCATAATAGTAAAGATCTTGAAGAGATAGAAGTATAGTGGTAAAGTGTTACCGTGGGTAGTTATAATGGCCTATTCGAAAGCGTTTATATAGTGTGAAAATAGTGCTAGTGATACGAATAAAGTAGTTTTTACATAGAAGATTACGGAGTAAAAAAGGGGGGCTTTTTTGGGGAGGTTAGATTTAGCTAAAGAGATCGAGCGGTTTATTTCGAGGAATATACGGGAACGAACGGGTAAGGGGCCGCGGCTTATTAAGGCAACGGTGTATAAGGACAGTATTAAAATTGAAGTGTATGGTTTTTTAACACATATGGAAAATCACTATATTAAAGTTGCGGGTGCTGACGCTTTGGGATTGGTCAGAGAAACAAGACTTAAAATGCTTCAACCATCAAAGGCGCATATTGGAGCAGCATTATCAAATATTGTCGGTGCGGCTGTAAGATTGACTGAAATCGATCTGGATATTGAGAATGATTCTGGATTTGTAAGATTAAAAATAGAATAAGGTTAAATGGAAGGGAATTATGATTTACAAAATGATGATTATAATTAACCAGAAGTGAACCAGAGTTGACATATGTATGGCATATGTTGGTTCTGGTTTTTTTTGCTGGAATGAATACAGGATAATCTTATTTTAGTAAAGTTATAGATTGATTGGTATAACTACAGGAGGGAAATTTGATGAGATCAGTAAGAATGAAAATGATTGCAATTTTTGCAGCAGTGATTATTATCCCAATGATGGTTTTGGGTGTGTCAACATATCGGGTAGTTCACGATACCTTAGCGCATAACTTGACTGGACAAGCCTCAGAATTATTGGATGAAGTAAAAGGCTCTATGAATTATTTTATTGAATTGAATGCAAACAGCGTAGAAATGTTAACGAAAAATGCACTTTTTAGTAACCTAGACGTGAATGTGAATGAAAAAGCGATTATGGTCGCTTTTGAAGACTATGCGGATACATATGAAGACATTTTAAATGTCTACGTGGGGCTCAATAATAAAGACATGATCATCTATCCGCCAACTGAATTGCCGGATGGTTACGATCCAACGGGTCGACCTTGGTATATCGACGCGATTGATAGTGGTGAGCTTGTTTGGACTGATGTTTATGAAGATGCGTTTACTGGCAATCAGATTATTTCACTTGCGAAACCTCTGATTGATACTCGTGGAAAAATACAAGGTGTTATTGGCATAGATTTATCCCTCGAAAATCTCAGTACGGAGTTGTCAGCTGTATCCATTGGTGAGACTGGTTATCCATTTGTCGTAGGTGATGACGGTACTGTGATCATTCACAGATCAAAAGAGGTACTTGGTCAACCGATTCCTATACAGGAACTAGAGAGTTTTATTAAGAGTAACACATCAGGATATTTTGAATATAACTATAATGGCGACGACAAGTTCGCGATTATGACTCATATTGACCAGCTTGGGTGGAAGATGTTAACTGCCAACAGCATGTCGGAGATCAAGCGTGATACGGCACCAATTATCAATAGAATCATTATGGTTGCTGTGGGGGGTCTCATTATTGCTCTATCGGTTGCAGTGTGGTTTGCAAATGACATTCAGAAAGCACTGAAGGGTGTATTGATTGGTATGGGGGAAGTTGATTCTGGGAACTTGACGTATAGAATCAAATCCAACAGAAAAGACGAATTTGGTGACATGTTCGATCATTACAATAGCATGGCAGATAATATTGAAAAACTTGTCCATGGAATCAAAAATATGGTTGTTGAAATGAACGGTTCCCTTGAAACAGTAAAGGGACATGCTGAGTTAACGAGTACGGCAGCATACGAAGTTTCAAAATCAATTGAAGACATCGCTCAAGGCGCTTCGCAACAAGCCATTGAAAGTGAATCGGGAGCACAAAAAGCATCAGCTCTAGATGAAAAATTTGCTCAAATTGATCAAGATAAAACAACAATGTTACAAGATACTGTATCTGCAACGGACAAAACAGAGCAAGGGAAAGCTGTCATTTCGGATTTGAAAGTTACTTCTGACAAAAACAGCATTGCGATTCAAAATATAGAAGGGGCCATTCTGGATTTGGGTGAGAGAACCAATCAGATTGATGGTTTTGTTGAGACTATACGGAATATTGCAGATCAAACAAATTTATTGGCACTTAATGCATCTATAGAAGCAGCAAGAGCAGGAGAACACGGTCGTGGTTTTGCAGTTGTAGCTGAAGAAATCAGGAAATTGGCTGAAGGTTCTGGTGTAGCAGCTGAGGAAGTTCGGAACTTGGTTCTTGATATTCAAGACAAAAATCGAAGCACCGTTAATATGATGGATGAAGTTCGTGAACATGCAGCCAGTCAAACGGATGCTGTGAATCTTGCTGAAAATGCATTTATGGAAATCGTTGAGGCCATTTCTGCTGTAACACACAGAATTCAATCGTTAGATCGTATTTTAGAATCATCAGTAGAGGATAAAAATATGATAATGACTGCAATTGAAGGTATTAGTGCGGTTGCAGAAGAAACAGCTGCAGGTGCGGAAGAGGTTTCTGCAAGTGTTCAGCAACAAACAACATCAATCGATTCTTTGGCAACAGGAGTAGACGGCATTTTCGAAATGGGACAGTCATTGAATGAAGAGGTTAAGCAGTTTAAAACGAACGCAGTTGTTCTAAACTTAAAAACAGAGAATATCCAAGTTGATAATATGAACGTTATATCAAATGAAACGGCAGTGTAGATAAATTCAAGAATAATTAAAGGAGTATTATACATGAGACAACAATTTGTAATATTTGAATTGGCGGGCCAAGATTATGCAATTGATATTGCACTTGTCAACGAGATCACTGAAATAAAAGAGATAACAAAAATGCCAAAGGTAGAAACGTATATTGAAGGTATTCTGAATCTGAGAGGCAATGTTATTCCTGTGGTTAACTTGAAGAAAATATTGAATATAACTTCAGAGAATCCAGGAAACAAACAAATCCTTGTATCAAGCACGGATGAAAATTTAGCTGGTCTTATGATAGATAGTGCGAAAGATGTTAAAAACGTTGATGAAGATGAAATTGAACCTGTATCAAGTGTTCTTCAATCTGGAAAGAACAGTTATAAAGGTGTCATTAATGTGGATGGAAATCTGGTTTTGATATTAGATGTTGAAAATATTGTGAACTTCAATACTGTAAGAGAAGAATTGGATGAAGCGGTATAAAATTGTGCACAAACGATGTAGGCCTTCACTCAATGAAGGCCTTTATTTTGATTGGAAATAATTTTAATCCAGTGCCAAAGACGACAAAGTACATAGAGAACAGGAATGCTAAGTAGCCATATGAAGTACATCTCTTTTAGAGTGGCACCATTTGGGAATTCAGGGCTTAACAATGCATAGAAACTTAAGTGTGCAAAATAGAAGAAGAGCGGTTCTTTCCCAATATATGAAAGTTGCCTTAAAAGCGGTGCTAACCTATCCGAAAATTTTATGGCCCCCCTTAATAGAAACAGTATGATTCCTGTCATTAAACTTATAAAAGCTGGACTTGCAGGATATTTGACAACGGATAGAAAGGCCATCAGATCTTGAGATGGAGTTATTGCATCATAAAAGCTCCCCAGACCAGTCATCTTCATCAATGGGAAAAGGATGATGAGTAAAAGGCCAAGCTTCGTGAACAATGCAAGTGTACTTATAGGTGAAGTTTTTAGGTGGTTACCTAACCACACTCCGAGGCCGCAAAGTCCGATCCAAGGAAATACAGGATAAAGTAGAGATATACCATTTCCTCGCCACGGTATGAACAGAAGCTGCATAATCAGACTGGGTGCTGATGTGGTGAAAAGTTTTGGAATGATGGTCATTGGAAGAATCAAAAAAAATACTGAAGTAGGTAGAATGTATTTATTGCTTGTATTGCGGAGTATTCCCCAGAACATGAGACTGATTGAAAGTGCAAATAGAACACCGAGTTCATAATTAATAGTTCCGCCAAACCCAGGGATACGACCAAAACGAAAAACAGATGGATTTGACCCGTTAACTATGGAATTCCATAATCTCTGTTCAAATATTAAATGAAGAACCAGTATGAAACAGGCACGGAGGACATAATCCATCGTGCTTCTCTTATGCTTCGAAAATGCAATGCCCATACCCATTAAAATGAAAAAACCAGTAGGAGCAAGATGTGTGATATAACGCGTGAAGAATTCTGCCCATCCGCGGTAAGCGGGAATGCTGAGTCCCCAGCTTTCAGAAAAATGAACTTTCCGGATGAAAAAACTGGCATGATCTATTGCCATGATCAGCATGATTAGACCACGGAGTGCATCAACTTCGATGATACGCTTGTTTGAGGGTGCCGGGGTGTGCTGGTTTTCAGCAGGCATAAATTATCCTCCTTTTTCTACATATGTTTACCCAAAAGAGTAGCAAAAACATATTAAGCTTGTTTTAAAATACACGAATTTGGTATAATTAAAGCAACTAAGTTATTAAAATTGGAGGGTCTATTATGCATAATGCAATCATGAAGTACAGCTTTAAACCAGAGCGTTTAGAAGAAGCCGTTGCACTTTGGAAAAGTGGTGTTGCTGATAAAATTGGGTCACAACCTGGGTTTATTCGTGTACAGTTTTATACTGAACCAGCAGGTGAGGCGATTGCCATTGGGTCTTGGGCTTCAAAAGAGGATGCAGAGAACTTTATGAAGACAGGTGTTTTTGCAGATATTTTAAAAACATTTGGCGACTGTATGTCTGAACAGCCAAGGGGTGGAGAGTATAGTCTTGTTCATTTTGAAGAGGCATAGTCTTTACAATCTTGAATAGGTTCGTTATAATGACCTTGATTTCATATAATTGCATAATATACCGCTGGGGGTGCCAATTGGCTGAGAGGGACTAATCGTCCTAACCCTTTGAACCTGATTTCGTTAAAACGAACGTAGGGATAGCTAGCAATTGGAAGACTGATTTTTGCGCGCATACTCTACAAAATAGAGTGTGCGTTTTTTTTATGCAATGAAAATCCTGTAGGGAAGTTTAAAGTGGAGGCGAGTTTATGATTATTAATGGGAAAAAACGTGATTTTCCAAGTGGAACGAGTGTATTTTCTATGTTAGAACAGTTAAAGCTTGATCCTGAAAAGGTTGTAGTAGAGGTAAACCAAGGTATTGTTGATAAGAAAGCATTTGAAGGTCATACATTGGTGACTGGAGACAAAATAGAAATCATAGCATTTGTGGGTGGTGGATAGTGAATATTCGTGTTAATGAAAAGGCACTCCATATTAGTTCGCCTTTTACAGCGTTCACTCTTAGAGATGAAATGAAAAAGGATGCGGATATTGTTATCTTAAATGGATTTGTGATCAAAACTGACAATGAGCTGAGTGAGGGTGACAATGTGGTTCTCATCAAAAGGGGTGAGGTTCCAAAGCGCGAAGAGATGGAAGCTCTTATGATGTCACGGCATACGGTTGGAGTTCATGAACGTGTGAAAAAGACCACAGTAGCCATTGCAGGACTTGGCGGTTTAGGGTCAAACATTGCTGTATCACTTGCTCGAATCGGTGTTGGACGTTTGATTCTGATAGACTTTGATGTGGTTGAACCCAGCAATTTAAACAGACAGCATTATATGATTCCGCATATAGGGATGAATAAAACGGAAGCGTTAAAGAGCCAACTGCAGGATATCAATCCGTTCACTGAAGTCATAACCCATGATGTGTATTTAACATCAGAAAATGTTATGAAGTTCATAAAGGATGCAGATATTGCAGTGGAAGCCTTTGACGGTGCAGATTCTAAGGCTATGATTGTATCGTCTTGGAGAGTGAATTGTCCTGACAAACCAATTGTAGCAGCTTCGGGTGTGGCAGGATTTCAATCGAGCAATTTAATCGAAACACGAATGCTCATGAAAAATACATATGTTGTTGGAGATCTTAAATCAGCGGCGCAAATTGGGCAGGGGCTCATGGCACCACGCGTTGCTGTTGCTGCTGGACATCAAGCAAACATGGTCCTACAACTAATCATGCAGGGTGAAGACGTGAAGGAGAATACATATGGATAAGCTCATTATTGGAGGACAGACGCTTTCGAGTCGTCTGCTTATAGGTACAGGTAAATTTCCATGTAAATCAATGATTCCAAGTGTGATTGAATCATGTAAAACTGAGGTTGTAACAATGGCACTCCGTCGTGTAGACATTGACTCAAAAGAAGAAAACATATTGGAGTACATACCAAAACATATAACTCTGCTTCCGAACACGTCGGGTGCACGTACAGCTGAAGAGGCGGTTCGCATTGCACGACTTGCAAGAGCTATGGGCGCAGGGAACTGGATCAAGATAGAAGTGATTTCTGACATGAAATATTTGCTTCCAGATAACCAAGAAACGATAAAAGCCACAGAAATTCTCGCGAAGGAAGGTTTTATCGTTTTGCCTTATATGAGCCCAGATCTAATGGATGCCAAACGTCTTGTTGAGGCGGGTGCCGCAACGGTCATGCCGCTGGGAGCACCGATTGGTACAAATAGAGGTATAAGAACAAAAGAAATGACACAAATCATCATTGATGAGATTGATATTCCTGTGATCGTAGATGCGGGTATTGGCAAACCTTCTGATGCTGCAATGGCTATGGAGATGGGTGCGGATGCTGTTCTTGTGAACACAGCCATTGCAACGGCTCATGATCCGGTTCTCATGGCGAAAGCCTTCAGTATGGCTGTGGAAGCGGGCCGTATTGGATACCTTGCAAAGATGGGTGCCACAAACAAATTAGCTCAAGCTTCATCACCGCTTACAGGATTTCTTCGTGAAGGCGGCGCATAATGGGCACATTTTTATCAGAACTTCAACGATTTGATGAAATTCAATATAAAAATGCACTTGGTACTGCCACAATGGATACCGTAAAACAGGTGTTGAATAAACGTGTGATTGAACTTGAAGATGTGGCGGTCTTGTTATCCCCAGCAGCAGATCAGTGCCTTGAAGAAATGGCTATGAGAGCCCACGTGAAGCGAACGCAACACTTTGGGAAAGCTGTTGTGCTTTATACCCCACTTTACTTGGCAAATCATTGTGTGAACGGATGCACATACTGTGGATATAATGTGCATCACAAGATCAATCGACACATCTTATCCACAGACGAAATTGAAAAGGAAGCTCAAGCCATATCAGCGACGGGACTGAAACACATATTGGTTTTGACTGGTGAATCCGCACATCATACACCTGTTTCTTATATTGTTGATGCAGTCCGCATATTGAAAAAATATTTTGAGTCGATATCCATTGAAATATATCCACTCACTCAAGAGGAGTATAACCAGGTGATTGAAGCTGGTGTGGATGGACTCACAATTTACCAAGAGGTCTATGAGCCGAGTATCTATGACATGGTTCATGTTTCAGGGCCTAAAAAAGACTATGAATTTAGAATTAACGCACCTGAGAGAGCGGCTAAAGAAGGCATTCGATCAGTGAATGTCGGTGCGCTGCTTGGTCTTGACGATTGGCGACTCGAAGCATTTAAGACAGCGTGGCATGCGGCTTATCTACAAAAAAAATATCCTGAATTGGAGTTGGCGGTTTCTTTGCCGAGAATTAGACCGCATGTGGGTGGATTCCAAGTGGACCATCCTGTGGATGATCGAGCTTTTGTTCAAATCATGTTGGCCATAGGTTGTTTCTTACCATCAGTTGGGCTGACGCTTTCTACAAGAGAAAAAGCAGAATTTAGAAATAATCTTGTGCCGCTTGGTGCAACGAAACTGTCTGCGGGTGTTTCTACAGCTGTGGGTGGACATTCTAGTGAAGACGCTTCTGATGCACAGTTTGAAATTTCAGATACACGTTCCGTGGAAGAGATGCAGTCGTTTTTACTTTCCATAGGCTACCAACCTGTTTTTAAAGACTGGTTTGATATGAATGATTCTCGAATGGAAAAACCGACGTGCTGACATTAATCTCTAATCGACATTTGTGCGGTGAACGTGATTTTATTGATGTGATAGAGGTGGCGATTCAGTCTGGTGTTAGCCGAGTGATTTTTCGTGAAAAGGATGCAACAGCAATCGAAAGAATGGCGTGGACAAAGCGATTGTTAAAATCAAACTCAAACAATAAATGTTCTTTTATAGTACATTCTGATATTAATATAGCTGCGTTAGAGCGTGTGAATGGCATTCATATCACAATGGATGCGTTAAGTACATTTTCTAGCGGAGCTGAGCTGAAGGAATTGTGCCATAAAGAAAATGACCCCTGTTTTGAAATAGGTGTAAGTGTTCATAGTCTAGAAGAAGCCAAACAGGCTGAAGCTTTTGGTGCGTCATATATCTTAGCGGGTCATATATTTAAAACAGATTGTAAAAAGGGACTTGAAGGTCGAGGGCTAGATTATATAAAGGCGATCGTTCAAGCTGCGGATATTCCTGTCATCGGACTTGGAGGCATTAACCCGGATAATATGAAGTCTGTGCTGGACATCGGAGCATCTGAAGTTGCGGTTATGTCTGGAATTATGTCTGCTGATGATATTGAGCTTGCTGTAGGAAGTTTTATTAAGTAGAAGCTACATTAAATAGAGTTATTATATGTACAAAATTATCGAGCTGCTTTGGAAAGCAATAATCTTTTCCGAAGTGGCTTTTGTCATGTGTGCTTGCTGTGATTTTCTAAAATGTTTATACAAGTTTATAGAATTTTTAAATTTGCATTATATCAGTTTTAAGTCTTCTTCCTATACTAAGTTTGTAAGATGAAACAAGATAATTCGATCTTGTGAATAATGAATTCAAGCAGACCTATAGGAGGAAATATAATGAATAAAATTAAAACACTTTACGATGTGGTACAGACGATAAAAAATCAAGAAACATTTAACGGACAGATGAACACAAAAATTTTAAAAGATAATCAAGTTGTGTTTGCAGCGGACAAAAGCTTTGAAAAAGATCAAAGCACTGGAAAAATGAAAGGTCACATCAAATCAGAAATGGGTCATGATGGATGCAAGGTGAAACACGAGTCTGAGTTTGAATTTGATGGCAAGTCGTGTGGTGGTCATGGGCATCATGGTCGTGGCTTTGGAAAAAGACATCAAATGATGCGTGAAATGCACGGCCATCAAGAAGATATATGTTGTGAAGGACATGGACACGGCGGATCAATTAAGAGAAAGTTGAACAGAGCCTCTATGATGTTAGATCTTCTGAACCGTCTTGAAATTGAAGCGGGCGCTGATCAAACAAAAACACTTCAGTTAAAGGTGTCTTTAAATGATCTGCCAGAAGACATTCAAGCACATTTAAAATCAAAAGCATGCAGCTCTCATTGTTGTGGGCCTCATGGAAAACATCTTCAAGATGTGAAGTCCGTTGAAGCGCTACAAGTAAAATTAACAGGTGTGATTGGCGCAGACAATAAAATCAATTCATTAAAAGTGGTTTTAGAGGGCGTTTATAAAGACAATGAGGAGAAAGAGCATCAGGTTAATGTTAACAGCGATATTTCAATGAAGTAAAGAGTACAAATGAATACCAACTTTGACCTGCCTGAGCTATTTTCCGGCAGGTCAAAGTTGTATAATGGTATTAAATCAATTGCGGGAGGTCAAACCTGATGAAAGATCATCCACCAAAAGAATGCCATCATCATTCTAAAGAACAAAAGCATAAAAGACATTCGAGACGTATGGCACATTTTATGATGAATAGACACCATACAGAGTTGAAGCGATATAGAAGTCTGCTTCACATAATGCCATTTTTAATTATTGTCTTAATCATTCTGATGATTGCTGTTCTCTATAAATGGAGTGGACAAGAGAATTTCACAACACTCATTGTTGGGCTATTTGTGTTTCTTCTTATTAAAGAGGTGCTTCAAGCTATATTTTTCAAAAAGATTTCGACAAAGTTTATTGAACCGCTTATAAAGCTTAAAGAGGGTTTTGACAAAATCGCAGATGGTGATTATGACACGCGCATTCAATGTAGTGTTCATGGAGAGATGCAAGTTTTGTGCAACTCATTTAACGGTATGGCTGCGAAGCTTAAAGAAAATGAAGAGTTGAAGCAGCAATACGCTGAAAATAGAAAATTATTGATTGCGAATATATCCCATGACTTAAAAACCCCTATTACATCTGTTCAAGGGTATCTGGAAGTTCTGGATGAGGGCATTGTGAACGATCCTGAGAAACTTTCGAAATATGTACGTGTGATTAAGAGTAATACAGAGTATATGAACCGGTTGATCAATGATTTGTTCTTATTTTCTAAGTTGGATATCGATCAAGTGAGCTTTGAGTTTCAAAATGTAAAAGCGGCGCCTTTTATAAATGATATGATGCAAGAGTTTGAATTGATATTAAATGATTATGGTGTCGATTTTAAATTTGAGTCTGAAGTGAAAGCGGAGTCTTATATGAATGTAGATGGGAAGAGGTTACACCAAGCCATTCGGAATATTGTTGAAAATGCCGTGAAATACGGGTCTTCCGAAAATCCAGAGATTTATGTATTGGCCTCATCAACAGACGAAAATGTAAGCCTAACAATATCGGACAACGGATCTGGAATTCCTGAGGACAAACTTGTGAATGTATTTGATCGGTTCTTTAGGCTTGAGGATGAGAGAACAAAAGACACGGGCAGCACTGGCCTCGGCCTTGCGATTACAAAAGAACTCATCGTGGCACATGGTGGTGACATTATTGCAGATAATTCAGTTGAGGGTGGAGCTCGGTTTATAATTACATTGCCAATAACCAATGAGAAGGAGGGCTTGTCATGAAGCGAATTTTAGTGATTGAAGATGACACTGACATTGCAGAACTAGAAAAAGACTACCTCAATTTAAATGGTTATGATGTAGACGTGGAACATGATGGCACTAGGGGGCTCAAAAGAGCTTTATCTGGAGAATATGACTTAGTCATCGTTGACTTGATGCTTCCGGGTGTGACGGGATTTGATATTGTAAAAACAGTGCGAGACGCAAAAGAAATTCCGTTGCTGATTGTTTCTGCAAAGTCAGAAGACATAGATAAGATCAGAGGCCTGGGTTGCGGCGCTGACGACTATATAACCAAACCATTTAGCCCAGCAGAGCTGGTGGCACGGGTTAAAACGCATATAACCCGTTATGAAAGACTCTTTGGGATTCAAGAAAAGCATGATACTCTGCTTATTCGTGGTCTTGAAATTGGATTGAGTTCTCGTCGTGTTAAGGTGAGGGGCAAAGAGGTTGTTTTGACGGCGAAGGAATTTGATCTATTGGTTTTTCTTGCTCAAAATCCCAATATCGTGTTCAGCAAAGAACAGCTTTATGACCGTATATGGGGCGAGGAAGATTTTGGGGAGACGGCCACTGTAGCGGTTCATATTCAAAAGATAAGAAAAAAAATTGAGGTCAGTCCAAGTGATCCTGAATATGTTGAAACCATTTGGGGAGCGGGTTACCGCATGAATGGCAATGTGGTTTAAACCAGTAAAGTTAAATATGAGCAATAAAAAAGACGTTGATTATGGAGTGAAGTTTAGGCCATGATCAATGTCTTTTGTTGTTTTAAAATGTTAAGAATGAACTCTAAGAACTGCTGCGTTCTCTTTCCTCTTCATCATAAATGGCATGTAGGCTATAAAGAACAACACAAACATAGAGATGAGAATGACGGGAATATAGAAAGGATACGGCGGTAATGCATCAAGAAGTGTTGGTGTGTGAGGCTTTCCGTTTAAATAAGAATAATTGCCACCCACAAATTTGTTCACAAAGTATATCAACACAAAGTAAATAGATGTGATTTTATAAGTTCGAAACAAAGAGTCTTTTGTCGGTTTGAAGTTATAAGCCAGCATCATGTAGACAATGCCCAATATGAGTGAGCCGTGGCCTACAAAATATTGAACCAACATAATATGGGGGAAATTAAATCCGGAGGTGTCTGGTGTTATTAAGGCTATAAATGCACCAACCAGTCCCCAGAAGTATATAATTTCAAAGGCTTTGTAGCTTCGTTTAAGAATCATATAGATAGATCCGATGATCGCCATACGGCAGCTATACAGTGGCAATGACTCGGCAATTGAGAAGTTGCCACTTGTGGTGTACCACGTGTATAGAGTGGTCTGTTGAGCCGCAAGAGTACTGGCGATACCAACCTCAATCTTTCTTCTTAAAATTGGATTGGTTAATTTATGTCTGTTTTTTATAAGGGTATAAAGGCCAAATGCAATAGACAGGATGCCCAGTAAGTGCGGTAACGTGAAAGGAACAAAGGGTTTCCCCATGACTTCTTTTCCCCAAATGCTTTGTACAATTGTGTTCATAATACGCCTCCTGATCTTGCTCACAAAGTGTATTCTAACAAAAGAACCTTAAAAAACCCTTAACAACCAAAAAGTGGAATGTAAATATTCAAATAAGCGTTGTAAGAGGTGTCAATCACATAATTTAATTGGTCAGAATGTGCGAATAGGTTGTATTAAGTCGTTTTTTGGTATAGTCTTATTGTTTTGATAATCAGAAGAATGACGGAAATGAAGTGTGTGATCGAAATTCATAAATATTCAAACAATTCAATCTGTGAATTACGAAAATGAAACAATGTACAGAATGTCACAAATGTGAACAGAATGTAAATCGACCTCAAACGCGCTCGTATCAAAGTATTCTGATTTAACGGAATAATAATTATACTCATTTCGGCATAAAATGTTAAGGAATGGTCAACATGTTTATGAATTTTGTTACATATTCATGAACTATAATTAAGAACTCCGACAAGCTTTGAAACCAGTGGGATAGAGCGTTGGGAAAACGATTGGCAAACCATTCCCTATTGATTTTGAAGCTCATAGTCCGTAATATTAATGCAGCGAGGGGTCGTCTGCTCGAATTGTTTGAAAATTCACTGGACTTTGTGTTTGGTAATTTATTTCGGCAGAAATTGACACCGAATCGTTTTCTGAATGTTGAAAGGGCCCAAAAAACAACATGATGTGAACTTATATGCTTGAGGAGGAGAGTACAATATGTTTAACAAAAGACTCGTAACTATCCTGTCTACGATGCTTATCCTAGCACTTGCTCTTACAGGGTGTGCTGGCGGTAACACGGACACTGGTACTGAGGTATCAGAAGTAAAAGACACAATCATTATTGCACAAGGTGCAGATGCAAAATCTTTAGATCCACATGCAACAAATGACCAACCGTCATCGCGTGTATCTAAACAAATCTACAGCCGTCTGGTTGAAATGAACGAAGAAATGGAAATCGTTTCAGGCGCTGCAGAGTCATGGACATTCGTTGATGACACTACTGTTGAATTCAAACTACGTGAAGGCGTTAAGTTCCACAATGGTGAAGAACTTAAAGCTTCTGACGTTAAGTTTACACTTGATAGAATGATGGAGTCTAAGAAAGTTGCTCATATCATCGAAGCTGTAACAGGCGTTGAAGTTATTGATGAGTACACTGTACAGGTAAAAACAGAAGAGCCATTTGGCCCTCTACTTTCACACCTGACTCATACAGCGGCTTCAATCTTAAATGAAAAGGCAGTTACAGAAGCTGGCGATGACTACGGTCAAGCTCCAGTGGGTACTGGTCCTTACAAATTCGTTTCATGGTCTGCTGGTGATAAGATCACTCTAGAAAGCTTCGCAGAGTACTTTGATGGTGAAGCAGCGATCAAAAACGTTGTTTTCAGAAACATCACTGAAGGTACTAACAGAACAATCGGTCTGGAAACAGGCGAGATTGATGTAGCTTACGATATTGAGCCAATTGATAAGCAAAGAGTTGCTGACGATGAGAAACTACAACTTGTAGAGTCTCCATCACTGTCTTACAACTACATTGGTATCAACACGACTAAAGGTCCTTTAACAGACGTTAAAGTTCGTCAAGCAATCAACTACGCTATTGACGTTGAGACAATCATTGAGGTTACTGAAGAAGGTGCTGCTGAATTAGCAACTACTCCAATCGGACCACGTGTATTCGGTCACAACGCTGACGTTCAGCCATACGGTTATGATGTAGAAAAAGCAAAAGCACTTCTAGCTGAAGCTGGTTACGCTGATGGTTTCTCTACAACAATCTGGACAAATGATAACCCAGTTCGTATGCAAATTGCACAAATCGTTCAAGCACAACTTGCTGAAGCTGGTATCGACGTAGTTATCGAGCCACTTGAGTGGGGTTCATACCTAGAGAGAACAGCTAAAGGCGAGCATGATATGTTCATCCTAGGCTGGACTACAGTAACTGCTGATGCAGATTACGGTCTATACGCTCTATACCACTCAACTCAAAAAGGTGGAGCTGGTAACCGTGACTTCTACGAAAATGCAGAAGTTGATGAACTTCTAGAAGAAGGCCGTATGGCTACAGATGCAGAAGCACGTAAAGACGCATACGGAAAAGCTCAAGAGATCATCGTTGCTGAGTCTCCTGACGTTATGCTTTACTACAAGACACAAAACATTGGCGCTCAAAAAGGTGTTAAAGGCTTCAAGCTACACCCAGCTGGTCACCACAACATTTACAACGTTTCATTCGAATAATAATCAATAAAACATAAATGTTCCTTATACACAAAAGTGAGACCCTCTGGGTCTCACTTTTGGGGTCTAAGGGTAAGTTAAGAAAAAGTAAAAACTATTACGAGCTGTTTATAAAGTTGTGAAGCTTGTGTAATTTCAAATGATCGTTCCACGAATACCTTAGATAGATATTCATGGAACACGAAAGCTGTCTAAAGTATTCGCGTAAAAGTAAACTTGAAATGATACAAGGTTTAAGTCGAAACAATTCCTTTAATGAGATCGAGAGGGAGGATTCCATGTTAAAGTACATTAGCAAACGTCTTCTTATGCTGATTCCAGTTCTCTTGGGTGTTACATTTATCGTATTTTCGATTATGTACATGACTCCAGGTGATCCAGCACAGCTAATTCTAGGTGAATCTGCACCACCTGAAGCGGTAGCAGAACTTAGAACTGATATGGGACTAGATGACCCATTCATCGTTCAGTATGGACGATTTGTAGTAAATGCAGTACAAGGTGATTTCGGTCAATCTTATACAACGAAACGTGATGTTTTCAGTGAAATCTTTGCGCGTTTCCCGAATACTTTGAAATTAGCGGGTGTTGCTGTGGCGCTTGCCATTGCGATCGGTATTCCGGTTGGTATTATATCAGCAACGCGTCAGTATTCGTTTATTGATAGTGCAAGTATGATTGCTGCACTCCTTGGTGTATCGATGCCCAACTTCTGGCTTGGTTTGATGTTGATTCTATTCTTCTCAGTTAATCTGGGTTGGTTGCCGTCATCGGGTGCAGACTCTTGGAAACATATGATTTTACCAGCTGTTACACTGGGTACAAGTTCAGCGGCAATTATCACGCGTATGACACGTTCGTCTATGCTTGAAGTTGTTCGTCAAGACTTTATTCGTACAGCACGTGCCAAAGGTGTTTCTGAAAAGAAAGTTATCAATAAACACGCATTGAAAAATGCTCTTATTCCTATTATTACGGTTGTAGGTCTTCAATTCGGTTACCTACTGGGTGGCGCAGTACTGACTGAGACAGTGTTCTCATGGCCTGGTGTTGGACGTCTTCTTGTTGAAGCGATCCGTCAAAAAGACACACCAACAGTACTAGCATCTGTGGTTTTCATGGCGACAACATTCAGCTTTGTTAACCTACTTGTTGACGTACTTTACGCATATGTAGATCCGCGTATTAAGTCACAATACCAGTAAATATTAGTGAAGGAGGCAAAATTATGAGCAGTGTTACTAGTGCAGCAAAACCTGTCGGTTTAGATAAGCCGAAGACGAAAAGCAAAAAAAGAAGTCAATGGGCGGAAGTCTGGAGACGACTGAAACAAAATAAAATGGCAATGCTTGGCCTTATGATTATTGGCGTTATTATATTCTGTGCAATCTTTGCAGATGTTATTGCTGATTACGACACAGTTGCAATCAAGCAAAATCTTAAAGCACGTATGGAAGGTCCATCAGCTGAACATATTCTGGGAACAGATGAATTTGGTCGTGATATATTTGCAAGAATGGTTCATGGTGCTCGTGTTTCCCTTCAAGTTGGTCTGATTGCCGTAGGCATTGCCATTTTAATTGGTGGTTCTCTAGGTGCTGTTGCAGGCTACTATGGTGGAAAACTTGACAATGTTATCATGCGTCTTATGGATGTTTTCCTAGCGATTCCATCTATCTTACTAGCTATTGCAATCGTTTCGGCACTTGGTCCAAACCTGTTTAACTTGATGTTGGCAATCGGTGTATCATCGGTTCCATCATACGCACGTATTGTACGTGCATCTGTACTGTCTATTCGTGATCAAGAATTCATTGAAGCTGCGCGTGCCATTGGTGCCGACGACTTTAGAATTATCACGAAACACATTATTCCGAACGCTCTTGCTCCAGTAATCGTTCAAGCGACACTCGGTGTTGCGGGTGCGATTCTTTCAACAGCAGGTCTATCGTTCATCGGAATGGGTATCCAGCCTCCTGCTCCAGAGTGGGGTGCAATGTTATCTGGCGGTCGTCAATACCTGCGTTACGCATGGCATATTACGGCATTCCCTGGCGTTGCTATTATGATTACAATCCTAGCACTTAACATGCTTGGTGATGGTCTTCGTGATGCACTGGATCCACGTCTGAAGTCTTAATGAAAGGAGTACAGATATGTCTAAACTTTTAAAAATTAGTGATTTATCAATTCAATATAATTCAGAAGACGGCAATGTACGTGCCGTTAATAATATAGCTCTTGAGCTAGAGGCTGGCGAGACTCTTGGTCTTGTTGGTGAAACGGGTGCAGGTAAGACAACAACTGCACTTGGCATTATGGGGCTTGTTCCAAACCCTCCAGGTAAGGTTGTTAGTGGCAAGATTGAGTTTGAAGGACGCGATCTAATGAACGCGACTGAAGAGGAAATGCGTATGATTCGTGGTAACAAGATCTCTATGATCTTCCAGGATCCAATGACATCTCTTAATCCGGTTATGACTGTTGGTGAGCAAATTGCTGAAGTTATCGAAATTCACCAAGACCTAGGCACAAAAGAAGCTATGTCTAAAGCTGGCGAAATGCTTGAACTTGTAGGCATTCCGGCTGCTCGTGTTAATGACTATCCACACCAATTTTCTGGTGGTATGAAGCAGCGTGTTGTTATTGCGATTTCACTTGCCTGTAATCCACAACTTCTTATTGCAGATGAGCCAACAACAGCACTTGACGTTACAATTCAGGCCCAAGTTCTTGACCTGATGCGTAACCTGAAAAAAGAATTTAATACAGCGATGATGATGATCACACATGATCTTGGCGTTGTTGCTGAAGTTTGTGACAAGGTTGCAATCATGTATGCTGGTGAGATTATTGAATATGCTCCAATTAAGCAGCTGTTTGAAAATCCGTGTCACCCATACACACACGGTCTTTTCGGTTCTATTCCTAACCTTGACGAAGAGGTGAGTAGACTGACACCAATCACAGGCCTGATGCCAGATCCTACGGATCTTCCAACAGGATGTCGTTTCCACCCACGTTGTCCGCATGCTAAGCCAGTTTGTTCTCAACAAACACCAAAGAACTCTGTGGTTGAAGGCGAGCACCGTGTTAAGTGTCTGATGTTCGAAGGTCTTGTGGAAAAGGTTTCAATCAATGAAGCATCTTCAAAGGAGGTAGGCTAAATGTCAGCTTCAAACGCTATTCTAGAAGTTAGAGGTCTTAAGAAACACTTTAAGACGCCAAAGGGTCTACTGCATGCTGTTGATGGTCTTAACTTTACAATTGAAAAGGGTAGAACACTTGGTATTGTAGGTGAGTCTGGTTGTGGTAAATCAACAACAGGCCGTGCAATTCTTAGACTTCACGAGCCAACAGAAGGCGAAGTCCTTTTTGAAGGTAAAAATATTGTTGATCTGAACAAAAAAGACATGCAAAAAGTCCGTCGTGAAATGCAAATCATTTTCCAGGATCCATTTGCGTCTCTAAACCCAAGAATGACAGTTTCTGAAATCATCGGTGAGCCACTGTTGATTCACAAACTTGTGAATAATAAAGAAGAGCTAGAAGAAAAAGTTGCAGAGCTTATGACACTTGTAGGCCTGACGGATCGTCTGGTTAATGCATACCCTCACGAACTTGATGGCGGACGTCGTCAGCGTATTGGTATTGCACGTGCGCTTGCACTGAACCCTAAGTTCATCGTATGTGATGAGCCTGTTTCAGCACTTGATGTTTCGATCCAAGCACAGGTTCTAAACCTGATGCAAGATCTTCAGCAGGAACTGGGTCTGACTTTCATGTTCATTACCCATGACCTTTCTGTTGTAAAGCACTTCTCAGATGATATTGGTGTTATGTACCTTGGCCAAATGGTTGAAAAAGCTGCTTCTAAGGATCTGTTCGCTAACCCGACACACCCTTACACAAAAGCACTTCTTTCTGCGATTCCTGTACCAAGCCTGACACACAAACGTGAGCGCGTGATGCTAGAGGGTGAAATCACTTCTCCTATTAATCCGGCTCCAGGTTGTCGTTTTGCGAAGCGTTGCCCAATTGCTACTGACAAATGTACAAAGAGTGATCCGGTTCTTAGAGATATCGGAGATCAGCACTTTGTAGCTTGTCATATGGTTTAAGCAACACTAGATTATTAAAAATAAAGATGAAGCTGTTTAGACGAATTGTCTAAGCAGCTTTTTTTTTGAGAGATTCTGAGAATAATTGGAGTCATGAAGTCTTTACGATATAATGATGACATCATACTGATTATGATGTCATCATTATGTCAATTAGTAAGGAACAAAATTGGAGGCATTACATATGAATCATTTTTACACCAGTGCAGGGATATTCCTGTTCATATTTTTTGTAACAAAACCTGTACTAAATCTTGTCTACTCTGTCCTAGATAAAATCACGAGCAAAACAAAGACAACAGTTGATGATGCTCTTGTAAAACTCACTAGAAAACCTGTACGGTTCCTGATAAAAGGCATAGCTTTAATGATGGCTATTAATATGGTTATTGTGGGAACTGAACTATCACCGGCGATGTCCAGTTCGCTTCGTACAATGTCAGCGCACCTCACCAAATCAATAATAATAATTTCGGTTTGTTGGGTTTTCTCAAGACTGACGTCTCGCATGGATCATCTGACTGCGGAATTTAAAGTGCTCTTTCAAATTGAGCTCAACAAAATGCTTGCGCCATTTATTTCAAAAATTTTGAATGTGTTTGTATGGGCTATTGGCGTAATGATGATAGCGTATGAGTTTGGATTCAACGTGAATGGATTTGTTGCGAGTCTTGGAATTTCAGGTCTTGCAGTTGCTCTTGCAGGTAAAAGCATGCTTGGGAATTTATTTGGTGGATTTACCATTATTGGTGATAAAACATTTGATATCGGTGATTGGGTTGTGTCGGGCGGTATTGAAGGAACCGTTGAAAATATCAGCTTGTGGTCAACGAAAATCAGGACTTTTGACAAGGGGTTGGTCACTGTTCCTAATGAAATGGTTGCTGGCAATAAAATATTGAACTATTCACGTCGAGATCAGCGCCGTGTTTCCTTTAATTTGGGCATTACGTATGACACGCCGAGAGAAAAAGTCGGTGCAGTTGTTGAAAATATTCGACAAATGTTATTGGATCACCCTAAAGTAGCTAATGATCTAATTATTGTTAACTTTGAGAGTTTTGGATCGTCGGCTCTTGATATAAAAATCTATTACTTTACCATGACTTCTGTTTGGCTGGACTATCTTGATATTCGTGAAAATGTGAACATTAAAATCATGGAAGTTCTAGAGAACGCTGGTGTTGAAATTGCCTTTCCGAGTGTTACTGTATACAGATCAAAAGAGGAAATTGGTTAAAGGTATAAAACAATCGCTTCATTGATCTTATTTTTATGACGTTTATTAAGGAGTGACAAATGACGACAATTTATGGTGTCACAATAATCCTTCTGTTGTTATCAAGTTTCAAAAATCCCCTTAAAACTAAAAAGGCTCTAAAAATTGCATTTCATAAATTCAAAAAAGTACTTCACCCATTTCTGATGATGCTCATAGGCACATCATTAGCTCTGGCAGTTATTCCAGAGGCTTGGATTGAGCAAACCCTAATGGGGAGTAAACTAAGTGCTGTGGTGGTCGGAAGTCTACTGGGCTCTATTGTTATGATGCCTGGTTTTGTTGCGTTTCCTCTTGCATCAATTTTAAAGGAAAGTGGCGTCAGTTATGGTGTTATTGCAGCATTTACAACAACACTCATGATGGTAGGTGTATTGACTTATCCTGTTGAGAAGGTTTACCTTGGTCTCAAAATGACTCTGCTCAGAAATGGCATAAGTTACTTCATCGCACTGATTACAGCACTGGTGATAGCTCTTGCGTTTGGGGAGGTCTGGTTATGAAGAAGAGGATCTTCAGAGGGATTGTTTACATCGCATTTATAGCTGTCATGATCTATGGTTTTTTTGGAGATTGGTCACTGGGACATGATGCGACAAAACATTTTCTTTCATTTTCGAGCGAATTATTAAAGATTATTCCAGTGGTATTCATACTTGTAGGTCTTTTCGAAGTATGGGTGCCAAGAGAAACTATAGAAAAACACTTGGGTAATGCTAAAAATATTAGGGCTTACATATGGGTGCTTCTGCTTGCTATGACCACAATTGGTGGACTGTTTGTGGCACTTCCTATTGCTGAAACTCTGGAACACAAAGGCGCTTCCAAACCGGTTGTTTTAACATATTTAACAGGTGCAACGGTTGTACGACTTCCAATGACAATATTTGAAGCAACATTTCTAGGTTTGAAATTTACAATGATTCGGTGGAGCTCGGCCATAGTTTTAACGATTGTGACGAGTTTTATACTGAGTGCACTTTCTGGGAAAGATCCGTTGTTTAAGACTGGGGATGACTAACATGAATAAAACCGCATTGATACTTGAGGGTGGCGGGTTTCGAGGGTTGTTTACATCAGGTGTATTGGACTATTTTCTTGAAAACCAAATACGATTTCCCTATGTGATCGGCGTATCTATGGGGGCTTGTAATGGTGCATCATACATATCAAATCAACATGGTCGCAATCGTATCGTGAATATAGATTTTGTGAAAGACTCACGTTATATGAGCTATAGGAGACTCTTTTTTAAAGGAGAACTCTTTGGTATGGATTTCATATTTGATGAAATTCCGAGCGGTATTGTTCCCTACGATTTTAAGACGTTTGAAGAATCAGAACAAGTATTTAAAGTTGTGGTGACAGATATAGAGTCAGGTCAGCCAATCTATATTGATAAGGGTGGCAGCATCAGTCTTATGGATGCACTTCAGGCTTCGGCAAGTCTGCCGTTCATTTCAAAGCCTGTTTGGATTGAGAATAAACCGTGTCTTGATGGTGGTATTTCAGACTCAATTCCTATTGAGAAAGCTTTGGAAGATGGTAATGAAAAGGTTGTTATTATACTTACACAACCACGAGATTTTAAAAAGACTGAAACCCATGCGAGCAGCCTTGTAAAACTTTGGTATAGGAAGTATCCTGAGATGAAGAGGCTTCTTTTAGAGCGTCATGAGAATTACAACAAAGCACGTGAAAGAATATTTGAGCTTGAGAGACAAGGACGGGCGTTTTTAATTGAACCGAAAAGTAATATTCCGGCAGGACGTATTGAGAAAGATAGAGACGTACTCGAAGCATCTTTTGCAATGGGATATTTAGCAGCAAAAGAATCTGCAGAGAGACTGGAGCTGTTTTTAAAGACTTAAGGAGTTAAATGAAGTGATTTGTCATCGATATATATATTGTTCGGGTGTCGAAATATTTGTTATAATAACCATGATAACCTTTGAAAGGGGAAAATCATGGTTTCTTTAATGTTAGCAACGATTTGTAGTGCGTCCATTGCATTGGTGTTTAAGTTCTCGGAGAGTCGAAACTTGAATAGATATGCAGTAACAAGTGTAAACTATCTGACTGCAATTATGGTGTCTTTGATGATGATTCTTGCACAAAGTCAGGCGTTTACTTCAATGAAAATGGGCTTGATAATTGGTATTCCAGCTGGATTCTGCTTCTTTTTAGCTTTTGTTTTTTACCAATTAAGCGTAAAAGATAGCGGCGCAGGTCTTGCAGGCATGTTTGGAAAACTCGGAATACTGATGCCGATGCTTCTGTCTCTCATACTGTGGAGAGAATATCCGACATTAATACAAACATTAGGCATACTGTTGGCTGTTGCGGCTATTCTTGTTGTAAGCCTTGGAAATAACGTACGTAGTGGATCGTTTCATTCGGCACTGTTGCTGCTGTTTTTATTTGGCGGGCTATCGGAGTTCTCGAATAAAGTTTTTCAAAAGTACGGCATTTCGGATGAAAAAGCATATTTTCTATTGGTTGTATTCTCTACAGCATTTCTTGTCAGCATGGTCATGTCCATCAGAAGTGGACGAAAGCTTACAAAAGCTGATGTGCTAACGGGTATAGCTGTAGGTATTCCAAATATGTTTTCATCATATTTTCTCATACGAGCACTTGATTTTTTACCAACGGCGGTTGTATTTCCGGTGTATAGCGCAGGCTCAATGACGCTCATAATCATTTTGAGTCGTTTGATTTACAAAGAAGAAATGAATGCTCGCAGTTATGGTGCGGTAGTTATGACTATATTGGCGCTGATCCTGATAAATGCTTAATAGAGGCGTACTAAAGATAGTTTTTTTAAAAAAGGGTATAAAAAAAATGAGCTGGCGCGCCAGCTCATTTTCTATCTCACATCCCTATGAGTTTTGTTTATAATGTTATTATGCAGCTTTTTTAACAGAAGCAGGTGCCTTCTTGAAAATGCCGAAAGGCTTTCCAACTGGAAGGAATGTTCTGTCGAAAGTAGCGTTTAGTACGTTTGCAGCAACACCGTAGAAACCAACCATTGCGATAGCGAATTCGCTGTAAGCAGCAAGTTGGTGACCGAAGTGGCTACCACCAAGTATGCTCATGACAAGACCCAATAACAAGAAGTCGATTAGAACGAAGATGGTGAAAAGAACTTTGTTTGTTTCCATAGAACCGATTGTCATGATAACAGAGAATATCAGGTATCCGACAAAAGCAAAACCAAGTTGCTTAGGATCAGCGGCAGCAGCCATTGACTCACCGAATACGCCGTTTTGGATCATCCAAGACATTGCAACAGAGAACCAGAACATTGAGTAAGCACCAAATGCAGTAGCGCCGAATACATTGCCTTTTTGAGCGTCTTTAAGACAAGCGAATAGCTGTGCAAAAGAGCCTAGGAAAATTGCCCAAGGAACAATAAATGAAGTTCCAGTTGTCAAACCAAGTTTTTGGCTTGAAGCAACAAGCGTAACCATAGCAAGTCCAAATAGACCAAGTGCTGAGGGGTCAGCTGTATAAATTTTTGTTTCGTTAGTATTCATAGTTTTCCTCCTACTTAGTAAATACTCACACCCTTGTATGTTATTTCATATTAAATAAAAAGTCAACGATTCTAATATTCATCTTTGTACATATTTTGAGCTAAATTGGGAATATAATTGTATGGTGAGAGGTATATGGAAGGCGGTTTCAAATGTTTAAATTTTCAGAAAACGAAAATACTGAAATAATGG
>Ga0209379_10000374_pt1 | contig 40455 bp, 37 predicted proteins | sample tdDd001_FD_187124 | JGI IMG/M metagenome (GOLD analysis project Ga0209379, IMG submission 187124) | Marine sediment microbial communities from the Atlantic coast under amendment with organic carbon and nitrate - tdDd00.1 (SPAdes)... | ecosystem: Environmental > Aquatic > Marine > Coastal >... | reverse complement strand
TTTTTCTAAATAGCTAGATGACGCGCCATTTAAGCATTGTTTAGCAATGACACATTTTAGCTCGCGGCTATATTTGGACATAAAAAGACCCCCAATAATTGGTGTCCAACTATTGGGGGTCAGTTCAGTGTGCAGGCTTTTTTATTGCCAGCAGTTTATCGGGCTGTATTCACCGGCCTGATTGAGGCTAAGTATTGCGTAGCCGCTGCCTTCACAACGATCATTGAGCTGAGAATTGATCGGCTGGGCTTTGATGATGTAACTGGTGTCGGTCGCAGAAATCGAAAAACTAAATTGGCGATTATTCGTCTGACAAAAACGGCATCCACCATCAACCAATACCAAGTTAACCGCTGCAAGGTAGCTATTTTGATACTGCCTCTCTAGTTCAATTTGTATTTTGGCTAAATCGCTTATTGCAGCTTTGCGATGAGATTTGAGGATCTGGCTTTGATAGCTTGGATACGCAATGCTGGCGATGATAGCGACTATTGCAGCGACCGCTAATAATTCGATCAGTGTCATCCCTTCTGGTCTACTCTTTGTTCGTTTATACCATTTCATTTTAACCACTCCCGAAGTTTGCCTATTTCCGTGCTGACTATTTTTGTCTCCTGATAGTCTCGGAACAAGAATGGTTTTGAGCGAACATGGGCTTACATGACAAGTTGGAAAACATCTCGCGGATTAACTTTTCTCGAGCAACTCATAGTCTGCGGTTTAGTCGTACTCATGTTGTCTCTGGCTGTGCCAGGCTTCGGTCAGATGAGTGCTGCGCTGCAGATGAGGCGAGCGGTTAGTGAACTTAAGGGCTTTATGGACCAGAGTCGATCCGAAGCTTTTCTACGTAATCAGGATCTTTGGGCGCATATTTCCGATACGAGTGATGCAACATCAAAAGGTTACTGGAAACTGACTCTGACCAACTCAGAGTGGGCAGGGGAAGGGGAGGTAATTTTGGTGATCGACAGTCGCTCATTCCCATCCATAGCGATTGATTGGAACTACAGCGTTGATCAAATCAAATTTGATACTCAACGAGGACGAGTGAAGAACGGAACGCTTAGCTTATATCTTGTCGGTGATGAGCAGCAAATGCTGCGCGTAAAGAGCTCATTTTCTAATAATCGAGTGATGATTTGTGGTGTTGGGGAAGCGCGGTTTGGTTATTCAGTCTGTTAAGCGCCGCTCTCAAACTGGCTTATCTATGCTTGAGGTCTTGGTTGGCTCCCTGATAGGCCTGATGACTCTGGCAGTGATAGGGGCAGTATTTGTTGGAGGATTAAGGCTGGCAGAACACAACAGTAAGCGTTTACTACTAATACAAAGCCTGTCGATAGCTATGGAACAAATTAAGCGGGATGTCCGGCGAGCTGGATTTAACGATGGACAAGGGGTTGCCGTTAAGCTTTCCGGCAGCCTAGATACAATTTATGTCGACGAGGAAAGCAGTCAATTGGGTTACGTCTATCGACTGGTCTCTTCCGCTCAAGGGACATATCGTAATGTTGTGTTTAAGCATCAGGCCTCATCGAGCGCCTCAATAGGAAATCAACTCAAGGTGTGTGAGAAATACTCGTCAACACCTTTATCTATAACTAGCGCCGCACTGTCAGGTTGGGAAGGCAATTGTTACAACCTGTTCGATCCAAACCAAATATCGATCACGAGTTTCGAGGTCTCGAGTGAAGTCGTCAGCGATGACCAGCATATCTCGGTGGGTATCGTTGGCCACCTGTTACGAGAGCCAGCAGTGAGTCACAGTGCCGAGATTAGGGTGGCTGGGAGAAACTAGCTATGAACCTAATTAGGGGGCGGGGTGCTTTAACACTTGTGATGAGTTCCATTTTATTAGCGGGAGTGCTAGTGGTTGCGCTAGTCCAACTTCAGGTTTACGTACAACAGAGGTTTGAGTTTGCCATCAAGGGTGCAAAGGCACTGAGTCTGGCTGAACAAAAATTAGAATGGCTACGCAGCTCACCAGAGCTCTCATCAGAACTTCCACCTTCAGAGTCATCGTTACCTGTCAGTGATTCAGTTGTTGTGGATGATTCATCTTTTGTGGTGAGGTTGCAGTTGGAAAATGATTCGGTAGTAGCAAAGCTTTACCGAGTTAATGTTGAAGTAGAGTGGCTGGATCGACTCGGTGAACCCCACACTGTTAGGTTAACAACCATGCTTTCTACGTATAGTGAATCTATAGGTGATTAGTTTAATATTGATAGCATCGCGAGTTTTACTATGTAAAAGCAAGATCTATGTTTTATGTTTTGGTTTCAGAATTGTTTCATATCATGGGGTGGTTGTGTGTTGTCTTTGTTGCACGCTGATGGCGTTTTTGCAAAATATGTCTCCAATTATGGAAAAAGCTATAGAATCTTGTGCTTTTATTAAGGCTATTTTATAGAATGAACGGTGAATCATAGGCTGACAAAAAAACAACAAGAAGCCTTAGGCAACAACATCACATATGGAGTTACCATGAGTAACCAAGCAGTAAATCAGGCACCATCCTCGAAGCCGAGTGGGATGGATCGCTTCTTAAACTTTATCGAACGCGCAGGTAACAAGATCCCAGATCCTGCAATTTTGTTTTTCTGGGCACTGGTTATTACCTGGGCTACGTCAGCGTTGCTCTCCAACGTTACGTTTGACCTTATTAACCCACGTTCGGGTGAAGCGCTTGCAATCAATAACCTTTTGACTGGCGAATCTTTAGCAAGCTTCCTCGCGAACATGGTGACAACTTTCACTGGTTTTGCTCCACTAGGCATCGTACTAGTCGCAATGCTAGGTGTTGGTGTCGCTGACTCTTCTGGCTTTATTACTACTGGCCTTAAGAAGATGCTTAACTTCACTCCAGCTAAGCTTCTTACTCCGATGCTTATTCTGGTTGCGATCGTTTCGCATACAGCAGCAGATGCGGGCTACGTTCTTGTTATTCCACTAGGTGGTATCATCTTCCACGCAGCTGGTCGTCACCCATTAGCGGGTATCGCAGCAGCGTTTGCGGGTGTATCAGGTGGTTTCTCTGCAAACTTTATCCCTTCAGGTATCGACCCTCTACTCGCTGGCTTCACTCAAACAGCTGCACAGGTTCTTGACCCAGAGTACGTAGTTAACCCATTAGCAAACATCTTCTTCACAGGTCTATCTTCAGTGATCATTGTTGCAATCGGTTGGTACGTAACTGAGAAAATCATCGAACCTCGTCTGGCAAAAACGCCTATCGATGAAGATGCAGAAAAAGCACCGGATCTGGGCTCTTTCACAGAGTTAGAATCAAAAGCGTTCCGCTACGCTGGTTGGGCGATGATGGCAGGTATTGCTGTTCTTATTGCGGCAATTATTCCTGAAAACTCAGCACTACGTTCTCCTCAAGGTGAAATTACAGCGTTCTCTGCACCGCTAATGAAGTCGATCGTTCCATTGATCTTCATTCTGTTCATCATTCCAGGTTACGTATACGGTAAAGTTTCTGGCACGTTCAAGACAAGTAACGACATCATCAAAGCGATGGCGGATACTATGTCTACTATGGGCGCGTACATTGTAATGTCGTTCTTCTGTGCTCAGTTCCTATCTGCGTTTGCTCAGTCAAACATTGGTACTATGCTGGCTCTATACGGCGCTCAAGGTCTGAAAGCGATGAACCTACCAGGTGAAGCAACGATCATTGGTATGATTCTTCTGACTGCGTCAGTGAACCTGCTAATTGGTTCAGCGTCTGCGAAGTGGGCTCTGATTGGTCCAATTCTGGTTCCAATGCTAATGGCTGTTGGTATCTCTCCTGAGCTATCTCAGGCAGCTTACCGTGTAGGTGACTCTGTATCGAACATCATTTCACCTCTGATGGTATTCTTCCCACTAGTTGTGGTTTACTGTCAGCGCTACGTGAAGTCGACAGGTATCGGTACTCTAGCATCACTAATGATGCCATTCTCGATCGCAATGCTGATTGGTTGGTCTATCTTCCTGGTTGCTTACTGGATGCTAGGCATTCCACTAGGTATCCAAGCACCATACACATACACGATGTAAAGACTGTCGTATTTGGTGCTGCAGCAGTTGTTAGCTGCGCAACACTAACTATTAGGTATTCGATATTGAAAGCGCTGGTCGAGAGACTGGCGCTTTTTTTGATCGTTGGAGAACACTGCGTTTCGAGATCGGGCTGCGCCCTGCGAGATGTTAGAACGCTTCGCTACTCGCGCTCCCTTCCCCTCTCGCTTGGTTACAGGTAAAATCACAAACCCACAGCACTTTGCTAGACTTTGGAGCCCTCTGTGTCTGAATCCCAATTTACCCCTCAAGATGAACTGTTTATGCGTCGTGCAATGGAGCTTGCTCAGCATGCAGAAGAGCAAGGCGAAGTGCCGGTTGGTGCCGTATTGGTCAAAGACGGTGAAATCATTGCTGAAGGGTGGAATGAATCGATTGGCAGCCACGATGCCACTGCCCATGCAGAGATGCAGACGATTCGTAAAGCAGGTCTGGCGCTAGAAAACTACCGACTACTTGATACGACGCTGTATGTAACGTTAGAGCCTTGCCCTATGTGTGCAGGCGCGTTGTTACACAGCCGTGTTAAGCGCATTGTTTTTGGAGCCCCGGATCTTAAGGCGGGTGCCGCAGGGACGGTGCTCAATCTGTTTGAGCATCAGGCAGCGTACCACTATGCAGATGTTGAGCAGGGGCTACTTGAGGATGAGTGTCGGGTACAACTGCAATCTTTCTTTAAACGTCGACGTAAAGAGAAGAAGAAAGAGCGCAAAGCAACACGTTTTACACGTATGCATGAAGCTAAGAAAGGGCAGAGTAAGGAGCAGTGAGGTTTTTTAAGCAAACATCTTACGCTTAAGATGTTTGCTGTAGATGGCTATGCAGCGCAGATTAGCTGCATGAACGCACGGTGACGTGCAATGACTTTTTTCTTGTTGTTGCTAAGCATACGCTTACGACGATTTGCAGTAACTGTCTTGTTAAGGCGTTTCGACTGCATTCTACGTTTAAGCATAAAACAACCTCCTATTATGGTTTAAGTTGAATCAACTGCGCTACTACTGTAAAGCATTTGATTTTCTGACGATAGACGTCTTATACCCCGCAATTGTTACAATTTTAAGAAACTTCGCAAGTGATCTTGAACACGATATTATCTATCGGTAGAGGGATAAGAGTTGGCTGCGCAGTTTTTGAACAAAACTACGCAGCAGGAAGTGGATTAGTTGTCTGAGTTAGGCTCTGTCTGCGGTTGTGACTCAACCTGTTCCGGTTGCTCCTCTGAGCTTGGGCTCGCTTCCGGTTCTGCTATTTCAGGCAACTGAATGACCACCAAGTCATCAACACTGACATCGTTGTTTTCGACGGTCTGTTGCTCGACATGGCCGATAATACTCTGGTAGTAGCGGCGAATATTTTCAACGTAATTGCGAGCCTCATCTCCACGGGCAAAGCCGTAGCGAGTCTGACTGTAGTATTTCTTCTGACGCAAGAGCGGAAGACGATCTTTTACGTCTGACCATGCATCTGGGTTACCACCTTGTTTCTTGGTCAGGCGACGAGCATCCATCATATGACCATAGCCGACGTTATATGACGCCAGAGCAAACCAAATTTTTTCGTGTTCATCGATAGAGTCTGGAATGCGTGACACCATGCGGCGAAGGTACTCAACACCACCACGGACTGACTGCTCAGGATCAAGGCGGTTAGTTACCCCAACACTTTTCGCTGTCGGTAGGGTAAGCATCATCATGCCGCGCACACCTGTAGGGGATTTGGCTTTTGGATTCCAGTGGGACTCCTGATAAGCCAGTGCCGCCACCAGACGCCAGTCGAACTCATCAGAATATTTTTTAAATAGCGGTGACCATTTAGGCAGCTTTGAATCCAGCGCACGGATAAACGCGCGCGTGTCGACGTAGTCGAAGCTACCAATATGACCTATGTATTTCTCTTCAAGTGAAGCCAGATGACTTGACTGTTTTACCGCACCAAAGAACTCAATTAACAGCGCATAAAGACTTTCATCTTGCGAGCGACGTAAGAACCAGGAAATGGGTTGGTCTTCGGTTAGCTCAAACGCTAGCGCGATATCAGGGTAGATACGTTGGGATAGTGAAATCTCCACCGAGTCCGCGACGGTATAGCGCAGTTCACCTGCAGAGACTTGTTTCAACAGATCGTTAACGTCGGCATTCGCATCGATATCGTAAGAGAATTCAGGTTGTTTGGCCTGAATCGAAGACAAAGTACGGTTAAAGTGAGAATCGCTAACGATTTTAAGTACGTCTTCACCACCATTTTCTTCGATGAGTTCGGCTTGTTTTTTTAACAGTTGTTCGAGGTTTCTCGGACGCCAACTGCCTTTCTTATATACGACCTGCTGACTGACGTAATAGTACGCAGGGCCTGGACGAAATAGCTTAAGACGTTCCGGAGACTGACTCAGTCCCGCAGCAATGATATCGATCTCACCGTTTTCCAATGCAGGGTAAAGGCTCGAAATACGATAAGCCGGTTTCATCTCAAGCTGGACACCGAGCTCATTAGCGAACTCTCGTGCTAACTCGTAATCAAGTCCCGCAGGGCCATCTGGGCCGATATAGTAAGAGAGCTGGTTGTTCAGAGTGCCGACACGTAGAACGCCGCGCTCTTTAATCAGGTCCAACTCGCTCTTTGGTTCGGATTCAATTTGGCAACCAGACAGCACTAACGCACTGAACAACAATACGCTGAGTGACTTAATTTGGTTTAAGTAATGCTTTTTCATTAACGACAATCTCATACATCCAGTAGGGCATTTATATCAAAGTGTCATGACAAGGCAAGATAATCAGTCAGGCTTCGGGATAACTGTTCTCGATATTGGGAATTCTGGTGTATCTCTAATTTGACAAAAAAAATGACGCAAACGGTTGCTTTTGGTGTTACATCACAAAAACAATTGCTATATAATGCGCTCGCAACACAGAGGTGGAATCGGCATAAGTTCGAAGTAAAACAGTCTAACCCACTGAATTTATTCCAATATCACCTCAGGTCATTAGACCTTAACCAATTGCATAAGAGACCTAAGCACATGAGAATTTTTCGTGGCTCCCCAGCTCTATCTGAATTTCGTGTTAACAAGCTTCTAGAGCTTTGTCGTGAACTAAGTCTGCCAGTAACTGGCATCTACGCAGAGTTCGCTCATTTTGCTGAACTATCAGCTGATCTTGACGCGTCTGAAGTTGAGAAACTAGAAAAACTACTGACTTACGGTCCAACAATTGAAGAGCATGCGCCTGAAGGTCTGCTTCTACTTGCGACTCCTCGTCCGGGCACTATCTCTCCTTGGTCTTCTAAGTCTACAGATATCGCTAATAATTGTGGTCTGGATAAAGTTGTCCGTCTAGAGCGCGGCACCGCTTACTACATCGAAACGTCAAGCGAGCTTTCAGAACTTCAACTGGTTGAGCTAAAAGCTGTCCTGCACGACCGTATGATGGAAGTGATCTTTACGGATTTCGATTCTGCTCAGGCACTATTCCAGGTTGCAGAGCCTGCACCAGTTGCGGATGTTGATCTACTCACAGGTGGTCGTGCTGCGCTTGAAAACGCAAACGTTACCCTTGGTCTGGCACTGGCTGATGATGAAATCGAATACCTTTACGATGCGTTCGTTAACAAACTAGACCGCAACCCAACAGACATCGAACTTATGATGTTTGCTCAGGCGAACTCAGAGCATTGTCGCCACAAGATCTTTAACGCAGACTGGACTATCGACGGCGTGAAGCAAGAGAAGTCTCTGTTCAAGATGATCAAAAATACGTTTGAAGTGACTCCAGATAACGTGCTGTCTGCCTACAAAGATAATGCAGCGGTAATGGTTGGTTCTGATGTTGGTCGTTTCTTCCCTAACCCAGAGACTCGCCAATACGGTTACAGCCACGAGAAAGCGCATATCCTTATGAAGGTGGAAACGCACAACCACCCAACGGCTATCTCTCCATGGCCGGGCGCTTCTACGGGTTCTGGCGGCGAAATCCGTGATGAAGGCGCAACAGGTATTGGTGGTAAGCCAAAAGCGGGTCTGGTGGGTTTCACAACGTCTAACCTACGTATTCCAGGTTTTGAACAGCCTTGGGAAACAGATTTCGGTAAGCCGGGTCGTATTGTTAATGCGCTAGATATCATGCTGGAAGGTCCACTAGGTGGCGCTGCATTCAACAACGAATTTGGTCGTCCAAACCTACTTGGTTACTTCCGTACTTACGAAGAGAAAGTCAACTCTCACGCTGGTGAAGAGATCCGTGGTTACCACAAACCAATCATGATTGCTGGTGGTATGGGTAACATCCGCGAAGAGCACGTGCAGAAGAAAGAGATCCCGGTAGGCGCAAGCCTGATCGTTCTTGGTGGCCCTGCAATGAACATCGGTCTTGGTGGCGGTGCGGCGTCATCTATGGCGTCAGGTCAGTCTGCTGAAGATTTGGATTTCGCTTCAGTGCAGCGTGAAAACCCAGAGATGGAACGTCGTTGTCAGGAAGTGATTGACCGTTGTTGGCAGCTTGGTGAAGCCAACCCTATTGCATTTATCCATGATGTGGGCGCAGGTGGTATCTCTAACGCACTTCCGGAGCTTGTTGATGATGGTGAACGTGGCGGTATCTTCCAACTGCGTGACGTACCAAATGACGAACCGGGTATGAGCCCACTAGAAATCTGGTGTAATGAATCGCAAGAGCGTTACGTTCTGGCTGTAGCACCGGAGAACATGGACGAATTTGATGCAATCTGTAAGCGTGAACGTGCACCATATGCAGTGGTCGGTGTTGCGACAGAAGAGCGCGACCTGAAACTAGAAGATTCACACTTCGACAACACACCAATTGATATGCCAATGGATGTACTGTTAGGTAAAACGCCTAAGATGCACCGCGATGCGCAGACACTAAAAGCCAACAACCCAGCGGTTAACCGTGATGGTATCGAGCTGAATGAAGCGGTAGACCGTGTACTGCGTCTGCCAACAGTAGCTGAGAAGACGTTCCTTATCACTATTGGTGACCGCACGGTAACTGGCCTTGTTGCACGTGACCAGATGGTAGGTCCTTGGCAGGTGCCTGTCGCGAACTGTGCGGTAACAGCTGCAAGCTACGATACGTACCACGGTGAAGCAATGTCGATGGGTGAGCGTACTCCGGTTGCTCTACTAGACTTTGGTGCCTCTGCTCGTTTGGCAGTAGGTGAAGCGATCACTAACATCGCAGCGACAAACATCGGTGATATCAAGCACATCAAACTGTCGGCAAACTGGATGTCTCCGGCGGGTCACCCGGGCGAAGATGCTGGTCTTTACGAAGCGGTGAAAGCGGTAGGTGAAGAACTTTGTCCGGCACTTGGCCTGACTATCCCGGTTGGTAAAGACTCTATGTCGATGAAGACTAAGTGGGAAGATAATGGCGAGCAGAAAGAAGTCACTTCGCCACTGTCTCTAATCATCACAGCCTTTGCTCGTGTTGAAGATGTTCGTAAGACAATCACTCCTCAGCTTCGTACCGATAAGGGCGATACTAGCCTGGTTGTTATCGACCTTGGTAATGGCAAGAATCGTCTGGGCGCAACAGCACTAGCACAGGTTTACAAGCAGCTAGGTGATAAGCCAGCTGATGTCGATAACGCAGAGCAGCTAAAAGGCTTCTACCAGGGTATTCAGGCGCTAGTCGCGAAAGATCAGGTAGTGGCATACCACGATAAGGGTGATGGCGGTCTGTTTGTTACTTTGGCTGAGATGGCATTTGCTGGTCACTGTGGCGTGAAAGCTGATATTGCTGCGTTGGGCGAAGATACACTGGCTGCACTATTCAACGAAGAGTTAGGTGCGTTAATTCAGGTTAAGAACGACGATCTGGACGCAGTGCTTTCTACGCTGGCTGCAAATGGTCTTGAAGCATGCTCACACGTCATTGGTTCAGTGGAAGCATCTGATGAATTGGTCATCAAGTCTGGTGACACCGTAGTTATTGAGCGTAACCGTACTGAACTACGTACTATCTGGGCAGAGACTACGCATAAGATGCAGGGCCTACGTGATAACCCGGCATGTGCTGACCAGGAGTTCGCGGCTAAGAAAGATAACTCGGACCCGGGTCTGAACGTTAAACTAAGCTACGACGTTAATGAAGATATTGCAGCGCCGTATATTGCGACAGGTGCTAAGCCTAAGATGGCAATCCTACGTGAACAGGGCGTTAACTCTCATGTTGAAATGGCCGCTGCGTTCGACCGTGCTGGTTTCGAAGCAACAGATATCCACATGAGCGATATTCTGACAGGTCAGGCTGTTCTGGAAGAGTACCAAGGTCTGGTTGCGTGTGGCGGTTTCTCTTACGGTGACGTACTAGGCGCTGGTGAAGGCTGGGCTAAGTCTATCCTGTTCAATGAGCAGGCGCGTAACCAGTTTGAAGGTTTCTTTAAACGTGAAGATACTTTCTCTCTTGGTGTGTGTAACGGCTGTCAGATGCTGTCTAACCTGAAAGAGTTAATTCCGGGTGCAGAGTTCTGGCCACGTTTTGTTCGTAACGAATCAGAGCGTTTTGAAGCCCGTTTCAGCCTGGTTGAAGTACAGAAGTCTGACTCTGTATTCTTCGACGGCATGGAAGGTTCTCGTATGCCAATCGCAGTGTCACACGGTGAAGGTCGCGTAGAAGTTCGCGATGCAGACCATCTGGCAGCGATTGAAGCATCAGGTACGGTTGCAGTTCGTTACGTGGATAACCACGGCAACCCAACGCAGCAATACCCGAATAACCCGAATGGTTCACCTAACGCAATCACAGGTCTGACGACGACTGACGGCCGTGTAACCATCATGATGCCTCACCCAGAGCGTGTATTCCGCACCGTTGCTAACTCTTGGGCTCCAGAAGGCTGGGGTGAGAATGGCGCTTGGATGCGTATGTTCCAGAATGCACGTAAGAACGTAGGTTAATCGCAGCAGCGAAACGAGTTTTTAAAGCATATTGAAAAGCGCTGGTTGAGAGACCAGCGCTTTTTTTAGGTGCAGTTATAGAGAGCGCTTCCGCTTCGAGAACGGACTTCGTCCTTTGAGAGGTTGGGGTTGGTCGAATCGTGATAGAACCTTTGATGTAAAGGTGTTGACAGAACTTGTCTCTGCGAAGAGATAATTTTCTCGCCTCTCGCCTCTCGCCTCTCGCCTCTCGCCTCTCGCCTCTCGCCTCTCGCCTCTCGCCTCTCGCCTCTCGTAAAAAACTTGCAGCGTTACGCGCTCTTTTATGCTCTAATACCGCGCTTACCAAGGGATGGTGTTAAACAGCTCAGCTTAGATGGAGTTATCAAGTTGACCGAATCCCTGATTAATCCCTTAGGAAATGAATTAAATGTCTAAAAATCCAAAATTTGCTATTCGCACTACTGAAAAACGTAACGGCTGGTCTGCTGAAATCACTCGTCAGGTGACTTCTCGTAAGACGGTTGTTTCTAAGCGTGAAATGGGTTTTGAAAGCCAAGAGCTAGCTCAAGAGTGGGCTGAGAAAGAACTTGCTGGCTTCGTAAAAAACCAGGCAGAGCGCAACGATCGTAAAGCTGTACAACGTCAAGAGCGTTTAGAGCGCGAAGCTCGTCTGGCACGTGAAGCTGAAGAGAAAAAAGCACGTCGTCTGGCTGAGCGTGAAGCACAAGCTGATGACGAAGAGTAATTGCTACTCTTAGTTGAAAAAAAACCGCCAATCGGCGGTTTTTTTGTATCTGGAAACGGGCAGTTATCGAAACTGGCCTGCGTCCGGTAGGAAGTCAAAGCCAGCGGTAGCGAGTTTAGTTTGCAATGCGGCTTTATCGATATCGAAATAAGCAACCAGCTTGTCGAGATCGCCACCGAAATCATCACGCAATTTCATGTTAACGATACTCATCAGCATAACTGGGTCCATCGACTCAAAATTAGCTAAGTTCATTACTTATCCTCAAAATCTGAAATCAGCAGGTTTGCCGCAGCAAACGCCGCTTTTTCACGCGCTTCCATAGGTAGCGATTCATCCGCTGCAATGTCGTTTAGTGCTTTGATAGCACATGAGATAGCTTGAGGGATGTAAGCTTGATCACCACTACCGATCTGAGCGTAGAGCTCACGAATCAAATCACAACAGCCGTATACTTGCATGGCTTTAACTCCAATAAATAATAACTGCTGTAAAATATACACAGTCGCTTAAAGAAACTCAAAGCACCGAGTTGTCCTAGCTCAAGAGTTACTAGTGGCTGTTGGATATCTGCTCAATGTCATGCCCCTTGAAGCTGTTGCTCAAGCTGAAAAGTCACTTCTGGTGACAGTTGTAACTGTTTAGCCAGCTCTTGCAGGTAAGCCTTTTCCATAAAGTTCTGCTCATCGACCACGATCAATGAAGCGAGATAAATCTCAGATGCTTGTTGAGGTGACTGTGCTAAACGAGCCACTTCCACAGGGTCGAGAGGTTTGTTCAGTTCAGCATGAAGCAGGCTTTGTAACTGTTGGTCAGCACCTGCTTGTTTAAGCGTACTTTCGATACGCTCCATCTCTTGTTGATCAACATGACCATCTGCTTTTGCAGCGGCAATCATCGCCTTGATGATCAGTTCACTGTGGATGTTGTCGCTGGCGTCGAAGCTATCTTGTTGAGTCGCTTGATTTGAACCGTCCGGATTCCTGCTCTGATAGTCGTTATAAACTTTGTACGCTAATGCCCCTAAGGCTGCGACACCGCCAATCTTTAGCGCATTTTTGCCGACTTTCTTACCCAGTTTTTTACTTTTCTTTGAACCCATTAGCAGGCTAACTAAACCGCCACCGACGGCGCCTGCACCCAGTGACTTAAGAGTCCCAGAATTAGATTGCTGTTTTATCTGCTGCTGGCCCTGTTTGACAAGGTCTGAGTTAAGTGCCTGATTGAGTAAACCTTTTAGATCCATAATGAGCCTCCGTTATTTATAACGACGATAACAGGGTGAATATGAATAGAAGATTAATGTGGAAGTGCAGAGATAAAAAAGACGAGCACTGAGCTCGCCTTATCGATTGTTGCTGGTGGTTTAGTCTTCAGCGTAACCGTGGATACCGAGTAAGTTACCATCCAGGTAGGCTTCTTTGCCGTCTTTCATTTGCAGACGTTCTTCAACCAACCATTTTACGACCATAGGGTAGATACGGTGCTCTTGAGTCTGAACACGCTCAGTTAAGCTTTCAACGCTGTCTTCATCAAAGATTGGCACTTTGGCTTGCAGAATAACCGGACCGCCGTCAAGTTGTTCAGTGACGAAATGAACACTAGTACCGTGTTCTTCGTCGCCTGCGTGAATAGCACGCTGGTAGGTATTCAAACCAGGGTATTTAGGCAGTAGAGAAGGGTGGATGTTGATCATTCGACCCATGTAGTGGCGAACGAATTCGCCACTTAGAATACGCATGTAGCCAGCGAGCACGATGACATCAGGTTTGTATTCATCGATCTGCTTCATCAACTCATGATCAAAAGCATCGCGGGTATCGAAGCTTTTAGGATCAAGGAAGTGCGCTCCGGCACCAGCCTTTTTAGCACGCTCTAGCGCATACGCTTCAGCCTTGTTTGAAAACACGGCTGTGACGCGGCCGCCAGTAATGCTGGTCTCACAAGCATCAATGATTGCCTGTAAGTTTGAGCCATTTCCTGATACTAAAACAACGATACTTTTCATACTTATTTGATCTCTACCTGTTCTTCACTAGCTTGAGCATCAGCGATTTCACCAATTACCCATGCGTTTTCGCCTTCAGCTTTCAATAGCTCGACAGCAGCGTCTGCCTGATCTTTAGGTAGAGCAACAACAAGACCAACACCACAGTTAAATGTACGGTACATCTCGTGAGTTGTTACGTTGCCTTTTTCCTGTAGCCATTTGAAGATGATTGGCCACTCCCAGCTGTTGCCATCAACAACGGCTTTAGTACCTTGAGGAAGAACGCGTGGAATATTTTCCCAGAAACCACCACCTGTGATGTGAGAAATAGCATGAATATCGTGCTTCTCAATCATCTTAAGTGCTGATTTGATGTAAATTTTAGTTGGCTCTAGCAGGTGCTCGCCGATAGTGCGACCTGCAAGTTCTTCGTTCTTATCTGCACCGGATACTTCCAGGATCTTGCGGATAAGTGAGTAGCCGTTTGAGTGTGGGCCACTAGAACCTACTGCGATTAGTGCATCACCGGCAGCAACCTTAGTGCCATCGATAACGTCTTCTTTTTCTACTACGCCAACACAGAAGCCTGCTACGTCGTAGTCTTCGCCTTCGTACATACCTGGCATTTCAGCAGTCTCGCCACCAATCAGGGCACAACCAGCCTGAACACAGCCGTCAGCAATACCTGATACCACGTCTGCAGCCGTATCAACATCCAGTTTGCCCGTCGCGTAGTAGTCGAGGAAGAATAGTGGCTCTGCGCCTTGAACGATAAGGTCGTTAACACACATTGCAACAAGGTCGACACCGATGGTGTCATGCTTTTTCATATCCAAAGCAAGACGCAGTTTAGTCCCTACACCGTCAGTACCTGATACCAATACTGGTTGCTTATATTTAGTTGGTAGTTCACACAATGCGCCAAAACCACCAATTCCACCCATTACTTCTGGGCGACGTGTACGTTTTACAGCACCTTTGATACGGTCAACAAGCGCGTTGCCTGCATCGATATCAACGCCAGCGTCTTTATAGCTAAGAGATGTGTTATCAGCACTCACAGGGAAGTCCTCGGTTTTAAGTTGGATATGAAAACGGCGCTATTCTAACAGTGGATAAACCTATATAGCAAACGTTTGCGCAAGTTTTTTCTTTTGCTCTATGACAAGAAATTGAGAACGAAATCGTTTATAATCTGGAGGTTTGTTTAAATTTTACCTTATATCCGGAGATGGAAATGAAAGTTGTTGAAGTAAAACACCCTCTTGTGAAGCACAAACTTGGTCTAATGAGAGAAGGTGATATCAGCACTAAGCGCTTTCGTGAGCTAGCAACAGAAGTTGGTAGCCTATTAACATATGAAGCGACAGCGGATTTTGAAACGGAAAAAGTGACCATTGAAGGTTGGAACGGTCCTGTTGAAGTAGACCAAATCAAAGGTAAAAAAGTAACAGTAGTGCCAATCCTACGTGCTGGTCTGGGCATGATGGACGGTGTTCTTGAGCACATGCCAAGTGCACGTATCAGTGTTGTTGGTATCTACCGTGACGAAGAAACGCTAGAGCCAGTACCATACTTCAATAAGCTTGCGTCTAACATGGACGAGCGTATTGCTCTTGTTGTAGACCCAATGCTTGCAACTGGCGGCTCTATGATCGCAACTATCGACCTACTAAAAGAGAAAGGTTGTAAAGCTATCAAGGTTCTTGTTCTTGTTGCTGCACCAGAAGGTATTGAAGCTCTAGAAAAAGCACACCCAGATGTAGAGCTATACACTGCGGCAATCGATGAGAAGCTAAACGACAAAGGCTACATCGTTCCTGGTCTGGGCGACGCTGGCGACAAGATCTTCGGTACGCTATAAGCGACGATGTTAAGTTATTGAGAAGAGAGCCTTTGGGCTCTCTTTTTTTTGTCCTACGAAAATCTAGAACGCTGCGTTCAGAGAATCGAGACCGGACTGCGTCCTGCGAGAATTTAGAACGGGCTGCGCCCTTCGAGAGGTGCACGTTATAGATGCTGAGTAGGTATATGATACAGAGTTTTTTACGTCTAAAATCTAGAAAAAAGGTTGACGCTTTCACGTCAACCTTCCAAGATTTTCTCGCTTCTCGCTTCTCGCTTCTCGCTTCTCGCTTCTCGCTTCTCGCTTCTCGCTTCTCGCTTCTCGCTTCTCGCTTCTCGCTTCTCGCTTCTCGCTTCTCGCTTCTCGCTTCTCGCTTCTCGCTTCTCGCTTCTCGCTTCTCGCTTCTCGCTTCTCGCTTCTCGCTTATTTCTTCAAACTCAACGTGCCGCCTTTTGGCTTAGCTGGGCTCTGTGCTTTATCTGAAGCAGGCTTATAGAAAGTCTTGCCTTTAGCCGGCTTACCTTTTGGCTCACTTTGTTTATCGCTGTTGCGACCCTTCTTAGAGTTTGGTGCGTGACGGAACTCGTCGGCGTTGCGGCCTTTAAAGGTGCGTTGTTTTTGGTTGCGGCGAGCTTTTGATTCCTGATTTTCTTCGCGGCTATCGAAGAGCTTAGCATCCGTCGCGCGGCGGATACGTTTACCTTTAGCGTCCATCTTTGATGCTTCTTCTGTGCCGCTCGAGTCTTCACACATCGCCAGGATCTCAGCAACTTCTGCATCTGTTAGGTAGCGCCATTGACCGTTTGGAATACCATCAAGTGAGATGTTCATAATACGAACGCGACGCAGTTTAAATACTTCGTAGCCTAGTGCTTCACACATGCGGCGGATCTGACGGTTCAAGCCTTGAGTCAGTACGATACGGAAAGAGTACTTAGTCTCTTTTTCCACTTTACAAGGTAGAGTGACAGTATCGAGAATATTGACGCCTGATGACATCTTTTTAATGAAGTCATCACTGATTGGTTTGTCGACGCGAACAACATACTCTTTTTCGTGGTTGTTACCAGCACGAAGGATTTTGTTTACGATGTCGCCATCGTTGGTTAGGAAGATAAGACCGTCAGATGGTTTATCCAGACGACCGATCGGAAAGATACGTTTTTTGTGGCCGACAAAATCGACAATATTACCTGGGATATCACGTTCAGTAGTACAGGTAATACCGGTTGGCTTGTTGAGAGCGATATAGATTGGTTTGTCGCTAGCTGCTGCAATTGGCTTATCATCGACACGAACGTCGTCACCTGATTGCACTTTTGTGCCCATTTCCGGGATTTTACCATTGATGGTTACTCGGCCTTGTTCAATAAGACGGTCCGCTTCACGACGTGAGCAAAAGCCAGTCTCACTGATGAATTTATTTAGGCGTTTACCAGTATCTTGTGACATGTTGTTCTCCTAACGTTTCACAACGGCGGTTAATAAAATGTGCTGACGAAAATATCAGCACATGAAGGGCGCGCATTCTAGCACTGTGTGAGCGGTTAACCCAATCGTTTTTGATGACGCTCGCGAGTTTCTATCTTTTTCTCGGCACTTTTTCTTAGCAATACATAGACAGCACCTGTACCACCATGGAAACGCTGTGCGCTATGGACACACTGAACTTCCTTTATTTGCATCAGCCATTGGGCGACGAAGCTTTTCATTAGTGCTGGTGGATTAGAGCGTTCGCCCTTGCCATGAACAATAACCACGGTACGAATATCCATTCGCATACACTGTTTTAGAAACTTAACGACTTCATCACGCGCTTGTTCAAGTGTACGTTTATGCAAGTCTAGTCTGGCCTGAATAGGATACTTGGCGAGACGCAACTTTTTATATACCCCGTCCTGTACACCGTCGCGCTTGAACTCAATGATATCGTCAGGCTTGATCATCTCTGCATGATCAATAGAAAGGTATTCAGGGTCGTCTTCGGTTAACCAGATGGCAGCTTCGCGTTTAGCGAGTTGAGCATCAGTCACTTGGTGGTTTTTTTTGTGTTCGGTTGTGTCTTGCTTGATAGGTTTCACATCCCCCATCATTTGTTGAAACAGACCGAAATCATCGTCTTGAGACATAGCGACATCACTGCATGGGAAATTAATAACAATATTATACCCAACAGGGAAAGGGAGAGGTCAAGATTTTGTAGTGCGGAAATAAAAAACCGAAGCAGACAAGGTATCTACTTCGGTGCATAGCGAATTATCTATTCCGAGAAATAGGGCTAAGCGATTCTAGTGAGGAGATTTGTCGTTCATCACTTTGTAGATGATGAAACCGCCATAGAATAGCATTAGACCTAAGGCCCCAAAGATAACAATCATTGATGATAGACCTACCGCATTACCAAATAGGAGATCAAGCCAAAAGTCCATAGTTCCTCCATTGACTACAAAGTGTGATGACAGGGGTTAAGGTAAACCTTGGTTAAATATGCAACACTGATCTGGATCAATTGTTGTTATTAGGTTGCGAATTTGTTTGTCTTGATGTGTTTTTGCTCACACTTTGTCGCCCGTCGATGATGTTTTAGTCAATCGGACTTAATTTTTCAAAAAGTTACCTAAAATGGCTTGCGTAAATGCTGAGAATCCGTAATATACGCTTCCGTTGACGGGGATAACTCCTCAGAAAACATTCTCGGTGAATAGCGCAGCTTGGTAGCGCATCTGGTTTGGGACCAGAGGGTCGGGGGTTCGAATCCCTCTTCACCGACCATCTTTAGAAAGCCTGCTTTTATAGCAGGCTTTCGTCGTTTTGAGGCTTTCTGAATCTAGAACGCTTCGCTCCGAGAGTCGAGAAATTAGAACGCTGCGCTTCGAGAACGGACTTCGTCCTACGAGAATTTAGAACGGGCTGCGCCCTTCGAGAGGTGCACGTTATAGATGATGAGTAGGTATCTGATACAGAGTTTTTTGTTAGGGACTTACGTCCAAAATCCAGAAAAAAGGTTGACGCTTGCACGTCAACCTTCCAAGATTTTCTCGTTTCTCGTTTCTCGTTTCTCGTTTCTCGTTTCTCGTTTCTCGTTTCTCGTTTCTCGTTTCTCGTTTCTCGCTACTTCACATCACAACTAATCTCTTTGATCGGTGTGTCAGCGGTAGTGAAACATACATAGGCTTCAACGGGATGGTTTGGTCCGACACGAATATAACCGGCTTTGAGCTTGTCCTCATCGAAGGATATTGAGTGAGATGTCGCAGATGTATTGTCAAAAAACTGTGCTTCGAACTTGTTTGCCATCTGGTGTCCAATCCGGTTGCGAGTATTGGAGGTCGTGAAGGTGATATTTGCACACCTCATTGGTGGCTTGCGTTTAATCTGGATCTGATCGTTTTCTCGGTCAATCTTTGCTGCAGTGGTCGTTGGTTCAATATCAATGCTCTGGAAACTCTCGATGGTACAAGTGTTTTTGGCAAAACTAACCGGAGAGGCAAAGATCAGCAGGGGGAGGGCGGCGGACAAAAAAGATAACTTCATGCTGGTGTGATATTCACTAGAGTCAAAGGCATACTAGTATAGCACTGCCCTGAGGCAGCACTATGTTAGAACTTTGTAATTAAACCGTACCGTTGAAAGTTTAAGTGACTAATATTTAAACTCACATTGTGCTTTCGTGCTGGTCGAAAGTTGAGAAACTTTGAAGCCTTTCTCTTTCATTAGTTTAAGTACACTTCGGTCTCCTATCAGGTGGAGTGTACCAACGACTACAAAATAATTGCCCTTATCGTCAGGCAGCCAATCGGGGTTGGATAGTTTTTCAGCCCAGTCCAGATTACGGTCAGTTAAAAACGCAGCTTCGAATTCAGGCGACATTTCCGTCAATCCAGCGAACTCATCAAGCTTATTAATATCACCGGCTTTCCAGCTATCAATCAAGCAGTGAGTAGAACCTTCTGAGTGATCGAACTCTTCGATAGCACTCACTAACATCTCTTTGCCTGCTTGTTTCTGTCCGGTAAGAAGATCAATCTGAAACTGTAATGATTCTAGGCCAACGACCGGTACTTTCCACGAAGCAGCTTTGTAAGCCAAACGAGCATCAACTCCGTCCGCTGACGAATAGCCGAGATATTCAATTTGCTTTAACTGTATAGCTAATGCGGCTGCCCACGGTGGAGTGGCGAGCAGCTCATTGCCATTAAGTTCAAGTAAATTGGCAATACCAAGCAGTTCATCCCTTTGTTGCTTTGATAACACATCCTTGCTGAGCAACTTAGTCGGAGGGTATTTAATGCCGCTACTTTGGCTGATATCTGTTTCTACAATCAAAGCCTGACTGGTTTTCAACTTCTCAAATACTTTGTCCGGCAGTGGGTACATGCTTTTGTCACCAATATGGACCGAGCCCATGATGGTGTAGTTAAGCGAGCCTTTGGTTACGCTCCAGTAGAGTGGCTCCGCAGTTAGGCTGGTGGAAAACACCAGTAAAGCAAACACCATCAATCTGTTCATCTCGGCTCCTTCTTATAGCGATACGGAAAAATCGTTAAATTGAATAATTTTGACGGAGATTAGCGAGCTAAAACTGCGTCTTTTATCACACTTTGAACTAGAGTCTCGCTGTTAATTCTAAGATAGAAAACGTCATATTGTGATCTTAATTCACCTGCAACAGTAAGATTGCCAGTGATAATGTGATTTCTCTCTCAGTAATCTCGTCAAAATAAGTCTGTCGATTTTGACGTTCTTGCTAAGTGTTTGTTTTATTGGGTTTAATCTTGGTGATTAAATATAAATTTTGAGGCTGATCACCTTTAGTAATTATTAATTTCACGATGAAAAATAACTCGGGCTATGTTGAACACATCTTGATTTTGACGCCTAACTTTTCAGGCTTCGCTCCACTTTTTAAGGGTAAGTAAGATGTTTAAACAGAGTCTCATCGCTACTTCAGTATTAGCAACGTTAGCGGGTTGCGCATCATTTCAGTCAACAGAACAAAATGTCGTTAATACCTTGGCAGATAACCTCGATGTCCAATATCAGGTAGTGACTAACCATGGCGCTAATGAAGGCCTTGCTTGTCAGGATATGGGCGCTGAATGGGCATCTTGTAACAAGGTCAACATGACTTTAGTTAACCAGGGTGAAGCGGTTGACTCGAAAGACTGGGCTATTTACTTCCACAGCATTCGTCTGATTCTGGATGTTGATAATGAGCAGTTCAAGATTTCTCGCGTAACGGGTGACTTACATAAACTCGAACCTACAGAGAAGTTTGATGGTTTTGCCGCAGGTGAAGAAGTCACTCTGCCGTTAGTCGCCGAATACTGGCAGTTATTTGAAACTGACTTTATGCCAGGTGCATTTGTTGCTGCGCCAAACGCAGAACCAAAAATGATTGCGTCCCTGAATACGGAAGACGTAGCTTCTTTCGTAACAGGCCTGGAAAGCGAAAAGCTAAAACGTACTCCAGATGATAACAATGTATTTGCTAACGCTGTGTCTCGCTTTGAAAAGAACCAGGATCTGGCAAAACAGGACGTATCAACAACTTTGCTTCCAACACCTATGCAGGTAACGGCGGGTAAGGGCAGTGTTGATATCGCATCAGGTATCGCATTACCTGCAGAGCTATTCGATGCGGCACAATACGCGGCAATTGAACAACGTGGTGAAGTGGTAGGTGTGGATGTTGCTGGTGAGCTTGCCGTAAGCATCACCCTTGTTCCAGCAGACTTCACTGGTGAATTAGCTAAGTCTGGTGCTTATGAAATGAGCATCAAGAGTGACGGTATTGCGATTAAAGCGTTTGACCAGGCAGGTGCTTTTTATGCGGTGCAATCTATCTTTGGCCTGATAGATAGTCAAAATGCTGATTCTCTACCACAACTCACCATTAAAGATGCCCCTCGTTTTGACTACCGCGGTGTAATGGTCGATGTCGCTCGTAACTTCCACTCAAAAGACGCAATTCTTGCAACGTTAGACCAGATGGCGGCTTACAAGATGAATAAATTGCACCTTCACCTTACCGATGACGAAGGCTGGCGTTTAGAAATCCCGGGTCTGCCTGAGCTGACAGAGGTCGGTGCTAACCGTTGTTTCGATGTTGAAGAGAAAAGCTGTTTACTGCCTCAGCTTGGCTCAGGTCCGACAACAGACAACTTTGGTTCCGGCTACTTTAGCAAAGCAGACTACGTGGAAATCTTAAAATATGCCAAAGCGCGTAACATCGAAGTCATTCCTGAAATCGATATGCCAGCACACGCCCGTGCAGCTGTTGTTTCAATGGAAGCTCGTTACGACCGCTTAATGGCAGCAGGTAAAGAAGCGCAAGCGAACGAATACCGTTTGATGGACCCACAGGACCAATCGAATGTTACGACGGTTCAGTTCTACAATAAGCAAAGCTTTATCAACCCATGTATGGAGTCTTCGACTCGCTTTGTCGACAAAGTGATTTCTGAAGTCGCTGCTATGCACGCAGAAGCAGGCGCTCCGTTAACAACATGGCACTTCGGTGGCGATGAAGCGAAGAACATCAAGCTGGGTGCGGGTTTCCAAGACGTTGATGCGCAAGACAAGGTAAGCTGGAAAGGGACGATTGACCTCTCTGAACAAGATAAGCCATTTGCACAGTCGCCAAAATGTCAGACATTAATTGCTGACGGCACAGTGAGTGACTTTGGTCACCTACCAAGTCATTTTGCTGAGCAAGTCTCTAAGATTGTGGCTGAGAAGGGGATTGCCAATTTCCAGGCTTGGCAGGACGGTTTGAAGTACAGCGAAGGTGAGAAAGCATTCGCCACTGACAATACTCGCGTTAACTTCTGGGACGTACTCTACTGGGGCGGTACATCGTCTGTGTACGAGTGGTCTAAGAAAGGTTACGACGTGATCGTATCAAACCCAGATTACGTCTACATGGATATGCCTTACGAAGCGGATCCGAAAGAGCGTGGTTACTATTGGGCTACGCGAGCAACGGATACACGTAAGATGTTTGGCTTTGCACCAGAAAACATGCCACAGAACGCTGAAACGTCGCTAGATCGTGACGGTAATGGCTTCACTGGCAAAGGTGAGATCGAAGCGAAACCATTCTACGGCTTATCAGCACAGCTTTGGTCTGAGACAGTGCGTAACGACGAGCAGTATGAGTACATGGTCTTCCCTCGCGTTCTGGCTGCTGCAGAGCGTGCATGGCATCGTGCAGACTGGGAGAACGACTATCAGGTAGGCGTTGAGTATTCGCAGAACTCTAATCTGGTCAACAAAGCGGCACTCAACCAAGATTACAACCGTTTTGCTAACGTGCTTGGTCAACGTGAGCTGGCGAAGTTAGAAAAGTCAGGTATTGACTACCGTCTACCAGTGCCGGGGGCGAAAGTTGAAGATGGTCAATTAGCAATGAACGTTCAGTTCCCAGGCGTTGAGTTGCAATACTCATTCGATGGTGAAAACTGGCTGACTTATGCTAACGATGCTCGTCCGGCTGTAGAAGGAGAGGTGTTTATCCGTTCAGTCTCTGCAACGGGTGATAGAGTGAGTCGCATTACTAGCGTCAAGTAATTCCCCCTCCCTGAGAAAAGGGACAAACGCCCGGCCAATTGGCCGGGCGTTTTTATAACAGAGTAGAGTTGGGATTAAGCAACCTGGGCTTGCTGTTGTTCCACTTGTTCTGCATTACTGATTGGTGTTTCAGCGCCATGCATCCAGCGAACCAGGGTGTTAGAGAACATAAGTAGAATCACACCAGAAATGGTTGCAGCGATAGCAATACCACCGAAGATAGGCAGAGCCCCAAGTTCGCCAACGTGTGAGCCAATCATACCCGCTACGTAGTTCGCGATAGCGTTGAAGCCGAACCATGCACCCATCATAAGGGAAGCCAAACGAAGAGGAGCCAGTTTAGTTACCATTGACAGACCAATTGGTGACAGGCAAAGCTCACCAAGTGTGTGGAAGAAGAATGCACCAACCAGCCACATCATTGATGTTTTAACTGTCGTGTCACCACCTTGTTCCATAACTGCGCCCACCATACATAGGAAGCCTAACGCAAGGAAGAACAGAGCAAGGGCAAACTTAACCGGAGAGTTTGGCTCTTTAGGACCAAGTTTCACCCATAGGGCTGCTAGTACAGGTGCTAGAGTAATGATGAAGAACGGGTTTAGTGACTGGAACCAGGCCGCTGGTACTTCAAAGCTACCGATCATACGGTCAGTGTACTGCTGAGTGTAGATGTTCATCAGGCCGCCAGCTTGTTCGAAACCCGCCCAGAATACAATCACAAACAGACCCATAACCAAGATAACTTTCAGGCGGTCAACTTCTTGTTTAGTCAGAGGCTGTTTTTGTGCCGATTTTTTCTTCTCAAGGTCACGAGCAGCAGCAGGAACAACACCAATGTCACCTAGCCAGGATTTTGCGAGAGTCATTTGCATGATCAAGCTGATAATCATACCCAGACCCGCGACCATAAAGCCGGCTTTCCAGCCAAACTCGTTGGTTACAGAGCCAGATACCACACCTGCGATCAGAGCACCAAGGTTGATACCCATGTAGAAGATAGTGAAGGCACCATCGCGACGGTTATCGCCTTCTTGGTAAAGGTCACCAACCATAGTTGAAATATTTGGCTTGAACAGGCCATTACCAATGATGAGCAGCGCAAGACCAAGATAGAAGCTGTGAGTAACGCTCATACCGATCATGTCGGCAGGCAGAGCCAGAGTGAACTGACCAACTGCCATTAACGCACCACCGATCAGAATTGAGCGACGCTGTCCCAGGAAGTTGTCAGCCAGGTAGCCACCAATCATAGGGGTGATGTAGACAAGTCCAGTATAGATGCCGTAGAGATCGAGAGCATCTTTAGTCGACCAGCCCAGACCACCGTTGAGGGTTGTATCTGTTAGGTAAAGCACCAGAATTGCGCGCATCGCGTAATAAGAAAAACGCTCCCAAAGCTCAGTGCCGAAAAGTAGGAACAACCCTCTTGGGTGTCCAAAAAATTGTTGATGTTGGTTTGTCATAAGTTTTACTAATTTCAGTTATTACAGTTTTTTATTTTTAACTACATATACTCCTTAGACTGATCATCTGCAAATGGGGCTTGAAAATGAAATATGTGTTTTTTGTTGTTAAGTGACTGAATTTATTGAGTAAAGTTGAAGTGTGCTGAGGGGTTGGATCGTGCTACAAACTTAGTTTGCAAAACTGAGCTGGCTTTTCGAAGATGTAACAGTCATCACTGGCTTGGATGAATTGTTGTGACAGCAATAAAAAAGGCACCTGATTAGGTGCCTTTGTAAAGGGAATGGTTGCTTAGTAAGAGTCGTTATGAACGCTCTGTACAGCACGACCTGAAGGATCCGCCATGTTCTTAAATGACTCATCCCATTCGATCGCTTTCGCTGAAGAACAGGCTACAGAAGGACCGCCAGGTACACACTCAGCTGCCGATGGGAGTGGGAACAGCTCTTCAAAGATTTCGCGGTATACATAGCCTTCTTTAGTCGTTGGCGTGTTGTATGGGAAGCGGTATGCCGCAGTTTCCATCTGTTGGTCAGTAACTTTGGCTTCAGCGACTTCTTTTAGTGTATCGATCCAGCTGTAGCCAACACCGTCAGAGAACTGCTCTTTCTGGCGCCATGCGATTGATTCTGGCAGGTAGTGCTCGAAACACTCACGCAGGATGTGTTTTTCCATCTTACCGTTGCCACACATCTTGTCTTCTGGGTTAAGACGCATTGCTACATCGATAAACTCTTTGTCTAGGAAAGGTACACGACCTTCAACACCCCAGGCAGCAAGAGATTTGTTGGCACGAGCACAGTCAAACATGTTTAGTGCAAGCAGCTTACGTACCGTCTCTTCGTGGAACTCTTTTGCGTTTGGCGCTTTGTGGAAGTATAGGTAACCACCAAAGATCTCATCCGCACCTTCTCCAGAAAGTACCATCTTGATACCCATAGCCTTAATCTTACGTCCCATCAGGAACATAGGAGTAGAAGCACGGATAGTGGTTACGTCGTAAGTTTCAATGTGGTAGATAACATCACGAATCGCATCCAGACCTTCCTGAATGGTGTAAGTCATCTCATGGTGCACGGTACCGATCTGATCGGCGACTTCACGTGCTGCTTTAAGATCCGGAGCGCCTTCAAGACCAACAGCAAATGAGTGTAGTTGAGGCCACCATGCTTCTGATTTCTCATCATCTTCAATACGCATTGCTGCAAAACGCTTAGCAACCGCAGAAGTGATAGAAGAGTCCAGACCACCAGAAAGAAGTACACCGTAAGGTACGTCGGTCATCAGCTGACGTTTTACTGCCGCTTCCAGTGCTTCAGTCAGCTCTTCTTTGCTGGTTGAGTTGCCTTGAACCGCTGCGTACTCGTTCCAGTCACGGATGTAGTAACGCTGTGGCTCAGAATCTGTTGAGCTGTAGTAACTACCAGGCGCAAACTCGCTTACTGTTTTACATACTGGTACTAGTGCTTTCATTTCTGAAGCAACGTAGTAGTTACCGTGCTCGTCGTGGCCCTGATAAAGTGGAATGATACCGATGTGGTCACGACCGACCAGGTACTGGTCTTTCTCTTCATCGTAAAGAACGAAAGCAAAGATGCCGTTTAGCTCTTCAAGTAGATCGGCGCCCATATCTTGGTATAGCGCTAAGATCACTTCACAGTCGGAATCAGTTTGGAAGTCGTACTTGCCTTCGTAACGAGCGCGGATCTCTTTGTGGTTATAGATTTCGCCGTTAACTGCAAGGATGTGTTTTTTATCTGGGCTGTAAAGAGGTTGAGCACCGCTGTTCAGGCCAACGATCGCTAGACGCTCGTGAGCAAGAATCGCTTTCTCTGATGAGTAGATACCAGACCAGTCTGGGCCACGGTGGCGAAGCTTTTTAGACATCTCTAGCGCAACTGGGCGTAGCGCTTCTGCGTCACTCTTTATGTCTAAAATACCGAAAATCGAACACATACAACTTCCCTTTAAAATAAATTTAATCTGTTGAGTTCAATTTGCCATTCTGATTAAAAAAATCAACCGTCACTAATGAAAAAAATGAACAAAGTGCCATTGCTTTAAATTTTATTCGCCATTTTAGGGTTTTTGGTAAATGAATTCTAACTAAGGTTATTTTTTGCGCAATGGATGTAAAAAAGGCAGCGTTTTCGCTGCCTTAGTTTTTAGTTGGGTTTGGTAAATGTTGGCTGTAGCTGCTCACATACATGGCGGGCGAAACCACTACCGGCCTCATTATAGATGTTGAATGCTGCGTCGACACCGTCCTGAATCAGCGCATCAAGCTGATCGGGGTATTCGGCGATTGCTGCAATCTGCCCCTGAAAGTTTCTACGCTGCAACTGTTCTAAAGCGATTTGGTTCCCCTGATGGTGAGGCATAGCCAACAGCACCAGTTTTACGTTAGCGGTGTCTAAAATTCGTTCCCAAAAATCAGGGTCGGTTGCATCGCCGGCAATAACATTACGTCCGTGGGCTTTGTGTACATGTGCGGCATCATCACGAACCTCGATACCTAAACTGATCTTACCGTAGCGCTTACGTAGCTCATCGTATGCACCGGTACCAATGCGACCCATACCCAGGATCAGCACTTGGGCGTGACCCGGATTGATCAACTGATCGCGAGTGTTCAGAGTTTCAGCTGCATGTTCGCGTAGCCAGCGGCCAGAACGCTGGTATAGGGCATGACCGTGGCGGTTGATTGGAGCCGCCAGAACGAAAGAGATAGATACGGCTATGGCTAGCGCGACCATAATTTCGCTGCTCATCCAACCCATCTTAAAGGCAAGACCGCCAACGATAAGGCCGAACTCACTAAAGTTGAACAGGCTCAACGAAGCAAGTAGTGACGTACGGACACGGAACTTAAAGGTGTTAAGTACCAGAAAGTAAAGAATACCTTTGAGTGGTAACAGTAATAAGAACAGTAGCGCCAGTGCTAAACCGGAAAGCGTCGGCTCGGCTGACAAGCCAATATTCAGGAAGAAGCAGACCAGGAACAGCTCTTTAAGGTTAAATAAGGACTTTGACAACTCTGAGGCTTTCTTATGTCCGGCTAGCAGCATGCCGAGGATCAGAGCGCCCAGATCCGGCTTCATTCCGACCAACTCAAATAGGCCAGCTCCCGCGACTAGCGCGAAAAAGATACCAAGCAGAACCAGCATCTCGCCGTGACCAACCCAATCGAGCATTTTGTAAAACAGAGGTCTGAGTAATGGCAGTGCAAACAGAGCGACCGCGTACCATTCAGGTAGCTTACCTGTCGACGCTGTGAGGAATACAACAGCGAAGATGTCCTGCATAACCAAAATACCGATGGCGATGGTACCGTAGGTGGCGTTCATCTCGCCTTTTTCTTGTAGTGACTTTACGGCGAAAACGGTACTTGAGAAAGAGAGCGCAAAGCCTAGTAGCAGGATTTGGTCAACCGACATCGCTGCTAAAGAGCTGACGCCAAGGAACTTAAAACAGAACAAGGCAAGGGCGAATAAGGCAGTCGATAACAGGTTATGTATGGTTGCTCCCGCCCAAATCTCTTTAGATAGTAGGGTCTTTATATCGAGCTTTAAACCGATAGTGAACAGAAGTAGTGTGACACCTAGGTCTGCTAACGTGATGATGGTTTGATTCGACTGGTAGCCAAATGCGTGTAAACCAAATCCGGCAAGCAAGAAGCCGACAAGAGGGGGGAGGTTGCATTTGAGCGCAATAAAGCCAGCTAAAAAAGCCGCTGAAATTAAAATGAGTTCCATATTATTGTGTTTTCGTCCTAAAAAAACGGGCTACATATTCGTAGCCCGTTATTCTAACTCAATTAGTTGCTTACTGGGGAGAAGATTAATCTTCTAACAATTTTTGTAACAAAACCCCGTTAAGCATGGCACGTTTGACCATCGCAAAAGCACCTAAAGTTGGCTGCTTATCAATTTCTGAAGCAACAATCGGTAAGCCTCTGTGGAAAGTAGTCAGTGACTGGTTCTCGACGTTACGACGAATCGCAGGGAAGACGATATCCTCACACTGAGTGATATCACCGGCAATAACAATCTTCTGTGGGTTGAACAGGTTGATAGTGATAGCAATCGCTTTACCTAGCTGGTTACCAACACGAACAAGGCTTTGTTTCGCCAGCTCATCACCAAGATTTGCGTGCTCACATACGTCAGCAATGCCGATTGTCTCCAGAGAGGTAAGGCTAGATTCGTAACCTTGTTTAATCAGCTTATTAACGCGTTCGACAATCGCAGGGTTGGCAGCAACGGTTTCCAGACAGCCGAAGTTACCACACTGGCACTGCTCGCCGAGCGGATCGATTTGAATATGACCGATTTCTCCGACGTTGCGGTTGAAACCAAGGAACACCTGCCCATTAACAATGATACCTGCACCAGTACCGCGGTGCACACTGACCAGGATAGAGTCCTGACAATCTTTACTCGCGCCAAAGTAGTGTTCTGCCAGTGCCATACCACGCACGTCGTTACCAACGAAACATTGTACATGGAAGGTTTTTTCGATGACGTCAGACAGAGACAGGTTATCAATCGTGATGTTAGGCATATATTCAACAACACCAGTCTCTGGGTTAACCAGGCCTGGCAGAATGACACCAATGGCAATCAACTGATTGATGGTTGTCTGGTTGGTTTGAATAAATGATTTCAGATGTGACAGTAACCCCTCAACCAGCTCTTCTTCCGTGGTGTAGAAGAACTCGTTGTAGGCAGAAGAAAGCTCTTTACCGCCTAAGTCATATAAACTGAACTGGATGTAGTCACGTCCAAGACGAATTGCGACCGAATGGAAGGGTTCGACCTCGGTCGTCAGGGAGATCGCTCGACGTCCCCCTGTAGAGGCTTGCTGCGCGACCTCTTTGATTAGGCCGCGCTCGAGAAGTTGGCGGGTGATTTTTGTAACACTGGCAGGAGCCAGTTGACTGACATCGGCAACCTGAATCCTGGAGATAGGACCTTGTTGATCGATCAGCCTGTAAACTGCTGCACTATTTAGTTGTTTTACTAAATCTACGTTACCTATTTGTCCGCCATTCATTCTTAACTTTGCTCGTATTGTCCGTTAACAACCGTCGCCTGGACGTTGAAGTCACGGTCAAAAACAGTCAGGTTGGCAACCATGCCTTTTTTTACAAGGCCAAGTTTGTCTGCCATACCGATAGCTTTTGCTGGATACAGAGTAGCCATACGCAGTGCTTCGTCCAAAGCGATACCGACGTGCTCTACAGTATTTTGAACTGCCTCAATCATTGTGAGTGCTGAGCCGCCTAGTGTGCCATTTTCATCAACACACTTACCATCTCGGTAATATACTTTCTTGCCAACAAAAATAAAGTAATCCATGTCAGCGCCTGCAGGAGCTGTGGCATCGGTCACTAATACTAATTTTTCGCCCTTAATTTTGTGAGCGATACGAATGTTTGCATAATCGACGTGGAAGCCATCAGCAATGATACCCGCATAGACATCTGGAGTGTCGTAAATCGCACCAACAACACCTGGTTCGCGACCTACCATAGGCGTCATTGCGTTGAATAGGTGAGTAGCGAAAGTGATACCAGCATCGAAGCCGCGGCGTGCTTCAGCATAAGTTGCATTGGTGTGACCAATAGAGACAACAATACCTGCTTGCTTAAGTCGTTCGATATGGGCTGCGTCGTTGTGCTCTGGTGCCAGGGTTACTTTTGCAATGACATCAGCGTTTTCACACATAAAATCAATCATGCTGTCATCTGAAGGGCGGATGTAGTCAACGCTGTGAATACCTTTTTTCATCACGTTAAGGTAAGGCCCTTCAAGGTGCAGACCCAGAGACTGGTTTTTGTACTGAGCATGGTAATCACGCGCAGCTGCAACCGCTTGACGCATATCTTCGTCAGAAGAGGTAATCAGTGTCGGTAGGAAGCTAGTACAACCAGACTTAAGGTTAGCTTGATGCATGATTTGCATTGTTTCAGCAGTGATTTCGTCGTTAAGCATTACACCGCCGCAGCCGTTTAACTGTAGATCGATAAAACCAGGGCTGACATTGGCACCGTTAAGGTCACGAGTTTCGATGCCTTGAGGAAGCTCGGAAACAGGGCACACTGAATCAATAACGTCGTTATTAATGATTACAGCATGGTCAACGAGCACATCGCTGCCAGTGTAGATTTTACAGTTAGTTAGCGCATACATAGTTAGCTAATCCTTATAGGTTAGATTCTTAATACTTTTAGTCATCTAAATGAGGCCATCTCGTCATAGGCTGGTACTTTATTCGTACTCTTCAATTAGATCGCAAAATATCTTTAGCAAACGGATAATCGGGGCTTCTGAATTACACCAGCTGCTTATGTCAGGGCTGGTGGAGCATACTAGTCATATCGAATCGCAAAATGTAGACGATGCCTTATCTGACAGTAATCGTAGCTCTTATCTATAATGTAAGAATACCGCGAATATGAGGTAATGAATGCTATTTTTTTGGATTGTAAAATAAGTTTTATGATCTCGCTAGCAAAAACCTTGGATATTGGCTGTTTCTGGTGATTATGATCACAAATGATGAGGTTTTAATTTGCGGAGCAAAATTAATGTCATAAACTGAGCAGGACTAAATTGAGCGACTAAAAAAAGTAGCTCAACCAAAAACAAAATCCTATAGGGGGAACTTAAGGTGAATATTCTTGGATATGCGCAAAAGTTAGGTAAAGCTCTTATGCTTCCTATCGCAACGCTTCCAGTTGCGGCGCTCTTACTACGTTTAGGTCAAGGCGACCTTCTAGATATTCCATTCATGGCGCAAGCTGGTGGAGCAATCTTCGGTGAACTTCCGCTTCTATTTGGTCTGGGTATCGCGATCGGTCTTTCTAAAGACGGTCAAGGTGCTGCTGGCCTGGCTGGTGCAGTTGCGTACTTCGTACTAACAGCAACAGCAACAACAATTAACGCTGACATCAACATGTCATTCTTCGGCGGTATTATCGCTGGTATCATTGCAGGTCACTCTTACAACGCTTTCCATGCAACACGTCTTCCTGAGTGGTTGGCATTCTTCTCTGGCAAACGTCTAGTACCAATCATGGCTGGTCTATTCTCGCTAGTTGCAGGTGCAGTTGCAGGCGTAGTATGGCCAAGTATCCAAGGTGGTCTTGACGCACTAGCACACGCTGTATCAACTTCTGGCGCTATCGGTCAGTTCGTTTACGGTACTCTTAACCGTGCACTTATCCCTGTAGGTCTTCACCACGTACTGAACTCATACTTCTGGTTCGGTATGGGCACGTGTCAAGAAATCATCGTAACGGGTGCTCAAGCTGCTGGTCAGGCTCTACCTGCTCTACAACAGCTTTGTGTAGACCCAGCTCTAGCTAAGACTCTTGTTGCTGGTCAAACTCACACATTTGAATTCGCTAACTCTGTAACTCCAGAAATCACTGCAACTGTTAAAGAAGTAACTGAAACAGTTAAGTCTGGTGACCTACACCGTTACTTCGGCGGCGACAAGTCTGCTGGCGTATTCATGAACGGCTTCTTCCCTGTAATGATGTTTGGTCTACCAGGTGCTGCACTAGCAATGTACCTAGCAGCTCCAGCTGAAAAACGTAGCCAAGTTGGTGGTGCACTATTCTCAGTAGGTTTCTGTTCATTCCTAACAGGTATCACTGAGCCACTAGAATTCATGTTCGTATTCCTAGCTCCTGCTCTATACGCAATGCACGCTGTGTTTACTGGTCTGTCTCTAGTTGTTGCTAACATGTTTGGTACGCTACACGGCTTCGGTTTCTCTGCTGGTCTAATCGACTTCGTACTGAACTGGGGTCTGGCAACTAAACCATTCACTCTACTACTGATTGGTCTAGGCTTCGGTGCTCTATACTTCTTCACATTCAGCTTCGCAATCCGCGCTTTCAACCTGAAATCGCCAGGTCGTGAAGATGACGACGAAGCAGTAGAAGCAACGTCAGGTGACGCTGCTAAAGGTGACCTAGCTCGCCAATACCTAAAAGCTCTAGGTGGTCACGACAACCTAACTTCAATCGACGCTTGTATCACTCGTCTACGTCTTACTCTAAAAGACCGTTCTGTAGCTGACGAAGTTGTACTTAAGAAGCTTGGTGCGAAGGGTGTTGTGAAACTAGGTGAGAACAACCTTCAAGTTATCCTTGGTCCTCTGGCTGAAATCGTTGCTGGCGAAATGAAAGCAATCGGTGCTAACGAAGACCTATCTGATGTAAAACTGCCATAATAGCCTCTGGTTAACTGGTAAGTAATGAAAGCCTCCTTCGGGAGGCTTTTTTGCATTTAGGGCCTGGTAAATCAGATTCGCTGAAAAGCTAACCAGCTTTTGATTGTTATCAAGCTAAAAGAGGGATTATTTGCGAATAAAGCTGCGGTTGTAGTTGTGTATTGGTGAAGAATTGTGGATCATTAGTCGTTATATGTTTTGAGTAGGCTGATTGCTGCTCAAAGATGAATTTTTCTCTGACAATACTACAACAATTGAGGTGCTATAGATGAGTGAAGCTGAAGCTCGTCCATCGAATTTCATTCGCCAAATCATCGATAAAGATTTAGCGGATGGTACACACACAAGCGTGCATACTCGTTTCCCGCCAGAGCCTAACGGTTATCTGCATATCGGTCACGCTAAGTCAATTTGCTTGAACTTCGGTATTGCTCAGGACTACCAGGGTAAGTGTAACCTTCGTTTTGATGACACCAACCCAGAAAAAGAAGACGTTGAATACGTTGAGTCAATTAAGAATGATGTGAGCTGGTTAGGCTTCGAGTGGGATGGTGACGTTTGTTACTCATCAAACTACTTCGATAAGCTATACGGCTACGCAGTGGAATTAATTAACAAAGGCTTAGCGTACGTTGAAGAGCTAAGTCCTGAGCAGATCCGCGAGTACCGTGGCACACTTACTCAACCAGGTAAGCCAAGCCCGTACCGTGACCGTACCCCTGAAGAAAACCTAGCGCTATTTGAAAAGATGCGTGATGGTGGTTTTGAGGAAGGTAAAGCGTGTCTACGAGCTAAGATTGACCTTGCGTCTTCTTTCATCGTACTGCGCGATCCTGTTCTTTACCGTGTTCGTTTTGCCGAGCACCATCAGACAGGCGACAAATGGTGCATCTACCCAATGTACGATTTCACGCACTGTATTTCTGATGCGCTAGAAGGTATTACACACTCTATCTGTACGCTTGAGTTCCAAGACAACCGTCGTCTATACGACTGGGTACTGGACAATATCACTATTGACTGCCAGCCACGTCAGTATGAGTTCAGCCGTCTGAATCTAGAATACACAGTGATGTCTAAGCGTAAGCTGAACCAACTTGTGACTGAGAAACTGGTTGATGGTTGGGATGACCCACGTATGCCAACTATCTCTGGTCTACGTCGTCGTGGCTTTACGCCTGCATCTATCCGCGAATTCTGTAAGCGTATCGGTGTCACTAAGCAAGACAACATGATCGAGATGGGTTCGCTAGAGTCTTGTATTCGTGATGACCTTAACGAGAATGCACCACGCGCTATGGCTGTGCTGGATCCAGTTAAGATCGTTATCGAAAACTTCGACGCTGATAAAGTGGAAACTCTGACAGTTGCTAACCACCCAAACAAGCCTGAAATGGGTGAGCGTGAAGTACCATTCACGCGTGAAGTGTGGATTGAGCGTGAAGATTTCCGTGAAGAAGCAAACAAGAAGTACAAGCGTCTGGTACTAGGTAAAGAAGTCCGTCTGCGTGGTGCTTACGTGATCAAAGCTGAACGCATTGAAAAAGATGCTGAAGGTAATATCACTACTATCTTCTGTAGCTACGATGCAGATACGCTAGGTAAGAACCCAGAAGATGGCCGTAAAGTAAAAGGTGTAATTCACTGGGTATCAGCAGATAAAGGTCTGCCAGCTGAGATTCGTTTGTACGACCGTCTGTTCACTGTGGCTAACCCTGCAGCGGCTGATAACTTTGCTGAGACAATCAACCCAGATTCACTGGTTAAACTTAACGGCTATGTAGAGCCGAGCCTAGCGACAGCAGAAGCTGAGAAAGGCTACCAGTTTGAGCGTATGGGATACTTCTGTGCGGATGCAAAAGACTCTAAAGCGGATGCTTTGGTGTTTAACCGTACTGTAGGTCTACGTGATACCTGGGCTAAGATCGAAGCCAAATAATCGCGATAAAATGCCAGTCGAATGACTGGCATTTTTTTTGTAACCAGATAATAAAAAAGGCGCTTAATAAGCGCCTTTTGTTTATTTTGCTTTGTGTGCGTCTGGATTGTCTTTGCAACTACCATCCGTGCATTTACCGTATAGGTAAAGGCTGTGGTTGGTTAGAGTAACATTGTACTTTTGCGCAATCTCTTTCTGACGCTCTTCAATGATGTCATCAGAGAACTCAATCACTTCACCACAGTCGAGACAAACTAAGTGGTCATGGTGGTGCTGAGTTGACAGTTCAAATACTGATTTACCACCTTCAAAGTGGTGGCGAGTTACGATACCTGCATCATCAAATTGGTTCAATACGCGGTATACAGTAGCTAGACCGATCTCTTCCCCTAGATCAATCAGCTTTTTATATAAATCTTCAGCGCTAATATGTTGGCAGTCTGGCTGCTGTAGGACTTCTAAAATCTTTAGTCTAGGAAGGGTTACCTTTAGACCTGCATCCTTAAGCGCTTGGTTATTGTCTGACATATACTTTCCTGTTGATGATCTGCAGTAATTAACAGAATTCATTATTCCTATCATTATAGGGTAGTAGACATCAACAATAAACCACGAACTTCAAGGGGTTACTAGTATTTTTTTATAAACTAGTGCAAAGTCACTGATAATACTTGTCCGACCAGTTACAATTAGTTAACAATTCGCAATTGGACATGGTTAGGGAAGAGCAATGAATAAGTCTTTGGCGAAAATTTATAAACCAGGTGTGGTTAAATTCGCACTCAACTCCTGGCCTCCTTTCTGGGGAGCGGGAATCAAAATATTGTCGATCAGTGAAGATTTTCGTCAAGTGAATATGAAGCTCAAGCTTCGCTGGTGGAATAAGAATGCTAATCGCACCCAATATGGTGGCAGTATTTTTTCTTTGACTGATCCAACCTACTCACTGATGTTGATGGGGATACTAGGTGAGCGTTATTACGTGTGGGATAAAGAGGCGAGCATTAACTTCATTAAGCCGGGTCAGAGTGACCTGTACGCTGAGTTCAGTGTTACCGATGATCAGTTACAAAGTATCCTGTCTCAAACAGCAGAAGGGGAGAAGTGCTTTCCTGAGTTTATCATTTATGTCAAAGATAAGGATGGCAATGTTGTTTCTGAAGTACAACGTAAGTTGTATGTGCGTAAAAAGCCTCAGTTCCGAGAAGAAGAGCAAAAGCAAACGGCATAAAAAAACCTCCCATTGGGAGGTTTTTACTATTTGAGTAGCGACTAGTCTTCTAGTTCAGCTAAGCACATCTCTTCGTGGATCTGCTTACACCAGTTGTTTACGCGCTCTTCAGTCAGTTCTGGCTGGCGATCTTCATCGATACATAGACCAACGAACTGGCTATCATCACCTTCTACCAGACCTTTAGATGCTTCGAATTCGTAGCCGTCTGTTGAAGTGTAGCCTAGGATAGTACCGCCTTTCGCTTCGACGATGTCACGTACAGTACCCATTGCGTCACAGAAGTACTCTGCGTAATCTTCCTGGTCACCACAACCAAAGATTGCAACCAGCTTAGTTGAGAAATCAATTTGCTCTAGCTCTGGGAAGAAGTCATCCCAATCACACTGTGCTTCGCCGTAGTACCATGTTGGGATACCAAGAAGAAGAAGATCGAAGTTATCGATGTCTTCTTTGCTGCTTTTCGCAATATCTTGAACATGTACTAGTTGTTTACCTAGTTGCTTTTGAATCATCTTTGCAACAGCTTCAGTGTTACCTGTGTCGCTACCAAAGAAGATGCCTACACTTGCCATAGATTCGTTACCTTTAACTATTATCTGTTGTGGTTTGACTTGATCAGCCGATACCACCACCTTCCCAACTCAGCTGGATAATGCCTTTAGCAATAAAGCCAGCGCAGCCAAGGAATAGGACTAACCATACAATGCGACGACCGAAAGGGGGGACATTACCCGCTTTTAAGACATCTTTTATCGCCATACCAATTAAGAAAAAGATAGACGCGAAAAGTAGATCGAGACCAATAGACTCGAGCATGTTCATGTAGTCGTAAAGCATGGAATCCCTTTGTGCCAAATTACTTGCGCCGCACTATACCACTGTTGCTGAATAAAGTTAACGGTCAGAGCGTAACTGACCTCTCATTCTGTTTTAAGCAACAAACTTACGTATTGCACGCAGCACTTCTGCTGGCTTTTCTGCGTGTAACCAGTGACCTGTATTGGCAATTACATGCGCCTTAGCATTATGGAACTGCTGCTGGACCTGTTGCTGGTGCTCCCCGGTCAGGTAGTCCGAATCGCCACCTTTGATAAACAGGGTAGGTGTGTCGGTCGCTTCAATTGGGTTCCAGCCAAGAATTTGTTGGTAGTTAGCGATTAAGCTCTCTACGTTGAAGCGCCAGGCAAGATGAGTCCCATTGTTGTATAAGGATTTACCAAGGAACTGTCGCACGCCTTCAAGTTCGATGTGCTCAGCTAATAGCTCTAGTGCTTGCTTGCGATTGGCTGGTTTATCTGCAATAACAGCTTGTAACCCTCGGAATACATTGTCATGTCGGTTTTGCGTATAAGCAACTGGCGCCATGTCGAGTACAACCAACTTGGTCACCTTTGGTCCAGCCATTGCGGCAACCTTCATGGCGACTTTACCGCCCATTGAATGGCCGATCAGGGTATAGGAATCGAGCTCTAGGGAGTTGAGTAACTGATAGACGTCGTTAGCCATTAACTCATAACTGTGTTCTTCACTCTGAAATGATTGACCATGGTTGCGTAAGTCAACACTCACCACCTGATGATCTTGACGTAAATCACGCGCCAGAAGGCCTAAGTTGTCTAAATTTCCAAATAAACCGTGGATCAAAACTATGGTGTGACCCTCACCTTCGACTTTGTAGTTGAGCAGATGTGACATTTTATTTTATTCGTTACCGGTTAACCGTAGAGTCTCTTTAAAGATCTCGCTATAATCCCCCAGAGTTTAAACATAGAGATTGTGAAAAGCGAATGAAAACAATTGAGGTTGATGAGGATCTATACCGTTACATCGCAAGTCAAACCCAGCATATTGGCGAAAGTGCGTCGGATATCTTGCGTCGTCTGTTAATGACAGATGCAGCAGAGACTCCAGCAGTAAGCCAGCCGCAGGTGATGGCGCAACCAAAGGGTGTAGTGGTTAGCAAAGATGCAATTAAAGAAGAGACAGTAGACAGTGTAAAAGAGATGCGTTCTCTGCTTATTTCTGATGAGTTTGCTGGTCTTAAAAAAGCGATTGATCGCTTTATGCTTGTCCTATCGACACTGCATCACATTAATCCAAATGGTTTCTCTGAAGCAACGCAGGTTAAAGGGCGTAAGCGCGTTTACTTCGCTGATAATGAGCAAACCTTGCTTGCTAATGGTAATACAACTAAACCAAAAGCAATTCCTGGTTCACCGTTTTGGGTGATTACCAACAACAACACCAGTCGTAAAAGACAGATGGTTGAGCAACTGATGGCTCGTATGAGTTTCCCATCAGATTTGATCGAGAAAGTGACTAACTCGATTTAAAAAACGAAAATATCTGATTTAAACCTCATAATGCGTAATATAGTTATCGTATTATGAGGTTTTTTTATTTCTCTGTATTTTAAGAAAGGATGTCAAAATGGCGATGCACCCACGAGCGGGACAAAAAGCTCAGCAGCAAGATCTTCACAATATTCCAGCCCTAGTTTCTAATTACTTCCTTCTTCAACCTAACTCTTCTAATCCAGCACACAAAGTCGAATTCGGAACCTCTGGTCACCGTGGGACTGCGGATAAAGTGACTTTCAATGAAAATCACATCCTGGCAATAGCACAGGCTGTGGCGGAAGTTCGTGCAGAAAAAGGAACAACCGGGCCGCTATTTGTTGGTAAAGATACCCACGCATTGTCTGAGCCGGCGTTTTCTACAGTGGTAGAAGTATTGATTGCCAATGGCGTGACAGTGGTTGTGCAACAAGAGAATGGCTATACGCCGACTCCAGGTATTTCTCATGCCATCCTGACTCACAACCTTGTTAATCAGGATAAAGCCGACGGTATCGTTATCACGCCATCGCACAACCCACCGCAAGATGGTGGTATCAAGTATAACCCGACACACGGTGGGCCTGCTGAGGGTGAACTGACTCAGGCTATCCAAGATCGTGCTAATGCGTTGATTGCTGAAGGTCTTCAAGGTGTGAAACGCATGCCATTGGCAGAGGCTAAAGCATCTGAGTTATTCGTAGAAAAAGATCTGGTTAAGCCATACATCGATGATTTAGTGAATGTTATCGATATGGAAGCTATCCAGAAAGCAAACCTCAAGATCGGCGTAGATCCACTCGGTGGCAGTGGTATCGATTACTGGCGTCAGATCGCTAAGACTTACAACCTGGATCTGACCTTGGTTAGTGAAGCTATCGATCCTTCTTTCCAGTTCATGTCTCTGGATAAAGATGGGGTTGTACGTATGGACTGTTCTTCACCATACGCGATGGCAGGCTTACTGGCACTTAAAGATGAGTACGACTTAGCGTTTGGTAATGACCCTGATTACGACCGCCACGGTATTGTTACACCGAAAGGCTTAATGAACCCGAACCACTTCTTAGCCGTGTGTATTGACTATCTATATCGTCATCGTGAAGGCTGGGGTAAAGACGTTGCGGTTGGTAAGACACTAGTATCAAGTGCGTTAATTGACCGTGTCGTTTCTGACTTAGGTCGTGAACTGTGCGAAGTTCCAGTAGGCTTTAAGTGGTTTGTAGATGGCCTTTACGAAGGCAAGTTCGGCTTTGGTGGCGAAGAGAGTGCAGGCGCATCTTTCTTGCGTAAAGACGGCACACCTTGGGCAACCGATAAAGATGGCATTATCTTATGTCTGTTAGCGGCAGAGATCACTGCAGTAACGGGTAAAAACCCTCAGCAATACTACGAAGAGCTTGCGGCTAAGCACGGTACTTCTGAGTACAACCGTATTCAAGCTGTGGCGAACGGCCCTCAGAAAGAGGTTCTGAAGAAACTTTCTGCAGAGATGGTGACTGCTGAGACTCTGGCTGGTGATGCTATCACTGCGCGTTTGACCCATGCTCCGGGCAATGGTGCAGCAATTGGCGGCCTTAAAGTAACGACGGATAACGGTTGGTTTGCGGCTCGTCCATCAGGTACTGAAGATATCTACAAAATCTACTGCGAAAGCTTTAAAGGTACCGAACACCTGAAACAGATCGAGGCGGAAGCTCAAGAGATCGTTAATCAGGTGTTTAAGCAAGCTGGGTTATAAGAACGCTGCGCTTCGAGAACGGGCTTCGCCCTGCGAGATGTTAGAACGCTACGCTACGAGAATCGAAAAATTAGAACGCTGCGCTTCGAGAACGGACTTCGTCCTACGAGAATTTAGAACGGGCTGCGCCCTTCGAGAGGTGCACGTTATAGATGCTGAGTAGGTATCTGATACAGAGTTTATTGTTAGGGACTTACGTCTAAAATCCAGAAAAAAGGTTGACGCTTTCACGTCAACCTTCCAAGATTTTCTCGCTTCTCGCTTCTCGCTTCTCGCTTCTCGCTTCTCGCTTCTCGCTTCTCGCTTCTCGCTTCTCGCTTCTCGCTTCTCGCTTCTCGCTTCTCGCTTCTCGCTTCTCGCTTCTCGCTTCTCGCT
>Ga0209379_10000373_pt1 | contig 40538 bp, 39 predicted proteins | sample tdDd001_FD_187124 | JGI IMG/M metagenome (GOLD analysis project Ga0209379, IMG submission 187124) | Marine sediment microbial communities from the Atlantic coast under amendment with organic carbon and nitrate - tdDd00.1 (SPAdes)... | ecosystem: Environmental > Aquatic > Marine > Coastal >... | reverse complement strand
GCCCAGCAGCAGATGGGTCAGTACAACCAAGTATTGGCATCGCTTAAGAGCTCGCATCAAGCGAAATCGGAAACCATGCAGGAGTTCAAGCAAGAGCTGCAAGAGTTTGGTGTGAATGCCGATGCTGGCGCAGAAGAGCGTGCGGTGCGTCGCCGTGATGAACTGCACGAGCGTTTACACGCCTCGCGTAATCGTAAGAGCGAGTTTGAACGTACCATTACCTCAACCGAACTGGAAATGAAAGCGCTGGTTAAGCGCTTGAAGAAAGTTCAGAAAGAGTATGTTGAACTGCGTACCTATGTGGTTGCGGCGAAAGCGGGTTGGTGTTCGGTACTGCGTCTTGCACGTGAAAACGATGTAGAGCGCCGTTTACATCGCCGTGAGCTTGCTTACATGTCGGCCGATGAGTTGCGTTCAATGTCGGATAAATCTTTGGGTGCACTGCGTCTTGCTGTCGCAGACAACGATGATCTACGTGACTCGCTACGCGCTTCGGAAGATAATTCACGCCCAGAGCGAAAAGTACTGTTCTACATTGCGGTATACCAACACCTACGTGAGCGTATTCGCCAAGACATCATCCACACCGACGATCCAGTTGAAGCGATCGAAGAGATGGAAGTCGAGCTTGCGCGCTTAACAGAAGAGTTGACTCAGCGTGAACACCGCCTTGCGATAAGCTCAGATTCGGTCGCGGCGATCATTAAGAAAACCATTCAGCGCGAACAAAACCGTATTCGCATGCTGAACCAAGGGTTATCTAACATTAACTTTGGTCAGGTAAACGGCGTTCGCTTGAACGTGAACATCCGTGAAAGCCACGAAGTGCTATTGAATGGCTTAGCAAGCCAGCAAGAGCAGCACCAAGACTTGTTTAATAACGCACGTTACACCTTCTCGGAAGCAATGGCGAAGCTGTTCCAGCGCGTTAACCCGCACATCGACATGGGTCAACGTTCACCGCAAATCTTGGGTGAGGAACTGCTTGATTACCGTAACTACCTAGAACTGAGTGTGGAAGTAAACCGTGGTTCAGATGGTTGGCTACAAGCGGAATCGGGCGCACTGTCGACTGGTGAAGCTATCGGTACGGGTCAGTCAATTCTACTGATGGTTATTCAAAGTTGGGAAGAAGAGTCACGCCGCCTGCGCAGTAAAGACATTATGCCATGTCGCTTACTGTTCTTAGATGAAGCCGCGCGTCTTGATACTAAGTCGATCAATACCTTGTTTGAACTGTGTGACCGCCTAGACATGCAACTTCTTATTGCCGCGCCAGAAAACATCAGCCCAGAGCAGGGCACGACCTACAAGCTGGTACGTAAAGTGTTTAAAGACCATGAACACGTACATGTAGTTGGTCTGCGCGGGTTTGGTAGTACATCCAAACCTAAGACGGAAGTTGAGCAACTGATAGCTGAAGCAGACTTCGCTTAATCGGTTGATATCAAATGTTAAAAGCGCTCCAGTGATGGGGCGCTTTTTTTTGTCTCTCATATTCATCATATGGTGTGATGTCCCGTATAAATAGTGAAAATTTTAATTGAACACTGTTTTATTGGGGTGTAATCTATCGACAATAAAACAGTGTTCAATTATCTAGGATAGAATCATGCGAATGAAATTTGCTTTACCAACCATTGGGTTAATGACCTTTCTCAGTTTACCAGTCTTAGCTTCTGGCGATTACTCCGTTGGTTACGCAACCCTGTCAGATGAAGCCGGAAGAAATTGGAATGGGATCTCGGTAACAGGTTTAATGCACGAAGGCCCACCCGCAGATTTTATTATGACGACATCACTCATGTTTGGCGGCGATAATAGCGACTCGATGCTATGGACTTTTAACAGCGGCCCAAGTTTTCCTGTCACTGATAACTTCGCACTTTATGTGTTGGCGGGATAAGCTATTTAGACAGTGACACCGTCGATTACTCTGGCAGTGATTTTGGCTTTAACTTAGGTGGCGGTGCGCGTTTCTACTTAAATAAGCGTTTATTGTTTAATGTGGGCGTTGAAAAGAGTTTGGTTTCTAATCGCTTTGTTTCGAACCCGACGTCGTTTAATTTTGGGGTGGGGTGGTTGTTTTAGGGCTTGGGCTATGGATAAAGGTCTAACTATTAAACTAGACCTTTATCTATATAGTATCAAGATACCGGCGATGGCTTAAAATAATTATGATACAGCGCCATAAAGTCTTCACGAATTAGCTGTTCGAGTTCACTGGCGCGCTCGGTAGGGCAAAAGAGCATAAAGTGAATTAACTGCTCACCAGTGGGCGTGGTGCTGATATCAATATGGGGATCGGCACCAGGTAGGTCGACGCCCGCGTGGCGCTCGATCACTACGTTATAACGCTTGGCGATATCAATGAAGTCTTCGCAGTGGTCGTCAATTTTCGCCAGCATTTGTGGTAGCAGTGGGTAGAGGTTGTGAAACTCTTTTACGGTAATATCGAAGCTATGGTAGACGTAGCGCTTCATGAAATTGAGGTTTTTGACTGGTGTGGTAAAAAATAGGCTGTTTGGGATCGTGGCGGTTTTGCCTGTGTAGTGGTAACGGCCGTGGTGGAGGTCGATTTCTTGGAGCACAGTCGCCATTAGGTTATGTTCGATCACCTCACCACAGGTTGGGCCGACTTCGATCCAGTCGCCAATGCGGAACGAACGCGTACTCGCACGCTGAATTGAACCTGTGAAGCATAAGATGATCTCTTTCGACGCTACGACGATTGCAACCGCAATAGCGGTGAGCGATAAAGCAAACTCACTAATTTCATCGCGCCAGAGCACAAATAAGAAAATGACCGCAAAAGCGAAGGTGCCATTTTTAGTCAGTGAGATCCACTTGCGCTGTTCTAGCGAAAGGAAGTTAACATCACCTCTAATTAAGCTGATCACCACCTGACGAACAAGGATCACTGCTACAAGTAGAATGCCACTTAGCAGCAGTTGGTTAGACAGTAGGTAATCAATAATTTGTTTAGCTTGTTCCACGCGATGTTCCACTCTATTTAGATAGAGTTAAACTATACAATATTGCCACCTTACTAGGTAAGCCCTTGTCTATAAATTGTTAAACATGTTGAAATCTGCTGCTAGCAATGGTCATAGAAACGATAGACCTTCAGCTCACCGAGTTGGTGTGTTGCGGAATGTTCTGGGTTCGATGAACCGGAAAATGATCTACCGATTTGAACGTAGCACGGGTTGTTTTTAAGCTCCATTACAGGGAGCTCCTTAGTGCTGTGATAGGCAAAAATAGCGTGCTGTGCGAGGTGGTTAGAGAGATGAATACCATCAACATCCATCGCTCTGCGCACATTGTCGGCTTGAAGTTGCATATGACCTTGCTGGACAAAGATGTCGGTTCCAGGTATTTGCGCTTGCTCATAGCTGCCTTCAAGGTTATGGATTTTCGCCTTCGCCATCACGATGTCGTCGGCATTTTTAAAAGCGGCCACATAGCTCTCTAATGTGGCAATTCTAGCCTCGCGACTGATGCTCAAAAATTTTGGGGCGGCAATCGCTGCAGTAATTGCCAGAATAGCGATTACTGCCACTAATTCTATTAGCGTAAAGCCTTTCGACTGTTTCATGGGGTTTTTCTCGACTGATAATGCTGTTCTGTAACGTATGATTGATGTGTTACATGGCCGGCAATTATCAATAAATGGCATTTTGATTGCAAACAGTATTTCGTGTTGTGATTATTTGAGTGGCGAAAGTGTTAACTTTGAGACAGGGTGTGATTATGCGAAGCGATCAAAAAAGGCCTCGAGAAGAGGCCTTAGTAATGGGGTTTGAGAGTTTACGCCTTGTCAGCTGCGTCAAATATCGCTGGTAGTGCTTTATAGAAAATCATCATCGCCATACGCGGAGTTTCTGTTTGAGGGTAGCCGCCGTTCATCGCGACAACCGTATTGCTCTTCATATCCATGGCAACAACTTGGCCGTGAATACCAACCATCGCTAAGATTGTGCGGCCTGGAATATCAAGAATACGGAATTGATCTTTGTACCAACCATCTGCCAACGCTGACTCTTTGCCTTTTTTCCAAGCGCTGCGAACTTCATCATTACCTTCTAGCAATGATTTGATAAACGCTTCTGGGATCACTTCTTCCCCTACGTAGTTCTTACCATTGTTAAGCAACACGCGGCCCATACGCGCTAAGTCTTTTGTTGTTGCATTTAAGCCGCCAGAAGCAACAGGGAAGCCGGTTGCATCGGACATTAGGTAGGCATCATTCTCCATGCCTACTTTTTTCCAAATTCTGCTCTCTAGCAAGTCTGCTAAGTTTTCGCCAGTTACGCTTTCAACGATCTTACCCAGTACCTCGGTATTGATACATTGGTAGCTGTATTTGCTGCCCATTGGCGCTTTGATGTCAGTCACAAGCTGCATGTAATCAGCCACGCCATTAGGGTAAGTTTTAGACATATCGCCATGCCAGCTTTGAGAGCTTGTCATGCGCTCATCCCAAGATTTGTGTGGGGTGACTTCAAGCTTTAAAGAAGTGCGCATATCGGCAACCTCTTGTACGGTCGCGTCTTTCCAAGCTGTGTTCTTTAGCTCTGGTAAGTAATCGGTGACCTTTTTACTCATATCAAGTTTGCCTTCTGCTACTGCAACAGAAGCCAGCATTGACGTGAAAGACTTAGTAACAGACATATCTAGGTGAGTAGAGTGCTCATCCATGTTGTTCCAGTAATGCTCGTGCAGTAGTTCATTGCCTTTTAGAACAACCATTGAGTGGTTTTTAAGGCGGTCACGAAGAAAAGCATTAAGTGACATTTCGCCATCCATTGAGTCGACTTTAATTGCGTTGAAATCGAGCGGAGCACCTGCTTTTAAAGACTCTGGGGTTAGTGTTGGTTGGTCACTACCCAATAGTCCACGTGAGATATGGTAGTGGTTAGTAAACTTATAAGCATTTGGAAGTGTTGAAGCGGCGTACTCTGCGGTATCCCAGTTTTGCTGGGTAATTGTCATTTGTGCAGCGTGATCAAGAAAACCTTGCTCAGCAGGCTGAAAGTCAGCGCAGGTCGCAGCGCTAGATAGCCCTAGTCCGATCAGTAATGTTAATAGCTTCTTATTCATTTGAGTTACCTTTAGTTAACTAACGCGATTTGAAACTACAATATAGGTTCGATGTTGAACAATCAAGGGCGAATTTAAACGAGGTGATACAGCTCACATATTGAGAGCTGTACTAATTATTATTTGCTGTGAGGTTTTAAAGGAGAGGAAAAGCTACTGAAAGTCGTTCGTATGCGCTTTGTACATGCTCTGGAACTGCTTGCTCAATCTGGAACCCTTTAGCTGGATACGCTTTAACTCTTTCAAAGTCCTGTAGCAGTGCGGTAATAACGAGATCCGACGGCAGTGCTTCGTTAAAGTAATCGCTAAAACGGATCTTAGGGCCAGTAGAGCACACTTCGTTAATTGGATAAGGCCATTGCTTCTTAAAGGTGGCATAAGCTCGGCGAACCATATACGGTTTCTGCACTAGGATGAAACGCTGAGGCTTGTAATCGAGCTTATCAAATAGCGCTGCGGTGAACAGTACGTTTTCACCTGAATTACTCGACTTGTTTTCTATCAGGATAGCGTGCTCTGGTACACCCAAATCCATGGCAATATCGGCAAAGGCTTCCGCTTCTGAGTTATCAAAAAGGCCTTCAGTAAAACGGCCGACACCACCAGAGAAGACTAATTCTGGAGCGTAGCCTTCAAGATGGAGTTTTGCTGCGTACTCTGCAACGCGAGGGTCATTACTGCACATGCAAAAAATACAGTCGGCCTCTTGTGGCTGATGGTCCATTTGCATAAATTGCCATAAGGTATTGATGCTCTGATAAAGAGAATTAGCCATTGGGTGTCCTGAAGGCATCGAGTGCCGATCGATAGTGGAAATGGTAACCAAGTTTAACCAACTTTTTAGAACAGATGGTTTTAGCTGGCTCATTGCTTAACGGTGGAAAGGGGATCGCTAAACCACTATCACGCAACGCTTCGCTGTAAAATTCCGCTTTGGTAACTTTGAATGGCGAACAAGCATTAACAGTGTCGTTGTGTAGGTGCTCTATTGCAAAGAGACAAACGCCGATCGCGTCGTCTAGGTGCAGCATGTTGGCGGTGGTTTGCTGGCTTACCTGCTTTAGTTTGCTTAAGAACCTGGCGGGATGTCGATCGGGTCCGAACAATCCGGCGCAACGTATAACGACATGCTCAATATCAGCATCGAGTAGCGCTTGTTCTGCCTGAAGCATTACTTTCGCACTGTCTGAAAATTTCGAGTTGGCTCGGGATAGATCTAAGGTGGCGTCTTCTTCTCGCATGAGTTTTGCTTCATCGGGATAAACGCTGGTCGCACTAACCATAATGATTTTAGGGACCTTCGCAGCCACACAGGCTTCAACAACACTTCGCCACCACTTGGCGTATTGGTCTTTCATTCCTTGACGGAAGCGAGGTGGAAAACAACCGATTAAGGTATCTGGCTGAAATTCCTCTAATGCTTCAACTAATAAGTTGAATTGATGCTCGAAAGGGGAGGTGGGGAGCTCACATACCATGCTGTCAATGCCTAACAGAGTAAGCTGCTCTGCACCAAGTTGAGAGGTTTTGCTTGCCTTAACTTGGTAGTTGAGTTCTTGCAGTTTGAGTGCGAGTGGTTTTCCCAACCAACCCGCACCGATTAACATTACTTTATTGGTCATTAATTAGGTAATTTTGGCCAATTACGCAGAGAGTACACGCACGATTTTATCGGCATGCTCGGCGACTTCAATCCCTTCATCTGTTAAGTAACCGCCATCAGGCTGAGTACATAATCCTTTGTTATAAATACGGCTAACTGCTTGTTGCATCTCTTCAGACGCACCTTGATGAACCTTAATGCCAGTTGCTGCACTGCTCAAATCGAATTGAAGCAGTAGGTTAAGTTCAGCGATATATTCTTGGTTAAATTTCATCTTGTTTTCCTTAAATCAAACAAACGCGTTTCAAACACCATAAAACGCATTGAGCCGAGCTACAACAATCAGTGTAGAGAAGTGTTACATCAGGTCAAATTGGCTGTTTTTAATACACTGCTAATTGGCGCTCTAATGGATGATCACAGGCTAGAAACCGGCAAAGTCAGTCACATGTCGTTATTTCGATTAATTGAGCTGATAATGAAAGCAAAAATCATAGCGCGCGATTATAATCGAGCTTGATGTATCTCTTTGTGTTATGCGTTTTGATGCTTTGTTGGTTGAGCCCAAAGCACAATCGGATGTTCTAAGCACTATGAATGGATTGATATAATTAAAAATATAAGAGAGTGAACATGAAAATTTTACGTACCACGTTGGCTATTAGTGTGCTAATAGCAGTTGCCGGTTGTCAAAGTACAGCCGAAGAGCCAAGAGAAATTGCGAGCACTAACCAGGAAACGCAGCAGCCTAATGCATTTGATGTTTATGAGCAATCGAAAGCCAATTACGAAAGTTGGCTGGTGACGCTTAAGGACGCCAAAAGTCTAAAAATCTATTCACCCGATCTTTACGCAGAGCTGCTTGAGTCATGGGATGAGGCCGTTGAAATTTACGAAGACATTGCGGTTGATCCTGCCAAAGCGAATGAAAGCTATTCCGTATTCTCTTCGGGCACTTATGCCGATAACTTTAATCAACGTCTTGCAATTGTAGAGAAGAACCACGCTAAGTTAACCGAGCTAAAAGTTACGGCTGATGAGCTGCTGGCAGACTCAATTGCTCAGATGGCTTATTTAGACTCCATCGAAGCGAAAGCGGCTTATTCAAGCGACTACTCTTCAGTGGTGCGTTCGTACCGTGAGTTATTCGAGTACGTTGAAGAAGGTGATTTAGATGATGCCCAGGTCGAACAAGTTGATTTTCTGAATAAAGCGAAAAAGCTCGAGCAGAAAGTGGTGTTAAAGCAGCACGTGTTGCCGCTGAAAAACGAGTTGAAAAAGCTGCGTAGTGAAGGCTTTAATCGTGTAGCTGCTATTAGCTACGCAAAAGCCAAGGCAGAAGTGAATGTGGCAGAAAATACCGTTAAAGCCAATACACGAGACCTAAAAATTATTGCTGAAGCGGTCGCCAGTGCCCATTTTGAGCTTGACCATGTTCGTAATACGGCGGCTGAAGTAAAACTGCTCTCAAGTGTCGATGACGAAAAGTTTGAACCGATAGTTTTGGAATTCGAAGGCAAGCTATTGTCGATCTCAAAAGCCATTGATGGTGCAGACTATCGCGACCAACCTTTGCGCGTACAAACTGAAATGATCGTTGCAGGTGTGAAAGGGTTACATAGCGCCAACAGTACCGATGAGCTTGAAAGCAAAATAGCGGGTCTAAATAGCCAAAACGAGGCGTTAAAAGCTCAAGTAGCGAAACAGACCGAAGCCATTGCTCAAGAGCAAGAGAAACAAGCGAGCTTAACTAAGCAATTAACACGAACTGAGTCTCATATTGCTAGCCTAGAGCAACTGATTGCGAACTATAAGCAACAGTTACAAGCAAAAGAGGGCGCGCCTGAAGTGCAAGATGAAGCGAATGCTGCAGAGGCACAATCTACCGAGCAAGAAGTAGCGCCAGCAAGTCAAGTTGAAGCGAGTACACCAACTGAAGCAAGTGATGCCGTTTCCTCTGTTGATGAGGCAGTCACAACGACAACTGAAGCCGTAAGCGAAGCCGCGACCGAGTAATAAAGACTAATAAAATCTCAACCAATCTAAAAGCGCTCGCAAGGGCGCTTTTTTGCATAACGGTGCCTTGGCTTATATTTATAAATTATTGACCGGCCTCTCTGAATCAACATTTTTGGTAAACATAAAAAAATCACTTGAATTCTGATAAAAACAGAGCGATTATCCGCCACTCTTCTATTTGTATCAGAATATTTCACGCCCATGAACATGAATCAATTTGACTCGTTATTACCGCCTCAAATGGCTGAGCGAGCGGCAGAAGTCGGTGAAGGTAAAGTAACCAAAGACCCGATGAAGTCCTTTTTGCTGGCCATCACCGCCGGACTGCATATTGGCATCGCATTTCTATTTTACACCACAGTGACAACGGGAGCCGATGGCTTACCGTGGGGCCTAACTCGCTTTTTAGGCGGAGTGGCATTTAGCCTCGGATTGGTATTAGTGATCATTACAGGTGGCGAGCTTTTTACCAGTTCAGTACTCACTTTGGTTGCGCGCGCGAGCGGTAAAATCACCTGGCAAAGCTTGGTGAAAAACTGGATTATTGTTTACTTCGGCAATATGGTTGGCGCGATCTTACTGGTTGGCATCATGTTGGTCGCAAAGCAGTACATGTTCGATCATGGGCAGGTGGGCATCAATACCATGAATATTGCTCAGCATAAGTTACATCATGGTTTTTGGCCAGCCGTCGCGCTTGGTATAATGTGCAATGTGTTGGTGTGTATCGGGGTTTGGATGACCTTTAGTGGCCGCACGCTTACCGACAAAATCGTGGTATTGATTTTACCTGTTGCTATGTTCGTCTCAGCAGGCTTTGAACACTGCATCGCGAATATGTTTCAAGTACCAATGGCGATTGGCATTAAAAACTTCGCATCACCAGAGTTTTGGCAAATGACAAACATGTCTCCCGCTGACTTTGCTGACCTTAACTTGATTGGTTTTATTACCAATAACCTCATCCCCGTGACCATTGGCAACATCATCGGTGGTGGTGTTTTTGTTGGTATGGGATATTGGCTGATCTATTTACGCGATTAATTTCTCGTAACACGCGATTTATAAATTAACCTTGCACCTTGTGGCAAGGTTTTTTTTGTTTAGCGTTTACTAACTTATTGTATCTTCAAAAGGTTATCCACATTTTCTGTGGATAACCTAGTTAACACCTGTTTTAACGGCCTCGCGTACTGCTAAACAAAGCTGTTTTGGCGCATAACTTGCCACAGGTAGCCCATTTTTGTGCTCGAAAAATCGGGTACTTAGGGTGTGCTACTTGGCCAAATTGCGCTTAAAGAGCGCTCACTAAGTCAATTTTTATTTCTATCTTATTGTTTGTTTTGAATATTTCATTGCGTTGAAGATAGGGGCTGCGTGACGAGAGTGTTGTTCCGGTAACAACGTGGATCAGTAAATTACATTTTTTGCTGATTTATTAACCACAGTGGATGATGTCGTGCTTAAGCGCTAATTTTGTGTTGGAAAAATAAGCTGTTAAATCTTAATTGGCAGGAAACTAAAGCAGAGCGATAGCTCTGCTTTAGTGCGAAAAGTTAGTTTAGCCCATAAAGCTCGGCGAATGGATCGTGATTTGGATTGGGGTTCCATTGATACTCGGCGTAATTGGCGACTTTTTTAGCAAACGCTTCACCTTCTATCGCTGTAAGGATGGCTAATGCCATGTCTGTTCCTGCAGATACACCAGAGGATGTCCATACTTGATTGGACTGCACCCAGCGCGCTTTGCTAACCCACTCGGTGTGCTTTCCTTGTTCACAAACCCATTGATAGGCCATTTTGTTGGTGGTTGCGCGCTGGCCATCGAGTAATCCGGCGCGAGCCAAAAGCGCGGTGCCGGTGCAAACGGACACCAGCCATTTCGCTTTTTTACCCGCTTGTTCAAGCCATTTAATCAGCTCTGGGTTATCAACTTGCGAGCGAGTGCCTAGGCCTCCGGGAACCAGCAAAATGTCGGTTTCTAAAGGCGTTGCAAAACTAAGCTCGACGTGGCTAACGGGCCCGGCGGAGCTTTTTACGGCCTGACCATCTTGACTGATAAACTGCAGGCGATAGCGATCGTTTAAATGCTTTGCAAGGCCAAACATCTCTAGAGGGCCAAAGACGTCGAGCAACTCAAAATCGTTAAACAATAGGGTAGTGATGACCAGTGGACGCATGGTTAAAAGACGCCCATGTAATCTTCAAGTTCGCGTTTGATACGATGAATGTCTTCTTTTGAAGTGACAATGTCAGAGCTTGAGTTGGGGGTGGTCGTGATATAAAAGAGATTAGATTGGGCGTCAGCATTGCTGGTGATAGTGATATAACCATCGCCGATCTGCCAGCTGACGATGTTGTCCATATTAAGGTAGAGATTATCGGAAATATTCAGTGCTTTTCTCATTGTTTTGCCTTTCGGTCTGATTATTATATGAGTCTGATGGTATACCAAAGTTAGCCAAAGGTGGGGCAGTGTTTTAGTAAGATTACTTTGCAAATATCACTCGCTTCGAATAGTGACGGTGACGCGTCCTTCTTTGGTGATGGCTCGGTTGAGGCAAAGATGCAGCGAAACAGACAAAGACACCGTTAACATAACAAAAATCGCGATAAGGATGAGCAGTTGGTATTTGATCGCAATCAGTGGGCTCGCCCCGCCTAAAATCTGCCCAGTCATCATGCCTGGTAGCGTGACAAGCCCTGTGGTCGTCATAGAGGCCAGTATAGGTGCGAGCGCTTTTTGCACGGCATTGCGTACGAAAGGTGCCGCTGCGTATCGAGGAGAGGCACCAAGGGAGAGCGCGCCTTCGTATTCCGCTTTTCGCTCTTCAAACGCAGAGAACAGGCTTTGCAGTGCAACGATATTACCCGCCAAACTGTTTCCAAGTAGCATGCCACAAAGAGGAATGACGTATTGGGCGCTGTAATAGGGGCTAGGGCGCACGATCACGCCACAAAGAATAACCATTAAAGGAAAAAGCCCTATGACTAACCCGAGGATCACTGGTGTGATTAACGATGATTTGGGTAGGCGTGCTTTGTCTAATATTGCGCTCGCGCCAATACCAATCATGGCCAACACCCAGACAAGGTTGAGGGTTAAGCTGTTCAACTCGAAGACAAACTCTAAATAGAGCCCAACTAAAAATAGCTGTACCGTCATGCGCACAACACTAACGGATATTTCTTTGCTAAGATGCAGCTGAAACCGCCGGTTAAGCATAAAAGGGATAGCGAGTGTGGAGCTAAAGAGCAGCATTTGCCACCAAGAAATATCAATCACGTTTTGCATCGTTAACTCTTTGAATTTGTTTGTTCCATCATATCTATTTTGAATCTAAAAATCGCCAGAAAGTGAGAGAGTGAATTAACACTGATAGATCTATTAGTTATCACATTGATAACAATTGCTGGGCATTTATTCATTTGTATCTCGGGGTAAAAAGCGCTTACTTGGCTATTCATAGCGTCATGATTAACCGTGTAACTACATATTTAACAATATCTTAGCAATATTATTTTGTCATATCCATTCACATAATTACACATAAAAAGGTAATTACATACATCTCCGTATGACCTCAAAAAAGTGTTGAGTAGCAAGGATTAAAGCCGAAATTTAATTGATGAAATGGAAAGTGATGTTCTAAAATTTACCTATACGAGTTGTAAGTGTATTTGGTCTTAGGACGAGATATAGATATTTTTATCACTTCAATAGCAGGCAAATGTATGAGTAATGTTAATAATATAGGAACCGAAGAAGTTCGCTCGTTAGAGTGGAAGTCTTTTCTCCTTATCACCGTCGTTCTCTTCCCCATTTTGAGCGTAGGATTTGTGAGCGGATACGGCTTCATCGTATGGGCGTTACAAGTCTTCTTCCTTGGACCTCCAGGTGCTCACGGTTAACCCCCACACTTTTATACGAATAATATAAAGAGAACGAATTATGAAAGCGTTTATTGTAAAAATCTGGCGAACGCTAACTCGCCCAGCAGTCCACATCAGTTTAGGTGTGTTGACTATGGGTGGTTTTATTGCTGGCGTTATTTTCTGGGGTGGTTTTAACACCGCATTGGAAGCAACCAATACTGAAGAGTTCTGTGTAAGCTGTCACACCATGCGTGACAACGTGTACCAAGAACTACAAGAGACTGTTCACTGGAAAAACACCTCTGGTGTTCGTGCAACGTGTCCTGATTGTCACGTGCCACACGAATGGACAGCGAAAATTGCACGTAAGATGCAAGCATCCAAAGAAGTGTTCGCACAACTGTTTGGCGACCTAGACACACCAGAGAAATTCGAAGAACGCCGTATCGAGCTTGCTAAGCACGAATGGGACCGTTTCTCAGCTAACAAATCTCTAGAATGTAAAAACTGTCACAACTACGAATCAATGGACTTTGACAACATGCGTCCTACTGCGCGTATTCAAATGAAGAACGCTGCAGAACGCGATCAAAGCTGTATTGATTGTCACAAAGGCATCGCGCACAACCTACCGAAAGACATGGACGCTTCAGGCGGCATGATCGGTGAGCTTGAGCAACTTGCCTCTAACACCGATTACTCAGCAGGCAACGACCTAACCAGCGTTCGTCACCTACCTATGTATGAAGACGCAGCGATGACTGTTGAAGCGGGCCTACTTAACCCAGCATCAACCGTTAAAGTTGTCGATGAAAAAGGCGATGCAGTTCAAATCGAAATTGCAGGTTGGCGTAAAGCGAAAGGCTTTGGCCGTGTAATTCAAGAAGACTTCGGCTTGAACATCGCAGTGGGTTCTCTACTGAAAGATACCGCTATCAATGAAGACATGGTTCAAACGTTTGAAACCAAAGAAGATGACCTAACAGGTCTACCTTGGCAGCGTGTAACCACCAAACTTTGGATGAAGAAAGAAGCCATGCTTGGCGACGTTACTCCAATTTGGGAAAAAGCAAGCGAAGCGTACCAAACTAACTGTTCTGTTTGTCACACCCAACCTGCTGAAGCGCACTTCACTGCAAATGGCTGGCCTGGCATGTTCAACGGTATGTTGGCATTCGTAAACTTTGACACCGATAGTGAAGCACTTGTGCTTAAGTATCTTCAGAAACACTCTTCAGATTTTGCTGAAGGTCACCACTAAGCCCACACGGAGAATAACAAATGGCTATTACACGAAGAAGTTTTCTTAAAGGTGTAGCAACGACCAGTGCGGCGTCTGTGATTGGCCCAAGCCTTCTGGCTTCCGCATCAGCAAATGCTGCAGAAACAACGGGCACTTGGAAAGTATCAGGTTCTCACTGGGGCGCATTCCGCGCCCACATCTACGGCGGTAAAGTTCAAGAAGTTAAAGCTCTTGAAATGGACTCACATCCAACCGACATGATTGACGGCATCAAGGGTATTATTTACAGCCCTTCACGTGTTCGTTACCCAATGGTTCGCCTAGACTGGCTGAAAAAGCACAAGTACGCAGGTGAAACGCGCGGTAACAACCGTTTCATCCGTGTAACTTGGGACGAAGCACTAGACCTTTTCTACCGCGAGCTAGAGCGCGTACAAAAAGATTACGGTCCTTGGGCATTGCACGCAGGCCAAACGGGTTGGCGTCAAACGGGTCAGTTCCACAGCTGTACCAGCCACATGCAACGCGCAGTAGGCATGCACGGTAACTACATCACCAAAGTAGGCGACTACTCAACAGGTGCAGGCCAAACCATCATGCCGTATGTACTGGGTTCAACCGAAGTATATGCGCAAGGTACGTCTTGGTCTGAAATTCTTGAGCACAGTGATAACATCGTGCTTTGGGCGACCGATCCGGTGAAAAACCTGCAAGTAGGCTGGAACTGTGCAACGCACGAAGCGTACCCATACCTTGATCAGCTAAAAGAAAAAGTTGCGAAAGGCGAGATCAACGTTCTGTCTGTTGACCCAGTGAAGAACAAGACTCAGCGCTTCCTAGGTAACGACCACATGTACATTAACCCACAAACCGATGTGGCGTTCATGCTGGCAGTGGCGCATACCCTGTACAACGAAGATCTGTACGACAAAGAGTTTATTAAAACTTACTGCTTAGGTTTCGATGACTTCATCGCATACGTGAAAGGCGAAACCAAAGACAAGATCGAGAAAACCCCAGAGTGGGCCGCTGAGATCTGTGGCGTGAAAGCCGACAAGATCCGTGAATTCTCACGCATGCTGGTAAACGGCCGTACTCAGTTGCTATTTGGTTGGTGTATCCAGCGTCAAGAGCACGGTGAGCAGCCTTACTGGGCTGGCGCGGTTGTTGCGGCGATGGTTGGCCAAATCGGTCTACCAGGCGGTGGTATCTCTTACGGTCACCACTACTCAGGTATCGGTGTATCTTCAACAGGTTTTGCCGCTCCAGGTGGTTTCCCTCGTAACCTTGACCAAGGCATGAAGCCAAAATGGGACAACAACGATTTTAACGGTTACAGCCGTACTATCCCTGTTGCTCGTTGGATTGACTGTTTGCTAGAGCCTGGTAAAGAGATCCGTTACAACGGCAACAAAGTGAAGCTTCCGGATTACAAAATGATGGTTATCTCGGGCAACAACCCGTGGCATCACCACCAAGACCGTAACCGCATGAAGAAAGCGTTCCAGAAACTGCAAACTGTCGTGACAATCGACTTTGCGTGGACGGCAACGTGTCGCTTCTCTGACATCGTGCTACCGGCATGTACCCAATGGGAACGTAACGACATCGACGTAATGGGTTCTTACTCTGGTCGTGGCCTACTGGCAATGCACAAGCTTGTTGATCCATTGTTCCAGTCTCGTACTGACTTTGACATCTTCACCGAGCTAACGCGTCGTTTCGGTCGTCATAAAGAGTACACCCGTGGTATGGATGAGATGGAGTGGGTACGCTCGCTTTACTCTGATTGTCGCAACGCAAACAAAGGCAAGTTCGACATGCCAGAGTTTGATGAGTTCTGGGAAAAAGGCGTGCTAGACTTTGGTACAGGTAAACCTTGGGTTCGTCACGCGGCGTTCCGTAAAGATCCTGAGATCAACGCACTAGGTACACCATCTGGTTTCATCGAAATCTCAAGCCGTACTATCGGCCGTATGGATTACGACCACTGTCAGGATCATCCAATGTGGTTTGAGAAGACAGAGCGTTCGCACGGTGGTCCTGGCTCTAAGAAGCACCCATTCTGGTTGCAATCTTGTCACCCAGACAAGCGTTTGCACTCACAAATGTGTGAATCTGAAGAGTTCCGCGCTAAGTATGCAGTTCAAGGCCGTGAGCCGGTTTACATCAACCCAGTTGATGCAAAAGCAAAAGGCATTAAAGATGGCGACTTGGTACGCGTATTCAACGACCGTGGTCAATTGCTTGCGGGCGCAGTCGTAACAGACAGCTACCCACAAGGCGTGATCCGTATCGAAGAAGGTGCATGGTATGGCCCACTTAACGAAAAAGTTGGCGCTATCTGTACTTACGGCGATCCAAACACCCTGACGATGGATATCCCATCATCAGAGCTTGCTCAAGCCACATCTGCAAACACCTGTTTGGCAGACTTTGAGAAGTTCCGCGGTAAAGTGCCACCAGTGACTGCCTTTGGTGGCCCGCTGGAAGTGAAATAATTCGCTGATTTTAAAATAGAAATAATTAGGCCCGCTAGCAATAGCGGGCCTATTTTTTATTCAAAGCCAAGTCTCGAAAACTGATGAAGCTAAGCCTTAAGCTTTGCGATAACACCGAATGAAGACTCGCTTCTCTCATCGCTATCAAATCCATTGACCATATCGACTACATCGAAGCCATTTTCTTCAAGCTCTCGACGAATTGTGTCGTGAGAAAAGTACTGCATCCAGTTATACACATCCCATGATTGATCAGCTTCTACCACGGTGAAGTGATCGAGTGATGCATGGTCAGAACGATAGTAAAAAGCATTGTGGAAAGTGTAATAAGGGTTGTCTGACCAAAAACCATGCATATAGTTTCGGCCATATGAGTGATGCTCTGTAAAGCCATCCAACGCTTTTAATGAGAATACATCGAAAACGAACCTTCCTTCTGGCCTTAGGCTTTGGCGTATTTGCTTGTATAGCTGTTGGCGTTGTGTTGGGGATAGCGCACATAGATCACAGTAGATCAATGTAATTAAATCCTGCTTAACGGGAAGTGGAACGCTTAGGTAGTTCGCGACCTGATAAGTAATGTCTAGCTGCTTGTCTACAGCGGACTGGCGGGCATACTGAATAGAATTAGTTGAAAAATCTAAGCCGTGAACAGTAGCTCCATGCAAAGCGTACTTTTCAGTGTATAACCCCGGGCCACACCCCAGATCACAGATAGATTTTCCGGAAAGCCCAAATGTGTTGTCTAGCCACGCGACGACTCTTTCTACCGCAGCCAGCGGGCGAGAGGCCATAGGCGTTTCCTGGCTAAGATGCGCTGCTAACATCTGTTTGGCAAGGTGAGGTTTTGTCCACAATTGTTCGGCCGTATAGACAGAGAAAAGTTCTGGTTTCTTGCTGAGTTCGGTGAGCTCATTGAACATGTATAAGTCCTAGTAGATTTGAAGCAGCGATGCTTCATTGATTGGTTTACGGACATGCTAAATGAGTAGAGTTATCGAGTATTGAATAAATCGGACACAATTATAGAAAATACGAGCCTAGTATCCGAGCTAGAAAGAAAGCCTTAAAGCATGAACTCATTCGCTGGTGCATTTTGTATGAGTAAAGGAGTTTTACCTAAGTAGTTTCTAATTTCCCTTGTCATATGTGCTTGATCAGAGAAGCCACAATCTAGCGCGACCGCTAAAACTGAACAGCTAGGATTGGCTAAGGAAGCAATGGCGCGGCGTAGGCGGACGATAGAAGAAAACTGCTTGGGTGACAAGCCTACCGCACGGGTAAAATTACGAGCAACCGTTCGCTCAGAGACATTTATTTGCGAAGCGATATTGTTGATTGTACTTACTCCTTGGTTCAAGTGAATCAAGCTTAAAATATCGTCAACCATAGAGGAGGAGGCCTGTTTAGGAGCTGCGCAAACGTGCTGATTAATTCCAGTGATCAAGCAATTAAGCCTATGAATACGACTGAATTTAGTCACCCAAGGGAGCAACCGAGCAACTTGCTGAGCATATTGAAGTTCGCCCTTCAAGTTAGCTGGTGGTGCGCCTAAGAAGGTACCAGCAGTTCCTGCTCTGAACCGAATACCGATAAAGCCTTGGTGAGGTGCGATTTGCAGCGAGTGAGCTTTAGTAAACGGTGGGCAAAGAAGCGGAGTGAGATTGTCTATCGTATCGTTTGCCAACATATTGAAAGTGAAAATAAGATCAGTTCTGCCGTCGGGTACTATGTGGTGCTGATTGCCAAGCTCATTGTAGTAGGTCCAAACTGCTTCAACGTTTGGATTACTCAGAGCATCAATTTCAATTTCATTAAATCCAATTTGGAGGTTCATAGTCGGTTAACTGATAGCTTCCGCTACGATGATAAATAAGGGGAGAGGATAATAACAATCAATCATATAGGTATCCAGTGTTTGTTATTTAACCAAAGCATCTTAAGAATTATTTGCTACGAGAGGGCATTATTTGCGCTGATTTCCTCACGTAACCTATATCTCAAACAAAAAATAATACCCATAACCCACAACCAGCGCCGGCACAGCAGAATAGAAGGTGGCGACTAATGCCGCCTTTGGCGCCAGAGCAATAGCAGGGAAAAGTGCATCTCCATCGTTAGAGATGGCATTGGCAATTTGAGTTGAGAAGGGAACCGCGCCAGTTAAATACAGGCTAGTGACCAGTATTTGTGGGCCACACCCTGGAAGCAAACCAACCGCAAGACCGATTAATGGCATGAAGGCACCCCAACCAGAAAGAACTTGAGGTAGGTCGGCCTGAGTGAAGAAGGTAGTGAGTTCAAAAGCAAGAAACGCCACAATTACCCAGGCACTAACAAAGTTCGTGTCTTGCGCCGCTTTTTGGAAAGGGTGGGATTGCACACACTTTGTGTCTTCCGACACAGTAGATTGATAATCTTGGATCTCTTTGGTTAATGACCAAAGCAGCATAGCAATAACAATACACACCGCACCTGCCCACTCAATGGCATGCTCTGGAAGAGATAAGAGTGCGTTAACATTAACTTGGAACGAGCCTAAAACAGCAATGCTTGTTGCTGGTATCAGAAGTAATTTCCAAAAGAGACCTTGTAGGTTAATGGCGCGGCTTTGCATTGGCGTGCGGGTATTCGTTTCGACCGCGCAACACATCGTGAGCGCATCGAGACTTTTTTTTGCTTTTGGGCGAAGAAAGTCGTCAGCATGCAGTTTATTCACCACAAGACCAGAGAGTGTTCCTACTACAATTCCAATCAAAATCACCCCCAATCCCGTTGAAGGTTGACTCGCTATTAGTAGAAATGCTGCATCACCCATTGTCGAGGTAAGTACCGCGACAATGGCTCCGAAGCCTACGCGGCCACTAACAAACTGAGTGGTAACAACAATAGCACCGCCACATCCCGGTAGTGCGCCTAACAGTGCTGAAAAGAAAACCTGATAGTTACGAGAGCTATGGTAGAGCGCCGTAATACGGTTGGATTTACTTACCCAAAGAGAAAGGTAATGGTAGATAACTAAGGTAAACGCCACATAGCTGGATACTGCCCAAAACGCGTCTGAAAGCGTCGCGACGGTTACGTCTCGTGTTTGAGCAGACAGCATCAGGGCGATCATTGCGATAGGAAGAATGAGCCTTTTGTGAGAAAGCTTAAACTGAGAGCGCGAGAGCGCGCTAGAAGAAGGTAAAGAAAAAAGCTGCTGCATAAAAAAGGCCCGAATAAATGCGAATAATTCTCATTATATGCAAATGAGAATTATTATCAATAAGTCTGAGGTTAATAATTCGCTCAATTATTGACCTCTATCAATTTGTTTCTACATGCTTTGTTACGCAAGCGGCGCAGAGTTACTCGGAGAATTGATGCGCAATGAATGACAAATCGCAAAAATAGAGTAAAATAGGGGGTTGCGAATTTGAGATAGCTGGGCATTCCAGCTCAAGTAATGAATGGTATAGGAAGAAAAATGATTCTAGTTGTTGGTCATAAAAACCCAGATAGCGATAGCATTTGTAGTGCACTAGTAGCAACGGAGTTGTTGAAAGCACGTGGTCTTGAAGCACAACCAGCGCGTCAGGGCGAAATTAACCGTGAAACTCAACATATCCTAGCAACCGCTGGCGTTGAACAACCAGAACTGCGCACTAGTGTTGCAGGCGAAAAAGTGTGGCTTGTTGACTACACCGATCTAGCACAGGCACCAGACGATATTGCTGATGCAGAAATCGTAGGCATCGTTGATCACCACCGTCTTGGTGATGTGATGACAGTTAACCCGCTTGAAGCGTGGATTTGGCCTGTAGGTTGTACTTGTACCATTCTATTTAACCTATTCAAGTTAGAAGAAACAGAAATCACTCGCCCACTAGCGATCCTGATGATGTCTGCAATTCTTTCTGACACCGTTGGCTTTGCCTCGCCTACTTGTACTCAAAAAGATAAAGATGCAGTTGCAGAGCTTGCGAAAATTGCTGACGTTCAAGACCTAGATGCTTTCATCAAAGATCTTTTGATTGCAAAAACCAACATCGAAGGCCTATCTGCTGCTGAACTAGTAGAAAAAGACCTAAAAGCATACCCATTCAACGGCCGTGACGTTGTTGTTGGCCAAGTTGAGTTAGCAACACTTGAGCAAGTAGACGGCATGATCGAAGCACTAGAAGCTGATCTAGAGCGTCGCTGCGCTGAAGATAGCCTAGCGTTTGCTGCTGTTATGCTAACAGACATCACCACTGCTCAAACGCGTCTTATCTACAAAGGCGAGTGGGCGCCTAAGCTTGCTAAGCACGAGAAAGACGGCATGCTGATGATGGAAAACACCCTAAGCCGTAAGAAGCAAGGCTGGCCTTGGCTACAGGGCGAATTGGTATAACTGCCCATTTCGTCTAATTAATTTGTAAACGCCTGCTGATCATCGGTAGGCGTTTTTTGTTTAGAAGGTACAAGCGATGACAAAACAACTCGATGCTGCACAAATCGAAGCGATCAACAAATACGATGGCGAGCAGCGTTTTAAATACTGCATTAAAGAAATCGTTGCTAATCGCCAAGTGTGGATCTTAAAAGACGAGCACGGCTGCGTAATGCTTAACACCGAAGAAGAAGACTGCGTACCAGTATGGCCAAACCAAGAGTTTGCCGCGGCATGGGCGACGGGCGAGTGGGAAGCGTGTGAAGCAGAAGCGATCTCTTTGAACAAATGGCACAGTCGCTGGACCATGGGTCTAGAAGATGACGAGCTATCGGTGGTTGTTTTCCCTAACCAGCAAGAAGAGGGCGTGATCCTTTTCCCTGACGAGTTCGATTTTGAATTGAAGAAACAGGCGTCTAAACAGCGCTAACACGCCGCTAACGACGATAAGATACCAACAAGCGCCTAAACGGCGCTTTTGTTATTTATGGGCTTATTGATAACCCATTAGCTGATGCAACTCACCTTGGTTCAACTCTTTTACGATCGTATTGTAAGTGTCATCAAACATAAACTGCATGAGCAGCTCTTGTATCACTGGCGCGACTTGCGCTTTAGTCATACCGGCTTTCACGCTAGGGTGATATAGCAATTTCAACAGTAGGGCATCGAGTGGAGAGAGCACATCTTCCGGGGAGTGATCATTAAAAATGGAAGGGTAGGCTTGGTCACTGTCGTTCGGTAGGCCTAAGATTTGAGTCACTTCTTCAACCACACAAGCGAGCAATTTGCCGTGATCGCGAGCTTGGTCAACGGGAATAATAATATTGGCACGCACGAGCTCGCTGCGTGAGTTAATCGCAAAATTTGCCATGCACATGGCATCTCGCACGTGCTTCACCGATGCTTCCCCCATCATCTCTTTAACTGAAGCTTCCCACTTAGACTGGCGAGTAAATTGCCATATCACGTTGGCTTCAGCTTTATCAGCAACGAGGGTGATCGAGTGGTTGGTTAATAGCGCAAGGTGCTCAATTTGCATTCTGGCTAAATCGGTATGAAGCTCAACATCACCCACCTGATGGTCAAGGTAGATTTTAACCGGCTGACGCCATTTTCTTATTCGCTGCTCGTTACTACTGTATTCGTTATGCATCGCAACAAGATAAAAGACCTGTTCGACAATCGCCGGATCTTGCCAACGCGGCTGCGCAAAGCTGGCAGTGCTAGTAAGCAAAACCAGCAGCGCACCAAACCAACACACTCGCCGTTTCATCCCTTGAACCACGCAAACATCCTTATTATCGTTGAGCTTTTAATCGGCAGCCATAGCATTCTTTCGCTGATATCTCTTGGCTTTTCGCCCTTATCTCTTCAAACTTAGCACTTAGCACTTAGCACTTAGCACTTAGCACTTAGCACTTAGCACTTAGCACTTAGCACTTAGCACTTAGCGTGCGTCGGCGCCTTATTAAAGTGGCTCTCTACCAAGCGCTGAGTAATTTGATGCTGAGGGTTACTAATGACTTCTTGAGTCGTGCCTGCCTCAACCACATTGCCTTCATGCATCACAATAAGCTTATCCGTAATATGCTTAATGATGCCAATATGTTGAGATACATAAACAAAGGATAGCCCCATTTCTTCTTGCAGCTCTAAAAACAGGTTGATGATCTGCGAGCGCATGGCCATATCAAGCCCATTCAACGCTTCGTCAGCGACGATAATAGAAGGTTGCAAAATCAGTGCGCGAGCGAGACAAACACGTTGTTTTTGCCCCGTTGCTAACATTTGAGGGTAGAAGTAAGCGTGCTCTGGCAGCAAGCCAACACGTTGCAATGTCGCCTTAACTCGAGCCGTTCGAGCTTCCGGGGACATGTTGGTGTTTCGTTTTAACGGGCCTTCTAAGATACGGCCAATTTGAATTCGTGGATTCAAAGAGGTATTTGGATCTTGAAAGATCATCCGAATAACTTTACAGCGTGTCGAATAATCTTTGTGTTCCATTAGCTCGCCGTTGACTCGGATCTCACCGGATGTCGGCTCGATAACCCCTGCGAGCATTTTTGCTAGTGTTGATTTACCCGAGCCATTTTGGCCAATAAAGCCGATGGTTTGTCCTGCCTCTAAACTGAAATTTACCGGCTTTACTGCTTCTTGAACGGTCTTTTTGAACAAACCAGAGCGACTAACAAAGTTCTTGCTTAGGTTATTTACTTCAAGCAATGCACTCATGATTTCTTCTCCATGTTCAGCGGGAAGTGGCAACTAAATTTGTGACTCTTAATTTTTTTAGAATGTGGCACCGCTACGCATTGGCGCTGAGCATAAGGGCAACGTGGGCCAAGGCGACAGCCAATCGGCAAATGTTGCAGCGGAGGAATAGAGCCCGGTAGCGAATGCAGCTTAGATTTGTGCGGGATCCATTCACTAAAGTCGGGCATGGCGTGTAGCAGTGCCACGGTATAGGGATGCTTAGGTTGCTCCAAAATTTGTTTGGTCGCGGCCGACTCCACAGATTGGCCGCAGTACATTACAGTGATCCGATCGGCCCACTGCGTTATGGTGGTTAAGTCATGGCCAATCAACAAAATGGTGGTGTTGTTGACTTGGTTCATACGGCTTAGCAAACGCAAAATTTGCGATTGGGTAATGGGATCTAAGTCGTTGGTTGGCTCATCGGCGATCAAAACCTTAGGTTTGGTTGCAATCGCCATGGCAATCATTACTTTTTGACACTCACCATCGGTTAACTCATACGGGTAAGCGCGCATAATGCGGCGGTGGTCTTTAATCCCGACTTTATGCAGTAGGGCGATCGCTTGTTTCTTACGCCATTTCCAGCGCTGCCACCAGTGACCTGTGAAGGTTGTCGCTGGGATAGACTCGGCTAACTGATTACCAACCCATTCTGATGGGTCTAAACAGCTAGAAGGCTCTTGGAAAATCATGGCGATATCACGAGCAATGACTCGGCGACGTTCACGTGGGGTCAGTTGCAGTAAATCGATATTACCAAGTCGCAGGCGGTCGGCGGTAACACGCATGTTATCTTTAGTGATGCCAACAATCGCTTTCGCAACTAAGCTTTTTCCTGAGCCGGACTCTCCTACTAAACCGCGAATTTCCCCTTCATTGATGGTTAAGCTCATTCGATCAACGGCTTTTACCACGCCCTGTGGCATGTCAATTTCGATGGTGAGGTGACGAATATCTAAAATAGGCATTATTCAATCCCCGCATTAAGCGCACGGCGAGTACCTTCACCTACAAGGTTTATAACCACAATGGTAAACATGATCACAAGGCCAGGCAGTGTCACTGTCCAAGGGGCAAGGTAGATAAGCTCAACCGAGTCTCCTAGAATCGCGCCCCATTCTGTACTTGGAGCTTGCGCGCCTAGGCCTAAAAAGCCCAGAGCAGTAATGTCTAAAACAGCGATAGTAATTGCCATCGTAATTTCTGCTGCGATGACAGGCAGAATATTAGGGAAAATAGAGTTCCAAAGTAAGTAGAAGCGGTTTGCGCCATCTAGCCTAGCTGCGATGATGTAATCTTTTTCAATTTCATTGTGCACCGCGATGTAGATAGAACGGATAAAACGCGGGATCAAAGCCAAGCATATGGCCAGCAAAACGTTAAACTCGCCAAACCCTAAGAAAGCGACAAAAATAATTGCCAGCAACAGGGAAGGGATGGACATAACCGTATCTAACAAGTGGTTCAAAGTACTTGAAATTAAACCTCGAGTCATGCCTGCCAAAATACCGATCAAGCCACCAATCAACGTCGCAATAAAGGTAATGATCAATGAGGCACCCAGCGTTAACTGTGAGCCTTCCACAAGGCGAGAAAGAATATCGCGCCCTAGGTCATCGGTACCGAGAAAATACTCAACGGTTCCGTTTGGGTTCCACGACGGAGGAAGCAGCAGATGACTGGTTTGAAGCTGTGGATCGTGCGGTGTTAGCCAAGGGGAGAACACGGTGATCAGCAGCAAAATGACAAAGCACCATAAGCCGAACATCGCCAGCGTATTGGCACGATAACTGTGCCAAAAACGCTCAAACTGAGTTGGAATGTGTTCTTCTTGGTAGATGTTATCGGACAGCATACCATTCCTTCCTTACCAATGGGTTAGCAATGGCACCAACCAGATCTGAGAGAATATTGGCAATCAAAACAAAGGTTGCCACGACCATAACGCCCGCTTGAATCGCGACATAGTCTTGGTTCGATAACGCGTCGAGTAACCAGCGACCAATGCCTGGCCAGTTAAAAATAGACTCGGTGATCACCGCAAACGTCAACATACTGGAAAGCTGTACACCGAACTTAGGAATGATTGGTGGCAAGGCGTTACGAATAACGTGCTCGATAACAATTTCATACTTAGAAAGACCGTTGATTTTTGCCGCTCTAATGTAGTTTTGTTGCATCACTTCGGCAACGGAAGAACGCATTAGCGCAATGATCTGCGTGGTAGGCGCTAACGCAAGCACCATGCACGGTAGCATCAGGTGTTCGAGTACGCTCTGCAGTGCTTCGGCGCGTAGTGGTTTGTCTGACAATAGCGCGTCAATGATAGCGAACCCAGTCACATGTTCGATTTGATATAACAAATCGTAACGGCCTGCGACAGGGAACCATTCTAAGTTCAAAGAGAAGAACATGATGAGCATCAGCGCTACCCAAAACAGCGGCGCTGAATAGCCAGACATGGAAACGAACGAGATAACCGTGTCTATCCATTTACCTTGACGGGTACCCGCGACGGTTCCGAGCGGCAAACCGATCAATAGGGCGATAACAAAGGCAAAGAAACACAACTCGACCGTCGCAGGGAATACGACTTTAATGTCTTGCCAAATCGGCTCGCCGTATTGATTTAGGCCAAAATTGAACTGACTGATCTCTCCCAAATAGGTGAACCAGCCATTAACAAAGTCGCTAAGTGCTGCTGGGGAGGTTGGGTCAAGACGCAAAATGCTGTAACCCACTAAGGTTAAAAATAGCAAGGTAATGACAAATAAGTTAAGTCGTCGAATAATATAAACGAGCATTACTTCTTCCTTTCCACATTATGGAATGAGCGGGTATTAAATGGGCTCATTTCAAAGCCAACCAAAGACTTGTCGTTGGCTTGATATTGAATGCCATGGGCAAGTGGGATCACCGGCAGTTCTTGATTGAGCAGGTTTTGCGCCTGACGGTATAGGTTTAACCGATAGCGTGGTTGATTCGTCTCACGAGATAAGTCGAGCAAGAAATCAAAGTCAGAATTACACCACATTGACACATTTAACCCAGCGCGCTCTGCACTGCAAGAAAGCAACGGACGCAAAAAGTTATCTGGGTCGCCGTTGTCTGCGGTCCAGCCTGTCAGCACCATATCAATATTTCCCATATGATTGAGCTCAGAGCGGGAGAACCTATCATCGGTGAATAGATTTAATGTGATGCCGACGTCGGCAAAGCTTGCTTGAATTTGTTCCGCCGTTTTGCGAGGGCTTGGGTTATAAGACTGAGGCTCTAATGGCACCCACATCGACAGCTCTAACCCGCTTTCGTAGCCGGCTTCACGCAGCAGCGCGAGAGCATAATTACGGTCATATCGTATTTGTATGCTGTCTTTTTGATAGGCCCAAGAAGTAGGGGGTAACAAGGTATAAGCAATGGAGCCAGTGCCATAATAGACCGAATCTAAGATCACCTGACGGTTGATGGCAAGGTTAAGCGCTTTGCGTACTCGTTGATCATTTAAAGCAGGGTGTGATGTGTTCAGGGCAATAAACGCCACGTTCATCGCGGGTTTGGCGTTTAAGATCAGTTCTGAGTCTTCCAAAATAACCGGCAGCTGGCTCGAAACAGGCGAAGAGAGGACATCACACTCTTTACGCAGCAATTTAGCGAGCGTACCCGTACCGCGGGTTGAAATATCAAACACCACTTGTTCCATCTTTGGCTCGCCTTGCCAATAAAGTGGATTTTTACGTAAGCGGATCAAATCACCGACTTGGTACTCATTGAGGAAAAAAGGCCCGGTGCCAATAGGGCGGTTATCGAGTTGCTGTTTATCATCGATAAGCAGCAGTTGTCGGCCGTACTCTGCAGAATGGATCACAGAGTAAGGGGTAGCAATATTGGGTAGGAAGCTGTTATCAGGCCGTGCGAGGTTAAATTGCACTTTATACGGTGAAACCGCGACCACACTTTCGACTAGGGATTGAAAATCAATCGCCTCAAAAAAAGGATAGCGGCCATTTCCTGAATAGTGGAAGGGGTGGCGGCTATCGATGATCCGATTAAAGCTAAACACCACATCTTCGGCGTTCATTTTGCGTGTTGGCGTAAACCAGCTGGTGGTTTGAAACTCAACATCTTGGCGCAGCTCGAACGTGTACTGAGTGCCGGTTTCGTTTACTTCCCATGCCTTGGCGAGACTGGCCACCGGTTTATGGCTTTCTGGGTCTAGCGTTAAAAGGGTATTGAAAATTTGGCGGCTGAGCGCATCCGAGGTGATACCACTGTCGGCTTGCTGCGGGTTAAACGAATTGGGGTGGCCTTGCCCACAATAAACAAAGCCCTGGGCGCGAATTTCGCTGTGATCAATTTCATCACTGCACGCGGTCACTAAAACGGCGCTAAGCAGAGTAAGAGATATTTGTAAGAGTGCTTTCATATGAAAGAGATTTTTGGTGAAAAACGAGGTATTAGCATTAGTTGTCATTAGTACCTCTCGATCCGCGTAATTTAACATTTTTTTACAGTTAGACCAAATGATTACGGGTACTTATTCAGCCTGTGGGCCGACCAAATTGTACTTACGCAACATACCTCTTAATTGATGGTAGCTTAGTCCGAGTAATTTCGCAGCCTGACGCTGGTTGTGTTTGGCTTCCTCGAGCACTTGTGTGAGCAAGGCAACATCTTGTTGTTCTTGCCAATTTTTATAATTGAGCGGTAACTCAAAGTGGCTGAGTAGGCTTGGCTTCGCTTGCTCGGCCTGACTCGCGGGAGATGCAGAGGGATCTGGGGTGATATCGGCTATCCATTCAGTCTCAAACGGGTCAAACACCATGTGTTCGATCGGTAATTCACTTGAACCTTGCTGATAAACCGCGCGTTCTACCGCGTTTTTTAGCTCCCGAACGTTGCCAGGCCACGGGTAATCGAGAAGCTGTTGGGTGACGCTAGGGCTAAAACCTGCAAATAACGGTAGGGCCAACTCGCGGCACATTTTAATGGCGTAGTGCTCTGCGAGCAGCAAAATATCTTGCTGGCGAACGCGCAGCGGAGGAAGGTGAATCACATCAAACGCCAACCTGTCGAGCAGATCGGCACGAAAATTACCCGCGGCGGCCATTTCAGGTAAGTCGGCGTTGGTGGCACACACCAAACGCACATTGGCACTTAAGGTTCTACTACCGCCTACGCGTTCGTATTCACCATATTCAATTACTCGCAATAGCTTTTCTTGTACTGAGAGGGGGGTGGTTGCCAGCTCATCAAGGAAGAGGGTGCCATTTTCTGCTCGTTCAAAGCGGCCTTGGTGCTTACCTTTTGAACCCGTAAAGGCCCCCGCTTCGTGGCCAAACAGCTCTGAATCTATCAAGCCTTCGCTTAGGGTCGAGCAGTTCATCGAAACCAGTGGGTTGTCCCAACGCTTAGACAGGTAGTGCAGTCGTTGGGCGATTAACTCTTTGCCAGTACCGCGCTCACCAATGATAAGAACCGGGCGCTCTATGGGGGCAAGGCGAGAAACTTTGTCTAACACTGCTAAGAAAGCCGGGGACTCTCCAATTAAGTTTTGCTGTTTCACACTTGCCTCCAGATGGTTTGGCGAAATTTACCAAGAGTTGGTTCAAATCATCATATCATGAATCTGGTCAAAATAAACACAAGCTTAACTTGTTGTTTTTATAGTACTTAAAGGTTGGCATGCTTCGTGTATAGTACTAAGCAGAAGTTTCCATCATACCGAGTTGAACAATCATTAGTAGGAGAGCAATTATGGGTATTTTTTCTCGTTTCGCCGACATCGTGAATTCCAACATCAGCGCTTTGCTAGACAAAGCAGAAGATCCTGAAAAAATGATCCGCCTAATTATTCAGGAAATGGAAGACACCTTAGTTGAAGTGCGCACCAACTCCGCTCGCGCAATTGCCGATAAAAAAGAACTGGCTCGCCGAGTGGATGCCATTGAACTACAAATTATGGAGTGGCAGAAAAAAGCAACGTTAGCACTCAGTAAGCAACGTGAAGATTTAGCTCGCGCCGCGCTGATTGAAAAACAAAAACTGCAAGACAGCATCAAAGGCTTGCACACCGAACAAACCTTGGTAGAAGAGACCATCGAGAAACTCACCGGTGAGCTTGGCAAATTAGAAACCAAGATCAATGAAACCCGCGCGAGACAACAAGCGATGATATTGCGCCGTCAAACCGCTGGTAACCGTCTTGACGTACAAAAACAGCTGCACGCGGGCCGCACCGCAGAAGCCATGTCGAAGTTTGAGCAATATGAGCGAAAAATCGACGAGCTTGAAGCCGAAGCGGATAGCTATACCGCGACTGGCCGCTCACTTGATCAAGAATTTGCCGACCTGCAAGCTCAAGATGAGATTGAAAAAGAGCTCGCCAAAATGAAGCAAGATATGGGTCAACAAGATAAGTAACGGCAAAGTTTAAGGGAGTTTCTCTATGTCAGCAGCGTTTCTAACCGCACCATTGATCGTTTTTCTGGTTATTGTTGCACCACTATGGCTTGTGTTGCATTACCGCGGTAAACGTAAAAGTGCGCAAGGGTTGTCCGAAGAGGATTTCGACAAGCTTCAAGAATTGACTCGTAAAGCAGAAAGCATGCAGCAACGAGTGCAAACTCTTGAGCGTATCCTCGACGTTGAGTCACCAAATTGGAGACAAAAACTATGAATGGTAAAAGCCTACATCGTGATCCTGTTAATGGTAAGCTCGCCGGTGTTTGTGCTGGTATCGCCAACTATTTCGAGATAGAGACGTGGCTGGTGCGGATCATGGTTGTCTCTGCTGGGTTATTGGGCGCGGGCTTTTTTGTCGTGCTCATCTACATCGCATTGGCATTAATGCTGGAAAAGCAGCCTTACCAAGCTCGGCCACAAACCCAGCAGCAAGATCATAAACTGAAAAACAAGCCCTGGCAGTCGGGCGGTTCGCCAAGCCAAGTGATTGATAACCTGCAACGGGAGTTTGATGAACTCGAAGGCTCGATTCAAAAGATGGAAGCCTACGTTACCTCAGAAACCTTTAAGGTGCAGCGCGAGTTTAATAAGTTATAGACTTCGTTGTCATGTAACTACTAAACAAGGTCGCCAAAGCGTCAATTAATGCCACCAAGTTCGCAGCAATTTGCTTGCTATTTGGTGGCATTGTTGTTTTTGGTCTCGGTTTTGCAACGCTGCTGACATTAATGGTCATTGTGGTGTTATATCGTCACTTTTATCGAGTAAAGTTGAACCCTTGTGGGTTCCTTTTAGGGCACACAGAAAATAGTGCGACAGAATACACTAACGGAGCTGCAGCCAATGACGGACACCACCTGCCCATGGGCAACCAATCATCCACTAGAGCGTGAATATCACGACAAAGAGTGGGGCGTACCTGTGTACGATGACACGAAGTTATTCGAATTTATTACCTTAGAAGGTGCGCAAGCAGGCTTAAGTTGGATCACTATCTTGAAAAAGCGTCAGGGCTACTTTGAGGCGTTTGAAGGCTACGATCTAGAAAAGCTCGCCAATTATGACCAAGAGCGAGTGCCGTACATTATTGAGCATTTCGATGTTGTAAAACATAAAGGCAAAATCGCCTCGGTCTATGGGAACGCTCGTGCGGCGCTCGAGTTACAAAAAGAGTATGGCTCACTGGCAAACGCACTGTGGCAGTTTGTAGATGGAGAGCCGATAGTCAACCACTGGCAATCGATGGAAGCGATCCCTGTTTCAACCGAACAATCTAAATTGATGAGTAAGTTCCTTAAGAAAAAGGGCTTTAAGTTTGTCGGTGAAACTATCTGTTACGCCTTTATGCAGGCGATGGGCATGGTGAACGACCACTTAGTTGATTGCCCTAAATACCAGCGTTAATCATGCGTTGAATAAAACAAATGCGAGCGCTTGGCTCGCATTGTTAGTTCGTTGCCTTCGATAAGATTATTGAGAGGTTTGCTCTAATATTAACGCATTATGTCTTTCTAGCCCGGCGGCTAAATCTGCAATCAAATCATCGGCATCTTCCAAGCCAATATGGACACGGATCAGAGTGCCTTCAAAGCCGGGATTAGCAACCGTGCGTAAACTGTTAAAACTCTTTGGCTCGTTGGCGAGGATCAAGCTTTCAAATCCGCCCCAAGAATAGCCCATGCTAAAATGTTGCATTCCATCGAGTAGGGCGGTGGTCGCGCGCGGGTAACTGGTTTTAAGCACAAACGAGAACAAACCATTACAGCCACTGAAGTCGCGCTGATAAAATTCGTGGCCGGGGCAAGTTTCAAGAGCAGGGTGGCGCACGTGATCAACCTCTGGGCGCGCGGCGAGCCATTTGGCTACTTTTAAGCTGTTTTCTTGGTGCTGCTTTAAACGTACATCTAAAGTACGCAGACCACGTAAGCCAAGGTAAGCATCGTCTGGCGAAACGCATTGGCCCATCAAGTAGCTTTGCTCACGCAATTGCGGCCAGCACTTCTCGTTGGCGACCGCGGTGCCAAGCATTACATCCGAGTGACCTACGATGTATTTGGTTGCCGCTTGAATGGAAATATCCACGCCGTGATCAAAGGGAGAAAAGTTTACCCCCGCAGCCCAAGTGTTATCGAGCATGACCACGATATTATGCTGGTGGGCAATTCGGGAAAGGGTAGGAATATCTTGTACTTCCATGGTTACCGAGCCCGGAGACTCAGTAAACAGCACGGTGGTATTGGGTTGAATGAGTGCTTCAATCCCAGCGCCAATCATGGGATCGTAATAGGTGGTTTCTACGCCCATTTTTTTCATGATGGTATCGCAGAAATCACGAGTGGGTTCGTAGCAGGTATCGACCATTAGAATGTGATCGCCAGTTGAGACAAACGATAAGATCGCGTTAGAAATCGCAGCGGTACCACAAGGGTAAAGCGCACAACCTGCGCCGCCTTCAACTTCGACCATCGCTTCTTGAAAAGCGAAGTGAGTTTGGGTGCCGCGGCGGCCATAAAACAGCGTAGAGCTTTGGCGCTCGAGCGTGGCTTTGTGTTTGTCGGCAACGGTATCGAATACAACCGTTGAGGCGCGTTGTACCGGCGGGTTAACAACGCCGTGTGTCCATTTTTTGTTTCTACCCGCGGTAACGAGTTTGGTCTGTTTTTTATCGCCCATCGACATTCCCTGTTAGCTTTAGTGTTATATCAGCCTGCTTACCTAAAGTCTGTTGAGCAAGTAAGCAGAGCTAATATAAAACCGTTTGCTAGCTAGAAAGGCAAGCGTTAATTAAAGCAAAGGGCTAAATAGGAAGTAAGCGCGCTCGAAGAAGCGGTGCACAAGGCCTCGCTCCGACCAAGTGGCCGACTCTATTTTGTGGGCGTTCTCTATGTAAGACTGCTGCAACCAATATAACTCTTGAGTAAAGGCGGCATCATCGACCGCTAAAGTCACTTCAAAATTAAGCCACAGGCTGCGCATATCGAGGTTAACGGTGCCAATTAAGCAGTATTGTTTATCAATAACGACCGACTTGGTGTGCAAAAGCCCACCACTGAACTCGTATATTTCAATCCCCGCGTTAAGCAGCTCGGTATAGAAAGCCTTAGATGCCCATTTCACCATAATCGAATCGTTGCGGTGTGGAATGATAAGCTCGACCTTCACGCCACGCTGAGCAGTCATTTTTAGCGTATTGAGCAGGTGCTCGCTTGGTACAAAATATGGTGTCGTGATGCACACCGATTCCTTTGCTTGGTTTATCGCCAGCGTCAGCACTTGCTGAATGAGGTTCTCAGGCATACCGGGGCCAGATGGCACAACTTGTACTGGGTGCAAACCTGAACTTCGGTCGACAGGGCAGGATGGGTACATAGGCAAAATACGTTCGCCGGTTTCGACTTCCCAATCCCAAGCGTGAATAGCCGAAAGCACGTTTACCGTTGGCCCTGTCACTCGAACCATCACATCGATCCATTGGCCAACTCCTGCGTCTTGTTTAAAGTGCGCAGGGTCGACTAAGTTCATCGAACCTGTGTAGCCAATTTCATCATCAATCACAATAATCTTGCGGTGCTGGCGCAAGTCCAAACGGCGGATGAACACCCTTAAAGGAGACACGGCCAGCGCTTGTACCACATCAACGCCAGCGTCTTGCAGCATCTTACTCCAATGACTCTTAAAGAAGCGATGGCTACCGGCAGAATCGAGCAGCACTTGCACAGTAACGCCCCGTTTGGCCGCTTTGATCAGCGCACTCGCAACAGAGTCGGCTAAGCCACCTGGGTGCCAAATGTAGAACTCAATCCGGATACTGAGCTGTGCTTGCTCTATGTCTTCGATGATCGAGTGCAGAATTTCGTTGGGTGAAGTTTGCAAAGAGAGGGTGTTACCACACAGCGCCGGAATGCCAGTTCGGTTTGAACATAAGTCGTGGATCTGCGACATCTGCACATCCAGCAATTCAGGCAAGTGGGCTTGGCAGTCGTGAAGTTGGTTAAACCAAAACTCATAGGGACTGAACATTTGTTGCGCTCTTTCGGCGCGTTTGCGGCCTAAATTGAGCTCGCCAAATAAGAAATAGCAGAACACACCGACAAACGGGATGATGTAGATGATCATCAGCCAAGCAAGAGAAACGCTGACCGCGCGCCTTTTAAGTACGATTCGGATCGTCACCCCGGCCACTAATACCCAGTAAAAGATCAGACCTGCTAGCGCAATCAGTTGATAGAATTTTTCCATTATTTCAGTAAGTAACCAAGTGAATATTCTTCTTCATACTATCACCAATTCGCATAAACCAATATCGTGAAATCATTACTTATCGTAACAGGATACGCGATGGCAGCTCGCTGGCTATGCAACTAAGTTTTACTTGGTTAAGAGTGGGTTGGTGCTTTGTATTGAAAATGTAGCCAAGAAAGGAAGAGTAGAATATCTTAGTGCAAAAAAACAGCACTTGATGGTTTAAAACGCAGAAAAGATGGTTAAATACACCATCTCCACTTCCAATTGTAATTCGAAACTGTTTTACTTGCCACATCGCGAAAGCAATGCGCAAAAATTCGAGTGTACACTATAATTTACACTCTAGGTATGTAGACACAAAGTGGTATAAGAATATGGCAAGTAGTTCTAGAGCTCAGTTCTCATCAAAACTGGGATTCATTATGGCAGCAGCGGGTTCTGCTGTTGGTTTAGGTAATATTTGGGGATTCCCGACTCAAGCTGCTAGTAATGGTGGTGCGGTGTTCTTAATGACATACCTTGTGATGGTGTTTATTTTAGCCTGCCCAATGTTGATCGCTGAGCTAACCATTGGTCGTTACGGCCAATCTAACCCGATCCAATCGCTACGTTCAGTATGGCCAAAAGGTAAAGCAGGCGCGGCGCTGCTCGGCATTATCGCGATGACTGCCTCATCCCTGATCCTCAGTTTTTACGCAATCATTGCAGGGTGGCTAATCGGTGAATTTGCGGGTAGCTCGCTAGAGCTTGCAGGTCTAGATGACGCTTCAACCTGGTTAACTTCTTTTAGCCTTGAGCGTAACCTATTACTTATGGTGGCATTTATGATGCTGACCATGCACGTGGTAAGAAAAGGGGTATCCGACGGTATTGAGCGTTGGTCAACTCGTCTTATGCCGGTGCTATTGGTGCTATTTGTGTTGATGATCGGTTACATCCTAACTCAAGACGGCGCAATGGAAGGCCTAAGAATGTACCTAGTGCCAGACTTCTCGCATTTTAGCGCTGATCTGGTTGTGAACGCGATGGGCCAAGCCTTCTTTTCGCTTTCATTAGGTGTTGCAGCGATGATGGTGTACGGCTCTTACTTAAAAAAGGACACCAACATCCCGAAAACTGCGGTACAAGTAGCGCTGCTAGACACTGCAATTGCAATTTGCGCGGGTCTGCTGGTTCTGCCTGCGATGTTTGTCGCAAAACACAATGGCGTCGAGATCTTTGATGCATCTGGCGCACTACTAAGCTCAGACACATTAGTCTTTACTGTATTGCCAGCCATGTTCGACACCATGGGCGCCGTTGGCCTTGCTGCAAGCTTACTGTTCTTCGCTTTGATGATCATCGCAGCATTAACCTCTTCTATCGCGATGTTAGAAGTGCCGGTAGCGTGTGCGATTGAAGAGCTTAAGAAAGATCGTAAAGTGGTTGTCGCGTGGATTGGTGGCATCATCACGGTTATCTCAGCGGTGATCGTGTTCAACTTCGGCTCTTTGTTTGGCTTCGTGGTAACACTAACCACCGTATACGCTCAACCAATCATGGGCCTAATCTTTGCCCTTCTAGTTGGCTGGGTATGGAACCGCAACAAATTGCTAGAAGAGCTTAAGCAAGGTAACCCAGAAATCGAATCAAGCTTGTTCTGGAAAATTTGGCCAACCTACGTACGCGTAGTGTGCCCACTGCTGATGCTTTTGGTGTTCTTCGCTTAATCGTGGCACTTTCTAAAAGTTGAATCTATTAAAGGCTCTGGTTTTCCAGAGTCTTTTTTGTTGCGTCAGTTCCTCTACTAATAGTCACTAAATGAAGGTTTCCTATGGAGCGCATTTCGCTGTATTTAGCGTCGTTACTGCTCCTTACTGACTAACAACCGTTCACGAAATATCACCAAAAAACACACTGTTTATTGGCACTGTTGTAACTAAAGCCATGAACTTAGCAACATAGGCTGCAAACGCCGATTTTCCTGATTATGATATGAGTTTTTGGTAAGTAACTGGCTGATTTTTTGAGGCTATTAGCGTATCATTATTCAATGGTGTGAATATAGATTGCATGTTTTTCGTAGGTAAAGCGGCAGTATGCGGTAGATGAAGCGTTAGGTTTACAGGAGGCAGAGGTATGAAAAAGTTCATTCCTTTATTAGTTTTGTTTGCGAATTGTTCGTATGCGTATGACTTTGATTCGTGGACATCATAATGAGTTGTTATTTGCAAAAGTGGACAGCTTTATGATGGAGCTACCGAGATAATTTACATAAACAAACAAGGATTAAGCGCTGCGCAGCCAGCACTAAATCCCCGTTGTTGAACAAGCCCGTAGCCACTTCTTATAGTAAATTGTGCGATCTGGTTTGGTGGGCGCATCGCCTTGAGTCTTTTCACAAGGCGAGCGAGGCTGAGATAAGGTTGCTAGAGCAATCTTATCAATCAGTTAGCTGTTTTCTCATCTTCTTTTGTGGTCTTTCTCCTCTAGTTTCACTTCGGCCATTATCCTTATTATGTTTGCCTTTCGGCTATCTCGGTCGCAATATTCCTACGCACGCCATGTCATGCTGGCAGCACGGGCAAATTCGGGTTGCTTTGGCCTTGATGGTGCCGAGGATGAGTTGTCCATCAATGATGACAGGGACGAACATGTTTTGGTTCGAGTAATCGGTTTTGAACTTAGGCAAAACCGTGTCTCGTGGCGAGCAATTTAGATTGGATGACAAGGATTAATGCATTTAAGCTCATATTATGATGAAATGGCGGTAGGAGCAGGATTGAGACGGGCTAGGAGAAATTCTACAGGCTGGTTATAAATTACTCAAACTTCGCACTCTCTGAAAGAGGTGTTATACTCTGGTCATAACATTAATTGGAAGTTATTGCAGTGGATGGAATTGAAGTTCTACTCAGTATGCACGGTGAGCAAGTTCATCGTGATGATGGCTACTGGTGGAAAATTGAGGCATGGACTGTACCTCCAACGAAAGAGCGACCTCATGGTATTCGTTATAATTTAACGCTTCACAACAAGTACAATAAGTGAGTGTTTGGGCACGACAATGCCCACGCTGTAAAACCATTGAAAGGTAAGAAGTTTAGTGGAAAGCGTTATGAATATGATCATTTGCACAAGTCGGCAATTGACCAAGGCACCCCTTATGAATTTTCTGACTGTTACACATTACTTCAGAACTTCTTTGAAGGTATAGACAAAACTATTGCTGCAATTGAGGGTAAATAGTATGAAAGCAAAAATTGGAATCATGTCTGAAAAGCTCATTCGCATGAGGCTATTAGCTATTGCACAAGGCAAATATAAACCTCAACCAAATGAGCCTAAAGTTTGGTATACGTCTATTAATGCCATTTCTCAAATTCTCCGTCCGGAAAACATTGAACTGCTAAGGCTTATTGATTCAGAGAGACCGGAAAGCTTAACTCAGTTATCCGAGCTAACAGGAAGAGCAAAATCTAACTTGTCAAATACGCTTAAAGCTCTAAGTGAAAAGGGGTTTGTCCGCCTAGAGCAAGGGCATGGAAAATCTATCAAGCCAGTAGCTCTATTTACAGACTTTGAGATTGTGACTGACTCGGAGCTTGAGCATTACTTGCTACAACTTTCTATAGGTCAATCTGCTGCTTGATTTATAACAAACAAGGATTAAGCGCTGCGCAACCAGCACTAAATCCCGGTTGTTGAACAAGCCCGTAGCCACTTCTTATAGTAAATTGTGCGATCTAGTTTGGTGGGCGCTTCGCCTTGAGACTTTTTTCAAGGCGAGCGACGCTGAGATAATCTAGTGGCGAATAATTTACAACAAAGCCGAGGGCCAGATCTTGCCTTTTGCCTACATTGCTTTGTATGCCATTCGTAGCTGAGTCTGTATTGCCGAAATCCCACATTAGCCCCTAGCCACTCGCTGATGAGAAATGAATGATTCGTCTCATTATCGTTACACAATGCGCGCTTGATATTGTGCTAAATTGCGCGGCTAATTATTATTAGTAGTTGTTATCATTACTAATTTCGAGTCACTTTTGGTTAATTATTAGGCCGTTGTAAGTAGTCATTATGAAGAAAATTATATGTTTAATTGCGCTTCTCGCATGCTCGTCTGCATCGCTAGCGGGTTATAACTCTCACTCAGGAAATGAGCATAGAGTTTATATTTGCTTATTAGATCCGTTTCAAGAAACCTTTATGGATGTCGGGCTAACGGAAAAGTATGCTCGGTATAAAACTCAGCTCCGCTGTGAGGAATCGCAAGGTGAAGACAGCATATTCTGTAGAGCCAAAAATGCGAAATGCACTGAGTCATCATTAATGCTCAGTGAAAGGGGCCATAATGCTGAGCGTTTTGTCATCTTTAGTGATAAATTTCAAAGAGGCAAATCCGTTAGTATTCATCATAATGAGCCTGATTTAAGTGACCATAACTTTGATGATAGGATGTCGTCTTATCGCATTCCTTCGGGCTGGACAGTCCGCTTTTATGAAGGGAGAAACTATAGCGGGAACTTCTACACCCGCCACGGTGGTGAAGGGAATGCTGGTGGGTTCAATAACCAAATAAGCTCGATCAAAATATTGAGTCATGACTAATAATCGAAACCCTCAGTTTTAGATTATTACTACGATGAAAACAAAGCCTAACTCTAGTTCCGTCACTAGAGTTAGAGCTGAACTCACCCTTTTCCGCTCTGCGCTGGCAATCTAATGACAGCGCGCTTTCTGTTTATTCGCAAAATAGGGTCTTACACCTTAACGGTTAGAAGGTTGGCTCGTGCTTTCATTAGAAACAAGTTCATAGCGAATACCTGCTGAATCAAGTGACTTCATTAGGCCTTCAATGTTTCTGTAATAGGTTGTGGTTCTACCTGATGGGAATGTTACTTTAAGCTTCATTTGCGTTCTAACCTTGTGTGTCGTGCTAAATCAAAATGGGAGATAAATGGTACCACGTCGTACTGGTGATTAATTGTGCATGAATGAATAAATATACGCAAGTAGCGATTAGCTATTCGGCGTATTTTGTTGTGGATGCGCTAATGTTGATGAGTTTTTATGAGGAGAAATGGAAAGGGCTGTAGTTCTTCGCATCTTTGCATGCGAGGTTAGAAACTGATTGATTCAAGTGATACGATGCGGCCTTCAAGTTGCGAAAATATGCAACGCACGAAATGGAGTTCAATGTGTATCAGTTGTATTACAGTCCAAACAACGCGAGTTTAGCGCCGCATTTCCTGCTTCATCATATGAGACTCGATTACAAGCTTATATTGGTTGATCGGAAGGCCAATTTCCACAAGTCTGCCCAGTACTTAAAGCTTAACCCTGCCGGGCGTATTCCCACACTGATTAGTCACGGGCAGGCGATTTTTGAAAGCCCCGCCATTTGTGTTCATCTGTGTGAGGAAAACCCAGAATATGGCTTGATCCCATCGCTCGGAACTCAAGAGCGGCCTCAGTTCTTTCAGTGGTTATCCTACTTAAACAACACCTTACAAGCCGAGCTCATGGTTCGCTATTATCCTCACCGACATACAACAGACAGCGAAGCCATCGCGAGTGTCGTGGCGGCGCAAGATCAAAGAATTGCTGACGCCTTGGCTGTTATCGACCAACAATTGGCAAACAAGCAGTATTTGCTGGGGGATAGCTTAACAGCCTGCGATTTTTTCTTATTTATGCTGGCAGGTTGGTCGCTATCGATAGAAAAATCGCCCATGACTTTTCGTTACTTAGCACCGTATCTTCGACGTTTAAGTCAGCATTCAACCATTAAAGCGGTTTGTGAGATCGAGGGTGTGACGCTCACTCCGTTTGAAGGTGAATCATAAGGCGAGCAATCGAACTCTGCCAGCAACCGCTTTACTGCTCAATGTGGTGTTTTGTTGCTAATTGCTGTTGAGCAAGGATAATAGCGCCCATCATTCCTATCTGTAATGCAGCTTCTAATGCGCCTTGATAAACTTGTTTGTAAAAGCACCGAATTAAATAAAACGGATGCCGTTGAGTTGATCCAAAAAGGTGAGGTGACGGTTAACGGAAAGGTTGTCGTCGATGAAAGGGCGCAGGTGCATGAAAATAATCAAGTTCTGCTTAATGGGGCCCAGCTGACACCTCGCGCTTTTCGTTATTTATTAATGCATAAACCAGCGAATACGATTTGCTCCAATAAAGATGAAGTTTACCCGTCGTTATTCAATTCTATCGAAATTGAGAAAGTAACGGAATTACACATTGCTGGGCGTCTTGATGCCGACACCACGGGATTAGTTCTCATCACCGATGATGGCCGCTGGTCATTTAATATCATTACACCAAGTAAAAAGTGCGAAAAAGTGTATCGGGTCGGGCTGTCTCGCCCAATTGCGCCTGATGTGGCAGATAAGTTTAAGGCTGGCGTTAAATTACAAGGTGAGACACAACTTACTTCACCCGCAAAGCTTGAAGTGCTCTCCGAGAAGGAGGTCTATTTAACCATCACAGAGGGAAAATTCCACCAAGTTAAGCGCATGTTCGCGGCGGTCGGTAATCGGGTCGTGCGGTTACATCGAGAAAAAATCGGTAAACTATCGCTAGATGTTGAACTTGGGCAATGGCGCTATTTAACTAACGAGGAAGTCCAATCTTTTATCGATTGAGTCGCATTACTCATATCGTCAACAGTGGCCTGATCATGCTAGCGCAAAGATCATGATTAATCGTCTCTTCAGTCGAACTATTACCTATACTTAGTATGGTATCTCTATCCTCTGTAGGAGGTTTTTATGGCCATGACAACCAGGCTCGATAACTATTTTAAACAGCATGAAATTCACT
>Ga0209379_10000371_pt1 | contig 40690 bp, 38 predicted proteins | sample tdDd001_FD_187124 | JGI IMG/M metagenome (GOLD analysis project Ga0209379, IMG submission 187124) | Marine sediment microbial communities from the Atlantic coast under amendment with organic carbon and nitrate - tdDd00.1 (SPAdes)... | ecosystem: Environmental > Aquatic > Marine > Coastal >... | reverse complement strand
TAAAAACAATCGCATTGAAATTCAGATGGTTTCAGGTGAAACGGGAGAAATGCTGAAAACTGTAACAGTTTACGGTCTTCCTGGCTATGAGGTGGCAGTGAACTTAGATGTTATTAGCAACTACAAGCCATATATGACGCCTGAAAATGACGTATCGAATGAAGATTCATCATACTTCAAAACGTTAGATATTACGTTTACAAGCACAGTGCAAACGTTTAATGTTATGTACCGTGAAAATGATGCCGAGCCGCTTACTCCTTCAGCTAAAACAAACTGGAGAACGACTGCAGAACAGAATATTATTCAATATGCTAAGGATGATTCTATTCCTTGGAAAACAAGTTCTAGGTATGATGTTGCAGATCTTGAAGATAGCACTTCGCTATCAACGGGTAAAGAACATCAAGATTTCTTAAATATTCTTGGTAATGCACTCAAGTCAGGAGATAAGCATCTTGCTGACGAAGATTTTGTTGATGACTACGTAAAGGATATTGAGGATGGCGAAACGCCAATAACAGACTACAATGAGCTGATTGAAATGCTTAAGAAGTACTATGCAGAAATTTCAGACTCATTCTATGGGATCAACCCAGGTGCGGGTCAGTCAAATGAAAAACTTGAAAGTGCTAAAACGATATACTACGAAGATCCGATTAACACATCTGTTGTATTTAAAATTAAGGATACCAATGTTACAGATCCAGAATTCGTCTTTTCACTTGTTGGTAATGAGTACTTAAGCTATGACTATCCAACAATTCAGCTCTTCAAATTAGAAGAGGGAGATGATCCGGCTGTAGATCCTGACGTTTTAAATGGTGGAAAAATCCAACCTTCAAACACAAGTGTGAAGACAATTATTAATCCTGAGGCGGGAGAGTATGGATACCAAATTACAGTTAAACCAGAGTCTCTAACGTTCGCTAAAGGTGAAATCTATTATGCGCGAGTATTGACAAATGTAGCTGTTAACGTTGAATCTCCAATCTATGAAAGTGCAATTGGAGAGGTAACACGAAATGATGATAAGCAAAAGAAAGTTCTTGCAGCCGTTGTTGAAATGTACAATAACAATACGGACAATTATTTCATAACAGATGCATCACAGGTAAAAGTACAAACGATTGAGTCTGGTGACCTACAATATGCTCTTGGTGTTATCCATGATAAAGATAACGACAATAAAGCATTAACTGATGGTCTTATGATCACGTCACAAGCTAAGTGGATGTTATCAGGTGAATCACAGCAAGGTAAGGAGCGAGTTGATGGTCTTAACTTCAACTTGAAATCAAGACCAGCACTGCCTGGAAGCTTCTAAAACAATCATTGAGTAACTGAATTGTAACCTAAATAAGGCGTCCGTAATCCGGACGCCTTATTTTTATGCATTATAGTACTGAAAAGCTTCGTAATACTCGATCAAATGACCACTGTTGTGGTATAATATATGTTGAACACCCAGCTATTAGTACCAGGTTATAAAATTAAGTCTTAAAAAATTCGTAAAATCTATTGACGAATGGTTTAGGAATGTTTATACTCAGTGTTAGTAGCAGGTGCTAAAAATTAGTACTAAGACTTGGAGTGGATCTTATGGCAAAGCTCAAAAAGAAAGAACGACATGAATCTCTTTTAAATATTCTCGAAACAGACCCGTTCTTAACGGACGAAGAGTTGAGTGAGAAATTTGAAGTGAGCATTCAGACGATTCGTTTGGACCGATTGTCGTTAAACATCCCTGAACTTAGGGAACGTGTAAAGTCTGTTGCTACAAATAATTACGAAAAAGTCCGTACACTTGGACAAGCGGAGATCGTCGGTGAATTGATTGATCTTGAATTGAACAAGCGGGCGATTTCGTTCCTCCAGACTGATGATACAATGGCGTTTCAACGAACACGAATCGTAAAAGGTCACTACATCTTTGCTATGGCAGAGTCACTTGCTATGGCGGTTGTCGACGCAAATGTGTGCATCACAGGCGTTGCAAACATGAAGTACCGTGTCCCAGTTGCAGCAGGACAAAAGCTTGTTGCGAAAGCGGAACTAACACGAGTGCGAGGTAGTGAATATTTTGTTCACGTTAAAATTAATGTGAATACAGATCAAGTGTTTAGGTCAAAATTTATTTTGACAGCGCTTAATGTTGGGTAATGGAGGCTTAAAATGAAAATAGCAATTGATGCGATGGGCGGCGACCACGCACCACTTGAAACGGTTAAAGGCGCTATTGATGCCTTGGTTCATATCGAATCAGAAATCGTTTTTATCGGTGATGAGGAAGCAATCAATCGAGAATTAGAGAAATATAAGTATGATGCAGCACGGATTAGTGTGGTTCACACTTCAGAAGTTGTAACGGGTGAAGATAAGCCTGTTAGGGCGATTAAATCCAAGAAGGACTCATCAATGGTCGTTGGACTTGATGGTTTACGTAAGAACGAGTACGACGCATTCATTTCTGCTGGCAACACAGGCGCGCTTCTAGCTGGAGGCCTTCTGAAAGTCGGTAGAATTAAAGGCATAGACAGGCCAGCGTTATGCTCGGTTTATCCAACAAAGAATGGCATGTCTATTCTTACGGATGCTGGAGCAAATGCGGATTGCAAACCTAGAAATCTAAAAGAGTTTGGAATCATGGGCAGTCTTTATGCTCAAAACGTACTTGGAATTGATAACCCTCGGGTTGGCCTTGCGAATATCGGTCACGAAGAAGGCAAAGGCAACAGTCTGGTTATTGAAGCGTACGACTTGCTGAAAGAAACAAATCTGAACTTCATTGGAAACGTGGAAGCACGTGATATTCCCGATGGCGCAACGGATATTATTGTATGTGATGGATTTACGGGCAATATTATTCTCAAGCTTTCTGAAGGTGTTGCAAAGTCGTTTACAACTATGATAAAAGAAATCTTTATGAAATCGCCTCTGACTAAAGTAGCTGCTTTGTTGGTGAAAAACGGTCTGGGTGACATGAAAAAGAGTATGGACTATACAGAGTATGGTGGCGCTCCGCTACTAGGTGTTAAAGGTCTGGTTGTTAAGGCGCATGGCAGTTCTAATGCCAAGGCTTTTATGAATGCAATCAGGTACGCTGAAAAAACAGCGGCATCTGGTGTGGTTGATAAAATCGCGGCGGAGGTTCAAGCAAGTTAGGAGCTGATTTAAATGCATCGTGATTTTAGAAATGTGGGTATTATTGGTACTGGTAGTTACTTGCCTGAGCAAGAAATGACCAACTTTGACTTAGAGAAAATCGTTGATACTTCAGACGAATGGATAAGGACTAGAACTGGCATCGAAAGCAGAAGGATTGCAGATGAAAATACTGCAACTTCAGATCTGGCTTATAAAGCAGCTGAAAAAGCAATGGAAGCAGCGGGCGTGACTGCTGACCAAATTGATTTAATCATTGTAGGTACGCTTACACCAGATCATATAATTCCTTCAACAGCGTGTATCGTTCAAGAGAAACTCGGCGCTAAAAATGCTGCCGCGTTTGACCTTGAAGCAGCGTGTTCAGGATTCGTTTATGGCTTGACTATTGCTCAACAGTTCATTACGACAGGTATGTATGAACATGTCCTAGTTATTGGCGCTGAGACAATGTCAAAAATTCTAGATTTCGAAGACCGTAAAACTTGCGTTCTATTCGGTGACGGTGCAGGTGCAGTTGTTCTTGGCCCTGTAGGCGAAAATCGAGGTATCATGTCAATGGATTTGGGTGCTGATGGCAGCGGTGGACCAGCTTTGATGGTGCCGGCAGGCGGAACAAGAATGCCTGCAACAGCGCAAAGTGTTCTTGATAGACTTCATTATCTGACTATGGATGGAAGTGAAGTGTTCAAGTTTGCTGTAAGAACAATGCCGATGACATCTCAGCGAGCGATTGAAAAAGCTGGGCTAACAGTAGATGATATTGACTTCTTAGTGCCTCATCAGGCAAACACAAGAATTATAAAATCAGCGCTAAAACGATTAAAGTTTCCAATGGAAAAGGTTTATATCAATCTTGAAAGAGTTGGTAACATGTCCGCAGCTTCAATACCAGTAGCACTTGACGAAGCTGTACGTGCAGGGAAAATTAAAGAAAATGACAATGTGGTTCTTGTTGGCTTCGGAGCAGGCCTAACATGGGGCTCTTGCGTTATTAACTGGTAGGAGGTTGCATTCATGAGTAAAATAGCAATCGTGTTTCCTGGACAAGGGGCACAATACGTAGGTATGGGACAAGCCTTTGCTGAAAGTTTCCCAGTATCTAAAAAAGTGTTTGAAGCTGCGAGCGAAGCCATGGGTTATAGCATGGAAGATCTTTGTTTTAACAGTTCAGACGAAGAACTTAAAAAGACAGAAAATACACAGCCGTCAGTTCTGACAACGTGTATTGCCATATATAAAGCTCTAGAAGACAGTGGCGTAAAAGCAGATGGTTTTGCTGGTCTAAGTCTTGGCGAGTATGCAGCGCTTGTTGCTGCAGGAGCTATGCCGTTTGAAAACGCTGTGAAAGTTGTTCGCAAGCGTGGACAATACATGCAAGAAGAAGTTCCAATGGGTGTCGGCGGTATGGCAGCTATTCTTGGCCTCGCTAACGACAAAGTCATTGAAGCTTGTGAAAGAGCTTCAGATGCTGGAGTTGTTGAACCTGCAAACTTTAACTGTCCAGCTCAGCTTGTAATAGCTGGGGAAATCGGTGCGGTTGAAAGAGCAGTAGAAATCTGTAAAGAACTTGGTGCTAAGAAAGCGATTATGCTTCCTGTATCGGCGCCATTCCATACATCATTGCTTAAGGGTGCTGGTGAAAAACTAGCAAACGAACTTGATGGCATTGTGTTTAATGCACTTGAGAAGCCAGTGGTTGGAAATGTTGAAGCAGATTATATCGCATCAGAAAATGACATTAAAGACTTGTTGATTCGTCAGGTCAGCAATCCGGTAAGATGGGATGAGTCAATCCAGCGCATGATCAATGACGGATATGATACATTTATCGAAGTGGGTCCTGGTAAGTCACTTTCAAAATTCATCAAGCGTATTTCTAAGGATGTTCAAATTCTTAATGTTGAAGATCCAGCATCGCTTGAAAAAACTTTGAGCAAGCTGAACGCTTAAGGAGGTCGCATTATGAATTTCAACGGTAAAACAGTAATTGTCACTGGTGGCTCAAGAGGCATCGGTCGTGCAATCGCACTAGACTTCGCTAAAGCTGGAGCAAATGTTGTTGTTAATTACAACAGAAGCGCAGATAAAGCAGAAGAAGTTGTTAAAGAAGTTGAGGCACTGGGCACAAAAGGTCTAGCGGTTCAATGTGATGTTTCAAAACAAGATGATGTTGATAAGCTTTTAAAAGAGGCTGTTGATACATTTGGTACTGTAGATTTCCTAATTAACAATGCCGGTGTAACAAAAGACACACTCATTCTTAGAATGAAAGAAGATGACTGGGACCGCGTTCTAGACACGAACCTTAAAGGGACGTTCATGACGACGAAAGTTATTGGAAAATACATGCTTAAAAAGAGACAAGGCAGAATTGTAAACATAACATCTGTAGTAGGTATTATGGGCAATGCTGGCCAGTCAAACTATGCAGCTTCTAAAGCTGGAGTGATTGGTTTTACAAAATCAGTTGCTAAAGAATTTGCAAGCAGAGGCATCACGGTTAACGCTGTTGCACCTGGCTTTATAGCTTCAGATATGACTGACGTTTTGTCTGACGAAGTAAAAGAGGCCTATGCAAAGGCAATCCCACTTGGTAAGATGGGTGAGCCGGAAGATGTAGCAAATGCAGTTAAGTTCTTATGTTCTGATATGAGCAAGTACATCACGGGCCAAGTGGTTCAAGTTGATGGTGGAATGTTAATGTAATTCCCAAGTGGAATTTCATATAAATTGAAGCAGTTTTGCTTCATAATTAAGATTAAATTGATGGCTAAATAAACGACTAAAAAAGTGAGGTAATGAATATGTTTGATAAGGTTGTAGAAATCGTAAGAGATCAGCTAGGTGTAGATGCAGACGTAGTAATCACAAAAGAAACATCACTAATGAAAGATCTAGAAGCTGATTCACTAGACGCTGTAGAAATTATCATGGCTTTCGAAGATGAGTTCGACGTTGAGATTCCTGATGAAGATGCAGAGAACTTCAATAACATCGGCGACATCGTTGCATACATGGAATCAAAGAAGTAATTTTAAAGCAATAAATATACTGATAGCCGGCAACTTGCCGGCTTCAGTTTTATCAACTTGAACTTTGATGAATGAAATCAATTAGACTTTTTACACATTAAGCCTAATGTTTGATGAAAGATTACTCGGTATCAGCGAGTTGAATATAAGGAGGCTACCACTATGAATAAAAGAGTTGTGGTTACAGGTATTGGTGCAATTTCACCAATCGGTATTGGCAAAGAAAACTACTGGAACGCGCTAAAAGAGGGCGTTGTGGGTATTGATAAAATTACAAGATTTGATGCATCTGAATATGCTACTCAAATTGCTGCAGAAGTAACTGATTTTGAGCCAACAGATTTCATCAACAAAAAAGAAGCTAAACGTATGGATCGTTTCGCACAGTTTGCTGTAGGTGCTGCGAAATTAGCCCTTGAAGATTCTAAAATTGATACTGAAAAAGTGGACATGGATCACTTCGGTGTTATCATTGGATCTGGTATCGGCGGCATTGAGACTCTTGAGAGAGAGCATGCAAAGCTTCTTGCTAAAGGACCTGGACGTGTAAGTCCATTCCTAATTCCGATGATGATTGGTAACATCGCGTCAGGTCATATTTCTATGGCTACTGGTGCTAAAGGTCCGAACACGACTGTTCAGACTGCTTGTGCATCTGCAACAAATGCTATTGGTGACGCTTTCAAGACAATTCAGCGCGGCGATGCAAACATGATGTTCACAGGCGGTACGGAAGCTTCAATCACACCAATCGGTATGGCGGGCTTCTGTACAATGAAGGCTATGAGCACAAGAAATGATGATCCTAAGACTGCAAGCCGCCCATTTGACGTAGATCGTAATGGTTTTGTTATGGGTGAAGGCGCAGGCATTATCATTCTTGAAGAATTAGAGCACGCTCTTGCACGTGGTGCGAAAATTTACGGTGAAATGGCTGGGTACGGCGCAACTGCTGATGCATACCATATCACAAGTCCTGCTCCAAATGGAGAAGGTGCTGCGCGTTCAATGGCTATGGCGATTAAAGACGCAGGTCTTGAGCCAACTGACGTTACGTATGTTAACGTTCATGGTACTTCAACACCTTATAACGACAAGTTTGAGACTATGGCGATTAAAACTGTATTTGGCGATCACTATAAAGAGCTTCTTGTGAGTTCAACAAAGTCTATGACAGGCCATATGTTGGGTGCTGCAGGTGGTATCGAAGCTATTGCAGGACTTCTAGCGATCTCAGAAGGCTATGTACACGGAACGATGGGCATTCAGAATCAAGATCCAGAACTTGATCTAAATGTTCTTCCAAATAAAGGCACTGAAGCAGATGTTAAAGCGTTTATTTCTAACTCTCTTGGCTTTGGTGGTCATAATGCAACTATCTGTATGAAAAAGTACGAGGGTTAATTAAAAACTTAGCATTGTAGGCGAAAGACATATGTCAATTTCGTAACATGGATCTCCGAAATATCCAGACTAAGTGATTTTTACCTTGTCTATATAACAATAGAAGGATGGCTTTGCCATTCTTCTATTGTTTTTTGGCCTATCACCCTTTAAAATAGAAATGATGGAGAGACTTTTTAAATGTATTATGATCTATTCCCGTAAGTGGGGGCTAGTGTATTTAAAAGGTCTCTCGACAATTATGTCGGGAGGGACACATTTAAAATGAATTTAACTGAGCTTGAAAAGAAAATTGGCTATGTATTTAAGAATGAAGTGTTAATAGAAGAGGCACTGACGCATAGCTCGTACTCAAATGAACGACGCAAGGAAGCACGTAAGAACAACGAACGTCTCGAATTTTTAGGAGACTCGGTTCTTGGTATTGTTATCAGTGATCATCTCTTTAAGAATTTTCCTGATATGCCAGAAGGTGAACTTACAAAAATAAGATCCAAAATTGTCTGTGAGACAACACTCGGCGAGTGTTCCAGAGCAATAGATCTTGGGAGTCATATGTACTTTGGTAAAGGTGAAGAGATGACAGGTGGACGAGATAGGACATCTATTTTAGCAGATGCTTATGAAGCACTCATCGCAGCGATCTACATGGATGGTGGTTTCCCTGCAAGTAGTGAGTTTATAATGACGCATATGTCTCAAAAAATTGAAGATGCGATTGTAGGAAAGGTCTTCCTCGACTATAAGACACACCTTCAAGAGTTGGTTCAGGTCAATAAAACCAATAGAATCAAATATGAAATAATTGGCGAAGAGGGTCCAGACCATTGTAAAGTATTCCAAACACAGGTGTGCCTAAATGAAAAAGTCATAGGTTCTGGAATCGGACGCAGTAAAAAAGAGTCTGAACAGGAAGCTGCAAAAGAAGCTTTGCGAAAGGTTGAGAACCTTGACCTTGGATAAACCAGGAATAATACCCGTGTTTGTACCACACCTAGGATGCCCTCATGACTGTGTGTTTTGTAATCAGAAGAAAATAACAGGCCAGAGTGAAGTCTTTGACTCTCAAAAGATTCTTTCTTATATTGACTCGTACCTAGAGACCATGAAAGGCCGAAGATATCCAATTGAGATTGCATTTTATGGTGGAAGTTTTACAGGTATAGATACTGAAGATCAAATTGAGTATTTAAAAATTGCCCGTCGATATTTAAATGACGGGCATATTCATGGAATTCGGTTGTCGACACGACCGGATTATATAAATGATGAAATATTAAAAAGACTCAAACTTTATAAAGTAAACACCATTGAATTGGGTGTGCAGTCTTTATCGGAGAATGTGCTAACAGCATCAAATAGAGGTCATAGCATTAATGATGTTGAGAATGCTGTGGCTCTTATTCGTGAGTATGGATTTAATTTAGGGCTTCAAATGATGATCGGTCTACCGGAAGATACATTAGAGACTGCAATTAGTACAGCCCAGAAAATTGTGGCCTTACGACCTGCGTTTGTGCGTATATATCCGACTGTTGTAATAAAAGATACCGAGCTTGAAATTATGTACAATAGAGGTCTTTATAAGGCTATGGATATTAATACTGCTATTGAGTGGTTGGTTGAAATTATGCCTATTTTCAGTAAGGCTAATATTCCCGTAATTCGAGTAGGTCTGCAGCCCACTGATGATCTTTCAAACGGAGAGAGTCGTGTGGCAGGGGCATACCATCCGTCTATTAGACAACTTGTAAAGTCTGAGGCGTATGCAAGGGCTGTCATCAAAGAACTTTCTGAGGCTGAGTATAGGGTTCGTATGAACTCTAAAGTCGTTTTATCAGCGTCTGATCACGACTGGACAGCGTTTAAAGGAATCAAAGGTAAGAATTTTGCTCGAATAGAAGAGAGCATAGACGATCTGAAAATTGAATTTGAAATTGATAAGAGTCTTGATCGCAATACTGTGGGTGTTGCCATCATCTTTGCTGAACAGGAAAATAAGTCAGATATTTACAAGAAGTTAAAAATAGATTAGCTTGGTGGGGTGTTCCATTTGTATTTAAAGAAATTAGAAATGAAGGGCTTTAAGTCCTTTGCAGATAAAACTGAAGTTGAATATGAAAATGGAGTTACATGTATTGTAGGACCAAACGGTAGTGGAAAGAGCAACATCACGGATGCCGTTCGTTGGGTGCTTGGTGAACAAAAAGTCAAGACGCTGCGTGGTTCTAAAATGGAAGATGTCATTTTCAACGGAACCAAACATAGAAAACCTCTTGGAATGGCAGAGGTTTCTTTGATTTTTGATAACAGAGAGAAATTTTTCCCGCTGGATTTTAGCGAAGTTACTGTTACAAGACGTGTATTTAGATCTGGTGATAGTGAATACTTGGTAAATGGCACAACATGTCGTCTAAAAGACGTTAAAGAGCTTTTTATGGATACCGGTATAGGAACAGATGGATATTCAATAATTGGTCAGGGACGAATTGATCGAATTCTTAGCAATAACGCGGATGAGAGAAGGCAGATTTTCGAAGAAGCTGCGGGTATTGTAAAGTTTAAGTCAAGAAAAGACGAGGCAGAGAAAAAATTAAAGAATACCCATGCAAACTTACTGCGTGTGGATGACATTATACGAGAATTAGAAGGGCGTGTTGAACCTCTTCGCAAGGATAGTGAAAAAGCAACACAATTTCTTGAGTACTCAGAAACATTAAAAACACTAGAAATGAATCTTTATATTCGACAAGTTGACTCTTGTGACTCAAAAATGAAAGCTGAGAATGACAAGACCAGTCAATTAAAACTCAATTTAAATGAGATGCAATCTGAACTTGCAGGTGTTGAAGCTGATATTGAAAAGATTGAATCTCAGATGGATGAGTTTAATAATGCAGTAAAAGAAGCTGAAAGCTCATTTCTAAATGCAACAACTGAAATGGGACATTTTGAAGCACGAGTGTCACAAGTGCAAGAGAAACAAAACTCTGTGAATGCGAATAAGATTCGTATAGAGACCGAAGTTGAACAAATTGAGCAAGTGCTCTTGTCACATACAGAAAATCTAGGTGCTGCAGAAACTGAACTCGGTAAGCTGAATGAAACACTCGCGCTTTTAAATGAAAAACTGGTGGTCATTGAAAGTAATTACACCAATAAAGCAAAAGAACTTACTGAGAAGGAAACAGACTCAGAGTCTGCCAAACAACGGGCTATTCAGGTTCTTAACGCTATTGAAAGAGAAAAAGTTGAGATAGCGGGCCGTGAGACTGCAATAGAAAATCTGTCAGGACGTATGGACGCGATCCAAGAAAATCTTGATGCTGCTCAGTCCAACAGAGAGGGTTCAAATCAAAGAAGACTTGAAGTTGAAAGTGCGCATAAAGTTTTAAAAGACGATTATGAAACAGCCCTTCGTGACAGAGAAAAAATTACAGAATCGCTAAAGGTGTCGGTTCAAGGACAAAAACAAATTGAAATGACGATTCAAAATTTAAACCAAAAACTTATGAAATCCAGCAGTGAACGAAGAGTGCTCGTAGAGATGGAGAAAGCTTTTGAAGGATATGACCATAGTGTTAAAGGTGTTCTAAAAGCTTGTTCGAAAGACGAACGTCTAGGCCAAGGTGTACATGGTGTTGTGACAACACTTATGACAATTCCTAAAAAGTTGGAACGTTCAGTTGAAGTTGCCTTAGGGCGACAGCTTCAGAATGTCGTTACAGAAACAGAGCATGACGCCAAACGTCTGATTGATCATCTTAAGAAGAATTCTATGGGACGTGTGACATTCTTGCCTCTCTCTAATATTCGCGCAAATCGATACAACGTGCCTGTTCAAGTGGAAAAGTTGAATGGTTTTATTGGCGTTGCTGATAACCTGATTGGTTATGACCCAAAATACAAATCATTATTTACTTATCTTCTCAGTAGGACTGTCATTGTTGAGGATTATAAAACAGCAGTGGCATGTCTAAAGGTGAATGGTATGCGCCACAGGATTGTGACTATTGATGGCGAAGTACTAACGCCGGGCGGCGCCATTACAGGTGGCTCGTTTAAGTCACGAATTGCTAATTTACTTGGACGAAAGAGACAAATCGATGAACTTGCAGTTTTAATTGAATCATATAATAAGGATCTTGTGATAAAAGATAGTGAGAAGAAGCTTTCTCTTGAAAACATTGAAAAATATCAAGTAGAAATAAAACAGTTAACAGAGGTTTGTGAAACGAAACGTGTTGAAATTGTTAAACATGAAGGCGAAATACAAACAGTGGTACGTGAACTAGAACGACTTGAAAAAGAATCTCAAAGGTATGAACGAGAATTCCAAATGATCCATAAAGAACGTAATGCAACTGAAATACTAATAGAAGAAAAGAAAAACAAAATAGATCAATTTAATCTTGAAAATAAAGAAATTGAAAATGCAATGAATGGTTATTCCGAAGGTATTCAGTCACTTCAAAAAGAGGTGCGTGATTTATCAGAGGAAATGACAAGCCACAAAGTTGAGAAAGCATCAATTGATCAGAAACACGAATACAAAGTAATGGATTTAAGCAGGTTAAAGCAGTCTGTTCAATCCGGGAAAAATCAAGTGGCTCGTAAAAATAGTGAACTGGGCCAACTGACTGGTGAAAAAGAAGAGCTAGATAAGGCCATGATTGAAGCGCAAGAAGATATGCGTGAACTTAGAATGGCAATGCTTCAAATAGAAATGGACAAAGAAGATATTTCTGTTAAGCTTCAAGGCTGTCAGACGACACTAGCCAATAAGCGCATGACGCATGAAAAAGAATTGGCGGACTTGGAGCAAATTAAAGAAGTTTTGCATAAACAAGATTTGGTTATTGCCAAAGTTGAGATGGAGAAAGAAAATATTATATCTAATCTTTGGGACAAGTATGAAGTGAGCTTACGCGAAGCTTTAGAATACCGCGTTGAAATAGATGTGGAAGCATCAGAGGTGGAAGTCAAGTCACTCAGAGGTAAAATAAGACGACTGGGTGAAGTTAATGTTAGCGCAATTGAAGAATATAAAGAAGTAAAAGAACGCTATGAATTCTTAACAGGTGAAAAAGATGACCTTATGAAATCACAGAAGGCGCTTGAAAAGGTCATTAAGGATCTTGAGAAGAAAATGATAGAGCAGTTCACAGAAAACTTTGCAATTGTGAAAGAACATTTTGTTGAGATATTTGGAAAGCTGTTCGTAGGTGGGCAGGCTGACCTTATATTGCTTGATAAAGATGATATTTTAAATAGTGGTATTGAAATTGTGGCACAGCCACCGGGCAAGAAACTTCAAAGCTTAAGTCTTTTATCGGGTGGAGAAAGAGCAATGACTGCAATCGCCTTACTATTTGCAATATTAAAAACAAAACCAGCACCGTTTTGTATTCTTGATGAGATTGAAGCTGCACTGGATGACGTTAACGTATTCAGATTTGCTGATTTCTTGAAAGAATTTACGCAGAATTCCCAGTTTGTTATCATCACCCATAGAAAAGGGACAATGGAGATAGCCAACACATTGTATGGTGTAACCATGCAGGAATACGGTGTTTCGAAAATAGTATCCGTTCGACTAGAAGACGTAGCTATCTAAGGAGGAAAATATGTTTAAGAAGTTATTCGGTTTTGGAAAAAAAGAGGAAAAGCCGGTTGAGGTTGAGGTTGATGATGTACAACTGGAAGATACAACTGAAGAGATAATTGAAGATAACACTGAAGACTTGGTACAACAGGTAGAAGATCAAGACGACTCTTCAGAAGTTGATTTTTCAGAAACCGTAGAATCGATATCAGAAGCTGAAACGAATGAAGCTGTTGATGAAAACGTAAATGAAACTAAAGAAACTATGGTTGTTGAAGAGGAGTCTGAAACTATTCAAACAGAAACTATAGAAGAGTATGTAGAACCACCAAAGAAGAAATCATTCTTCGGAAAACTAATGGATGGCCTTAACAAAACAAGAAAAGGCATCACAGATCAAATCGACAACCTTCTTAATAATTATGGCGAGATTGATGATGATCTATTTGAAGAACTTGAAGAGATCTTAATCATGGCCGATGTTGGTATGAATACGACTATGAAAATTATTGATGCATTAAGAGAAGAATTGGTTGTACGAAAAATCAAAGATGCAAGTCTTGTTAAAGACGTGCTCCATGATGTTCTTGAATCATTCCTTACAGAAGACTATGATTCTGAACTTAAAATTGATCCATCACCAGCAATCATTCTTGTTATTGGTGTTAATGGTGCAGGTAAGACAACTTCGATTGGAAAAATGGCTCACCGTTTTAAATCAGAAGGTAAAACTGTACTTATGGCAGCTGCTGATACATTTAGAGCGGCTGCAATTGATCAGTTAAAGGTTTGGGGAGATCGCGTTGATGTAAACGTAATTTCGCATTCTGAAGGTTCTGACCCGGCAGCGGTTATATTTGACGGCATTCAAGCTGCAAAAGCACGAAATGTAGATGTGTTGATTTGTGATACTGCAGGTCGTCTTCATAATAAGAAAAATCTTATGAATGAGCTTGCTAAAATATTTAAAGTTATTGAAAGAGAGTATCCAGAAGCTGTACGTGAGGTTCTACTGGTTCTTGATGCAACAACAGGCCAGAATGCCATCCAGCAAGCAAAACTCTTTAAAGAGACAGCAGATATTACTGGGATTGTTCTAACGAAACTTGATGGAACAGCAAAAGGCGGCGTTGTACTTGCGGTTAATGATGAGTTAAGCATACCGGTTAAAATGATTGGTGTAGGCGAGGGAATGCAAGATCTTCAGAGCTTTGATCCAAAGAACTTTGTTAAAGCATTGATGGATGCGTAAAAAAGATTTAAAAATAGTTGAAATGTTATTGACAGAAGGCTATCATGCTGTTAGAATACATCTGTAAAGCATTTGACCTTTACAACTAATCAAGTTGGATGGTGATCATTTTGATAGAAAAGAAAATGAGGCTCGGTAACCTGTTTGTTTTTTACGGACAGCTCCTGACTGCTAAGCAGCAGGACATACTTGAGTTATATTGCCACAATGATCTTTCTCTTGGAGAAATTTCAGAGGATTTAGAAATAAGTCGCCAGGCTGTTTATGATACAATTCGACGCGGTGAAAAGTTACTGGAATCATATGAAGAAAAACTTGGACTGATGGTTAGATTCCATGAATCTGAGAAACGTATGAAAAATCTGGTATCTGAAATTGATAAGCTCAAAAGCATCATTCTGGAAGATGGAGCGCAAGAACTTCTTCTTAAAGAAATTGAGGAGATTAAAGAACGCGCTGCAGCTGTTGCAGAATAGATTAGGGAGGTTGTCCAGTGGCATTATTTGAAGGCCTTGCGGATAAACTACAAGGTACATTTGCATCATTAAAGGGCAAAGGCAAGCTGAATGAGAAAGATGTCAAGCAAGCGATGCGTGAAGTTAAGCTGGCACTGCTTGAAGCCGATGTTAACTTTAAGATTGTAAAAGAATTTATTAAAAAAGTGACTGAGCGTTCTGTTGGACAAGAGGTACTTTCGAGTCTAACGCCTGGTCAGCATGTTATAAAAATTGTAAATGAAGAATTGACAGCTCTTATGGGTGAGACACAAAGTAAATTGACGTTCTCATCGAGCGGTGTGACAATCTTCATGATGGTTGGTCTACAAGGTGCTGGTAAAACAACAACTACGGGTAAACTTGGTGCGGTGCTGAAGAAGCAAGGCAAGCGTCCACTTCTAGTAGCCTGTGATGTTTACAGACCGGCAGCGATCAAACAGCTTCATGTTGTTGGAGACCAATTAGAAATACCGGTATTCTCAATGGGAGATAAAGTCGATCCAGAGAATATTGCAAAGGCTGGTATTGAACATGCTAAAAAGCATGGCAATGATATTGTTATTATTGATACGGCTGGCCGCCTTCATATTGACGAAAACTTGATGGATGAACTTGACCGTGTTAAGACGGCAGTTAAGCCTCAAGAAATATTACTTGTTCTTGATTCTATGACAGGACAAGATGCAGTTAATGTGGCAGAAAACTTTGATAGCAAATTAGGTCTAGATGGACTTATTATGACTAAACTTGACGGTGATACGCGTGGTGGTGCTGCACTATCCGTAAGAGCGGTTACTGGAAAGCCCATTAAATATGCTTGTGTTGGTGAGAAGTTAACAGACATCGAAGAGTTCCATCCTGATAGAATGGCATCAAGAATTCTTGGTATGGGCGATGTATTAACACTCATCGAAAAAGCTCAAGCGAACATGGATGAAACTAAAGCAAGAGAGCTTGAACAGAAAATCCGTAAGGCTGAATTTGACCTGAATGATTTCCTGGACCAGCTACAACAAATGAAAAGTATGGGTCCACTCAGTGATTTATTAGGCATGATGCCTGGTATGAACAATAAAGCCATGAAAAATGTGCAAGTGGATGACAAAGATCTTACAAGAATCGAAGCGATTATCCAGTCTATGACGACGGGTGAACGAAGAGATATAAGTATCATCAATGGTAGTCGTAAGAAACGTATTGCTGCGGGAAGTGGAACTCGAGTTCAGGATGTTAACAGACTGATCAAACAGTTCGAGCAAACGCGCAAAATGATGAAGCAGTTCTCTGGTCTCGAGAAGAAAATGAAGCGAGGCGGAGGCGGCATGGGATTACCGTTCTTTTAAAGCTTAGGATTATCATCTTGTATAAGAATGATATTCATACATTTACTAAATTATGAGGAGGTGGAATACATGGCAGTTAAGATCCGTATGAGAAGAATGGGTTCTAAGAAGAGACCTTTCTATAGATTGGTAGTAGCAGATTCTCGTTCTCCAAGAGATGGTCGTTGCATCGAAGAAATCGGTTACTACAATCCAATTTCAGAACCTGTAATGATCAAAATTGACGATGAAAAAGCAGTAAAGTGGTTGAACGAAGGTGCTCAACCTACAGACACTGTAAGAGACTTGTTCAAGAAGCATGGCGTTTACGAAAAGTTAAACAAGTAAGAACAAGGGGTGTTTTTCATGGGTGAACTGGTCAAAGTCATCGCTAAAGCGTTGGTTGACAACCCAGAAGCGGTTGAAGTCAACGAAGTTGAAGGCTCTCAATCAGTCATCATTGAGCTGAAAGTTGCTCCTGATGACATGGGTAAGGTCATCGGTAAACAAGGTCGTATTGCTAAAGCACTGAGAACAGTTGTTAAGGCAGCTGCGACTAAAGAGAATAAAAGAGTGGTTGTTGAAATTATTCAATAATTATTCAAAAATATAAGTCCGCCTTGTGCGGGCTTTATTTGTTTTTGTTCGAAGTAGCATCTTGTATGAAAATCGTATACTTATTTATAGAAAATTTGTTGCATTTGTCAAAATACCACGAATGTACATAAAAGCCAATAAACATTATGTTATTATAATGTGATGAAATATTATACATAGTAATGGATACGATATAAGTCACTCAAGGGGGAAAATTATGAGAAGCATTCGCGCTAAAATTATGTTGGCCGTTTCTGCAATCGTCATTATTGCATTGGCTGTTCAGGGGATTGCAGTAAGTCAGTTTGCCAAAAACAATTTAAGTTCAGAGGCACGTGTAATTTTTAAAGAAAATGCCAAAGATTTACTTGTTGGACTAGACGAGATGGACCGTGGTGTAGAGAGCATGCATGAGGATTTGCTTTCAAGTTATGACAGAGAAATTGAAAGTCTTACAACAGCTGCTATGGGAATTGTTGAAGACAATTATTACAAAGCTGAAGAAGAAATTGCTGCTTTAGACTCAACTTTAAGCGCTGTGGAACGTGAAAGCAAAGTTCTACAAATAACGGAGAAATATAAAAGCGCAGCAAAAGAATCAATTCGTCCTATGACTTATGGTAAAGGTGGTTACTTTTGGATAGACGATGAAGACTATGTTCTTCAACTTTTACCGCCGAGTCCAGATTCAGAAGGGAAATACCGTGGTGACTTAGTGGATAAAACAGGTCAGAAGATTGTACAAGACCTTGTAAATGGAGCGATCAAGAATGGGTCGTTCTATTACGATTACTACTTTCCTAAACCAAATGAAGTGATTGCATCGAGAAAGCGCGGCTTTGTAATGCACCATGCAGAGTGGAAGTGGATACTGGGTACCGGCAACTATCTGGCTGATATTGAGCGTGAACTTGATCATCAGGTATTCCAGGAGCAGGCGTACTACCAGTCACAACTTGAGCGAAGTGCTGAAGGACATTTTGTTACAATCACAAATGAAGATGGTATTATCGATTTTAGTGATGATCCGACGATGATTAATAAGACTCTGGAAATTGAAAATCTTTCAAGTGCAGGACTGATTTCAGATGAAATTGCTCAAATTGAAGATAAGTTCTATGAGTTTACAATAGAAGAAAATGGTGAAAAGACGGCTTATTTAGGCTATGTAATGTATGACTCGCTTAAGGGACGTAGAATACTCTATGCAAAAGATGTAAGCTTGGTATTCGGCCTTGTAAATCGTGTTGTTCAAGCTGTAATAACAGTTGTTGGAATAATGATTCTTGTCGGACTTATACTCAGTTATTTGGTAGCTGGGTCTATAACAAAGCCGATTGTTAGGATGAGAGCATTTACGAAGAATGTTTCTGAGGGAGATTTGTCAAGTTCAATAGATGTAAGCAGTAAAGATGAACTTGGAGATTTAGGCAATGATCTAAATGTCATGGTTTCCAACCTAAAAGGTTTGGTTGAGAAATCAACAGAAATGTCAGCTCTTGTTCATGAGACGACGGATCATCTAGCTGAAATGGCCAATCAGACAAGTGAAGCAATTGACCAAGTTGCGAGTGCAGTTGAAGAAATAGCAATTGGATCAACAGAACAAGTTAAAGAGACTGAAAAAGGCGTTGAAGGTGCAGCGTCATTAGAAGAAAGCTCAAGTCAAATTCAGTTTGTTTCTGAAGAAATGCGCGAAGCCATTGGTGGTATGAAGTCAAAAAATGAAATTGGTATTCATTCCATGGAAGAACTTCTTGTTAAACAAAAAAGAAGCTTTGAAACAATACAAATCATGGACATGATTATTCAGGAGTTGGCACAAGAAATTCAAAGAATCACAACCTTTACAGATACGATCACTGCCATTTCAGAGCAGACGAATCTACTGGCGCTTAATGCATCGATAGAAGCAGCGAGGGCTGGAGAACATGGCAGAGGGTTTGCAGTTGTTGCTGATGAAATTCGAAAACTCGCAGAAGAGTCGGATTCATCTGCACGTGAGATTCAGGAACTAACGAATAAAATTAGCAAAAGTACAAGTCAAGTGGCTTTGACGGTTAAAGATGCTGAGCAAATTTTTGCCGAGCAAAACGAAGCCGTTGAATCTTCAGGAAAACTATTTACAGAAATGAATGACTCTGTAGATGAGTCGGTTGATAAACTGACAGCGGTTATGTCATCGATCGAGACATTAACTCAGGTTAAAAATGACATGACTCTCATTGTAAATAACATTTACCAAGTTGCTGAGAGCTCTGCAGCATCATCTGAGGAAGTTTCGGCATCGGTTGAAGAACAAACAGCGTCAATGGATGAGATTAATAACAAAGCGCAACAATTAAAAGGGCATGCGAAATCATTGCTTGATACGATGTCGCGATTCCAATTGTAATATTAAATGCATTTAAGTGTAATATTAAATCGGGGATGGTTCAATACCATCCTTGATTTTTTTGACTTTTGAAAGTATGATAGAGTGCGTACGTAAGTCCGATAACAAGATACTTTGGAGGAAAATATGAGCGAAAAATTACTGGTAGGGAAAATCGCAAATACACAAGGCCTTAAAGGTCATTTGAAAGTATTCCCATATACAACAGATAAGCAAGAGTTTGACGAGTTCAAATACCTGATCATTGAGGGTGAAGGTGATGAGAAGTTTGAAATTGAAGCTTTAAGATATCAAAAGAATATGGCCATTGTACTATTTAAAGGCGTAAAAAAAATTGAGGAAGTAGAGAAATACAAGAATAAAGAAGTGTTTGTTCTACGTGAAGATTTAGGTGAAATGACTGAAGATACTTTTATGTATTCTGAAATAGTGGGCTATAGTGTCGTTGATGAAGAACGCGGTGAAGTCGGCATTCTAGAGAAAGTAGATACAGGTGCAGTTCACGAGTTGTTGATCGTTAAAAAAGCAGATGGTGAGACCTTTATGATTCCATGTGTAAAAGCTTTTATTGAAGGATTTGACCATAAAGAGAAGGTTTTGAGAGTTAAGTTGATTGAGGGAATGATGTAATGAAATTTAAAGTGCTAACGCTTTTTCCTGAGATGTTTGACAACTTTAGAGATGCCAGTATTATAGGTCGAGCTGTACGTGAAGGTAAATTGGGCGTTGATACAATCTACATTCGAGATTACGCCAACAATAAGCACAATCGCGTGGATGATTATCCATACGGTGGTGGTGCTGGTATGGTTATGCAACCGATGCCTCTTAAAGGAGCTCTTGAGGGTGCTGGTTGGACGAAAGGCAAAAGAGTGGTCTATATGTCCCCAAAGGGGAAGACACTTACACAGGCACACTTGGAGTCTTTAAAGTCCGATGACGAAATATATATTGTATGTGGACACTATGAAGGTGTGGATCAACGATTTATTGATCAGTATGTGACCGAAGAAATATCGATAGGCGATTATGTTCTCACTGGCGGAGAACTTCCAGCGATGGTGCTTATAGATTCAATTGCAAGACTTCTGCCAGGTGTGCTTGGGAAACAAGACTCTTATGAAGATGAAAGTCACATGGGTGGTTTGTTAGAGTATCCGCAGTATACTAGACCACCTGAATTTGAAGATTTGTCAGTTCCGGATGTCTTGCTGTCAGGGCATCATGCGAATATAGAAAAATGGCGACTTGAAGAATCTGTTCGAATCACATTTGAAAGACGTCCCGACATGATAGAGGCACTGCTTAATGATCATAAAACAGATAAGAAAATAATTAAAATAATAAATTCATTAAAGTAGAAAAATGTTCTTGTGGGCATTGGTTTATTATGATATAATCCTAATGTTGTATTACGGACGGTCCTCTGAATCTTCGGATCATGAACGTCTATGAAGAAGGGAGGATGAATTAATATGAATCAGAATATTATTAAAGAACTTGCAAAGGAACAAATGAAGTCTGATATCGTTACGTTTAACGTTGGTGATACAGTTCGTGTTCACTTAAAGGTTGTTGAGGGTAAGAGAGAGCGTATCCAGATTTTCGAAGGCGTTGTTCTTAAAAGACAAGGCGGCGGAATCGGCGAGACTTTCACTGTAAGAAAAATTTCTTACGGCGTTGGTGTTGAAAAGACTCTTCCACTTCACTCACCAAAGATCGCACAGATCGAGGTTAAGAGAAGAGGTAAAGTACGTCGTGCTAAGCTTAACTATCTTCGTGATAGAGTGGGCAAGCGTGCAAAAGTTAAAGAAAGAATCTAAAGCTATTGCATTGAAAAAGACTGTATGTATGTACAGTCTTTTTTTAATGGAATTGATGTGTTTCATCCTAAAATATTGTAAAATAGTCCTATGAGGTGAGAATATGCATATAAATTGGTATCCAGGTCATATGAAAAAAACCAAAGACCTGATAAAAGCAAATTTAAAACTGGTCGATGTGGTTATAGAGCTTCTTGATGCGAGAATTCCACTGAGCAGTTTAAATCCGTCGTTTGATGAACTGGTTGGTGATAAGCCACGTGTTGTCGCGCTTAATAAGTTCGATTTGGCAGATGGCAATATCACAAAAGAATGGATTGAGTATTATAAAAAACGTGGCGTTCGCGCAATTCCGATAAACTCATTAACGGGAGCGGGTACGAAAGAGCTCTTAACGGCTACAAAAGATGCGGGTAGTGCTCGTATTGAAAGACGAATGGCAAAAGGCGCAGATCGCCAAGCGGTACGTGTCATGATCGTCGGAATACCAAATGTTGGAAAGTCATCACTGATTAACAATTTAGTTGGTAAGAAGAGTGCTAAAACTGGTAATAGACCAGGTGTAACTAAAGGTAAGCAATGGGTTAAAATTCGTGCCGATCTTGATTTGTTTGATACGCCAGGAATACTATGGCCGAAGATAGAAGATCACAACGTGGGTCTTAAACTTGCGTATACAGGTGCGATCAAAGATGAAATTCTTCATATTGATGATATTGCATACAATTTAATTGGTGTTCTTAAGGTTAAATACCCTGAATTGATGAAAGCGCGTTACAAGCTTGATGAACTGCCTGAAGAAAACTTAGAGATCATGAATTCCATCGGAATTTTACGCGGGTGTCTTAAACGTGGAAAAGAAATTGACTATGAAAAAGTATCTCGTCTTATTCTTGATGAATACCGAAAGGGCGTTATCGGTCGAATTTCACTTGAACGACCTTCTGATGCGACGGGGGAGCAGGGTGAAGTATGATAATTGCAGACTTGTCAGCTGTAAAAGTTAAAGCTGCCTTAAGTGAAATGAAACTTGAGCAGCAGCTGGAACTGATACCGCTTTTAAAAGCAGATGGTAGAAAAGCTATTAATCAGTTGGCGGTAAAATTAGAGAAAAATGAACAGAAGCGTCAAGATGAACTCCTGCGACTTCAGGAAATGCAAGTGTTTGAATCTGAGGCAAGAAAAATCGGATATATTAACATTGCAGGACTAGATGAAGCAGGTAGAGGCCCACTTATGGGGCCTGTAGTTGCTTCTGCTGTGATTTTGCCTGAGAACTGTATTATTGAAGGGCTCAATGATTCCAAGAAACTCTCTGAACAAAAAAGAGAAGAATTGTTTGTAGTTGTTAAGGAGTGCGCCCTAGCAATTGGCGTTGGTATAGCATCACACACTGAGATTGATGAAATTAATATACTAAATGCAACTAAACTTGCGATGAAAAGAGCGATTGACGACTTAGGTGTTAATCCTGATTATTTATTAATAGATGCGGTTAAGTTAACCGATATTGATATTACACAGGAATCTCTGATTAAAGGTGATTCTAGGAGCTTAAGTATTGCAGCTGCATCGGTTATAGCAAAAGTTACAAGAGATCGTCTTGTTTCTGAGTTGGCTACTGAGTATCCCGGATATGGTTTTGAGCAGCATAAAGGCTACGGAACACAGGCGCACTATGATGCGATTCGCAAACTTGGCGTGACGCCTGTTCACCGTATGAGTTTCCTTAAAAACTTTCTTTAGTGGGTGATTTTAATGCGGATCACGAATCAACAGATAATGAAACAAATGATCGGTGATGTAAAAAAGTTAGAGGGGCAATCGGGTAAAGGTTTGGTAAAAGGTCAAGTGTTTAAGGCTATCGTGAGTCAGGTTATGAATGATAGTCTTTTACTTCAACTTCAATCAGGCGAGCTTTTGCGTGCAAAACTTCCAGAGGGGCAAACGTTTACACAAGGTGCTCAGTATAGCTTTGAAGTTGTTGAGAATGAAGAACAGCTTGTCGTACGTCCTTTCACTGGTGAAGCACCAGAGACGCTTGAAAAGTCTTTAGAAACTTTGTTTAAAGGCAGTGGGGAAGTAGTTACACCAGAAAAAATTGCTGTTGCCAAGGCTCTTGTTAGTTTTGGTATTCCTGTGAGTAGAGAATCCATTAAAGAGCTTTTGGATACGTCCAAACAAGTGGATACATTTAAGGGTCTCATTGAAGCTGATGTAATCAAACTCAGTGACATTCCTCCCAAATCTCCTTTAAAGCAAATTCTTGTGGCTCACTACGCTCAAAAACATGTAGAAACACCTGGAAATGAGGAAAAGTTAACCACACTTCTAAAAAACCTCCCAGAAGTTGTTACTGCAGCGCAAGAACAAGTGGATGAGAGTGTAAAAACCAAGCAACAAATTCAAATTCCCAAAAATACGAGCAGCATGGTTGAAGAAAAGTCATCTGATGCTGTAAAAAATGAGTCAGTGAAAGGCGAACAGTCTGAAGCTGCCTCTAAAACGGCTGTGAAATTACTGGATCTACTGAGTAAAGTGGATTACCAAAAACTCGCTTTTCATAAAAGTTCTAATATGAACAATTCAATCCAGAACCTGGCGATGCTTGATAAATTGATTTTTGGAAAAGAACCGATTGGGAAGCAACTCAGTGAATTGATTCAAATTATAAATGCTGATCCTGAGAAACTGCCAACCGAGTTGAAGGCATTGCTGTCAACACTTCAAGGGCTTGGATTAAGTGATGATGATAAATTGGATGAATCACTATCCAAACTGATTACAAGCTTAGAGGCCCGAGGAGAAGACACTGGTGGTTCGAACCTAGTACCTGTTAAGAATCAACTTGTAAATATTCAGCAATCTATTAATTACATGCGGGATATTAATGAAAATATGTCATATTTTCAGTTGCCGCTTCAAGTGAATGATGAACTCCGAAGTGTGGATTTTTTTGTGAAACATAAACGGAAAAATCAAAAAAATGATGACGAAACAACTATTTTTATTTCACTTGATACGCACTATCTTGAAACAGTGCAGGTGCTTTTGGAATATAAAAAAAGTGATCTTGGCATACAGTTTAGGCTAACGGATGAAGCCACTTTAGATTTGTTGGAGATGAACAAAAACCAGTTGGAAGAAAAATTAACAGAAATATCAGATAAGAAGATAAGACTAAAATTCCAGATGAAAGATACTTCTGAATCTACTTTAGATGCCATTGCTGAAATAAGTGTCAATAAACCTTCAGCAATTGATGTTAGGGTGTGACCTCATGACTGAAAAAAGAAAAGTTGCAACTGCCCTTAAATATAAACGCGGGGAAGAAGAAGTTCCTAGAATGGTCGCAAAAGGACTAGGGATAATTGCTGATAATATTGTCGAGAAGGCAGAAGAGCACAATGTACCAATCTACCAAGACGAAAGATTGTCTCAGCAGCTTTACAACCTTTCGTTAGGTGAAGAAATTCCACCTGAACTTTACGAAATCGTTGCTGAAGTTCTTGTTTTTGTAGCAAAGCTGGACAAGAAGGCTTAACTATGAAGAAGAAGGACATTGGAAAGCATGGTGAATCGCTCGCAAGCGCGTATATTATCCGCAAGGGATTGCATGTATTAGACCGAAATGTGTATTCACGAGTGGGCGAGATCGATATTGTAGCGAAAAAGTCAGATGTGTACCATTTTATTGAAGTAAAGACACGCTTAGGAAACCAGTACGGAAATGCACTTGAGAGCTTATCGAAAAAGAAAATTGAGAATTTAATTCGATTGGTTCATGGATATGTGAAAAAGAATAATTTGGTAAATGTCGAGATTTCTGTAGATCTTCTCGCTGTTGATATTGGCGAATCAGGTGAGATATCAATAGAATGGATCCAAAATATAACGTTATAAGACAAATAGGGGGATATTAAATGCACAAGAATGAATTGAGACCAATAGGTGTTCAAGTGGGCGTGGCTGTCGCGATGATCTTTTTCGGTGTAACTGTGTTGCAAAATATTTTTATGTCGGGCATCGTGTGTGTGTTTGCAGCGCTTCTTTTAAAAGATGCTTATGAGATGTATAAGGCGGAGTATCATATCACGAAAACGAGCCTTCAATATATTGTAGGTGAAAAAGTGAAGTGGGAAATACTCTGGACTGATTTAGACATGGTAACGCGAACGAAGAAGAATCATAAGTGGGTGGTTGTTTCTAACGGTACTGAGTTTAAAATGTTGAAGAATACGATTAGTGACTTTGAAGAGCTTATACGAAATGTTGTTATTCATGGTGCGACGAATAAAGACATGAAACTTCACGAAACTATTGTTGAATATGTCAATTTAGACCTTAATTTAGATGATTTGGGTCGTATTAAAAGTAAGTCTCGCACAAAGTTGCTTGAGTTACAGGATACAGATGATAAGTAAAATTTAATATGGAAATACCACAAAGCCTGATGAAAATCAGGTTTTTTCATTGCACGCAATTCCATTTATTTACATTTGAGAATATAATATGTATAATATTGGAAGGAGGTGTTTTATGTACTCAAAAGTCCATTCGGCTGTCGTTTACGGAATTGATGGCCTGCACGTTGAAATAGAAGTTAAATTATCAAAAGGTTTACCAACTTATCAGATTGTCGGCTTACCGGATAAAACGGTTCGAGAATCAAAAGAGAGAATCCGTTCGGCGATTGAAAGTTTAGGCATTAGTTTCCCTGCGAAAAGAATAACCCTAAATTTAATTCCTGCAGAAACTCCAAAAGATGGAAGTCAGTTAGACTTACCAATGGCTGTAGGTATCCTATCAGCTTTAAATTTAGTAAAATCAGATTCTGTGCATAATATTGCGTTTTTTGGAGAATTGACTCTCGATGGCAGGCTTATGCCGACACCTGGAATATTGTCAATGGTTTCTGCTGTTGCAACATCTGGAGTTCATAAGGTGGTTGTTCCTGAACACTTAAAAGTTGAGGCTTCTATGATCAAGGGTGTTAAGTGCTACGGTGCAACAAATATTTCGGAAGTGTATGAACTATTAAATAGTGAAGATCCATATGGTCAATTCACTTCATATAAAAAAGCAATGAAAGTTGAGCGTGATATTGAAGCTCAGATCAATTTTAGTGATGTAATCGGCCAAGAAATGGCCAAAAGAGCACTTATGGTCGCGGCAGCGGGGTTTCATAATATTCTGATTTCTGGCCCTCCGGGGTCGGGGAAGTCAATGATGATGAGTGCGTTCCAAAACATACTCCCTGAAATGTCTATTGATGAAGCTGTAGAAGTTAGAAAAATACACAGTATACGTGATGTCAATTGCGCGGATGTCTTATCCTTGACAAGACCTGTGCGAAGGCCGCATCACAATGTGACTATAACTGCAATGATTGGTGGGGGGGTCAAACCGAAGCCAGGTGAAATGTCTATGGCGCATAGAGGTGTGTTGTTTCTAGATGAGTTACCAGAATTTAAAAGAGAAACGATAGAAGCTATGAGACAGCCACTTGAAGATAAGGAGATAAATCTCTCTCGCATTGGGGGACTATTAACGATGCCGTCAAATATACTTTTTGCTGCGACTATGAATCCATGTAAATGCGGATATCAATTCAGCCTCGATAGGGCTTGTACGTGTACTGATAGGGAGATTCATAGCTACTTAGGTAAACTCTCTGGTCCGATTCTAGACAGATTGGATGTCTTAATAGAAGTTCAGAGGGTGGAGGACTCGACTGAGGCGAAAATGTCTACATCCACCGAACAGATGGGTACTCTTGTGAAAAAAGCTGTTAGAACGCAATTGGATCGATATAAACAGGTTGGGATTCAATTCAACTCTGAACTAAAATCATCACAATTGTTGAGGTATTGCCAGATGACTCCAGAAGCAGAAAATCTTTTACGTGAGAGTGTTAAAACATTCGTTTTTAGTAAAAGAGTCAGAGATAAAATACTGTGCATTTCAAGAACTATTGCAGATATTGATGGCAACGAAAAAATTGAAATTCAACATATCGCTGAAGCTGTACAGTATAGAATGGCCGAGTCGAGATTGAGGAGAGAAAATATATGAAGGAAATATATTATTGGTTGAACTCTGTCGAAGGTCTCGGACCATTAAAAATTAAGAAACTTATAGAGAAAGCTGGCGATTCTAAGTATTTGTGGAATGCATCATACCATGATTTGTGTGGAGATCTAAACTTGAATCCTAAAGTCGCTAGAACTCTTATTAATAATAGGGATAAATCTAGAATAGTTAGCGAAATTGAGGATATTGAAAATAAACTTATTCATGTCATAGGACTTGAAGACTGTGGATATCCTGCCGCTTTAAGAGAAATACATGGACCACCACCTGTTTTGTATGCAATGGGGAACATAGGTCTACTGGGTTTAGAATTTGATAAAACAATTGGAGTTGTAGGAACTAGAAAGCCGACTCCATATGGCCGAAAAATGACAGAATCTATAGTGGGTGATATCTCAGATGCTGGCGTTACTATAGTAAGTGGTATGGCAAAAGGGATTGATGCAATTGCTCATAAAACCTCATTGGCTAAAGGCGGAAATACGATCGCAGTTCTTGGATGTGGTTGCGATATTATCTATCCTAAATCTAATTCCTTCATATATGAAGAGATTAAAAAAAATGAGGGTCTTATTATTTCTGAATTTAAGCCAGGAACGAAACCCCTTAAACATCATTTTCCTAGAAGGAATAGAATAATAAGTGGATTAAGTACAGGTGTACTTGTTGTAGAAGCGGGAGAAAAAAGTGGTTCACTCATTACTGCTAGATATGCAAATGAACAGGGGCGAATCGTTATGTGCTTACCAGGCAATGTGACAAATCCACTTTCAAAGGGAAGCTTTAAACTTTTGAAAGAAGGTGCGACACCGATTTCATGTGCAAAGGATATTTTGATCGAATTAAACGCACAACCAATAAGAAGTGAAGTGTCGAATGATTTAGTGGCAACAACTCTTGAAAAATCACTTGCGATGATCGAACCGGCTACGGCTGATCAAATTTCCTCTTTACTAAACACAGATGTCTATGATATTATGTTGCAGCTGACTCTTCTAGAGGTCAAAGGACGCGTAAAGAGATTAGCAGGTGGGTTGTATATTTGCGGGTAACTCTTATGAAAAAAATCATAAAATCAAGAATATTTGAAAACTTTACTTTATTTTTTTTAGATTTGTGTTTATAATTACTTTGATGTGACGCCTAATGGCGTCGCTTTTCATGTTTAGAGAAAATGATTTCATTGTTTATTACCTGTGTAAGGTGGGAATCCTTCAGGATAGAATTGAATGAATAGGCTAATATAATTAAATTTGCATAATATTTTGAATTATTCAAACATTTCTGTTATAATACTCAGAGTTTAAATTTTATGCCGGAGGTGCATATGTCAAAATATCTGGTCATCGTAGAATCGCCGGCAAAGGCTAAGACGATTGAGAAGTTTCTTGGACGTAATTATAAAGTCAAAGCTTCTATAGGTCATGTTCGAGATTTGCCGAAAAGTAAAATGGGAATTGACACCGAAAATGATTTTGATCCGAACTATATTACTATTCGTGGTAAAGGCCCTGTGATCAAAGAGCTTAGAACAGCTGCTAAAAAAGCAGATAAAATCTTCCTCGCTACCGATCCGGATCGCGAAGGTGAAGCGATTGCATGGCATCTAGCATTTCTGTTGAACATTGATCCAGAAGAAGCTTGTCGCGTATCATTTCATGAGATCACAAAAGATGCAATAAAAGCAGCAATTAAGATTCCTAAGAAAATTGATCAGAGTTTGGTTGATGCTCAACAAGCAAGACGTATTTTAGATCGTCTGGTTGGTTATGGTATCAGTCCACTGCTTTGGAGAAAAATTCGAAAAGGTCTAAGTGCTGGTCGAGTGCAGTCTGTTGCGACAAAAATGATTTGTGATAAGGAATCTTTAATTAAAGCCTTTGTTCCGGAAGAATATTGGGAAATTAATTCCAAACTTATCAGTAGTACTAAGAAAACATTTGATGCACAATTCAAGGGTAAAGACGGGAAGAAACTCCCGATTAATAATCAAGCCGAAGCAGATGCAATATTATCTGACCTTGAGAAAAATGAGTATGAGATCACGAATATTAACAAAAAAGTGAAAACAAGATCACCACAGGCTTGTTTTACTACAAGTTCACTTCAACAGGAAGCATCCAGTCGTTTTGGTTTCTCAACGAAAAAGACGATGATGATTGCACAGCAGCTTTATGAGGGTATTAATGTTAAAGGCGCTGGGACAGTAGGTCTGATCACATATATGAGAACAGATTCTGTTCGTATTTCTGAAGAAGCTCGTGAATTAAGAAAAGAATTCATTGAAGAGAACTATCAGAACAATTATGTCAGCAATACTGAACGTAAAAAGACAAATAAGAAATCATCTCAAGATGCCCATGAGGCAATAAGACCGACATCAGTTATGCGTGTTCCTGACGAAATCTCAGAATCTTTGTCTAAAGATCAGCATAAGTTATATAAGTTAATATGGGAGAGATTTGTAGCCCACGGAATGTCAAATGCTGAGTTTGATTCTGTTAGTGTAGAACTTATGAATGGCCATTATGAGTTTAAAGCGAACGGAACCCAACTGAAATTTGACGGTTTCCTTAAAGTTTACACATACACAAGTGTTAAGGAGAATATACTCCCTGATCTTGAAGTTGGTGAGACTTGTAAACTTAAGAAAATTGATCCGTCACAGCACTTTACACAACCTCCAGCGCGATTTACAGAAGCGTCACTCGTTAAGGAAATGGAAGAAAAAGGTATCGGGCGTCCGAGTACTTATGCGCCTACAATTTCAACAATCCTTAGTCGTGGTTATGTCGAGCGAGAAAAGAAAGCACTTATGCCTACGGAGCTTGGTGAACTCATTAACGAAATCATGGAAAGCTACTTTGACAGCATAGTCAATGTTAGTTTTACTGCAGATCGTGAAGAAGAGTTTGACTCAGTAGAAAACGGTAATGTGGAATGGAAAGATGTAATAAGAAACTTCTACGGGCCATTTGAAAAACTTTTATCGCATGCTGAAGAGGAAATTGAAAAAGTAGACCTTACCGAAGAGACAGATATTGATTGTGATAAATGCGGCGAGAAAATGGTCATAAAATATGGTCGTTTCGGCAAGTTTATGGCGTGTTCAAATTATCCAGAGTGTAAGAATACAAAGCCGATTCTAAAGGAAATAGGAATAAAGTGTCCTCTTTGCAAGGATGGAGAAGTCGTAGAACGTAAGACAAAAAAATTCAGAACGTTCTATGGTTGTAGCACTTTCCCAGACTGTCGTTTTGTTACGTGGGATAAGCCAACAGGAGAAGTGTGTCCTGATTGTGGTGAATTCCTTGTGGAAAAGCGAACGAAAAAAGAACACAACATAAAATGTTCCAGTAAGACATGTAAATATAAAAGACCAATAGAAGAACAGAGTGGTCAGTGAGTGAACTGTATATTAGGAGGACAAAATGTCGAATACATTACTAACAAAAACGAGAAGGCTTAACAAAATCCTTCAACAAACTGGTCAAACACCAGTTGCGTTTTCAGATCTATGTGAAATACTAAAGGAAATTCTTGAATCAAATGTATATGTATCAAGTAAACGCGGTAAGGTTCTAGGTGTTTCATTATTTGATCACGCAGATAGCCCTCTTGTCGTTGAAGAGTCTACTGGACTAGAGTTCTTCCCAGAAGCTTATAACCAAGAGCTGCTTAAAATTGATGAAACAAGATACAATATCACAGAAGAAGGACTTCTTGAAATCTTCAAAAATGATATTGATAGCTATTCTAAAGTTGTAACTATTGTTCCAATTCTAGGTAATGGTCAGAGACTAGGTACAATGGTTATAGCAAGAAAAGAAGGCGCTTTCAATGAGGAAGATCTTATTCTTGCTGAGTATGCTGCTACAGTTGTTGGCATGGAGATTATTCGTGCTAAGAGTGAAGAGTTCGAAGATGAAGCGCGTAAAAAGGCTGTTGTTCAAATGGCGATTGGTACGCTGTCGTTCTCTGAATTAGAAGCAATTGAGCATATCTTCAACGAGCTTGATGGTACTGAAGGACTTTTAGTAGCAAGTAAGATTGCTGATAGAGTGGGAATCACTAGATCTGTAATTGTTAATGCACTTAGAAAGTTTGAAAGTGCGGGCGTTATTGAGTCACGTTCTCTTGGTATGAAAGGAACGTATATTAGAATCTTAAACGAAAAGCTTCCCGCTGAACTTGATAAACTAAAAAAATAAATTTGAAAGCCTGATTTTGTCAGGCTTTTTTTATTTTTTGGGGAAAGTTGTATTTAACTGTCAAGTCGTTTGATGAAAAAATACTCGGATTAATGAAGAAAAGGACGATTGTCATAATCCTTGCTAAATGTCATGAAAGTGCCAATTTCGTGGCGTTTTGTGTTATAATTACATAGTAGTATATGGTGTAGACTTTAAGTTTAAAGAACTCTCTAAAGAGCTTTATGATATATGCCGATAATTTATGTAAGACAAAATCGGAGGCGGAAAAATGTTAGATAAATCCTTTCAAAGAGTAGATGTATTTAAAAAAACATTGGATGCATCGTGGTTGAAAAATGAAGCAATATCAAACAATCTAGCAAATGTAAATACACCTGGATATAAAAGACAGGTTGTTAATTTTGAAAATATACTAAAAGATCATCTCAATCTTGGTGATGAGGTTACTATGTCTAGGACACATGAAGGGCATATGTCGACGAGTGGCCCTGGCGGACTAGATGCAAGAGTTGAAGAAGTTAAGAATACGAGTTTTAGAACAGATCAGAACAATGTTAATGTGGATGTGGAAATGTCCGAGTTGGCAAAAAATCAGATTAAGTATTCTGCTTTAACAGAACAGCTAAATGGACAATTAACAAGACTGAAATTATCAATCAAAGGTTAATGAAGGAGGCGGAATGAATGAGTTTTTTTAATTCAATTAATGTCAGTGCAACAGGACTTTCGGCTGAGCGCCTTCGGATGGATGTTATTTCTGAGAATATTGCGAATGCAAATACAACAAGGACAAGTGCCGGAACACCTTATAGAAGAAAAGTAGCTGTGTTCAGAAGTTTAGAATCGACAGACTTTAGTGATGTCCTTGCTAAAGCACAAGGAACGAATCCCGTGGGCAACGGTGTCGAAGTCATTGGCGTTCGAGAAGATCTATCTGAATTTAAAAGAGAATTTAATCCTGGTCATCCAGACGCGGATGAAGATGGGTATGTACTACTTCCCAATGTAGAAATTGTTGCAGAAATGATCAATCTCATTTCCGCATCACGCGCTTACGAAGCAAACACTACGGCCATGAACAGCACAAAATCAATGGCAATGACTGCTTTAGAGATTGGGAAATAATAGATTGGTTAATTGATAGGGGATTGTGATATTTTATTAAGGTCAAATATGTTGCAATGATCGTTTATAAGTATAAGGGGGCTATAACTTGAAAATTGATCCTAACATAGTGGGTTCAATACAATCGAATCAGTTAAATGGTGTTAAAACAACCAAAGATTCTTCTGTAGATTTTAAAAATATATTGATGAATGCACTCGGTGAAGTCAATGATGCAGAAAAAACTGCTCAAGCCATAGATGAACAGTTGGCAATTGGAAATGTTGATAATTTGCATGAACTTCGTATTGAAGCTATGAAGGCAGATATAACGCTTAATATGGCAGTAGAAGTGAGAAATAAGGTTATGGATGCGTACAGTGAAATTATGCGTATTCAATTCTAATTGTTTATAAGTGTTAATTTAATGTTGTAGCAGTATTGACAGAATTCCAAGTTCAAATTGAATTTGACTTGGAGCATATCATAGCTTTAAGAGGTGTAATATGGGAGAATTTCTTCAAAGAATACGAACTCAACTTTCTGAGTTTCTAGATAATTTGGATAGAAAACAAAAAATCATGTACTTTGGTGGAGGCTCAGCTTTAATAATGATTATTGCTGTGGCTATTTTGCTGTTAACAAAAGTAGAATATGTACCACTTGCTACGAATTTGTCGCTGGAAGAAGCGGCTACTATCACGACGAGTTTAACTGAACTTAGTATTCCGTATAAAGATGCAGATAACACAACGACGGTTTTAGTGCCTAAATCAGACTTGAGTCGTGCGAAAATGCAGTTGACTTTGAATGGCAATTTGACGGCTAAGGACTTTAATTGGACTCAAGCGTTCAGTAACACTTCGTTAACCTATACATCTGATGACAAAGACAAAATGTATGAGTTAGCTCAAGAAACCGCTCTTGCTGAGACTATCGAAACTATTGATTCAGTTGAACGAGCTAAGGTGAACTTAACTGTTCCAAGTGATAGTGCTTTTTTATTAAATGATCAAACTGTGTCAAAAGCATCTGTCACGTTGTTGTTGAAAGGTGGCTCTACACTGAATCCACAACAGGTTAACGGTATTGTGATGATACTTGTTAATTCAGTTAAGGGGCTTGATGCGAATCATGTCTCAATCGTAGACAACACGGGTCGCGTTCTTAATGAAATGGCAGAATCATCAGGTCAGATTCTTGCAAATAACCAACATGAGCTGCAACTTGAAGTCTCAGATAAATTGCAAAAAGACCTCCAAAGCTTCCTAGCCACTATTTTTGGTCCGGATGGAGTGCGTGTTATGGCGGCTGTGACACTTGATTTTGACAGTCAAGTCAGCAGTTCAAAAGTCTTTAGCGTTCCAATCGAGGGTGAAACGACTGGATTAATACGGAGTATGACAGAAATCCAGGAGAGCACTGTTAATGCTGGTTCCTCTGGCGTACCAGGGACGGATACGAATTCAGAACCTACGAATTACAATGAAATAAGTGGTTCAGGCACTGAGTATCAGAAGGCATCGAAGACGATTAACTATGAAATGAATGAAACGTTGACCACTGTCGAAAAGGCACAAGGTCAAGTGGAAGATATAACAATCAGTGTTATTATCAATACAAGCAGTTTAGCGGATGAAACGCTGACAGAAGAACAGCGAATAGAGATTAAAGATCTTGTTTCAGCTGCAGCCGGACTTGATACTAAAGTCGTACAAGTATCTGCGCAGGTATTTACAATACCTGTTGATGAGTTTGCTGATGCTGTTGAAGAAGCTGGCGGAATACCAGTGTGGGTGATTGCCGTTGTTGCAGTTGTCTTTGTAGCTGGTGGCCTAGGCGCATTCATGTTTATGCGACGTAAGGCTAAAACAGAGGAAGAAGAACGTATTATTCGTGAACTTGAAGAGCAACGTGAAATTGAAGAAATCAGACTTGACGAAGCAGATCAATCTAGTCCTAAATTCCAGATTGAGAAGTTTATTGAATCGAATCCTGAAGTTGTGTCACAGCTTTTACGTGCATGGCTTAACGATGATTAGGGGTGCATTAGTTTATGGCTAGAAAAAAAGGGGAATTCACCGGGCGACAAAAAGCAGCGGTTCTTTTGATCTCACTCGGTCCAGAAAAATCGGCTACACTATTTTCTCACCTTGCAGAAGACGAAATTGAAGAATTGACTCTTGAAATTGCAAATATGAGAAAAGTTGATCCAGTTGAAAAAGAAAACATACTAGAAGAATTCTATCAAGTTTGTTTGGCTCAAGAATTTGTTTCGGAGGGCGGTATAGGCTACGCAAAAGAAGTTCTCGAGAAAGCAATGGGTTCTCAAAAAGCTCTTGAAATCATTAATAAATTGACAGCTTCTCTTCAAGTTAGACCATTTGATTTTGTTCGTAAGGCAGATGCTGGACAATTGCTCAACTTTATACAAAATGAGCATCCTCAGACTTTGGCACTCATATTGTCGTATTTGAATCCAGGGCAGGCATCATCGATTCTAGCGGCATTGCCGCAAGATAAGCAGGCAGATGTTGCGCAGAGAATTGCACTTATGGAATCGACTTCTCCTGAGGTTATTAAGGAAGTTGAACTTGTGCTTGAGAGAAAACTTTCATCCATGGTTACACAGGATTATGCAGCAACTGGTGGTATTCAGGCTATTGTTGATATTCTTAACTCAGTTGACCGTGGTACTGAGAAATTCATTATGGAAACACTCGAAATTCAAAATGCAGACCTTGCGGAAGAAATCAGAAAGCGTATGTTCGTATTCGAAGATATTATCAATCTCGACAGTGTATCTATTCAAAGATTCATCCGTGAAATTGACAATGCTGATCTTTCGATAGCTTGTAAAGGCGCAACTGAAGAAGTTCGAGATGTTATTTTCGCAAATATGTCAAAACGTATGGCTGAAATGCTTAAAGAAGATATGGAATTCATGGGACCTGTTCGACTACGTGATGTTGAAGAGGCTCAACAGAAGATTGTTAATGTAATACGTAAGCTTGAAGAAGCTGGCGAAATTATCATAGCTCGTGGTGGAGGAGATGAAATCATTGTCTAGGATCGTAAAGCGAACACAGGTGATTTTAGATGAAAAAAAATTCCGTCTTACACCTGAAATTACGCCTGAGATTACGCCTGAGCTTGAGGAATCGGTTGAAATTGGCGCTGAGGAGGTAACCTCCTCAGCGCCTTCTATGAGCGAGGAAGATTTACAGGCTATGGTTGATGAAGCGGTTGAAGAAGCCAGAACATTAACCGAAAAAGCTAAAACAGAAGCTGACCATGTTGTTGAAGAAGCGTATAACCAAGTACAGGGTATTTATGATAAAGCGAATCAAGAGGGTTATGCTGAAGGTCAAAAGGCAGGATTCGAAGAAGGAAAAAAACAGTCTGAAGAGCTGATTCAAGAAGCGTTGAATATTAAGAAAAATGCTGTTATGCAGTATAAAAGCTTGCTTCAAAATGCCGAACCTGAACTCGTTGACTTGGTTCTAAGTACTGTTGAAAAAATACTCAATAAACACATTGAAGAAGATGTAGAAACTATTGAGGGACTTATAAGAAGTGCATTAGAAAAATGTGCATACACAGATGATCTCGTATTAAGAGTTGCATCTGAAGATTATAGCTTTACTCTGAGCTTGAAAGATAGAATATTGAGCTTGGCAGAGAATGTAGACAGCATTGAAATTAAAGAAGACAAATCATTGGCGCCTGGGAGTTGTATTATTGATACTTCCGCTGGAAGTGTTGACAGTAGCATTTCCACACAATTTGAACAAATTCGGACAACATTTGAATTGTTGTTAAGTAGTGAGTGATGGTTATGTCAGAGATAAACATAAAAAAGTATAAAGATGCTTTAGGGCACCTGAATTTAATTAAATACAGTGGAAGGGTATCTAAAGTGATCGGCCTTACAATCGAATCAGAGGGGCCGGCTGTGGAGCTTGGTGAGGTATGTGATATTTTTCCTCTTAAAAGTGATGTTCCTATCAAGGCTGAAGTTGTAGGGTTTAAAGGTGAAATTGTATTTCTCATGCCACTTGGTGAAATGACAGGAATTGGTCCTGGAAGTAAAGTTGTGGCCACTGGTCATGCATTTCACGTTGATGTAGGAGAAAACCTATTAGGTCGTGTTTTAGATGGTCTTGGACACCCCATTGATGGATTTAGTAAGCCGGTAACCAATAAGAAGTATCCTGCTGACAACAATCCGCCAAACCCACTGATGCGAGATAGAATTACAGAGCCATTACCACTTGGTGTTAAAGCTATTGATGGTTTGATCACATGCGGGCGTGGACAACGTATCGGTATATTTGCAGGCTCAGGTGTAGGTAAGAGTACACTCATGGGTATGATTGCAAAAAATACGACGGCAGATGTGAACGTAATTGCTCTTGTGGGCGAGCGTGGACGTGAGGTTCGAGAGTTTATTGAAAACGAACTTGGTGAAGAAGGCCTTAGAAAATCTGTACTTATAGTTGCGACATCTGACAAGCCTGCCCTAGTGCGTGTAAAAGCTGCTATGCTAGCGACTTCGGTTGCGGAGTATTTTAGAGATATGGGTAAAAATGTCGTTCTAATGATGGACTCATTAACCAGGTTTTCGATGGCTCAGCGTGAAATTGGATTAGCGGTTGGTGAACCTCCAGTGACAAGAGGTTATACGCCTTCTGTTTTTGCTGTTCTACCTAGATTGTTAGAAAGAGCAGGTAACTCTGATCTTGGATCTATTACAGGTCTGTACACAGTTCTTGTAGACGGTGATGATTTTAATGAACCGATTTCAGATGCTGTTCGAGGTATCTTGGATGGTCATATACTACTATCTCGTAGATTGGCTCACTTAGGCCACTACCCCGCGATTGATATCCTCGGTAGCGTTAGTCGTGTAATGCCTCAAATCGTTGAAAGTGAACATTTGGAAGCATCGCGAAGGTTTAAGGAAATCATGGCCACTTATAGTGAAGCAGAAGATCTTATAAATATTGGTGCGTATGCTAAAGGAACCAATCCGAAGATTGATGAAGCCATTGAGAGATATCCTGAGTATATGAAGTATTTATCTCAAGGTATGCATGAAAATAGCACCTATAAAGAATCAGTTGATTTGTTAAAAAACATATCTGAGTAGAAAAGGTGACGTTCAGTGAAAAGCTTTGTATTTAGATATCAAAGGATATTAAAAAAACGTGAAGACGAAGAAGAAGAAGTGAAAACCAAACTAGGAGAAGCCAATCATAAACTTCATGACTTGCTAAATGAAAAAGCACATCAGATCGCTTTGCAAACACAGTTTTTTCAATCGATAGAGGAAAGACTGACGGGTGGAATTCGAACATCTGATTTACAATTGCTTGGACAGTCAAAGCTTCATTTTAAAGATAAGCTTGAGCATCTGGAATCTCAAATAGTTGAAGTTCAGCTTCTCGTGATACAAATAAAGAGAGAATTAACTGAAGCGGTGAAGCAACGAAAGATCATGGAGAAGTTAAAAGAAAAAGAGTTTGAGGCATATACGGATGCTGTAAATGCTGCTGAAAATAAAGTGATCGAAGAAATAGTTAACTATAGAAGTTCTCAGAAGAGTGGTGATTCTTAATGGCTGAAAAAAAAGAAGAAAAAGGCGGGGCACTCAAAACCATATTAATTCTCATATTGGTATTGATAATTTTGCCGGTTGGTGTTTTGTCAGGATTTTATTTTTTAAGTAATACTTTCCAAATAGAAGCCAATAAAATGCTGAGTGTTGTACCAGGGCCAGTTGGAACATATTTTGAACAATTCCCAACACCTCAAGAAACAAGCGTACAACTTAAGTCTATAGCGGAGTATTATCTTGATATTGATCAGAGTCAGGCATTGGATAAGTTGGCATTGCTTTCAGCAGAAGACGACACTGCTTATGATGAAGTTATAAAGCATATGCTCCGTATGAATCCAAATGCAACAAAGTTAATACTTGAAAAGATGAGACAAAGTAATATCAAAAGAGATGTCGTATTGAATACTTTAGAACAAATACAAGAGGAGAAAAATGAAGACGTTCAATCTAAGGCGGATTACCTAAATTCACTTAGCATTCAGACTGCAATTGAAGAAATGCAGTTTATAATGAGTGGTTCAGTGAATGGACACAAAGAACTTGCATCTTACCTATCGGTTTTAGAAGTAAGCCAAGCTGCAAAATTGATGGATCAACTTGCTACTGAAGATTTCAACAAAGTAACGAGTTTTATGTCAGATGAGAAATCCCGAGATGTGAGAACGACGATTGCCGATGATCAAAAACGGAAAAAAGAACTTGAAAATATTGCGATCATTTATTCTATTGAAGATAATACTGCATTGGTGGATCTAATTGGTAATACGAATACATATACACTTGAAGAACTTTCGAAATTATATACAGAACTAGGCCCAATAAAAGCTGGTCAGGTTCTTTCACAGGTTCGAGATGACGATTTTTCGTTTAAATTGATCAATGAAATTAAAGATCAACAGATTATTGAAACAGGTTCTGATAAAATTACGTCAGATATACTAAAATCATTAAAGATTTATAAGGAATTTGACGATAATGTTACTGAGATGACAGAAGTGTACGGAAAGATGGATGGAGCAAAGGTTTCAAGTGTCATTCAAAGAATGATTAGAAATAGTTCAGCACCAAAACTATATGAGCTTGAAAGTGGCGAAACAATCATTATTTCTGATGAGGATATTGCACTTGAATTGTTATCTCGATTTGATACAAAAAGGGTAGGCGAATTGTTGTCGAACTTTGATGACACTTTAGCTTCTGATATATCTAGGAAGTTGACTCTACCAAAATAAACTTAGGAGGTGAAGTAATTGGTAAATGGAGGATCGGCCATCCAACTTTTTAAAGGGCTCGATACTCGTCAGTTTAAAGTGTCTGTAGATTCAAGTCAAAACTCATCTATGAATTTCAACTCAGTACTTAGTGAAAAAAGAAGTTCGCAGATAGACTCACAATCTAGTCAGGCGCAAAGTCGTAGTGATGAAAAATTGAATAAGCAAGACATGACGAGTGAGAAAAGACCTAAAGTTAGAGATGCCAACAAGACAGAGTCATCGACTCGTGAAGATTCAAAGGTGAATACCGATAAACAAGACGCACTTTCAAAAACTGAGAATGAGTCGAAAGTGGATTCTAAGGATGAAGCTAAAGATGCTTCCAAAGAAGCTTCAGAACTGAAAGCTTTGCTTAAAAAACTTGGATTGTCTGAAGAGGAAGCTGCTCAGTTCATCGAAATGATTCCTGAAGACGTTATGGCTGAGTTTGCAGCATTGATGCAGAACATGCCAACAGAAATTGACTTAACACTTCAGCCGGAAGTTGCAATGGAAGAACTGGCACTTTCAATGGAAAGTCTCACTGAAATGCTTCAAGATGTCCTAGCAGACATGTCACAGTCAAGTGAAGTGTCTTCTGAGCTCATAGAATCATTAGAAATGATTCAAGCTAAAGTAGAGTCTGCAATGCAGAATCTTGAGGGCATGACAACTGAGGAGTTCGCGACAGTTTTAACAGCGGTTCAAACTGAAGTGGAAGCCGAAAGTACATTGCAATCAACTGTCGAAGTAGTTGAAGTGAACATCAATGACACGGTAACTGATGGAGACTCATCAGAAGGTGTACCAGATGTAGTTATAGCTCAAGGTACAGAGTCTGGTTCAACAACTGAAGAGGAATCCAGTGATGGTGATGAAGATGAGAGTTCAACGTCGAATGAACCTCAAGGTGTTGATGTTAAAACATCTGAAACAACAGCCGTTCAAGTTGATCAGACAACTATGGAAGAAAGCAAGATTGAAAGCTCAGTTATTAAATCAACACAACCGATGGAGCAGACTTCCAGTCGAGTTCGATTATCACAGGAAATCATGAATCAAGTTATGCAAGGCAGTAAGTTGCAGTTGAATCCAACCGAAAATGGTCAGCAAATCATCTTAAGATTAAGACCAGAAGAGCTTGGTAATGTAAACTTGAAAATTTCAGTTGAAAATGGAATTCTCATGGCGGAATTCAATGTTGAAAATCAAACAGTAAAAGAAGTACTTGAGTCAAACATGTCAGATTTGAAACAGGCATTATCAGAAAAAGGATATGGCATCGAAGGGATGCAGGTTTCAGTCGGA
>Ga0209379_10000370_pt1 | contig 40849 bp, 41 predicted proteins | sample tdDd001_FD_187124 | JGI IMG/M metagenome (GOLD analysis project Ga0209379, IMG submission 187124) | Marine sediment microbial communities from the Atlantic coast under amendment with organic carbon and nitrate - tdDd00.1 (SPAdes)... | ecosystem: Environmental > Aquatic > Marine > Coastal >... | reverse complement strand
AGCGTCGACCGAAAGGGCATTTAGTTGCGACTACGTTAGCGAACCAACTTGGGCTTGGTGAGGCAGCTGCGCAATCGAGCCTACGAGTTATGCGAATTGCGGTTCATCCACAACAGCAAAGAAGTGGCATTGGCCAAGCTATGTTGGCTCAGTTACAAGTACAGACAGAATATGACTTTTACTCTACCAGCTTTGGTGCGACGAGCGAGTTAGTTGAGTTCTGGAGAAAAGCTGGCTTTGAGGCCGTCAAATTGGGAAGTAGCCGTGAGCAAGCAAGCGGGACTCATTCTTTGATTATGGTCTCTGGCAAGGTGGAGTGGCTAACACAAGCAAAGCGAACATATCAGCAGTTTATGCACTATTCCGTTGCGTGCCTGTTCAAACAACTTGAAATAGACGTAGTCCGTAGTTTGTTGGTAGAAAAGGATGTTTCCATTGTTCTACCTAGCTTTGCACCGATTGTTGAACACTATGTGAAAGGGGGGGCAAGCTTCGATAGCATCGCTCCGCTACTAGATAATTATTGGAAGCATTCTCCAAGCTTGATTGAAAAAATGAGTGATCTCCTTGTCTACAAAATAATTCAACAACATAGCTGGGTTGAGTGTGCTCATCAGTTCCACCTTCCAGGAAAGAAACAAGTAGAGGTGCAATTTAAGCAGGACTTATCTCTATTACTGAATCTTCAATAGAATTTACAGTGTAAATAGTCATTGTTAGATCTACAGCTTCCTAGCTTACCAATTTACAGTGTAAAGCGAGCTAGCAGTTTACACTGTAAATTAAACTAATTGCTTTAATCACTAATCTGTCATTTCAATTATTATTGAGCCGCATTTTGAAATTGTTCAGTGGCTATAAGCCATTAATAACTCGTAGATATCTCTTCTGAAACTACAACTTTGTCACTAAATCTCATTCTATTTTTGTAGCTCACGGTTTGCTAAATAGTCATTTCTTCCTACACTCACTTTTAAGCAACAAGATTTATATTGGCTAGAAAAAATAAGAAGTGAAGGTCTAACATGGAATGTTCATTACCTGAATCGCTTGATATATCGACTGTCCTTGATTCTGCTACACGTTACAAACAATGGTTAGCACAAGAAGACTGCATTCAAATAGATGCAACATCGGTGTCCAGAGTGGATGCCGCTGGCTTACAAGTTCTTGCCTCTCTTTTTCTTTCTGCCAAAAAACATCAGATCAATATTCAATTAGTTCAACCGACTCAAGTGCTACTTGAAGCCATAACAACCTTAGGGCTAAGAGAGCAGATCGAATGGAATTGTGACTTTGGAGAAGAGTGCTATGACAAAAATTCTAGCTGTGGATGATTCCGTTTCAATCCGCCAAATGGTGAGCCACACCTTACGTGATGCAGGTTATGACGTAGAAACGGCCAATGATGGAAGAGACGCATTGAGCAAGATTACCGGAACAAAGTTTGATGTCGTTATTTCTGACGTCAATATGCCAAATATGGGTGGGTTTGAATTGGTTAAAGCTCTGCGTGAAAAACCACAATATAAGTTTATTCCCATACTCATGCTAACGACTGAGACAAGTACAGACAAAAAACAACAAGGTAAATCGGCTGGAGCAACGGGGTGGCTAGTTAAACCGTTTAATCCAGATACGCTACTAAAAACATTGAAACGCGTAGTATGAATTAAGCAATAGCGGCTCGGATCAGTGCTAACTGAGACCGAATAATAAAAACAATTTGCTATTCGCTAACAACGTCACTGGTAAGGAAGAGTTATGGCTTTAGACATGGAACAGTTGCGTAAAATGTTTTACGAGGAGTGTCGTGAAAACCTTGAAGTGCTTGAAGATGTTCTACTCAACTTAGATCCTAGCCAAATAGACGAAGAATCGATTAACACGATTTTTCGCGCTGCGCATTCGATTAAAGGCGGCGCCGCCACGTTCAACTTGCTCGACATCAGTGAGTTTACCCATCACGTCGAAGCTTACTTAGATTTGGTTAGAAATGGAGAACGAACCTTAACAGCTGAAACTATCGACCTGCTACTAAAAAGCGGTGATTGCATTACTAGCATGTTAGAAAGCTACGAGTCAGATAGTGAAGTGAATAAGTCACTGTTAGCTGAGGTTGTTGAAGCTCTTCATCAATTACTTGGCGTTGCGCCTACGGAAAGTGAATCCAACACAACAGAGCCATCACAAGCTGAGCCTATCGCGGATCAACTATCTGATTGGTCTGTCTCGTTTATCCCTCATCAAGAAATATTTTTTAGTGGTAATGACCCTCTTAGAATTCTGCGTGAACTCAAAGAGCTCGACCTTAACAGTAAGATTACTGCACAACTTACTAAGCTACCTGACATTGATGACATCGAAGCGGAGCTTTGCTACATCAGTTGGCATGCGACCCTTAGTGGGGATATTTCAGAAGAGGCGATTCGTGAAATATTTGAATGGGTTGAAGATGAGTGTGATTTGTTAGTCGAACAGGCTTCAAGTGATAATCAGATAGATCATATTGATGAGACGGTAGAAGCTGAGTCAACCACGTCCCAAACACTAACAACCGTAGATAATCATCCACCAGCAAAATCCAATAAGGTCGCGAAAGCGGAATCTAGCGTTAGCTCTATTCGGGTTGATATCGATAAAGTCGATAGTCTCATTAATTTGGTTGGTGAGCTGGTCATCACCCAATCTATGCTGACGGAAATCGGCCATGACTTCACCATAGATAAGTTGGAAAAACTGAAAGCAGGGTTAGACCAACTTCTTCAAAACAGTAAAGACCTTCAAGAAAACGTACTCAATATTCGCATGCTACCGATGAGTTTCGCCTTTAGCCGCTTCCCTCGTTTAGTTCGAGATTTATCTGGTCGCTTAGAAAAACAAGTTGATCTGCAAATACGCGGCGAACAAACCGAACTCGATAAAACAGTGCTAGAACGTATTGTTGACCCGCTCGTTCACTTGGTTAGAAATGGCATCGACCATGGCATTGAAAGCCCCGCTCTGCGATTAGAAAGTGGAAAACCTGAAATGGGGGTCATTGAACTTAATGCGTACCATCAAGGTGGCTCGATAGTCATTGAAATCAGTGACGACGGCGCAGGGTTAAACTGTGACAAGCTATGGAATAAAGCTGTTGAAAAGGGGGTACTCGAATCAGATGTGCGCAGGGAAGAGTATTCTGAAAAGCAGATCATGAACCTTATTTTTGCTCCGGGTTTTTCCACCGCCGAAGAAGTCTCGGACATTTCTGGACGAGGGGTAGGGATGGATGTTGTGCGCAGAAACATTGAAGAGTTGGGCGGTCACATCGAAGTCGACTCTAAGTTAGGGGAAGGAAGCCGGTTTACCATCAGCCTACCACTTACATTAGCAATTCTTGACGGGCAGCTAGTTAAAGTCGCTGGTGAAGTGTATGTCATTCCTCTACTGACGATTGTGGAGTCGATTCAAATAGATTCCAATTGCATCAAAATTGCTTCAGGTGGCATCGAGCTCTATCGCCTAAGAGATGAAAACATCCCAATCTTACGTCTACAAGAAGAACTTGAAATGGGCCGCAGTGGTTCGTTAGATGGCCGAATTTTATGTTTTGTCGAAGCGGCCGGAAATCGAGTTGGATTGTTGATTGATGAGTTACTCGATCAACAACAGGTCGTGATTAAGAGCCTTGAATCTAACTACAGCAAAGTCACGGGTATTTCTGGTGCCACTATTTTAGGAGATGGTTCGGTATCACTCATTCTTGATATTCAAGGGCTAATTACAGGATTTTTAAGTCGTGCGCCTGATAGTACGCATAAAGGATTAGCGGCTTAGGGGGGCAAATGGAACAGCAATCGGAAGTGGTCAACGGCAATTTTAGCGACTCATCGAAAAAAAATATTGAGTTACAAGCGCAGAGCTTGCTGCAAAACGTGAATGAAGAAGTGAGTGAGAGTGCCGACTTTTTAAGTTTTGAACTTGCTAGCGAATTATATGGCGTCGAAATAAAAGATGTTGAAGAGATTCGAGTATGGGAAAAACCGACTCCAATTCCTCGCGCTCCTAAGTACGTATTGGGTGTCATCAACCTAAGAGGAATGATTGTTCCTGTGATTGATCTTCGCGCGCGTTTCAACGTGGGGCGTTGTGAATACTTACCTACCACAGTCGTAATTGTGCTGCGTTTTTCAGGGGAGGAAAGTGAGAGGCTTATGGGGCTTGTAGTAGATGCGGTCAGTGACGTGATAAGCCAAGGAGACAATGAGCTTTATCCTCCCGTCGGCGACTCCGAGGTTACCTCATATTTACAAGGTTTGATCAATGTGGGTGAGCATGTGATGTCGCTGCTCGACACCGAAGAGCTTCTCAATATAGAACGAATTTTAAGGACAGCAGCATGATGCTAACGGAAGAGTTTCTAAGCTTTGTCATTGCAGACGATGAATACGGAGTCCCAATCCTTGATGTTCGCGAGGTAAGAGGCTGGAGCCCGGTTCGAGAAATCCCTAACTCCCCAGACTACATGAAGGGCGTATTAGAAATTCGAGGAGAATATGTACCCATCGTCGATCTGCGAATGCGTTTTGGTTTGGCGCCTGCAGTTGTTGGTGCGACTACGGTTGTTATCGTTCTTAACGATGCAGAAAAACAACCATTAGGCATTATTGTTGATGGTGTATCCGAAGTGTATCCATTGAGTGAGGAGCAAATTAAACCGCCACCTCATGTATCAGCAGAGATCGACCATAGTTATGTTCGAGGTATTGCTTCGGTGCCTGCCGGGCATCTAATCCTCATTCATTTAGAAGCGCTGTTTGATGTATCGCAGCTCGTCGCACCCAATCAAGAAGAAAGTTGGGTATAGCACCAAAAAATTTATTCGCTTGTTATTACACGTCAGTACGGAACCAATGAGAGGTAGCTCATGGCATTTTGGAATAGGAAATCAGAGACGGTCACGGCATTTGAAGCGCCAACACAGGACACGTTGACACAAGAATTTGAACAAGAAGATGAAGGAATATCAAAAGAGCAGCTCCTTTCGGCTTTGAATGCAGCGCAAACAGCATTGATGATGATTGATCGTGATTTCAATATTACTTACATCAACAAAAAATCGATTGAGTTGCTGAAACAGCATGAAGCGCTATTTCAGTCCGTATGGCCAAACTTTCGAGCAACGGAAGAATTTCTAATGGGGTACTGCATTGATGGTTTTCATGTCAATCCGGCTCATCAACGCCAGTTGTTATCAACCCCCGCGAATCTACCTTATACCACTAATATTACCGTTAAAGATGTCAAGATAGAGCTGAATGTCGGTGCCATTATTGATGCTCAAGGGCAATACGTCGGTAATACCCTTGAGTGGAAAGACGTGACTGAAGCGATCAAGACCGAGAATAATATTACTCGGCTTCAGGCTGCCGTTGATCAAGCGCAGACTGCAATGGTGATGATTGATCGTGATTTCTTGATTACTTACGTCAACAAAGAAACCGTTTCGTTATTCGCAAAACATGAAGCGACACTGCGCTCTGTTTGGTCGGGTTTTTCTGCGACCGAAGAGTGGTTGATGGGGCGATGTATTGATGAGTTCCACCGAAATCCTGCCCATCAACGTAAGCTACTGGCGGATCAATCTAATTTGCCTTACAGCACCGATATTACGATTGGCGATCTGAAGATCGAACTGAATGTCGCGGCTATCAATGATGCTCAAGGTAATTACATCGGCAATACCCTTGAGTGGCGAGATGTGACCCATGAACGCGCGAAAGAAGAAGAAATTGGTCGACTGGCTTCTGCCGTGGAAGGCATGACAACCAATCTGATGATGGCAAATAAAGACGGCATTATTACCTATCTTAACCCCTCTTTGGGCGCGCTACTGAAAAGCCGAGAACGGGATCTTCAAGATGTTTTACCAGGATTCGATGCGAGTAATTTGATCGGCAAGAATATAGACGTATTCCATAAGAATCCAAGCCACCAGCGCAATATCATCGCAAATCCAGATAGGCTGCCATTTTCCAATAACATTGTCGTAGGCTCGCTTGAGTTTAACTTAACCTGTATTGCGATGCGTGACAGCCAAGGAAATTACATTGGTCCTGCACTTCAATGGGTTGATATTACCGAGCAACAAGATGGTCAGCGACAAGTCGAAGCACTCATTCAACGAGCCATTAATGGTGAGCTTAGTGAGCGCATTGATACCAGTGCCTACAATGGATTTATGAAAGAGCTTGGGGATGGGATCAACAACTTGCTAGATACCATGGTAACGCCACTAGGCCAATGTATTGATGTAATGAGCCAAGTCGCAGATGGCGATTTGAATAGTACGATGTCCGATGACAACCAAGGTGAATTTGGTCGTCTATCAGATGCGGTGAATACTTCGATTGTAAATCTACGCAATATGGTCGAGAAGATCACTCACTCCTCAGCTCGGGTTGCAACAGCATCGACAGAAATTGCTGAAGGGAACAATGATCTAAGCCAGCGCGTCGAGGCACAAGCATCGAACCTTGAAGAAACCGCTGCAAGTATGGAGCAAATGACTGCGACTGTTCGTCTTAACGCCGACAATGCTAAAGGCGCAAATGATTTAGCGGATGATGCGAGTAAGAAAGCCAGCAAAGGCGGAGAGGTTGTTGGTCATGTCGTTTCTGCGATGTCTGAAATCAACTCCGCAAGTAAGAAAATTGCTGACATTATCGGTGTGATTGATGAAATTGCATTCCAAACTAATTTGCTCGCACTCAACGCAGCCGTTGAAGCGGCGAGAGCGGGAGAACAAGGACGAGGATTTGCTGTGGTCGCGGGTGAGGTTCGCAATCTTGCTCAACGTAGTGCCGCCGCGGCTAAAGAAATCAAAGGTCTTATCAAAGACAGTGTTGAGAAAGTCGACGAAGGTTCAAGACTGGTCGATGAATCAGGGGAAACCTTGAATGAAATTGTTGAGGCTGTAGCGAAAGTGAGTGATTTGATTGCTCAAATTGCTTCTTCAAGTCTAGAGCAATCAACGGGCATCGATGAAATCAATCGAGCAGTAGCAACCATGGACGAAATGACGCAACAAAACGCTTCATTGGTGGAAGAAACGTCGGCTGCAAGCCAATCTCTGAGGGATGAAGGCAAAGAACTACTGAATCTTATGAACTTCTTTGCGACGGACAGTAATGTCACGACGTTTAGTTCTAAAGGGCAGCAAGCACCATCAAAGGGCGTAGTCAGAGATATTCGAGCACCAAAAGTTGCGAACTCAAGTTTTAAGCTTGATGGGGATGGAGACGAATGGGAAGAGTTCTAGCTCAAGCTGAGCCCGTAATGCCAGAGAACCAGGAATTTGAACTAACAGATAAAGATTTCAAATTTATTCAATGGTTTATGCACAAGCATGCTGGCATTTATTTCTCAGATCGTAAGAGAACCATGGTCTACGGGCGCATTAGTCGCCAATTGAGGAGACTAGGTTTACAGCGGTTTTCTGAGTATCGGCAGTGTATTGAGCAAGACAGCCATGAACAAGCGCGTTTTATTAACTGCTTAACGACGAACAAGACTCAGTTCTTCCGCGAGTATCACCACTTCGAATTTTTGGAAAAAGTCCTTATTTCAGAGTGGCAACAGCAAAAGAACCGCCGGATCAATATTTGGTCCGCGGGCTGTTCAACGGGAGAAGAGCCATACAGTTTCGTGTCTTCTTTGCATCAAGCGCATGCGTTTGAACTATTTGATTCTGTGAATATAACCGCGACAGATCTTGATACCAAGGTATTGGAGACGGCAAAGCAAGGGATATATAGCGATGAAGCGATTGATGCTATTCCAGTTAAATATCTAAAACCTTGTTTTGTAAAAGGGGTCGGGGCTCAACAAGGAAAGATCAAAATACGCCATGGATTGCAAAGCCAAATCCAGTTTCAGCAATTGAACTTGCTTCAAGCTTGGCCTTTTGAACATGAATTTGATCTGATCTCTTGCCGGAATGTCATGATCTATTTTGATAAAAAGACCCAAACAGAGTTGATAGAACGTTTCTATCAGCAGTTAAAACCTAATGGGGTGTTGTTTATTGGCCACTCTGAAAGTATGCCAGGGCACTTAAACCTCTTTCATCATTTAGGTCACACCATATATGTAAAAAAATAGGTTCATTATGATTGCGGTAAGAGAGCACCAACCAAGGCATAAAAACAGCCACTTTAATCGTTTTTATCATCCTCAAAAGGAAAAACACATTATTAAAGTTCTTCCTGGTGGGCTCTATTGCACCCAAAACAAAGATGAAATCATTGCAACCGGTTTGGGCTCATGCATTGCCGCTTGTGCATGGGATGATGATGTTGGTGTGGGTGGGATGAACCATTTTTTACTGCCGTTTGACAACCCTAATCAAGTAAAGAGTTGGCAACCCAATTCACTTGTATCAACCGCATCACGTTACGGGACACATGCCATGGAAATGTTGCTGAACTCCTTGATTGACCGTGGTGCAAGTCGAGAAAACCTTCAATTTAAATTGTTTGGTGGAGCTCAAATGTTGGGGCGTAGCTCAATGATTGGTGAAAAGAACGTGGTTTTTGTTCTGAATTATGCAGAGCAAGAACACTTAAAGATTGTTGCCCAAGACCTTGGGGGCTTAGAGCCAAGGAAAGTGATGTTTGACCCATTAACTGGAAAAGCGTGGCTTAAGCGAATTCCATTTACCGAAGTACATCACTTACAGCACCAAGAAGAAAAATACGCCAGTCAGTTGGATAAAGAGAGTCATCGAAAACATGATGACGACGTGGAGCTATTCTAATGAAAAAGATCAAAGTACTTGTTGTCGATGATTCTCCTGTCTTTAGGGCATTGCTAGAACAGTTGATCAGTTCAGATCCGGATCTTGAAGTGATCGCCACTGCTGAAGATCCTTATCAAGCGCGAGAGATGATCAAATTACATAATCCTGACGTGATCACGCTAGATGTTGAAATGCCAAAAATGAATGGGGTTCAGTTTCTTAAGAATCTAATGCGTTTACGCCCAATGCCAGTGATCATGATTTCGACGTTAACTCAGCACGGAGCGGACGCGACACTTGCGGCATTGGAGTGTGGTGCTATCGACTATTTCCCCAAACCCTCGGTCGATAGTACCGCAGAGATGGTGAACTATAAGTCTCAGATCAACGAGAAAATTAAGATAGCCGCAGGCGCAAACGTCAATCAGTCGAGGACATCAAAAAGTGAAGAGAAAGTCGGAGCGATTTCCGTTCCTGAGAAAACCCATGTTGAATTGATCGCGATAGGTGCATCAACGGGCGGAACGGAAGCCGTCAAGCAAGTGCTGTCGGCTTTACCCGCGGGATTGCCGCCGATCATTATCACCCAGCATATCAGTGCCATGTTCTCTGGTTCATTTGCTCAGCGCCTAGATGATAGCTCAGCGATTACCGTTAAAGAACTGGGTGTAAATCGTGCGCCTTTGGTCAATGGCTGCGCTTATTTAGCACCCGGAGATAAGCATTTAGTGGTGGTAAAAAGAGGGGCTCATCTTTACTGCCAATTGGATGATAGACCTGCCGTAAATCGACATAAACCATCAGTGGATGTCATGTTTGATACGGTATCAGAAACCGTTGGTAGTAAAGCGATTGGCGTTCTTCTTACCGGTATGGGCCAAGATGGTGCACGTGGAATGCTCGGAATGAAAGAGAAAGGCGCGAACACTATCGCCCAAGATCAAGCTTCGTCGGTGGTATGGGGGATGCCTCGTGTCGCAGTTGAGCTTAACGCCGCTCAGTCGGTGGTGTCATTGAATAAAGTCCCAGAACAGATTTGTCATTATTTAAGTGCCAGTAAATAACGGATGACTGATGAGCAAGGAATGCACTATGAATAAAAAACGTATTTCCATCAAACCTAGATACTTTGTCGCCGTTGTCTTTCAAGTGGTACTGCTTAGTTACGCCGTTAGCCAAGCATCCACCGTTATGATGGTGATCTCAATGATTACGGCCGCTGCAATCCCTTGGTTTGTCTTTCCTCGTGGCGTTGTCCCGATTGATATAGAGCCGGAACTTGAAGAGCCGAAGGTGCATGATAAACCAGTCGAGAGCGAGTCATTTCAATCCGTCTCTCATGAGATAGGTCCACTGTTGCAAAAAATCGCGACTCAATTACACGAACCGTTGGATCATCAACGAAGTGTGGTGGATGAATCTGTCGAGACACTAAATGAAAGCTATTTTGAATTACAGAAACTCGCTCAAGGGCAAAGCCAGATCACCACTGAATTGGTCGATAACTTATTGGGCCAAAATGATAGCGAGACTGACATCAGCCAAGTCTTGCCAAAAACAGAAGCTATCATCCGAAACTTTGTTGATACCTTAGTTAACGTCTCAGAGAAGAGTATTTCCGCGGTTCATAGTATTCACGATATGTCGGATAAGTTGGACGCGGTATTTAAATTGTTGGAGCAAGTGAGGGGCCTATCGGAACAGACCAATTTGCTCGCTCTAAATGCGGCAATAGAAGCGGCGCGTGCTGGTGATGCCGGCCGAGGATTTGCCGTGGTGGCACAAGAGGTGCGTAACTTATCGGTGAAAGCATCGGATTTGAACAGCCAAATTGAGCAAGAGATCAATATCGCGCAAAGAACGGTACGTGAAGCCAATAAAACCGTTGGTGAAATGGCATCGATTGATATGACAGAGGCGATTGAGTCAAAAGAAAAAGTCGATGACATGCTTCGAGGTGTTCAACGCGTCAATATCTCAATTGAACATGAAGTGCAGAAAATCAGTGAGAGTGGCGAGAAACTTCATGTCCAAGTGGATAACGGTATTCGAGCACTGCAATTTGCAGACATCATTGTTCAGCAAGGGGATTACGCTAAGCAGACAGTGGCTTATTTGAGTGAAATCTCTAGGGCGTGTGAACAGTGGATTGATGAAGGTTTAGATAATGCGAGCTTTATACAAATTATTACCGACTTATCACAACAAGTTCATGACCGCGAAGGCCCGGCAGCTTCTCAATCGAGTATAGAGGAAGGAGAAGTGGAGCTTTTCTAACGATTTAATGCATGGCTAAGGAATCAAATATGACAGTAGAAGCACAAGTTGACTCGGGTTCTCGACACATCACGATCTTAATAGAAGGAGCATTTGGCTTTAACTTGGTACAGGACTTTCGTCGCTGTTACTCCGATAAAAGAGATTACCGATACACAATTGATTTAAGGAAGGTGGACTATATCGATAGTGCGGGCTTGGGAATGCTGCTCAATATGCACAGTTATTTAGAGCAAGACGATGGCATGATTCGCATAACGAATACATTGCCACAGGTTCGTAAGATATTAACTATCTCCAGGTTCGATAAGAAGTTCTCGATAGAGTAGAACTCAAGGAGCGGCTATGCATGTAATGATAGTGGATGATCATGCGACGAATCGCGAGTTGTGTCGATTCATGCTTGGTCACCTTGCGCAGCAAGTTACGGTGTTTGAAAACGGTCAAGGTGTGGTTCAGGCAATGGAGCGTATGGAATCGTTGCCCGATATTATCTTGCTTGATGTGATGATGCCGATTAAAGATGGTTTTACAACAGCAAAAGAGATCCGTGAAGCGTTTCCTAAGCTTCATATTCCTATCATATTCCTGACGGTTTTAGATGATCATGCCTCGTTTGAGCGTTGTTTGAATTACGGTGATGATTTTATTCTCAAACCGGTAGAACGCAGTATCTTGTTAGCAAAGGTACAAGCTCACTACCGTATTGTTCGTATGCACAATGAAGTGACCACTCAACGAGACGAATTGCGTCAGTTTCACGAACAAGTGCGTTATGACTATGCGATTGCCGAGTCTATTTTTTCCAACTTAATGGAAGAGATGAGCTCTCAGGTCAAAAACATCTATGGTATCAATTACATTTCTACACCCTCGACGGTCTTTAATGGCGATCTGATTGTTGTGGCAAATCGCCCTCATGGGGGTGTTTATGTCATGATTGCAGACGCTACAGGGCATGGATTACCCGCCGCCATTTCGGCTATTCCTGCGACAAGGGCGTTTTTTTCTATGGCAGCGAAAGGGATGTCGCTTGGAGAAATTGTCACAGAAGTAAATGACGCATTAGTACGTTTCTTGCCTATGGGAATGATGCTGGCTGCCAGCGTGTTTGAAATTCGAGCTAATGGGTTTGAAGTTTCTTGGTGGGGAGGTGGATTACCTGATGGTTACTTAATGAATCCGGATGGAACGATAGAGCGCCGTTTAGTTTCTCGTCATATGCCTTTAGGTGTGTTGAAGCAACGAGAATTTGAAACTGATTTAGTACACATGAAGCTCGAACCCGATCAACAAATCATTTGTTATACCGACGGAGTCATAGAGGCGTGTAATCGAGATGGTGAACAGTTTGGTCCTGAGCGTTTAGAGGAAGCGCTGGCCAGCAAAAAGCCAATCATTCCAATTTTGTACGAATCGGTCAGAAAGTTTGCTCATAAAACCGTGGGCGATGACCTTTCCATTTTGTCGATGAAGTTTCCAATTTCTAACTCTCATGATCCTATTTACGGGATGAACCAGACTAACTTAAGCAAAATGCCAATGAGTTCAACGTTGAACTTTCCTGCTAGCGTATTGAAAAACATCAATATCATGATAGAGATTAGGCAGTATTTAACGGGTATTTTATTCAATAGTGCTCATCTCGATCTCGTTTGTTCTGTTTTATCTGAGTTATTTGCCAATGCAATTGAGCATGGATTACTGGATTTAGATTCGTCGATAAAAGAGCAGTCAGATGGGTTCTTTTTATTCTATCAAATGCGTGAAGAGCGGCTGAAACAGCTCGATGAGAAAGCTTGGATAAAACTAACGATAGATTATCACCCAGATGAAGAACAATTGATCATGGTGTTGGAGCACAATGGTAAAGGTTTTGACTATCAGCACTCAGTCAATATTGATGATGAATCTCTTAGTTATGGCCGTGGGATCCTTCTAACACGTGAGTTATGTCGTTCATTAGAGTATTCAAAAAAAGGCTGCTGCGTAACGGCCGTTTATGCACTAAATGATGAGCATCACTTTCCATCGTCGGCTTAAAAGATTTACAGTGTAAAAAGCTGTATAAAGTGACCTACGCTCTAATTTGTCACACTTGTGATACAGCTAGGCGAGTAAATTGCATACACTCAAAGGTAGGTAGTTTTGTAGGCTGATTGTACATGTGGGATAAATTTGTTGCTTTATCTGAAGATAATCGAGCGGTGATTGCTAAGCTGTCACCGGAGATTACGGTTGATAAAAATTTTGAAACTCGTGGGCTGGATGAAGCGCTGGCGGCAATCGGTGCTGCGGAATTTTGTTTGTTAGATGAAAGTGTCACGCGCTTTATTAACTTAGCTAAAGAGAGCAGCGGAGAGGCCTATTCCGGTGTTGTAATCGCTGAAGTTCGTGATGCGACAGTCGAAGTGGTTCTTTCAGAACATGACATGTTAGCCAGCATGGTAGTTACCGGTGCCTACAAAGGAAAGCCACTCAAGGGGCCACAGATTGTTCAAGCGTTGGCCCAATCTCGCGTCACTAAGGGCATCAATAAATTGGCACTTAAAAAAGTGTTGATTATGAGCCATCAGCTTAAAGCCGGTGAAACCTATTCTCAACCCGTTGCAAAAGGCAAAGATCCCATTCAAGGCCAAGATGCTAAGTTTATTGCTCTGGTAGAAGACCCATCGAAGCAAGTTTTAGCGCCAAAAGAAGAGAATGGCAAAGTGGATATGCTCAATTTGGGCGAAACCATTAATGTCTCTGAAAATGACCCTTTAATGAAACGTGTACCGGCTACCAAAGGTGAACCTGGCATGACGGTTCAAGGCCGCATTATTCCGCCGAAACCTGGTAAAGATGCTGTCTTAAAAGAAGGGACAGGCTCTGCCGTTTCCCCTCAGAATCCCAATTTATTGATTGCAACTGTATCGGGCATGCCGGTCATTAAGGAGCGTGGCGTTGAAGTGACGGACGCGCTTTGTTTGCCGACAATCGGTGTCGCAACTGGTCACGTTAAGTTTAAAGGCAATGTTGTCGTTCTTGGTGATATTGAATCTGATATGGTGGTGAGAGCGACCGGCAGTGTGACTGTTGGAGGCTTTATCGAATCGGCAGATGTTCAAGCGCAAGGGGACATCCAAGTAGCAAAAGGCATTATCGGACATAACGTTTCGGAAGGGGAGCCGCGCAGTTGTATCGTTAAGTCAGGCGGTACTATCAGCGCTAACTATGCTCAGTTCTGCGAACTTCAAGCTGGTGGTGATATTCATCTTAATGTTCACTGCATGAATAGCGAAGTTCGTTGCGCCCACGATCTTGTGATTGTCGATGCAGCAGAAAAGCACGGCACATTAAGTGGCGGGCACACTAAAGTGGGTGGCAAGATTACCTGTGTTGAGCTCGGTGTTGAAGGGGACACGACTACAATGGTTGAAGCGTTTGCTCGCTTCCAAATGTATCGAGATCGCCAAACTAAGCTAAAAGAGCAATATACTCAAGCTCAGGAAGGGACCATGAATGTGGTGCGCAAAGAGTTAGAGTTTAAGAAAACACCGAAAGCAGAACGCACGCCAGAACAAGAGATAGAGCTGGAAAAGCTTAAACAAGAGTCCAACGCACAACTTGAGAAAGCCAAGTTAGCCAAAGAAACTAATGAACAAGAGTTGGCGGTCGGGCTAGAAGAGAGCACTGTTGAAGTGAAAGGTAAATTGTACACGCACGTTACGGTCCAATACGGAGATGAAAAAGTGACGACAAAGCGGACTCATGGCCCAAGCATATTCACATTCAATCAGTATGAGATAAAGCTAACCTCAATGTTTGAAGATGAGGATTTAGAACAAGAAGCTTAACGGCGTTGGCATGTCGTACAGCCGCGACATGCCGAGCGCGTATGCTTGTCTAACTGGCTGCGCTGAATCTTACAGTAGGCATTTTTCAGTGCCCGTCTTGCCGCAAACCAATCTTCCGGTTTTTCCAAAATTAGATAGCCATTGAACCGTTTGACCAATTCGGTTCGATGCTTATTAATAAATTTACTATCGAAGCCTATCTCAAAGTAATCCAATGCCTGCTCTATCGAGGTGAAGCTAGCGATTTTTTGTAGGATATCTGTTTGGCTCATACTCAACGAGCCTTTCTGATCATATGGATAAATTGAGTATCTTGAGAGGCTATCGAAAAGCCAAATCGTTGATAGAGCGAACCGACGCGGTTACCTTGCAAGTAACAGAGTTTAATGGGCAGATTCAATTGCTCAGCTTGTTGCACCATTGCGTTCATCACTTGGCTACCAATCCCTTGACCGTGGAATTCCGGCAGCAAGAAAAATCGGCCAAAGTAGAGGTGATCGCAATGGTGTTGAATCAAATAGCTGCCAACCGCCTTGCCATCTAGCTCAATGATAGTGGGTTGATCCTGCTGCCACTCTTCTTGATGGATCTGCTTTTGAATGCTCTCATCCCAACCAAAAACAGCTTTAATTGCGTCGAATTCTGCGGCTTTCTTTAGCTGGTAAAGAAAATCAAAATCGGCTTGATTGGCTGGTCGCGTAGTATAGGGATTTGGCATTTCTACCTCACTGAGAAGCAAGTAACTTTTCTACTGCGGCTTTGCTGGTTTTGCCGATTTTTTGCATAAGAGCAAAGCTTGGTAAATCTATGCCTCGCTGCTCTAAGTCGCTCACCATAAGCATCCATAGTTTCGCCGTCATTTGCGCATCGGCCAACGCTCGGTGAAACACACCATCATTATCTATGTTCATGTGACGAACCAAATCACCTAGCTTATGGCTTGGCGCTTGTTGGTTAAGACGTCGAGAGACTAATAATGAGCAGGCGAACTCGCCACTGTAATTGGCATTGATACGCTCAAGCTCGTCATCAAGGAAACGTTTATCGAAAGAAGCGTTATGTGCGACGAGGTTTTCGCCTTGAATAAACTCGGCGAACTCGGCCATCACTTCTTCACAGCAAGGAGCGTGGGTGAGCATATTATTTGTGATACCGGTGTAGCTTTCAATGAATGAACTGACTCGAAAGCCGGGATTCATGAGCTGTTGAAAGGTATCAACGACTTCGCCGTCGACGAGTTTGACTGCACCAATTTCGATTGCTCGATCACCCATGTTTGGTGATAAGCCTGTCGTCTCGAAGTCGAGTACGATCACAGAGTTCGCAGAAGGCATTTATGTTCCTAGAAGTGGCTAGAGGCTAAAACGGGTGGTGATTAAATACGTCTTCGATCATTTCTTCAAGTGGTGTGTCACTATTATTGGCTTTTGCGTAGGTTCGTAAGCCAGAAATCTGAACTTGCACATACCTTGCTAAAATCGCGGGATCTTTCTCTTTGCTCACTTCGCCTTGCGCTTGAGCCTCTGCGATGACGCGAGCAAACTCTTGTTCCATTCTCTGAAAACAACGTTTTGCCTCGGCAAGCAACTCTGCTTGTTCGTCTGTTAACTCTGCAATGCTTTTCGCTAGCATACACATACCGTTAGGAGCCTCGACTTGAGAGGTGATCACAACTTGCTTCATAAACAGCTTTAAAGCGCTGAGTGGTGAATTTGTTTCAGCTTGGCAGTTTGCTAAATGCTCAATTCCGCTGCGGGTATAGTTATGTAGGCTCTCTTTAAATAGCCCATCTTTACTACCAAACGCTGCGTAAATACTGCCTGGTCGCATGTCGATCACATCTTGCAAATTACGCATTGATGTACCGTGAAACCCTTTTTGCCAATATAAATTAGTGGCTTTATTGATGACCTGTTCGCGGTCGAATTTTGCTGCTTTTCCCACTTTGAATCACTCTAAACATCTCTTGAACGTCAGTTCAAATTATAGGAGTGGTTCGTTGTAGGGTAAAGGGGTAAATGTGATTAGTTTGGATTGTCTGACATACGTTGGATCGCAAATTTCTCACATCCATTAAATTGGCTAAAAGCGTGTAACTCTTCTTCCAGAGCCGTTAAGAACGCACTTCGCTCTGTTAGTGAAGATTCTAGGCATAAATGTAATACATTGAGGATTGAGGCTTTTTTATCGACTTTACAGTCTGCGCGAGCGACCAGTTTTCCACCCCAAATAATCGGCAATGAGAAATAACCATACTGACGTTTTGCTTCTGGTACATAGCACTCAATAAGATAATTAAACTTGAAGATGGCGTTGGTGCGCTTTCGTTGTATGAGTAGGTTGTCGAAAGGAGAGAGGATTTTGACTTGTTTGCGGTTGAGGCGTTTTTCTAACTGTTGCAAAGCTTGGCAAGAGGCGATGTATTGTTCACCGCCAATCGTGACATTTTCAATCCTACCTATAGCGAGCAATTCAGCTATCGCTTGTTGAACATGGGCTTTGACATCTTTGAGTTGATATATGATCTCGCTGACGGTGCCAAAGCCGTGTGCTTTAAGGTAGTTCATAACCAAAAACTGGCCCAGCTCTTGTTCACAAGGCATTGAGCGATCAACATCAGAGGGTAAGACGCGAGAAGTTAGGTCATAGACTTTATGAAAGCCCCGTCGCTCAGAGATCATCAAATCCCCTTGCATATAAAGGTTTTCAAGAGCGCGTTTGGTTGGTTTGCTGTGCCAGCCATCTGTTTTATGGTTGGCCGATTCAAAGTCTTTGGCCATTAGCGGCCCTTCATCATCAATTCGCTGTAATACGCTGGCCATCAATGCTTTATCTTGGCAGTACCAATGGCGCTGTGTTCCCGATTTAATTGCTGCCTTTCTTGGCAAGCTAAAGCGGTAATTACTCATCGGTAAATAGGCAGCTGCGTGAGACCAGTATTCGAACACTTTTTTATCTGCAACCAACTTATCTAATAGTTCCGGGCGATAACTTGGGTTGCGACTCCACAAGGTATGATGATGGGCCCGCTGCACCACAGATATCGTATCAATCTGGATATAACCCAATTGCTCAAAGGTGGCTAGGGCTTTGTCGTAAGCAGTGCCTTTGGTGATTCCGCTAGGTAGAGCTTGTGAGAGTAGTGCCAGCTTTTGTGCTTGAGCTAATGTCAGAGATTGCATGGTGCTCTTAACTTCCTTGTTAACGTTAATTTTTATCCTTACACGGCAATTGGTTAGGTTCAAGTGACAAACAAATATTCTCATTGGTGAAATTTTTATCGTTTTTTCTCTATCTCTATATCCATGATGTATGAAAGTGCGGCGAATTGCACAAGCAGTGTATGGGGCTTTTTAGGGTGGTAAAGGACGATTTATGATGGAACTAGCGGTGACAGTTGAAACTTGGTTGTTTCAAGGTGATGTCTCCATCTCAATGTTATTTATTGGCGTTATCCTGCTTTCTTACTTGCTTGAAGATTTGGCTATTGTTACGGCGGCTACCTTGGCTGTCGAACAGGTTATGCCGACAAGCCTAGCTTTAATGGCGATTTTTATCGGTATTAGTAGTGGTGATTTTGGTTTGTATTTCCTTGGTAAAGCGGCGCAGCGATTTCGTTTTTTGCGTTATCGCTTGTTCCGCTATCAACGAGCAAGGCAAATGAAACGCCAACTGCACCGAAGAGCATTTGCCACTCTTTTTATCGTCCGATTTATTCCGGGGCTCAGAACGGTGGGTTTTACGCTCAGCGGGTTTCTTGATGTCGCCAAAACTCAATTCTTTATTGCCGTATTGACCGCAACAGGCCTATGGACTGCGTTGGTCTTTGGCTCATTTTTTCAAATTGGCAGTGCACAGTGGCTTCAACAAAGTCAAAACGGTTGGTTACTCATTCCGGTGGGTTTATGCCTGATGTGGTTGCTGAATAAATTCATTACAAAAACAGTGTTAAGGGGAGCGTATGACGCAGCTCGCTAACGTTGAGATGATCCCACAAGGAAAAGTGAATGCTGGAATGCCAGTGCTTCGTGAACCTAAACGAGTTATCTCGCCGTTTGAATTTTTACCTGCTTGGTTTTTTTACACGCCAGTCGTTGTTCAAAGCGCAGCATTGAGTCTGTTTCATCGGGATTGGGCATTGCCTTTGATCGCCAATCCAGCCATTAAACTGAGTGGCATGGTGGGTGAATCTAAGCATGATATTTTCACCTCTGCTGGCCCGCATACTAATGGTTGGATCTTACCCTTCATCACGCTCACTAAGCCCAGCGATGGGACAGAAATGAGCTTTGAGTCAGTGAAAGTGCGTTTACAAGATGCTGGCCTTGGCTATCCGCTGGTGGCGAAACCTGATTTAGGTTGTCGTGGTGTCGGGGTGAAATTAATTCAATCGGATCTGCAATTGCACGACTACATTGAAACGTTTCCTTCATCGGGTCGTTTTTTGCTGCAAGAAAAGTCGCCGTATAGCGCAGAAGCTGGTGTGTTTTATGTCAGGCAACCGGGTGAGACGCGCGGAAAAGTCATCTCCATCACATTGAAATATTCGCCTCGTGTTATTGGCGATGGCAAGTCGACGTTACGACAGTTAATAAAAAACTGCCCTCGCGCAGGCAAATTGCAGCATTTGTACCTTCCTCGTCATATCGACCAGCTAGATGCGGTGATCCCAGCTCAGGATGAGTTCCAATTGGCGTTTGCGGGGAGTCATTCCCGTGGCGCGATTTTCCGTGATGGTAACCAATTTATCACTCAGCAGCTTGAGCAAAAGTTAGATGAAGTTCTGGGTGAGTTTTCAGGCTTTCACTATGGTCGCTTAGATATCAAGTTTCGCGATATTCAATCTCTGATGGCAGGGGAGCATTTCGATATTTTGGAGATTAATGGTGCCAGCAGTGAAGCCGCCCATATCTGGGATAGTGATACTCCGTTAAGCCATATCTTTTCTACGCTGCTTAAGCAATATCGTTTGCTGTACCAAATTGGAGCGAAGCATAAAAAGCAAGGTCATAACTCGCCAACCTTAGGCTCACTGCTGAGTGCGTGGCGAGAAGAGAAATTACTGACACAGCAATATCCGATGACCGATTAATGCGCTAATTAGGAAGACGTTAAAATGACAAAAACTCTTACTCGTGTTGTGCCCACAGCGCAAACTCAAACTTCACAAGCGGTGGTTGGTTGTATTGAAACCTTAAACCAAGGTTATGAATTTTTAGATAATTTACAGCCAGAGGATTACGTCTATATTGCTCAGCCACATGTCAGTAGCTCGATTGGAGAGCACTTTCGCCATTGGCTTGATCTGTTTCATGCGATTCGACTCGATCCAAGCCGAATTGACTACAACGTTCGTCGTCGCGGCCATCAGGTCGAGCGCAGCTTAGAAGTGGCAAAGCAAGAAATTACCGAGCTGATCGAATGGTTGTTTGAACTGCCCAACAGTGAGCTTCACCAAGCGGTGGCGGTGGAAACGGAAGTGATGCTTTCACAAACTCATGTTGAAGAAGTTTCATCGACGTTTGTACGAGAGCTGACTTTTGCTGCACTACACGCGACGCATCACTTTGCGATGGCGAAAGTGGTGGCATCAATTCGAGGCGTGGAATCAGACAGTCGTTTTGGCGTGGCACCTACGACCGCGACTTATCAAAGGGCTCAGTAGCGTATGTGTACATTATCTTGGGTTTATCACGGCAATAGTCACTATGAAGTCTATTTCAACCGTGATGAGCAGCGTTCACGTTTACCTGCTATTGAGCCGCAAAGCTTACTGATTGATGAAGTGCATTGTGTCATGCCCATCGACCCTGTCGGTGGTGGCAGTTGGTTGGTAACCAATGAGTTTGGCGTGACCGTCTGCTTGCTGAATTTCTATCAAGGAAAGATGCCAAGTGGGGATTTGGTTAGCCGAGGCCAAATCATCAAGCGCCTAGCGAGCAGTCGTTCTAGTCAGGCTGTCGATAGTCGATTGTTAGCCATGGATCTAAGTGTCTTCGCGCCGTTTACTGTGGTGTCGTTTGATACCCGCCGCTCTGCCAATGAGACGGTGCTATGGACTTGGGATGGTAACCAGCTCAATCGCTCTCATGCCAGTGCACCTTTGGTTTCTGCGGCGCTTCATTTTGAGCAAGCTCGTCAATATCGACTGGGTCTGTTCAATCAGCTGGTGACAAGCATACCGAGCCACGAGATTGGTCATCGATTCCATCAAAGCTTCGACGAAACGCACCCTAATCTTTCGCCTTTAATGGTGAGAAATGATGCGCGAACGGTAAGTTTTACCTCAGTCATCGTGTCTCCTACTAAACAAGAGATGAATTACAAGTCCATCGATGACCAACGTAACGTTGATTTTAAAACCACGGTGAGCTGCATGAGAACAGATGTCGTGGAACAAGGAGTTTTTAAATGAAAAAGTTATTTGCCCTATTTATTACCTTGCTAATGAGTCTGCCAGTTTTTGCTGAAGATGAAATCTATACCGGCTTTTTCAGCAATAAGGCTTTGGATGGCTACGATACGGTTGCCTACTTTACACAAGGAAAGCCAGTTGAAGGCGATAGCCAGTGGCAGGTGAAATACAAAGGCGCGGATTGGTATTTCTCGTCGCAAGAAAACCTAGATAAGTTTAATGCGGATCCTAACCGTTACGCACCGCAATATGGCGGTTACTGCGCTTGGGCGATCTCTGAGAAGAATGACTTTGCTTCTGCAGATCCCAAACAGTGGGCAATCGTCGATGGCAAGCTCTACCTCAACTACAACGCTGAGGTGAAAGAGTGGTGGGATCAAGACCGCGCAGGGCATATTTCTGCTGCGGATAAAAACTGGCCAAATCTGATCAAATAACAAGGAATCACTGATGAAGTGTCGCCTTTCAAACTTGATACAGGGGAGTAATAACCTGCTCCTCTGCGCATTTATCAAAGGAGTTCAGTATGATTGATAGCCCTTTTCGTTTACCTCGTAAAACCCCGTTTGGTATTGGTGAGTCGATTGTTGAATGGGCGACAGGCCTATCCACCCTCGATAGCCTTTATCGACAAGATGCGCTTCCCGAAGATAGCTTCGAATTCATGCAGGAGACGCTAGCTCGCATTGGTACTCAGTATCAAGTGGATCATGGCTCGATTGATAATGTACCGAGTGAAGGCTCGACGTTAATTGTGGCCAACCATCCATTTGGCGGTATTGAAGGGATTATTCTCGCCTCATTGGTTTCTAAAGTACGCAAAGATGTCAAAGTGCTGGCAAATGAACTGCTTAAGCGTATTCCAGAGCTCGATGAGCTGTTTATTGGTGTGAATGTGTTTGGTGGAGAACAAGCTAGGCGCACCAATCGCCGCGCCATCAAACAGGCCAATCAGCATCTTAAAGAAGGCGGTGTGTTGATCATTTTCCCAGCTGGTGAAGTCTCTACCTGGCAAGCTCACGAGAATAAGATCACTGATAATGTCTGGAGTCAGTCGGTGGCGAAGTTTGTTAAACAGGCAGAAGCCACCACAGTACCGATTTTCATTAACGGTATGAACAGCAAATTGTTCTATCAGGCAGGTCGTATTCATCCACTGCTTAGAACGGCGTTATTGGGTAGAGAGCTACTGAATAAATCGGGTGAGACTATTTCTGTTTCCGTTGGTAATCCGATTCCTTATAACGAGATAAAAGACTTCAGTAGCGAGCAAGAGATCACCCAATATTTCCGCCTCAATACCTACTTAATGGGCAGTGTGGCAAGTGAGCAAGCCGTGATTGAACAGAGCGATACACTCGCACCGATCATTGATCCTGTTGCGGTTGATGTTTTGGAACGTGAGTTGGCTGGCTTGGGTGAGTACCAGTTATTGCAACAAGGTGATTTTGAGGTTTACTGCGTACCAACGCCAGCAATGCCGAACATGATGCGAGAAATTGGCCGCGTTCGTGAAGTTAGTTTTCGAGAAGTGGGTGAAGGCAGCGGTCTAAGTTGCGATCTTGATAAGTTCGATCCTCATTATCATCAGCTGTTTGTTTGGAATCGAACTAACCGTGACTTAGTCGGCGCTTATAGGCTTGGGCTTGTCGATGAGTTGATAGCAAAAGGCGGATTGGATGCGCTCTATTCCACGAGCTTATTCAATTATGATGAAGCGTTTATCGGCACCTTAGGCCAGTCTATAGAACTAGGACGCTCGGTGGTAGCGCCTGCATATCAACGTAACATGCATTCTCTATTGTTATTGTGGAAAGGGATTGCTCGCTTTGTTGAAAGTAACCCTAAATATACTCATTTGTTTGGCCCCGTTAGCATCAGCAATGACTACAGCCCAGTAGCTCGGCAGCTGATTGCGTCAGTGATGTCTGTTCATTACTACGATGATGAGAAAGCCAAGCTGGTCACACCCACTACGCCGTTAGAGAAAAGCGGCCAAGAGTTTTGGCGACCGGATATGCTTAGCTCATTGTCAAAACTCCCTTTGCTGTCCAAAGTGCTCAGCCGCTTAGAGCAAGGTATGGGGCTCCCCGTGTTGCTAAGACAATACCTAGGCATGAATGGTAAATTGGTCTGTTTTAACGTTGATCCTGCATTTAACTTCGCGCTAGATGGCTTGATCGTGGTTGATCTCACCTCTGTGCCTGCGCGAACTTTGGGTAAATACATGGGGCGTGAAGAAGCGAAACGCTATCTAGATTCTCACCTCTGACAACGTGACTTAACGCCAATCAAAGCCGTTGATTTAGGCGGCTTTGAGTTTTTAATCCAACGTTATCTTTCATAGATTTATTTCGAATCAATCAGAAGCATTCGAGCTATCCGAATGGTATGGCTTAGCTATACTCATCGCCTAGACTACAAGGATTTTTATGCCGACTTCACTTACTCTGCCTATCGCGTTGATAGCGTTTGCCGCCAATTCATTTTTTTGTCGTTTTGCCTTAGCGGAAGGCTCGATTGATCCTGGTTCGTTCACCTTGATTCGACTTGTGTCAGGGGCGATAACTCTGTCGATCATTTTGCTGTTTCGACGTCAGCTGGAATCCTCTTTTTTCAAAAGCAAGCTGAGCTGGTGGTCGGGAATTGCTTTATTTGGTTACGCTGTGAGTTTTTCTTTCGCTTATACCCAACTCAGCACCGGGACAGGGGCGCTGATATTGTTTGGTATGGTTCAGCTCACTCTCGTTGCATTCCATGTTTGGTCAGGTAACCGTCTTAAATCAGCGGAGTGGTTTGGTATTGCGATTGCGATATCAGGCTTTGTGATTTTGATGCTGCCATCAGCGCAAGCGCCAAGTCTAAGCTCTGCAGCATTGATGATTATTTCTGGCGTGTTTTGGGCGGTATTTACCTTACTCGGCAGAAAAAGTGGTGTGGCTTCTGTCGCGATTACCCACGGTTTTGTCCTTGCGAGCGTATTGGCTTTGGCGGTAAGCCCATGGTTGATGAGTATCGATAGTATTACGCTTCAGGGCATGGTTTGGGCATTGCTATCCGGTATTTTTGCTTCGGGGTTTGGTTATGTTCTTTGGTATCAGGTGATGAAGCACATTTCCGTTTTGCAAGCCTCTGTGGCTCAACTGGCGGTACCTGTGATTGCGTTTGCCGCTGGCAGCATTGGGTTAGGGGAGCCAATCACCCTCACAGCTGTGGTTTCATCTCTGCTGGTATTGGGTGGTATTGGGGTGATATTTGTGGCGAAGGGGAGTGATAAGTAAGCCTGATGTAATACGAATACGTTTATTTGTTAACTCTATTCCCTAGTACAAAATAACAAATCACCCCACCAAAAACTGGTAGAGCTAATGAAAGTAAGCCCAGAAAAATTCTATCTTTCAGTTTTTTTTGCACCAAAACGATAAGAACTGGGAAAAGCCATATGAAAATTGCAGATATGAATAGCGCTACTCCCGTCGCAGTGATCAAAGCCTCATTGTGTATATTGGCCCAACTTAAAACGATGGCTAAGACAACTAATGATAAGAAGAAAATTAAAGAAAATTTAAGTACCATCAACATGCGCATTTGTTCGTTTCCTTATTCTTGTTTTTTATTACTACGAACCGCCGTAACAGTCACTTCAATCAGTACATCGCCTTCTAAATCAACACCTAAACAGGCGCGTTGAGGCCAGTGCTCTGGGTTATCACCAAGCCAATCACACCAAACTTTGTCCATTTTGGGTTTGTCGCTCATATTGGCGATAAAGACTTGGGCACTGACAATCTGCGTTTTGTTTGAGCCAAGCTCTTTTAGGTTTTCTTCAACGGTTTGTAGTGTGAGTTGAGTCTGACCGAGAATGTCTAGACTGGTATCGCTAGAGGTGGCCACAGTCCAAACGAGATCTTTGTAGGCTGATGACTTGTTTCTTCCTTGATAAATGCCGCGTTTTCTTTCGATCATCTGGTTATCCCTATTTAGTCTTTGAGGTTTTTACAAGCAGTGGAGGACGCGCTTTATTTCTTGTAACGCGATGCTATCGGCTTCAATCCCTACCGGAGCAGAATCAACCGGGTACCACTGCACGTTTTCTGCCTCAAGTACGGTTAGCTCTCCTTGCCATTTGCTAATTACATAGTAATGAATGAGCTGTAGCTCGCAGGTTGGATGGTAGAGTGAGCAAAGGTAGTGATACTGGATAGGTGCAATGGTGAGCTCTTCATCAAGCTCACGAATTAACGCTTGGAGCTGAGTTTCACCTTGCTCGATATGCCCACCAGGAATGGTGATGAGTCCGGGATCGGTGGCTTTATCAATGGCCCGTTTTTCCAATAAAACCTGCTTGTCCTTTAGTAGGATAAAAGAGACACATTCATGTTGTTTCATTCAAACTCCCTGCCGAACTCAGACCTGCAAATTAGGTAAATTTACTTTTATCAATGTGTTGTGATTATATACATAAGTAAATCGATAGCTCATGGTTTTTGCGGTGATGAACTATTCACTATGCTGAGTTAGTAAACTTATCCGGTTCTATTTATACTCAGTTCGAGTCTTCTGTTAGGACAATTCCTCTATGCGTCTTTCTTTTATACTTCTGCTGCTTGCTATCAACAGTGGTTCTGCTTTTTCCTCTGCCCCTCTGGATGTCGATACCTTGTTTATTAATGCTCAGGTTCATCAAGTTGATCAAGCGGATGCTGTTGCGGTTTCTGACGGTCGTATCGCGTCTATTGGCACTCGACAGCAACTGAGTGGATTGGTGACGAGTGACACGCAAGTTATCGATCTGGAGGGAGGTTACTTACTGCCCGGTTTTATCGACAACCACAATCATGTGTTCGAAGCAGCGTCAGAGGCTGGGGGACAGTGCGAGCTGAGTATGGATGCTGGGCTAGAGCGGCAATTACCTTATTTGCAGCAGTGCAAACAACTAACGTCTAGAGAAGGTTGGGTTATGGGGTACGGCTTCTCAATTGATGCCATTTTGAGTGAGTCAAACCAGCGTAGTCCGTTAGAGGTGTTAGATGAGGTTTTCCCTGATCAACCTGTGATTTTCATGGAGCAGACCTCCCATGCGATGTGGGTGAACTCTCAAGCCTTGCAGCTCGCCAAGTTTACTTCTAAGAGCCCTGATCCGGTTGGTGGAAAAATACTTAGAGATGATGGTACAGGTCAGCTTACAGGGATCCTTCTTGATAATGCGGGTGATATTGTTATGGAGCTGGCATGGAACAGCTTGGAAGAGCAGTTTGATAAGAGCTACGAAGGCTTGATGAATGGGCTCTACGAAGCAAAACGTCACGGTATCACTACCATAGGGGACGGGCGTTTGTACTGGAAACGTGGTTGGTTTCAAGTCTGGAAAGAAGTGGAGAAGCGCGGAGATTTGTCCGCACGAGTGTCGCTTCGTCCTTGGATTTATCCAACAGACTCTATCGAATCGCAACTGCCAGCGCTCGAAGCTATGCTGCGAACGGACAGATCTAAGCGTATCTTGATCGATCAAGTGAAAATGTATAGTGATGGGATACTAATCAATGGAACGGCGAAAACGCTCGCCCCATACCTACGAACCTACATTCCTGAGTCTCCTTATGGCCTAAACTACATCGCGCCTGAGTCGATGAAAACGTGGTTGATTGAGCTCGACAAGATTGGCTATGGCGCACACATCCATGCGATTGGAGACGGAGCTATCCATGAGTCTTTGAATGCAATACAAGTTGCTCGTCAGCAAGGCTCTGAGCGTGAATACACATTGACCCATGTAGAACTTATCGATAGTAAAGATACGGCACGTTTTTATCCGCTCAATGTTACGGCAGATTTTCAAGTCGGGTCTGATTATGTGGCGTATCAGGATCACCAATGGGCGGAAGCCTTAATTGGAGCGCAGCGTGCCCACGCATTAATGAATCTAAAAAAGGTATTTGATACAGGGGCTAACGTAACCTTAAGCAGTGACTGGAATGTCCATGACATCAATCCTCTGGTTGGTATTGCGAATAGCTTGATTATGGGCAATAGCGGGTTGCCGGATATTGACTCAGCGATAGATGCGTACACCATCAATGCAGCAACTAGCTTAGGGATTGAAGATATGACCGGATCGATTGAGGCCGGCAAATCAGCGGATTTTGTTATTTTGGACAGGGATATAACTCAGCTCTCAGCCGAAGCGATTAAGAAGGCGCAAGTCTGGATGACGGTATTGGAAGGCCAGGTTGTTTATCAAGCTGAATAACTTAAAAACCGCCAGAGAAGGCGGTTTTTTGATATGGATAGCGGCTTATTCAGTGATGGTCACTTTCTCGATTTTGATCGCATCTAGTGGCACATCATCATGACCCTTTTTAGAGCCGGTCATCGCTTTGCCGATATTGTTGACTACTTCCATACCCGCCGTGACTTTACCAAATACCGCATAGCCCCAACCATTATTGGTCTTAGCTGTGTGGTCTAAAAAGTTATTATCATCAAGGTTGATAAAGAACTGAGCAGTAGCAGAGTGTGGCGCGTCTGTGCGAGCGAAGGCAATGGTGCCTGTGAGGTTTTTAAGGCCACGGTTCGCTTCATTGGCGATTGGCTCATGGGTTTCTTTTTCTGTCATATCTTCAGTATGACCACCCGCCTGGATCATGAAACCATCAATAACGCGGTGGAAAATCGTGCCTTCGTAAAAGCCTTCCTTACAATATCTCAGGAAGTTTTTTGAACTGACAGGCGCCTTTTCCATGTTCAGTTCAATTTCAATATCGCCATAGGTGGTAGACAGAGTAATCATTGGGTTTGCTCAAATAGGATGGATTTGCGCAGAGTATAGCAGTCGCTGTTAGTTAATTGCAGTACTTGCGCGTCTGACCAATTTAAAGCCTATATCTGTCACTTCATCAATGCGATCACCTTTAAGCTGATGCAATAATTTCTCTGCGGCTTTTGTACCCATTAATTCATAATCAATCTCAGCACAGGTCAAACTTGGGTAGGCGTGTTCACCCATGGTTGAGCCATCAAGACAAATAATCGCGATATCAGTTGGTACTTTTAATACTCGTCGGTGGCATTCAAAGAGTGCACCGATAGCGATCTCTTCATGGCTGCAGACCAAGGCATTTAGAGTCGAGTCGCGGAGTAATAATTTCGCTAAGCCTTCAGCCCCAAGTTGTGATGAAGGCGCTTCATGAGTGGTCAGAAAGTGGTCCGGAGTCAGGTAGTTTTCGATCATTGCCGTTTGCCAACCGTGAAGCTTACGTTGCAAGGTTGAATGCTCACCTCTAGCACCGATAAAACCGACGTTTTTAAACCCTTGATCAATAACATGCTTGGTGCAGGTTTTGCCAATATCAAAATGGTCGACACCAATATTGAGGTATTTCGGCGTGTTGCTCAGTTCAGCTATCTCAAGTACCGGAGTGTTTGCTGTTTCTAATAGTTGATGGGTACGCGCACTGTGTTCTCCACCAAATAAAACGATCCCGGCAGGGCGGCTTTCTAGAAAGGTTGAGAGAAGCTTTTCTTCTTGCTCTACGGAATAGTCACTGTAGCCGAGCAGCAGTTGGTAGCCCGCTTTATTTAAAGCGTGTTGAAAGCTAGGTAAAAAGAGAGCGCATGATTTTTCGATAAGAGACGGAATGATCAGAGCGATCGAGTAGCTCTCTGCGGAAGCTAGCGCACCTGCGGCTTTATTGGGGATATAACCAAGCTCATCAACAACTTGTTGAATCTTTTCTCGCAGTTTGTCTGAGACTAAATCAGGTGTTCTTAATGCTCGCGAAACGGTCATGGTTCCAACGCCTGCCTTTTTCGCGACATCGGCTAAGGTCACACTTCCAGTACTTCTGCGTTTACGCGGTTCGCTCATCTTCTCTATGTCATTCTTTTATTGAATTTAGCCGCGACATTCTAGCACAGCCAAAGGATGGAAATGATATTAGCGTATTTGAGTTTGATCACAAGCATATGAAACCTATGGTTGATAGATAAATGGTAGCGCTATCACACTTTATGATAGCGCTATCAGGTAGCGCTATCATTTGTGATCTCAATCCGATTTTTCTGACAGGATCACCGATAGAGTAGCGCCATCAACAAATCAACTGGAATGATCCAATGCTAAGCGAACTCATTACTTCTGACGTCATCCGTATCCATTCTACTGCAACAGATTGGAAAGAAGCGGTCACCCTATCTTGCGAAGCTCTGATTGAAAATGGCTCGGTGGAGCCAAGTTATGTCGAGGCTATTTTTCGCTCTCATGAAGAGTTAGGTCCTTACTACGTGATTGGGCCGGGTATGGCGATGCCACACGCAAGACCAGAAGATGGCGTGAATCGTTTGTCATTGGCGATTACGGTGATTCAAAGTGGTGTGAACTTTAACTCGGACGGTAATGACCCTGTGAAAATGTTGGTCACTCTAGCGGCGACAGACAGTGATAGTCATGTCGGTGCTATCTCCAAGCTGGCTGAATTATTTATGAATGACGAGCATGTAGAAGCGATCTGCAATGCTCAGACTGCTGATGATGTACTCGCAATTATCAGTCACTACTAACTAAAAATATTACTCCTGTGTATTACCCCCTATATACATAAAAACAAAAGGTAACAAATATGAAAATTATGGTTGTTTGCGGTCATGGTCTTGGGACTAGCTTAATGATGGAAATGAGCATCAAAGGCATCGTTAAGGAATTGGAAATTGAGGCGGCGGTCGATCACATCGATCTAGGCAGTGCAAAAGGGACAGAATGTGACATCTTTATTGGTACCAATGATATTACTGATCAACTGAAAGCTCTGAGTGTCGAGCCTAAGATCGTTAGCTTAGACAATATGGTTGATAAAGTGGCAATGAAAGATCGTTTATCTGTTGCTCTGCAAGAGCTTGGCGCGATGTAAGGAGGCGTTATGGAATTCTTTAATTTCTTAATGAATGATGTGTTATCAGAGCCAGCCGTATTGGTGGGTTTAATCGCGCTTATCGGTTTGATTGCGCAGAAGAAGCCAGTAACAGAGTGCATTAAAGGGACAGTAAAAACTATCTTAGGTTTTATTATTCTAGGCGCTGGTGCCGGTTTAGTGGTGAGTTCACTGGGTGACTTTGCGACGATTTTCCAGCAAGCATTTGGCATTACTGGTGTCGTACCGAATAACGAAGCGATTGTGTCGATAGCGCAAGAAGCGTTTGGTAAAGAGATGGCGATGATCATGTTCTTTGCTATGTTGGTTAATATCGTCATTGCTCGTTTAACACCATGGAAGTTTATCTTTTTGACAGGTCACCACACACTATTTATGTCGATGATGGTGGCGGCAATTCTCTCTTCTAGTGGTATGAGTGGCGTTACTTTAATTGCAGTAGGTTCGCTTGTTGTGGGCTCAGTAATGGTGTTCTTCCCAGCGATTGTTCACCCATACATGAAGAAAGTAACAGGCTCAGATGATGTGGCATTGGGTCACTTCTCTACGCTTTCATACGTTTTAGCGGGCTTTATTGGTAGTAAATTTGGTAACAAAGAGCACTCTACTGAAGAGATGAACGTACCTAAAAGCCTACTATTCTTGCGTGATACGCCTGTCGCAATCTCATTTACAATGGGCATCATCTTTATGGTGACTTGTATCTTTGCAGGTGGAGATTTTGTTCGTGAAGTGAGTGGCGGTAAGCACTGGTTCATGTTCGCCTTAATGCAATCTATTACTTTTGCTGGTGGTGTTTACGTTATCTTGCAAGGTGTACGCATGGTGATTGCTGAGATCGTACCTGCGTTCAAAGGTATTTCTGACAAGTTAGTACCTAATGCTAAGCCTGCTCTAGATTGTCCTGTTGTATTCCCATACGCACCTAATGCTGTATTGGTAGGCTTTTTATCAAGCTTTGCTGCGGGTCTGTTAGGTATGTTCCTTCTCTACGTGATGGGTCTAACTGTCATTATTCCTGGCGTGGTTCCTCACTTCTTCGTGGGCGCAGCTGCTGGTGTATTCGGTAATGCGACTGGTGGTCGTCGCGGTGCGATGCTTGGTGCATTTGCTCAGGGCTTATTGATTACTTTCTTACCTGTATTCCTAATGCCAGTACTTGGCGATTTGGGTTTTGCAAATACTACATTCAGTGACGCAGACTTTGGTGCAGTTGGTATCTTACTTGGATTGATTGTCCGTTAAAGATGATTGCTTAATAGGTAAAAGCCTCCATTGTTGGAGGCTTTTTTTTTGGATGCTTGGTCATCAATCTCCTAACGGCTGACGTTCTAGTCCGCCGCGATAAGAGTCGAGTGCCAGTTTTAATCGGCGAAGCTTGTCTCGAGATTTGCGTTTGTGGTTGACGGCGAGAGCCATCGAAATCACGTCAACTAAGGCGAGCATTGCATAACGAGAGGCAGAAGGCTTGTAGATGAAGTCTGTCTCTTGGTGTTCAATCGGTAGCGTTAAATCTGCCACGTTTGATAGCGGGGTTGATTTGGGCGTAATTGCGATCACTTTTATGCCGTATTCTTTTGCCAGTTCTGCGGTTTCAACTATTGCGGGTGTATAGCCTGTAGCGGAAAGCATGACTAACACATCGTTGTTGTCTGCTGTTGCGGCGACCATGCGAGAAAGTAGTCCATCGTTGTAGGCTACAATCGGATAGCCTAAGCGAAATAGGCGGTGCTGCATCTCTTGCGCTGCGATGGTTGAACCTCCGCCCATGCCGACGGTAATAATCTGGCGCGCATGATGGAGCCATTCGACAGCTTGATCGACATCTTGTTCATTGATCAGGCTGCGATTGATATCGAGTGATTGCTTGATCGACTCGTAAATGCCCTGATAGCCCCCTTGATCGGGTGGCTCTAAGATAAATCGTTGGCCGACCGTTAAGGTTTGCGCCAGTTTGATCTTCATATCACGAACATTCTTACAACCAATGGCTTTAGCAAAGCGCGTGATGGTCGCTTCACTGACTTCGGCACTTTCGGCCAGCTCAGTAATGCTCGCGTTCGCAGCGGTTTGGATATCATCCATGATCAGTTTAGCGACTTTCTTTTCAGCGTCACGTAAAGCACTGAAGCGTTCAGTGATTTGAGAAATAATATCGACTTCTAAACTCAAACTGTTTTCCTACTCTTTAGATGGAGGCTAAGAGCACCTTCATTTTTGTCTACAGTATACCTGAATTACTTGTTTGCTAAAGGCTTGCTTAGAACCGGGTTTCCACCCAATGAGTCACGTCATAACTGTCGTCGCAGATGGCAATAGCGCGCCATTTGTCGAAGGTTAAACATGGATGAGAGGTTGAAAAGGCGATGATATCTCCGACGTTTAACTCGGACTCGACATCCACTTCCATGAAAGCGTGTTGGTCCATCACCGCTGTAGTGGTGGCACCAGAAACTGAGATTGGCTTACCTGCTCGATACGCACGCTGCGCGATGGGTAAGCCGGCATCAAATGCGACATCGCGTTTGCCCAAACCAATCACAAGCTTATTCGGTTCGGGGCGAGAAATAACGTATGCCCAAACCTCAAGTGCAGACTCCAAATCCCCACCAAGCTCGCAAGCAAAACCTTGGTTGTTCTCAGCGCGCGTCATCACGTGGTTCTGCGCTTCCAAATAGATACCCGTATCATGAATGGCGTAGCAACCAGGACGAATGATGGCCTCGAACGCATCGAGGTGAGCAAAACATTCTGCGACAACGTCATACCATGCCGATCCCGCACCAGTGATCATCGGTTTGCCAATGATCAATTTGTCATCGACCATTTGCTGGGTGATTGCTAGCGTAAGAGCGAGAAAGTCACGAATCGTTTGTTCTGCGTTGTCGCCATGAATGACGCCTTCATAAACCTCAATACCTGTTAGGTGTAAATGGGATTGCTGTTGAATGAGTTCCGCGAGTTTAAAGGCTTGATTGTCGGTTCGGCATCCACATCGTCCCCCTTCAACGCCAAACTCGATCAAGACATTGAGTTGGCAATCTTGAGTGCTGAAGAAGTTTTGCAGTGCTTGAACATTTCGCTCTGAATCAACGCAGCAATAAAACTCAATGCCATGGCTTTCAATCAAGTTCGCTACGATGGCCATATTGGTCTTTCCAACTAACTGATTGGCCATAATGATTCTTTTTGCACCGGCTAATGCCGCAATTTCAGCTTGCGCTGGTGTGGCGACAGTTATTCCCCAAGCGCCATGTTCCAGTTGTTGTTTGAAAAAATTTGGTGTCATGGAGGTCTTTCCATGAGGGCACAGTTTCACGTTATGAGCTTGCGCGAATCGATTCATCCAAACCAAATTGTTGGTTAAGGAGGATGCTTTGACCACAGCTGCGGGTAGGCTGATTTCTTCATGTATTAGACTAAACCTTGGTTGCTGCTGACCAGATATCGGCTGAGCCTTTTCACCGAAGCCTGGGTAGGTTTGGGTGTCTTTGTGATAGTTTGTATCACGTTTCTCACTTAATTTTTTCATCGTGCACTCACTTCTAACATGATTTAAGTTACTGATTTTGAATGTTTGTTGCTATCTACGATACATTTAATGTTAGAAACTATCAAACAAATTGATCTTCAATGTGTGTTTTGTCACTGATTTCATTGTGGGAATTATTAATATGTAAAACATAGAAACGACGGACGAAGAGAGTAAACAATGTTGTTCGATACCATTATCAAAAGTGCAGAAGTCTTTGACGGTACGGGCGCGAAGCCATTTATAGCGGATATCGCTATTCGTCACGATCGAATTGAGCAAATTGGTCAGTTAGGAGACGCACAAGCAAAGCAGGTCATTGATGGACAAGGGCTTGCTATCGCACCAGGCTTTATTGATGTACATACCCATGATGATACCAACGTTATTCGCTTTCCTGAGTGTTTGCCGAAGATCAGTCAAGGTGTCACAACTGTCATCGTGGGGAACTGCGGAATCAGCGCAAGCCCAGTTGTATTGGCGGGTGACCCACCGGATCCAATGAACTTACTTGGCCAGCAAAGTGATTTTAAATACCCAACCTTTGCAAGCTACGCAAAAGCGGTTGAACAAGCACAACCGGCAGTCAATGTTGCCGCTTTGGTTGGGCACACAGCGCTGCGTAACAACGTGATGGATGATCTTCAACGCACAGCAACGGATGAAGAGATTGCGCAAATGCGCGCAGCGCTTAATCAAGCGATGGAAGAAGGTGCACTCGGGCTGAGTTCAGGGCTTGCATACGCCAACGCGAAACAAGCTACCGCCAATGAAGTGATGCGTTTAGCGCAAGTTTTGGGCGAGCATGGCGGCATCTATACCACGCACATGCGTACAGAATTTGAAGAGATTCTTTCTGCGATGGAGGAGGCATTTGAAACGGGTCAATTTGCCAAAGTCCCTGTGGTGATTTCTCACCTGAAATGTGCCGGTGCAGGTAACTGGGGCAGAACGGTTGAAGTGCTTAACTTGATGGACAAAGTCTCAGAGCATCAAGATGTTTGCTGTGATTGTTATCCATATTCGGCGAGTTCATCAACACTCGATCTCAAGCAAGTGACAGAGGATTTCGACATCTTCATCACTTGGTCTGAATCGCACCCTGAACAGGCAGGCAAGATGCTTAAGCAAATTGCAGATGAGTTGGATATGCCTCTGATGGATGCGGCGAAAGTACTCCAACCAGCAGGCGCTGTTTATCACTGCATGGATGAGAATGATGTGAAACGCGTACTCAAGTACAAGTTGACCATGGTGGGATCAGATGGTTTGCCCAACGACCCGCACCCTCATCCACGTTTATGGGGAACCTTCCCTAAGGTACTGGGCCATTACAGCCGAGAAGAGAAGTTATTTCCACTTGCTGAAGCTATTCACAAAATGACGGGAATGTCAGCGAAACGATATAACTTGGAAAACCGTGGTGAAATTCGAGTCGGAGCATTTGCAGATTTAGTTTTATTTAATCCAAATACAATTAAAGATACCGCAACTTTTGAGAATCCTATCTCAATGGCACAAGGTATTGAATATGTATTTGTTAATGGCGAGTTGTCTTATTTTGAAGGCAATGTTAGCAATGAAAGAAATGGCTCATTTATTTATAGAAAATAAATAGCACAAACAATAAATATCAATTACTCACTTTATTATTAAGTTTTAGAAATACTGGAGAATATTATGTCTATTAAACGTTACGGTGTTGAAGGTGGTACAGGTACTGGTGGTCAGCATCTTCCGTTTGCTCGTGCAACTGAAGCGGGTGGCTTCCTTTATGTGTCTGGTCAAACTCCTATGACAGATGGTGAAGTCGTTGAAGGAGGTATTGTTGATCAATCTCGCCTAGCGATTCAAAACTGCGTAGACATTATGGAAGAAGCGGGCTACACACTTGAAGACGTCGTTCATGTAAAGGTGGTTCTAACCGATTCTCGTTACTTTCAATCGTTCAACAAAGTATTCAAAGAGTTCTTTGGCGAGCACCCACCGGCGCGTATCTGCATGGTGTGTGACCTAGTGGTAGACGTTAAGGTTGAAGTTGATGTGACTTGTTATCGAGAAGATCGTCGATAAATATCACAGAATAAATTATATAAAGTGCCGGGGTGATTCTATCCCTGTTAATATTACTTCGGCGCTCTTACCCTACAAAATAAATTAAAAGCAACAGCGCATATAAATAGTGATCTTAATTCAAATAATTAAGAGGGTTATTTATATCTAGGAATAAAGAATAATCGTTTGTTGCAAATAATTAAATATGGATTTTAATTAAGAGGTGTTCAATGAATAGTACACTGTTCCTCACTGGTTTTGGCGCTTATGTCTTGTTTTTAATCTGGCTTGGTTGGTTCGTTTCTCGTAACCAAAAATCGGGTGAAGATTTCTTACTGGGTGGTCGTGGCTTACCTCTGTTTTTAGTTTTAGGTACAACCGTTGCTACCATGGTTGGTACGGGCTCGAGTATGGGCGCGGTGGGCTTTGGCTACGCTAATGGCTGGGCTGGTGCACTTTATGGTATTGGTGGCGCGATTGGTATCTTACTGCTCGCCTTGTGGTTTGCGCCGGTACGCAAGCTCAACTTTATGACCATGAGTGAGGAGTTAGCATACTATGTTGGCGCCAATCGAATCGTTAAAAACGTGGTTGGTCTGCTTATCTTTATCGCATCAATCGGTTGGTTAGGAGCACACATCCTTGGTGGTGGTATGTACCTCGCTTGGATTGCTGATATTGAGCTAAGCACGGCGAAAATGATCATTGCGGCGGCCTTTACTATCTATGTGGTCATTGGTGGTTACACCGCAGTTGTTTGGACAGACACAATTCAAGCTATCATCCTATTCGTTGGCTTCATTTTAATGGCTGTATTGTCTGTGCAACATATCGGTGGCTTTGAAAATCTATATGCAGCAATGGATCCTGCGGCAACCAGTTTCTTAGCGATTGAAAAATTAGGACTTCTGCCGGCTATCTCATTGGCTGTGGTTATCGGTGTCGGTGTACTTGCAACGCCATCTTTCCGTCAGCGAATCTACTCAGGTAAAGATGTGTCTACGATTCGCCGTTCATTTGTAGCATCGGGCGTGCTTTACTTATTCTTCTCAATTATCCCTGCAATCATTGGTATGGCTGCGCATGCGATTGATCCGACACTGACGAACCCGAACTTCTCGTTCCCTTACGTAGCAGCAACCATTCTGCCTGTCGGTATCGGTCTGATTGTTTTGATTGCTGGCCTTTCAGCGACAATGTCGAGCGCAAGCTCTGACGCTATTGCGGGTGTATCGATTCTTCTGCGCGATGTTTATGTGATGTTCACAGGTCGCGTACCCAATAAAGAGTCAATGCTGAACTACTCTCGTCTTGCTTTGATTGTTGTGATTGGTTTGGCGCTACTGTTTGCTCTTACGTCAAACGACATCATTAGCTACATCACCAAGATGATCTCTACAGTTATGTCAGGCATGTTTGTCTGCGGCATGCTAGGCCGCTTCTGGAAGCGTTATAACTGGCAGGGTGCACTAGCAACATTGGCAGGTGCTTCTATCGCCTCAGTCACTGTGATGATGAGCTCAGACCTCACCGCTCTATGGGGCAACCCTGTTATCCCTTCATGCTTGTTCGCGCTAACGGCAGGTATTGTTGTGAGCTTGCTGACACCAGCGAACCAAGTTTCACCAGAAATGGCTCGTGCAATCTTAGACGATGAGCGTGCGCTGATGGAGATGGAGTTATCAGATAAAGGTCAACTTGATGAAGATGTGTCACTTCAAAACCGCAAAGCAGCAGAAAATGCGTCTTAGTGACGGGTAAAAGTAATAGCGATTAAATCAGGTGGCTCACTGTTATGAGCCACCCATTTTGAAAAGGTTAGCCCCACAATGACAAATCCACTTCACATCGCATTCTTTGGCGAGTGCATGATCGAACTTAGCGGCCTTCCTCTGAAAAAAGGTTTTGGCGGGGATACGCTTAACACGGCACTTTATCTTTCTAGGCTGACTGAAAACACGCCAGTATCGGTTAGCTACGCGACAGGTTTAGGTGAAGATGCTTTATCAGAACAGCTAGTGTCAGCATGGCAAGATGAAGGTATTAACACTTCTCTGGTCCAGTGCTACAGCGATAAGTTGCCAGGCTTATACATGGTAGAAACAGACCAGCAGGGCGAACGCAGCTTCATGTACTGGCGAGATAGCGCCGCAGTGAAAAGCTACTTTGCAGGTTATGAGTTAAGCCTGCTTGAGCAGTCAATGAAGCAAGGTTCGGTGGATGCGGTTTATCTGAGTGGCATCAGCTTAGCGATTCTATCGGATGCCAGTAAAGAGCGGCTTATTAGTACGTTAAGCGATTTCTCTCAGGCTGGTGGCTTGGTTATTTTTGACAATAACTTCCGCCCCCAGCTATGGACAGTAGAGCAAGCCAAGCATTGGTATAGCGAGCTTCTTTCTATCGTTCATATTGCGCTCATTACGGAAGATGACGACCAACTCGTCTGGGGAAAGGATGAGAGCGTAGAAGAGCGCAGTCAACGTTTTGGCTGCAAAGAGACCGTGATTAAACGTGGTTGTGAGCCATGTAAAGTTATCTGGCAGCAAGAGGGCAACACCCGCCACGCTTATGTCAGTGCCGAGCGAGTGAGCAACGTAGTCGATACCTGCGCGGCCGGTGATTCCTTTGCAGCAGGGTATTTAGCGGCGCGCTTAAACGGCCAAAGTGCTGAAGCGGCTGCGACATTAGGGCATCAACTGGCCTCCACAGTTATTCAGTTTTCAGGTGCGATCATCCCAAAAGCGGAAATGGCGCATCTGACTCTTTCTTAAATTTTGATTGGTACTTAATAAAAATGAACAACGAAATGATCAACAAACTAAAACAATTCAAAGTTATCCCTGTTATTCAAATTAACAAAGTCGAGCATGCAATTCCTTTGGCAAAAGTCTTGGTTGAAAACGGCCTGCCTGTCGCGGAAGTGACGTTCCGAACAGCCGCCGCCGCCGATGCGATTAAAGCAATGAGCGATGCTTACCCAGAAATGTGTGTGGGTGCGGGCACCGTGCTAAATGCTGAGCAAGTGGATCAAGCAAAAGCGGCGGGTTCAGAGTTTGTTGTGGCTCCGGGTCTAAACCCAAACACAGTACGTTACTGTCAAGAAATCGGTATGCCAATTGTTCCGGGCGTTAATAACCCTAGCCAAGTTGAGCAAGCGTTAGAGCTTGGCCTTAACTTCCTCAAATTCTTCCCTGCCGAAGCGTCTGGCGGTGTGGCAATGGTGAAATCACTGCTTGCTCCGTATGTCGATGTGAGCTTGATGCCAACAGGCGGTATTGGCAAAGGAAACGTCAATGATTATCTCGCGATTGATCGCGTTGTTTGCTGTGGTGGCACTTGGATGGTCGCGCCAAACCTAATTGAAAACGAACAATGGGACGAGATCGCAAAGTTGGTTCGTGAAGCGGTAGAGCATGTGGCGTAGCTCTGAACAATAAAAATAATTAAAGGACAAACACAATGAAAAAAGCGACGTTGGCTTTATTGATTTCTGGCTTAATGGCGGCACCGACAACAATGGCTATGGCACCCAATACTGACTTAAACCTTATGCCTTACCCGCAAGAAGTGGCGCTAGGCTCTGGCAAGGTTGAGCTCAATAAAGATTTTAGTATTTTCATCAAGGGTTACGATTCTGAGCGCGTTCAGTTTAATGCTAAGCGCACTATGGAACGTTTATACCGTCAGACTGGCTTGCCAATGCTCCACTGGCAAGCTGAGTCTGAAAAAGAGGCAACTTTGGTGATCGATATTCGTAAAGCGCCCAAGGATGATGTACAAAACATAGATAGTGATGAGTCTTATCAGCTTGAAGTGAAAAATGGCCAGATCCGTATCTCGTCTGATCGCCCGTATGGTGCTTTCCACGGCCTTGAAACGTTTCTTCAGCTTGTGACAACCGATGCGTCTGGCTACTCAGTACCTGTTGTTTCTATTGATGATGAGCCTCGCTTTAAATGGCGTGGTGTTTCTTATGATACCTCTCGTCACTTTATCGAACTCGATGTGATTTTGCGTCAATTGGATGCCATGGCTTCAGCGAAAATGAACGTTTTCCATTGGCATATTTGGGATGACCAAGGCATTCGTATTCAGCTAGATAACTACACTAAGCTTTGGTCTGAAACTGCAGACGGTGACTACTACACCAAAGATGAAATCCGTTATGTGGTGAACTACGCACGCAACCTTGGTATTCGCGTGATCCCTGAAATTTCACTGCCGGGTCACGCATCCGCTGTTGCCCACGCTTACCCTGAACTAATGTCTGGATTAGGTGAGCAAGCTTACCCGCAGCAACGTGGTTGGGGCGTGTTTAAGCCGCTCATGGATCCTACTAATCCTGAGCTTTACACCATGCTTGCAAGCGTATTTGATGAAGTGGTTGAGCTGTTCCCAGATGAATATTTCCACATTGGTGGTGATGAGCCAGATTACACCCAGTGGAAAGAGAATCCTAATATCCAACAGTTCATTGCTGACTACGACTTAGATGGCGAACGCGGCCTGCAATCTTACCTCAACACAAAAGTCGAAAAGATGCTTGAAGAGCGTGGCAAGAAGATGTCCGGCTGGGATGAAATTTGGCACAAAGATTTACCAAAATCGATCGTTATCCAAAGTTGGCGAGGACATGACAGCATCGGTCGTGCAGCAAAAGAGGGCTACCAAGGCGTACTGTCTACGGGGTACTACTTAGATCAACCGCAGCCGACGAGCTACCATTACCGCAACGACCCAATGCCAAAAGGGATCACGGTGGATGACACGCTACACAGCGGTGAAAAATTTGAAACGTACGATTGGGTGAAGCCACGTAACAAGGGCGGCCCACGTAAAGGTAATATCACCATTATCGAAGCAAAAGATGGCTCTTTCCGCGCATTTACTGACTACAACGGCAAATCTCGTGAAGAAGTGCATATTCTAGAATACGTACCGGGCGTCAAATTCCGTGGCCATTTCGATAACTTCATGTCGTACACCGAGTTCAACTATGAATTTGCAGGTGGCAAGCTGAAA